>PR_CR_10_Liq_1_inCRDRAFT_1000160_pt1 | contig 39355 bp, 34 predicted proteins | sample PRCRCaboRojoPR_3_FD_10241 | JGI IMG/M metagenome (IMG submission 10241) | reverse complement strand
TGCTTTGGAAATAAAGTTGGAATGCTCCTCAGAAGTCAGAAGTTGGTACTCGTTAGACTTGCGGAACTTCGCAGTTTCTAGTGTCCTAATTGGAACTTACGCACTTTCCAGCACAAAAACAACTTTCTGTTCTTCCATAATTACTTGAATGACAGAAGAAAATGAAGAGACCAGGTCACGTTTTCCACCAGGCGTGGTGGGAGTGTCGGCTCATTCCCAAGTAAGTTCACTCCTCAACTTAGCATTGAGCACCTTAGAAAGTGAAGGACAGGTGCTGATAAGGTCGCTCGGAAATGCTGCACCTAAAGCTGTGACTCTGGCAGAAATGGTCAAGAAAAGAGTTCCTTCTCTGCACCAGCAAAGTGAAACTTCAACAGAGAGCGTTAGCACTAACTATGCGAACTTGCAAGAAGGACAAAAGCCTGCAAACAAAACTCTTTCAAGACTAGACATTATTCTGAGCAACAACCCACTCAACCAGTCCCATTACGGCTACCAACCCCCTGAGTGAGTGTAAATAATTACTGATGTTCATATTTAGTTTTTAGTCCTAGTGTGACCACTATGTAAATGAAAGTGAAAAGAATTCCGAGTAAGAATCCGTAGAAGTAAGATAAGTTCCCCTTGCCTACACACTTGCTGGTCCAGGGACAGTGGTGGTCTAGTTCCTCAATGCACACTCCGCAGTCTTCGCAGTGCTTAGTGCCTTCCTCCATTAGTACGTCACAAACTTTGCAGTAGTTTTCTTGAAACTCAGAGTCCACAGGGTCTAAGTCTCCTTCGTCAGGAACCCTGCTTTTGGGTATTCCTGGGTTGGAGAGTCCTGCTAAAAGGTAGTTTGTCATCAGGAATCCGAAAACAACAGTGCCGATTACAGTGTTTAAGTTGGACACGGAGGGACTTATCACAAAGATAAAAATCAAAGCTAAAAAGAAAATAAAGCAGTTCAACCCCGCAAAGAAAGTCCAATGAGGCCCTACAGTGACTAAGGGAACTCCTTGTGAGTTGAAAAAGAACCCGTGGATGTTTCCAATCATAGCATACCTTGCATTTGGTTTCGCCAAGTGAGTGTAGTCGGGAAATTCGTACTTTTCCATATTAAACTGACTAACTTATGTGTTAATGAAGTAATCTTCTACTTGTTCAAGAGCAAATTTGTAGTCAATTAACTCGAGATTCTCCCGTTCGGAGCTCATGACTTTTTCTAAGTTTTTTCCTCCAGGCGCCATTTGGGGCATTGCAAGGTTACTGAGGGACTCTTTTCTGTCGCCCATGACTAAGTTAAGCACTCCGTTCATTCCAAACAAAGCAAGGAAGTACAAAGAGGAAGAAGACACATAAGTCACGTCAAGGGCATTGAGTTCCACGCCTCTTTGGAGCATGCTTCTGAACTTCTGAGTTAGTGGAAAAGGCACTCGTGCTAAAATAAACCCTGAACAGAAGTGCCCGACCCAGGTGAGAAGGAGCATTGTAGTGATTCCAGTGGCTGCGTTTTTTTTGAGCATTCCAAGTTGGCTACTAGGGTCCATCATAGCAGGCATTCCTCCCGAGTCTACTTCTTTGTAAAGAAACCCTGTTTTTTCTGTGCAGAAGAAACTGCGTCTTTTCCTAAAGGCTAATTCAGGCAAGTATTTGTAGTTTGCTTTGAGTCTCCCAGTTCTAGTAGTGGCTTGGTTGATCATGGTTTCGTCTTTTTCGGGGTCCTTTCCCGCAGAAGTCATTTGGGAAAGCACAGACCGAAGCATTCCTGAAAGAAACACCACCAGCAAAATCGGAATTAAAACCCAGTCTCTGATTGAAGAGTCCAGTAAAAGCTCCATAATTATTTTACAAATGAAACAAAGCAAAAACTATTGCCGAAGGAACGAGCATTGCCATAGCAGTGGTGCACAAAACTTTTTTCAAAAAGGAGTTGTTGTAGTAACGGGCTTGTTCGAGTTGTTCGTTAGCAGCAGTGGTGACTCTGATTCCTAACTCTTGGTCTTTTTCGACGTTAAGTAGTTGTTTTCCTTGAGATTCAACTAGTTGGTTAACGTCAAGCATCATTTCCCGGAGTTCTTGCATGTCTTTTTGTATTTCGTGGTACTCTTGGTTTTTTTCCTGGATTACAATGGTTTCCATGTCGCCGACTGTTTGGAACTGTTTGAGTTGTGAGTTCTCAGCACTTTCAACAAGGTCTTCTTGGGATTCTTTTTTCTTCAAAACTTCACTGGTTTCTTGGTACTTGTTTAAAAGGAAGTTTGTTTCTTTGATGATTTTTTGTTTCTCAGTCTTGTGGGAATGGCTACTCCAGTTCTTCAAAGAAGAGTTTAGGTTCTTGATGAGTTCATTAGCTGTCCCTTTCGCAATTGTAATTTGAATGTATGTGTCTGGGGTTTCTTTTTCTGTGCCCAAAGCGTTGGCGTACTCAGTCAGTTTCTTAAGAGTGTCTGAAAGTTGCTTTAGCAAACTAGTTTCTTCTTTTAAACTTTTCATTCAAATATGAATTATTAAGAGTTACCATCTTGCTTCATGGACTTCAAGCAAACCCCTTACTCGGATGTTGTGGATGTTTCCTTGAAAAGCCACTTGTCCTACGTACTCTCCAAATATTTGTTTCATGTCTGACTGCACAAGCCAAAAGTTCACAGTCTTGAAAAAGAACTCTTCTGGGTAAAAAGTGATGTTTGCTGCTGCGTACTCAGCTGTAGACTTGGAGTTAAAGGTTTTGAATTCCCAGGGGTCTTTAAGAACTCCTGGTTTAGATACGTGCATTGCACCTAACTTTATTAGCTTTTCGCCAATTAAGATATGGTCATCAGTAGCGTTGGTGACGTTCGGAGAGTGTAGATGTTCACCTAAGTTCAGCGCAACTTCTCCACGCATTCCTGAACCCCAAATCCAAGTGCTAAAGTAAGGCCAAACTCCACGTCCCCAGTCCATCATTCCCTTTTCTCCCTGCAAAACGAATTTTTTGTTTTTGATGTGGGCGGTTCCTTCGACTTGGTAGTTGAACTGCTTGTGAGTGAAGAAAAACTGAGACATGTCTTGACTCATAGGACTTAGTAAAACCATCCCTTCTTGATTCGGTGACTTTTCAAACACTAAGTCAATGTTGAATTCTTCGTTTTTGTGGACTCTTATTCTTTTTGAGTGTTTGTTTGTCGAGTTAAAAGACAAACTAAAGTGAGTTGAGTTATACAAAGTCAAGCCACTTTCAGAAAGTGGCGAAAGTTGGAGTTCTTCCCAAGGCAGCACGAGTTTTTCAACAGTAAAGGGTGTTTTTCCCTTTTCAAACACTGTCACAAACACGTTGCCTGCAAAGTATAGGTCTGCCACAGCCATGCAGAGTGTAACATTTTCTGCAAAGACTCCGTAAAAGTCCCACTTTTTGTACCTAAGTGCCTTGTAAGAAGAAGCTAAGGGCTGGGAGTCCCAATGCACATTTTGGAACTTTGAGTAACCCGACTGGGCTAGTTTGCCTTCTTTTGTTAAAACTTCTGAGTCTTCTTTGACCAGCACTTGGGGACTAACTAACCATTACACGTCCGAACTCAGTTTTTCGTAGTTAGGGTTCCTAAGTAGAAGGACTTCAATCAAAGGTACAGAAACTCCGACTAAGATAGCGACTACCCAGAGTTTTGCCATTTATGGAAACTAGTGGATGGAGTTAAGCATAATAGTTAAGGTTGGCTTTCTTTTTGGCCTGGACTTGGGCGATGCCTTCCACGTAGTCTTCATGCCCAATTTGAGTAGCACCACGTTTGAGAGCAAGCATTCCTGCTTCTACACAAACTGCTTTGAGCATGGCTCCGTTGAAGTCGTCAGTGCTCCTGGCCAACTCTTCAAAGTTCACTGTGGTTTCGTCGTAGTTCATTTTGCGGGAGTGAATTTGCATGATTCTTTTCCGGGCTTCAAGGTTGGGGTGGGGGAACTCTATTTTCCTATCAAGTCTTCCTGACCTCAGTAGTGCTGGGTCCAAAATGTCAGGTCTGTTTGTAGCGGCTATTACTTTAATAGTGTCGTCACTACTGAACCCGTCTAACTGACTCAAGAGCTCAAGCATAGTGCGCTGGACTTCCCTTCCGCCTGCTGAGTCAGCGTCATGACGTCTCGCACCAACTGCATCTAATTCGTCAATAAAGATTATGGCTGGGGATTTTTCCCTGGCCAAAGCAAAGGCGTCACGCACCATCTTGGCACCGTCGCCTATGAACATCTGGACTAGTTGAGGACCTGCAAGTTTAAGGAAGGTAGCGTTGGTTTGTGCAGCACATGCTCTCGCCATAAGAGTTTTTCCTGTGCCTGGAGGTCCGTGCAGCAAGCAGCCTTTAGGAGGTTTTATGCCTATGGAGTCGAACCTTTCTTTGTGGGTCATGGGAAGCACGATAGCTTCTATCAGTTCTTCAATTTGTTTTTCAAGGCCCCCAATGTCAGAATACTCCTCAGTAGGGCGTTCGTCGAGTTCCATGGCCTTTACGCGGGAGTCGTACTCAGGAGGCAAGGTGTCTAGGATGAGGTAGGAGTCTTTGTTCACCCCTACCAAATCTCCTGGCTTGAGTGTCTTGACGTCCACTAGCCCTGGTACCGGCAAAAACACTGTCTGGCGTGTTGTAGTTTTGATGGTGCAAGCAGGGTTGAGTGACTCTGTCTCTTCTTCGTCTTCGTCTCTCTGCTCCAAAATCTCCACTACGTTACTGACTAAGTAAGGCAGCTGCTTGCTAACTTTGATTTTTTCGCTGTTCTCTTTTATCTGAGCACTCAGCTTTCGATTTTCTTGTTGGTTCCGAGTTAGCTCTCTTTTTAGGGCACGAATGCTGCTTTCGGTGTTATTGATTCTGTTGCTGATTTGTTCGTTGGATAAGTCGGCCACTTCTGCTTCTATTTCGGGATCTGCCATTTTCTTTATTGCTTATTCAAACTAGTACCCTACGCAACTGGTCCGGAACTTCCAGTGCTAACCAATTTATTCACTGGTGGCTTTCTGGATAATTGCGAAAGACTCTTTAGCAGCCCTTGTTAATCAAGAGTTCTGCAGTACTGTGCTTTGCCAAAGAGTCTTTTCCTAACTCTGGTAAAGCCCATAAAGTTGTTTCTGATGCATGATGCATAGAAGTTTGGATTTACGCAATTTAAAGTTGATTAAACTATACTTATAAATGTCTTTAGGGCAGATTGCAATTCTTTTAGGAGGAAGCTTTATAGGAGTGTTTGCAGGTCATGCTATCATCAGAAGTATCCTTGGAGGAGGCCAGCAACATAGTCCACCTCCCCAACAAGCAGCCCAAAGTGCTCCTTGCCAGAAAGAAGCCTATGATTTTGGGAAGTGCATTGACTTGGCTTCGAACGACATTTCCAAGTGCCAAGTTTACATGGACTCCTTAATAAACTGCCAAAAAAGGCACGGAGTGATTTCTTAGCTGGAGCATATAATATAAAGTCATCTTTTTATTATAAGTTACTGAACATTAAGCCAAAACAATTTGATTGTTTAGATTGGAGTCTTATCTCCAGTAGAAAGTTCTTTCTTGACTGAGACACCAGAGGGGTTTGGGGGAGAGGCGCTGAAGGGAGACTTGCTGAAGTAGTTTTTGATTTCGGACATTGAGTCTCTGTTCTGGCAAGCCTGTTTAGTCAGAGAAATGAGGAACTTCAGTTCTTGGAAGCACCCAGGGTCTGGGGAACCAACCTGTTCCTGGAGTTGCATGTAGTTCTGAATCCAGTCTCCTAGGGCTTCTTGGAGTTTCAAGCACTCCTGCTGCTTCCTTAGAAGTTCAGCTTCGCAGTTTTTCTTGAGTTCTTCGAAAAAGCAGCACCAGCGACCTCTTTCAGCTTTGTGGGCTTTGAAAACTTCACTTTCTTGGTCCTGAAGTACTTTTTTAAGGTGTTCGCTTTGGTATTTGTACTCTTCACAGGCTTGTTTTAGTTGGAAGTTGTAGAGTTGCTGGAGGTGCAGAGACGTTTCTAGGGACTTGAACTTGCTGTGGAACCCCTCAGTGCTTTCAGACTTGATTGAGCAGATAGAGCCATGTCTGCTGCGGATGTGACTAACTGATTCAGAGCCTTTTTTGTGGAAGGATCTTACTAAGTGGGAATTTTTGCGCACAGATTCTTTTAAAACAGTTGAATTCCCAGACTCAGTTTGCTCGTAAAGTTTTACTATATGATTATAGGAATCGTGCAAGTAGTCTACCATCTCTTCAAGTGCTTTTATTTGATCATTTTGTTGTCTGCACAGAAACTGCTTCATTTTGTACTTGTCTTTGACCACCCCTATTTTCCAAACAGCGTTGTTGAGAGACCTGCCTAAGTTTTCGTTGATGATTCCTGCTTGGGTTAACTGGTTCTTTAACTGGAAAATTAAAACGTCTTTGTTAAGTGAAGTGTTTTCCATAAGGGCCTTTTGGAGCTCTTCTGAGTAGTTGGACATAGGTAAGTTAACTCTATCGAAACTAAGTCTTTTGGTAGATATCCGCAGTTCAGAAGCATCCTGGGACTCAGACTCACTGTCGTCTGACAAGTCCACAGAGTCTATGGAGAAGTGGGTTTCTGTGTCTTCGAACTCAATGTAGGTAGAGCCACCCATGCTTTTGTAGTTTTCTATGAACTTTTTGAACTTCAAGTCTAAGTTTTCCAAGTTCTGTGTAAGAGTTTGGACTTGTCTGTGGAGTGACTTGGTTTGGTACTTGAGTTTGGCGTTTTCAGAAGCGTCCTTGTTTATTAGGTGGAGGGTTTTGTTGTAGGACTGGTAGTACTCGTGGGCTTTTAGTTCTAGTTGAAGTTGTTTGTTTTTGGAAATTTTGAGTCTGGACTGCAATTCAAATACTTGTTCTTTTAAGCTTTGGTTTTCGCTTTTGAGTAGGTTTGCTTTGGTTTTGTACTTTTCAACCTTTTGTTGGTAGGTTTCTTGGATGACTTTGAGTTGTTCTGTGATTTTGGAGTCAGAAAAGTAGTCAAAGGCTTGTGGGAGTAGTTGGAAACTGCAGCTTAAAGACTCAGATTCGAAAAGCGAGTGGAGTTTTTTCTCCTTGGGGGAGTTTTCTTCTGGAAGTTTAAAGTCTTCCAAAGAAGCAATGTCTTTAATTTCTCCAGAAGGAAACCTACTGGACCGGTTGGTGTACCCACTTTTGCCCCTCAAGGGTTTGGGGGAGTGCCTGCTTGAGGAAACATTGGATCTTGTGTCTGTGCAGTAAGTGGACTCTTTGTCTCCTTTAAGCATGAGGAGTTCGTTCCTAGCAAGTTTTAATTCGGTTTTTAGTTGTTGTATGACTTGGATGTAGTTTTGAGGAGAAGCAGAAACGTTTACTCTAACTTTGTTTTGGATTGCTTTGGCCCTTGCAGCAAACTTCATAGTTCGGATGGTTTCTTCGATGTTTCTGGAAGAAGGGGAACAAGTCACAATCAAGGTTGTTTTGTAGTTGCCTCCCAAAGACTCTTGGAGCAGCCTGGTGAGTTTGGAGTTTCTGTAAGGCACATGTTCAGAATTCGAAGTCAGGGCGTGAATTACATTTCCTAAAGCAGAAAGCGAAAGGTTAATTTTTTTAGCTTCTTCGAGTTTGTTGCCAGTTACTCCTGAGTGGTTGACCTTTTCACTTCCAGCTAAGTCCACCAAGTTGAGTTTTCCTCTTTTTTCTGAGCCACTCGGGAACTTCTGAATTACTTGCAAAACGAAAAGTAAGTGGGAACGCGAGGAGGTTTTGTTAAGTTTAGTAGCAGCAACTGTGCGCATTTGTTCGCCAATAGAGAGCAGTTCAAGCATTTCTTCTTCAGAAGTCAAGCACACTTCAGAAAGGCCCTCTACGTGGACTCCTCTTTTAGGACATTCCTTGATGCGCAGGTTGTTTCCTTCAGTTTCTAGCAAGTCACGCAGTCTTTCTTTGTAAATTTCGATCATTGAGCACTTAAGAGTGTACTCCACTTCGGGGTTGTTGAGGGAAGCAAAAATCTGGAAAGCAGCCCGGGGAATTACTCCGCTTGAGTTTGTGTCATAAAGACTTTCGCCCATCATTGTGAAGGTTTTTCCTGAACCAGTTTGGCCGTAAGCTATAATGGTGCCATTGAAACCATAAATCACGTCTTGTATTGTAGATTTGCCCACGAACTGGTATATTTCTTCTTGGGTAGCGTCTGTGTCGAATGCTTTGTCGAAAACAAAACTCTGTGAGTTTTTCGCTGGGCTGAATGAAACACTGTTTCCTGAGTTTACGCTATAAGTTTTTTCTTTGCTGTGGAAGTCTAACTCGAACTCAAGAAAAGGCCGGATTCTGCAGACAACTTTGATGTTGCTGCAAATTGGAGAGTAACTCGCACTAGTTTCTTGTTTTTCTGCTGGTGAAGAGTAGCTCCGGACTTCAGTTCTTTTCTTAAATGACATTTTCAATGCAAAATTACTATCTCGAGCTCTCGGATTAATGCTTAATTGTAAGTACTGCCTAAACAACAGGTTCCAAGCAGTTTCTAGTGAATATTAATATTTAAACATGACAGAAGCCAAAACAGTAAAAGCCAAGTAGGTTGAAGATATAGTACTTAAGTACAACAAGTTGGGGGTCGAAGCAATCCAAACCAAAAATTCCAAGAGCTTGAGCCTTTTCGAAAAGGCACTTGAAATTCTAAACGAACGAAGTAGTAAAAGCCTAAAGTGCATGACCCTCAATAACATTGCTCTGTTCCACAAGGTCTCAGGCAACCTTTCCAAAGCTCTTAAGTTTTTGTCCCAAGCTTTTGAGTTTTCAGAGAACCCTTCTTTTTCAAGTGCTATTTTGCTTAATATGTGCGCACTCCACTCGCAACTCAACTACCACCAGGATGCCCTTAATTGCGGGTTGCAGGCAGTTAAGATTCTCGAAGCAAACCAAGAAGCCCACGTGCCTTCTTTAGCTGCTGCTTACTTTAATGTGTGTTTGGAGTACGAGGCACTGGAACAACCAGAGTTATCCCAAAACTACCTCAAAAAGGCCCTAGACACTTCAAGTTCCAAACTAGGTGCCTTGCACTCAATATCTCGGGTTATTAGTTCAAAAGCCAAAACTCCGGTGCAAAGCAAACTAATGGCTCTTCGACCTGAGTTGCAAATAAAGCCAAGACTTTCTAAGAACTCGCGCTCCAGAAAAACTAGGACTCCGCAGTCCACCCACAAAAAGTCATCTTCCATTAAGAGTTCTCCCTATAACTCTTCTTCAAGTGAGATGAAAATCAATGGCCAAACAGAACACTGCATCAAGCCCCAAGATACTTGGATCCGGAACATACAAAAGTACAGAAGAATCAGACCCAGCTCCCGGAACACCACAAACAACTCCAGATTCTTGACTGGAGAAAGGATGCAACCAATGTTCAACGAAGACCAGAAACCTAACCAGTCCTTTGACATTTCTGAGTCTTACTTTGGTTCAGTTAAGCCCAAAAACTTCAGACATAACTTGTACGCAAGTCCTCAAAGACAAGAATCCTCTTTGAAGCAGGGACTCTCTGAGACTTGCAAAAAGAGAATAAATAAGATCACCCTTAAACTAAACGACTTGCAGAACAAAATACACGAGTTTTCAGAAAGGTGTAAACCCATAAAAGAATACCACCAAGAAATAGAAGTCTCCAGGGCTGTTGTTACAATTGAAAACTACGCAGTAAAGTGGATTGCAAAGAGGTCTTTCGCTGCTACTAGAATCCAACAGTTTTTTACCTGGGCTGCTCCAAGGCTTAGGTTCTTCAAAAGAATAAACTCACTAAAACTCATTCAGAGAAAGCTTAAAACTGTTTTAGCTCAGAACTTACTGAAGCGCACTAAAGGGAACAGACTATTTACCAGACATAAAAACAAAGAAATCCTTTTAAGGAACAAATTTTCCCGGAAGATCCCTAAAGCTCAAGTTGGGCAAGTAGTTGTTATTCAGTGTTTTCTGAGGACTTTGATTTCTAAACAAAAACTAAAGCAGCTCCAAAAACAAACATGTAAAAGTAATTAATAATACACTTAGTTATTGGAAAGCAAGCAAAGGCACGTTTAGTGAGTCACTCCAATGAAAGGAGTTACTAGGACTTTGGCGGAGAGGAAGACAGATCTTAAGTGAAGAGGATTCTGGCGGCAGCAACAACAAAGGCAGCTCGTGGTTAGGGGAACCAGAACTAAGTTTTGGCTGGGATTTGTAAAAGGGAACGTAATTCAAAACAGGCTGGTCGTCTACAACTTCTGATAGGTTGAAGTACTGGCCGTGGTCTCTAGACCTAAAAGTCCAGTAGATCAAAAACAGCGTTAAGAACTCGGCTGAGTCTCCCCAAACCGTAATCCCAAGCCAATACGGTTTACCTGGGTTTGCCACCAATTCAGCTCCAATTTCTAAAAAGATAAGTGTGAACAACTGTTCGATGTAGTAAAAGTAAATGCAGGCCTGGAAGACCTTCATCATTCGGAGTTTTTCTCTAATTGGAGGAAGCATTGCTCTGACGTTGGTTGAAACAAGGAAGTTGTACCTAAGTTTAAGTGCCCTGATGTTTGAAGAACAGAACTTCTGACAGAGGTAAAAAAGCACACCCAAAATTATGATCAATAAAGGACTCAGTTGGAGTTGCTGAATCATGTAAGCACTGAACCCAAGGTAAACTGCCCCCATTGTCATGGCCACTACAGTGACCTCGCCCCGTTCCAAAATGTCTCTGGTAATTCCAAAACCTTTGCTTATGAGTATTAAGGTGGTATAAATAAAGGTGTTGTATAGAGTGTAAGTGGAAGTGGTAGCTAGTCCCCAGTAGGGATAAGCCCCAGAGTCAGGACACGAACTCGTCAGACTACCCAAAAACATGTTGTGAAGGAACTTGAAAAAAAGCACGAAACCCATTATGCGTTGTAGAGGTTTGGTGTGTTGCTGGTTGGTTGCTAAGGTATTGACCATCCAAAACACTTCAAACAAACCCCAAACTCCTCCTGAAATAAAGTAAAACAAACTCCTTTGAGCATCTCCGCACTCTTCCATTATTATAGTGTTACTTAAAGCTTGGGCTTACTTTCTTCCACGTACTTCATTACCTTTTGCAAAGTGTCAGTGAGTGAAGTAGGGTAGTCGGTGTCTTTTTCGAAGTTTTGGACTTGGCTAAGGTTCTTCATCACGTCTTCAGCTGAGAACTTCCCATTCAAGTAGACTCCTGGTCCCCTTTGCCACCTAAGAGGTGCTATCCAGCCTCCAGCTACTTCAAAGACTCCTCCGTTGGTACTCCAGTTGTCGTGGCACAAGCACATTACCAAAGGAACTACTTTTTCAGGACTCAGCATTTCTAGAATTTCAGGAGCAAACATAGAACTGGTCATCCGTGAGCCAGCTATGGGAGCAATAGTGTTGACTTTGATGTTGTACTTCTCGCCTTCGCGTGCAAGGGTCTGGGTCAAACCGTGAATTCCTAACTTGGCAGCTGAGTAGTTTGCCTGACCAAAGTTGCCAAAGAGTCCTGACCCTGAGGCAGTGTTTACGATTCTCCCGAACTTTTGTTCACGCATTTTAGCCCAAGCAGCTCTGGTCACTGCAAAAGTTCCGTAAAGGTGTGCTTTGAGCACCTTGTCCCAGTTTTCAGGAGTCATCTTAAGGAAACTTGAGTCAAGCAGGATTCCTGCGTTGTTGATGACAATGTCTACTTTGCCAAAGTTGCTTATTGCAGTTTCAATGACTTTTTCGCCAAACTCAACTGAGTCGTAACTGGGCACAGCAGTTCCGCCGGCTTGCTTTATTTCATTGACGACAGCATCAACGAGTTCTTTGGATTGGCCTTCTCCTTTGGTTGAGCAGCCTAAGTCGTTAACAACTACTTTAGCTCCTCTTTGGGCCAACTCAAGAGCATAAGCTTTGCCAAGTCCGCCTCCAGCTCCAGTGACAACTGCAACCTTTCCTTGGAACCCTAAGTTTTCGCCCATTTATTATGCAGTGAACTTAAAGTATGTCATAAGTAAACATGAGGCTTTGTTGAGTTATTAGTTCCATAGCATATTAGTCAAAATTCGAAGATGAAAAAGTCCAAAGTTGGCATTTTGAAAAAAAAAGTAGGACCAGGAAGCGATGTGCTGGAACAAGAGGCCAAAAGGATGGAGCAGAAACTCTCTGAACTCAGAGAATTCATGCAACAGCAAAAACAAGCCAGAGATAACGCTCCTCGCCAGAAAGATGGTTCCAGATGGCGGTCAGGCACAACCCAAAAACCCATCTCGGGGTACTCCGAGCTAGTTATGAGTTACAAACCGCGTCCCAACAGCAAAAAGTCTCAAAAGCCCAAGCAAGAGTACGTGCCTACTAACTCACTGATTCCCCAAGAATCCAATAACCAAGTACTGGAGTTCCTGAACTCGTGTGGAATGCACAAGTACCACTCCCTCTTCATCGAAAATGGAATAGACGACATGGAAATCGTCATGGAACTCAACGAAGAACACCTAAGCAACTTGGGAGTTCCATTGGGGCACAGACTCAAAATCTTGAAAAGGGTAAGGGAAACCAACAAGGAGCCTAAAGAACCGAAGCAGCCCCCCAAAGAGCTTCCCGAAGAACCCACGAAGGAAAGCACAACTGAAATGGGTTCAGAACACTATGAGCCCCTGCCAGCTCCTTCAGCCACCACTGAGACAGGAGTGGGAGTTTCTGTGTCTGAGTCGGAGTTCAACGACGGGGAGAACTACCAAATGTTCAGGGAAGCACTTGACAACTTCCGTAAAAGTGGAAGTGCAACACAACACAAACCCTCTGAAAAAAGCATAGAAGAAAAAGAATTCAAAAAAGTAAGGTTCACAGACCCCATTACGCCCGAAATGCTTCCTAAGACCCAAAACATACTTTACGACGGAGCGTGGAACCCTTCAGAAGCAGTTGTTGCTAAAGAAACCTCGGAAGAAGGAACGGAGCCCAACGGGTCGATGCCGATTATGAACGACAAAAAGAGTTGTTGGAGTTGCTTTAAAATCTTCTGCAAAGACCAGGGCGTCAAGGGCCATGGAAAAGACTTCTGTTCCTTCGAGTGTTTGGACAAATTCTTATCTGAAAGACAAGTAACTTGCAGTTGTGGAGAGAAGTTCTTGAAAGGTGAGGGAGTGTTGGGAGAAGGAGGGTGGTACTGCAGTGAAAAATGCTTGCCTCCTCCTTCTTCTCCTGAACTCAATGTAGTCATAGACCCTTTGACTGGAGACCCTATTGAAGACAAAGAGAACTTTTCTTTAAGCAGTAATGTGTAACTTAGGTTAATAAATTAAAATTGCAATTAATTAGTGAAGCAGTTACTTCTTGAGTTGTGGTTCAGGGTGTGAGGACTGGTCATCTTCGAGGAGTTGCATAACGTGCTTGGCCTTTTTGTAAGGCTGTGGAGTTTCGTTGTCAAAGTTGATTCTTCTCTGCATTGAAGACTTGAAGAAGTTGTTGATACTTTTAAAGTCTTGGGCAGGCGATTCGCCAAAAGCCCAAAGTCGTTTGGTCCTGGGAGTCAAAAAGGGCGAACGAGTGCGTATCGCAGGTGACAAGGCAGACACTGACTGCATTCCAGGAATCACACTCTTGTGCAAAGGACTTTTAGGGTTCAGTGCTTCAATGCGGGGTTTGCTTTCTGGAAGACTTCCCATTATGTAGCCTTTCATGGCAACTAAAAACACGTTGTTGTAGAACTGAATTATGTCTCCAGTGGTTCCATTCTCTAGCAAAATGTCTTTATGCACTTCGTTTTCGTCTCCAAACAAGTTCCTGTGCTTATCAACAAGGTTTTTGAAGGTTACTTCGGAAGTGCACTTGCACACTGCGTATATACAGCAGAGAATTAAGTGGTCTAAGTGCCTGTCCATGAGCATTTCGGTTTTTTCGCTTAAATTGAACTTGATGGCAGCCCAGATGTTTTCCTGCACACTGCTTGACAAGTTAAGTGAGTTGCAGATGTCGGAAGTCCTAGTGGCAGCTAGTGCAAGTACTCGTTTGAAAAATATATTGTAGGAAGGGTGCATGTTTTGTTCGTAGTTTTGGAGGAGTTTTTTGATGAAAGAGTGGACTTGACTGGATCTGTTCCAAGCTAAGTGTGTAAGGATCTTGATTTCTATTTCCCTAAAGTGCCTTTTGAGGTGCATTGGCATGCTTGGGTCGAACTGGGCGTAGTTACTGATTAGTTTCCAAAACTCGAAAGGGGACGTTTGGCACACTTTAAGCACTTCTTCAAAAGCAACAATAGTGATGTTTTGCACCAACAACAGAGTTTCTACACAACAAGCAAACAGGGCTCTGTGAAAGGCCTCGTTTGCTAGAATGCTTGTGTCTGCTGACTTTTCTTTGCGGTAAAGAGCCACAAGTGAGAGTTTGTAAAGTTTGGAAACTTCTTCTATCTTTTTGTTGGTTTTCCTCGAAGAACCTGGTGTGGCTGGCACTGCAAACACCTGACTTAAAAACTCAGTGTCGTTTCCTGTGACACTGCCTATTCCGTGGATTTTAAACAGTCCTTCCAAGTCCTGGAGCAAAGCAGTTAGTCTCACTAGTATTTCATGACGGTAGGAACCACACACAGAGAGGTCAGGGTTTTCTTCAAGCAGCACTTGCAACCAGTGGTTGAGTTCCATAGCCATACTCATTGGAGTAGGAGGCACTACTTGGGGAGAAGCTGGCACTTGTATTTCGTTGAGTTTCGAGTGCATGGTTACTTTATGGTCTTCCCAGTTCAGGACCCGTCCGTTAATCTGGCTCCTTCCGATGTTCAGAGACTTGCGTTTTACAGGAGTGGTTATTCTGTCGTCAGGTTTGGTTAGTTCTCTTTCGTCAATTTGGTTGTTCCCGATAGTTCCTCTGTAGAAGTTCTGGATCTTTTCTAGGTTAGTTGGTAGGTTTTCTGCTTGAAAAATGGATCCAAGAGGCCCTTCAGTTGGCACTAAGTTGCCTTGGTTTGTTAAGGTGGAAATAAAGGTCTTAACCTCTTCAGCAACAGGAAGGGCTTGCTGGGGAAGAGTTTTAAGAACTCCACAGAGGTGCTGGAGGGGAGGAGTGGGTAGTGAGACCGAGACTTCTTTAGGAGGGTGGGTCAAAAATACACTCAATACTCCTATAAGCAAACACCCACACTCAAAAATCTCCTCTGTTCTGTTCATCACTTTAGCCTTTGCACTGATGAACAAGTGCCACACAAAGTCTTTGGCCAGTGCTATGGATTTTTCTCTGCCTTGTAAGTTCAACCCTTCCCAGATCTCTTCAAACTTTTTGAAGAGCAAAAGACTAGTGGCAAAGCTTTTGATGACCTTTTTAAGTTGAAAAAGCACGGGAGGTTCTAGGTGGACTATGTGTATGAATTCCTTCAAGTGGTAAATGAAGGTACTGAGTTTCAAAGAATTAGGTCCTGTCAGCAGTTCAGAAATAGTGAACTCGGGACAGCCCTTGGCTTTGGAAGCCGCCAAAATGGCACACCTAATCATAGACCTTGACTTGTAGTTGTCCCAGTGCTCATCATTTTTCTGGAGTTCTAAGTAAAGTTTAGAGGCTTCTTGTTGGACAGCTGGGTCTGTTTTGAGTTTGGCACACACCTCCTGCAAGACTGCCTTCGTTGGGGAATCTCTACTTACGCGGTCACACTGCATTTATTACCAGTTCTCTAGGCGCCAAAACCCCAAATGGAGCCTTTTTTAAGAAACCGCGGGAGTTTCATAAAGATGGAGGGAAACCTTTGTTTCGCGGCAAACCGATTTCTGTTATTCATAATTTAAGATACTGACTAGAAATATGGGTTCAAGTTTAAGAATGTTAAAACTAACCAAATTCCATAGTCTCTGTAACTAGTTAAATTCCATATTAGAAGTTGTTTAATGAATCCAAATCCATAAACTGCCATTACTAAAATGTCGCAACTCGGAAATTATCGAATAATTAGAGCTTTGGGTGGAGGTACTTTCGGGAAAGTGAAGTGTAAGTTATATTTAGTGGCACAACACGAAATCACCAAGACCTACGTTGCTATAAAAGTTTTGAGCAAAAAAAACATTAGGGAAAAACAGTTTGCGCAGAAAGTGACAAGGGAAATAAATCTACTGAAGTTTTTTCAGCACCCACACATCATCAGACTTTACGAAGTGATCAGTACACACAACCACTTGCTTTTGGTGATGGAGTACTTGCCTGGAGGTGAGTTGTACTCCCTAATCGAAAGAAATGGAAGACTTTGTGAAGAACTAGGCAGGTACTACTTGCAGCAAATAGTTTCAGGAATTGAGTACTGCCACTTCCACAGAGTAGTCCATCGGGACATCAAGCCAGAAAACCTACTTCTGGACCAAAACGGGAACGTTAAGATTGCAGACTTTGGACTGAGCAATTTCTTGAAGGACGGAGAGTTTCTGAAAACTTCTTGTGGGTCTCCCAACTACGCTGCTCCCGAAGTCATCAGTGGAAACAAGTACTGTGGTCCTGAGGTGGACGTTTGGAGTTTGGGGGTGGTTTTGTATGCCCTCCTTGCAGGCTTCCTCCCTTTTGATGAAGGAAGCATTCCTGTTTTGTTTTCCAAAATAAAAGCAGCTAAGTTCCAGATGCCCTACCACTTCTCCGAGCCAGTGAAGGACTTGATCTTCAGAATGCTCAACCCAGACCCCTTAGCCCGGATCACTATCAAGCAAATTATGAAGCACCCCTGGTTCAAAGTCAACATTCCACCCCACATTAAGTTCTCAGAAGCAGCAATGTTTACCGGAGAAGTGAACTCTTTGAACAGACTTCGGAAAGGAGACTCTGCCAGACAGGTTGACGAAGAGGTTCTTTACCAAGTGCTTAGTCTCTCAGAATTCAAAAAAGTCCAGGTTAGCCTTGAGTCCCTTAAAGAGTCCATCATCAACAAGGAAAACACAAACCTGTGCGTTTGCTACGAAATAATGCTTGACGAAAAACTAGGTAGGTACAGAGACCAGTTGGACAAAAAGTTATGCTCAATTGTTCCTTTGTTCAAGCAAATGTCTTTAGAAAGTATGCTGATTGAAGACTCCACAGAAGCTAGTTCTCGAAAAGACTCTGAGGAAAACCTAGAACTCAACTCAGTGCACTCAGTAGTTCCCAATAATTGGGTTTACGGGTTTAGGTGCATTTTGAAGCCTTACTTGTTTATGGTGAAACTTTTCGAGAGTTTGCGTGGAGCTGGTTTGGAGTGGAAAATCCTAAACAACTTTTGTTTGCTGGTTAGAAGTCAATGGGTTCCAATGCTTAAGTTCCAGGTGAACATTTATAAATACTTAGAGATTTTTGTGCTTGACTTTAAACTAAAAAAAGGAAACACGATGGTATTTTTCTCTACTTTACATAGGGTGTACGACTCACTACATAAAGTAACTCACTGCTAGACCAATTAATTAATTAACTATAAATGGGAAACTGTGTAAAGAAGCAGTCTAAAGTAGTAGCACCTTCCTTTGCAAAGAACCTTAAAGAGTCTGCAATTTCAGACGGAATCAACTTAAATAAGATCCAAAACAACTTTGAGTTTTTGAAAGTAATTGGTCATGGGCATTTTGGCACTGTGAGACAAGCCCAACGCAAAACCAACCCTGGAATTTACTTTGCAATTAAGTCTATTAACAAAGCAAAGGTGGGAAAGCATATTGACTTGCTAAGGGCAGAAGTAGAACTGCTGCGCATAGCTGACCACCCCAACATTATAAACCTTTACGAGATCTATGAAGACTTCAAGTACCTGCACTTAGTTATGGAGCACTGCACCGGAGGGGACGTTCTGGACTACTTCACTAAAAACAAGAACTTAACTGAGTTGGAGGTAGCCCAGCTCATGACTAAAATGCTTTCAGCTGTAAACTACTTGCACTCGAACAACATCTGCCACAGAGACCTTAAGCCTGAGAACTTTCTGTTAACTTCACAAGACTCTTCTGCAGAAGTCAAACTTATAGACTTCGGTTTAGCTAAGAAGTTTGAAGAAACTGACTTGAAGACCTTTGTAGGCACTCCTTACTACGTAGCCCCTGAAGTAATCAAGGGCAAGTACGGAAAGGAATGCGACGTTTGGAGTTTAGGAGTTATTTTGTACTTGTTTTTGTCTGGAAGGCCTCCTTTCAATGGCAAGTCCCAAGACTCGATCTTCCAGAAAATCGTTGAAGTCAGACTAGAACTAGACCTCAAGTTTTGGAAAAATATTTCAAGGGAGGCCAAAGACTTAGTGTTTAGAATGCTAGTTGCAAGGCCTTCCAAAAGAATCACTGCTTCAAAGGCACTTAGGCACAAGTGGTTCACTTCCAATGCCCAAACTCCTAAAATACCCACTAAGATTCTCCAGAAACTAAGGAACTTCAAAGCTCCCAAAAAGTTTCAGCAAGAAGCCATGAAAGTTCTGGTCAAAAGACTCAACTTGGCAGAAATAGCTGACCTCAACGAGGCGTTTGCTTCTTTAGACCACACAAAGTCAGGATGCGTGTTTGCAGGAGATATTCTTTTTGCACTCCAAAAGTCCAACTTCCCGGTTGCTTTTGAAGACATGCAAAGGATTGTGGACAGTGTGGAGTGTTTAGACAAAGCCTGGTTTAACTACACAGACTTCCTTCTAGCAACCATTGACAAAAAGAAGTTACTTAATGAAGAACTGCTTTTCGAGGCTTTCAGAAACTTCGAAGAAAACGGAAGAATCACCGCTGAGAGTTTGGGAGAGGCTATGGAACGCATTGGGAACCCCCTTCCTGCAAGTGTGCTTAAAGAGATGATTTCTGAATTTGACACTAACCAGGACAGCCAAATTGACTTCCAGGAGTTCAAAAGAATGATTGCAGACTGTCAAAGCCTTGTGAGCTCTCCTATGAACCCTGTCCAGTACACCAACTTCACAAGTTACTTAGAACTTTGTAAATAATAAAAATGCATCAGCCGGGATTCGAACCCGGGTCGCAACGATGGCAACGTCGCATTCTACCCCTAAACTACTGATGCTTTTAGAGACTCCTAGACAAACTTAATTAAATACCTTAACTTGGGTACAGAACTTCAAGACGCTCGTTGGCTTTGGGAATGTTTTTGGGGATTTCTTTAACTGTGTCAAGTAGTTCTTTGTTTTCTCTGTCCAAAGCTACGTAAAACCCCCTCACTCTGTAGTACTCCTTAACTACTCCTAAGTAAGTGACCAAAAACAGCCCAAATGGAAGAAGAGGCAGCAACTTCAAGTAAGTCTTCCAAGTAACATTGACTCCATGCTTCTGTTTTTCTTCATAAAAAATTTTAGAGTCAACCTTGCCAGAGCCTTCTTCGCCTTCTCCTGGCACAAGTCTGCCTACAGCTGTGAGTTGGGCCCTTTTTCCAAACAAAATGATGTCTTTGTCTGTGGGCAAGTTGTAAGGGTCGATGTCTTCAAGGAGCATTTGGTTTTTGGAGTAAACTTTGATTTCCCCCAAGTCAGTTTTCACAAAGCTGGAGTCCAGGTCCAAGGCCTTTGCAGTCGAGATGTCAGTTTGCACGAACTTCAAGTCTTTGTCTTTGACAGAGATACTTCTTGAGTCCAAAACTCTTTGTGCTAAGGTGTTGCTTTTTGTGTCTAAAGACACTGCTTTGTTGGTGAAGTACCCTGTTTCTGCCATTGACTGGAACTTTTTGGGAGAAACCCTCACTACCCTGTCTTTAGGTTTGATGACATCTGAAAACCTGCGCATTTTTACATTAGAAACTTAAATCTTGGGGAGACACTGGCCTTCTGCAGTAAGGACAAGCAGGACTCCTCCGGAGCCAGTTGTCAATGCACTCAGGGTGGAACTTGTGCTCGCAAACTGGAAGAACTTTAACCTGTTCTCCAGAAACAGCGTTTTCTAAACAGATTCCGCAAGTGATTTCTTCTGTGAGGGTTTTAGTAGGCAGTTTAGTAAGCAGATGGTCAGGAAGTCCCTCTGCTTCTAAAGCCAAAGGAGGGTTCATAAACCCTTCACGCAAGAAAATCACCAAAATCAGCATGCACACTACAAAGCTAGTTACCAACCAATAGAAGTAACTCACCACTACCTGGATCACTAATTCGTAAGCTGGTTCGGGGAGCTACCTATGAATTACGCATTCTTTAGACTCGTGAATTACTTTGTAGGCCCAAAAAGTTCCTAAAACAGTCCAGCCCAAGTTGAGGACCTGCAGCAAAGCAGGCAGTGTTACAAACACCCACTTGAGAGGAAACCTTTCTTCTGTAATTAAAGTAAACCCCAAAAGACTTATCAGAATAGAAGATACAAAGCCTATGTTCTGTACTGTGTACCAAAGAGAAATGGGGTAGGGGCAGTCCTCCCACTCGCTTTCTTGTTTGTAGTAGTCTATAATTGCCCTTATCAAGCTAAACCCCAATATTATTATCCAAACTGTTTTTTGTGAATTCATTTATTATGAGTTACTAAGCTCTGTTCTTCTCAGTTGCCGTGACTGGAAGTTCGTAGCCTTCAGGCTTAGGACTCTTAGCTTCAGTCCAGTCTGGGTCGTCCACAAAGAGCTTTTGCTCAGAAAATACCTCAGCCTTGATAATGTAGGCAGAAATTGCTCCAAATACTATTGAAATACCAAAAGTAACTAAAACAGCTAGCAACTGGTTAACTGCTTGCTCGTTAAAGGAATCCTCAATTCCAAAAGTTGCTTCTTTTAGGTCAGTGTTTTCCCGAGTAGCAATGATCAGCGAAGAAATAACTCCACTCAGCACTCCTGGAAACCCATGCAAGTAAAGCACTCCACAAGTGTCGTAGAGTTTGAGTTTCTCCACAAAGTAAAGGTTGACTCTTTCAAAGCCAACCGTAGTAATGCACCCTGCAAGAATTCCTATTGCCAAGGATACTCCGGGGTAGAGTATAAAGTTGCAACTGCTTCCCACCAATACTCCTCCAGCTAGCGAAGCATTTAGGATGTTTTGCATTTTGAACTTCCCAGAGTTCAAAGCAGCCGAAGTAGCAAAGGTAGTCATAGTGCTGCCTGTAAGAGCCAAAATAGTGTTTAGAATGCCTAAGTAGCGTTCTTGTGGGTTCTGGATTCCAGCTGTGTTGGCAGAGGGCCAAAACATCCAAAGGAACATAGTTCCAATAGCAGTATAAACCATTCCCTTATGGGAAGTTTGGTTATGTGGGTGATTTTTGGTGCTGGGAGGAGAAACTATCCAGGCTGCTGCTACTCCAAAGAAGGCTCCAAAAGCATGGAAAACAAAACTTCCTCCGTAGTCAATGGCTTTTAATTCTTGGACTACTATTACTTCGTTTAGAGTGTAAACTAGGGACTCCACCACTGTGAGCACCAAGATTTGCAAGGCATTTACTTTCCCTAAAAGAGCTCCGAAGGAAATAAGGATTCCTGCCACGCAGTACTGGGCCCCCACCAGCTTGGAAATGCTGATTTCCACGTAGTTCTCCCAGTCATCCTTAATTAGTGCAAACCAAAACCCGTAGAACACTATGTAGAGTTGAAGCCCAAAAGCTCCCACTAAGAAGTTCAAGGAAATACTGTTCCAGTTGTGGTACTTAAGGAAAGACATGTTGAACGCAAAACCCACAAAAATCATGACACTTATGTGCTGGAAAAGTGGGTAGATGTCCAGTTGGTGGTTGGCTCTGTCTTCAAATTCTTGTTTGCCGTAAGTTTCAAGGTTGGCTGCGTCTTCGAAGCGGACAAACAAGCTGTAGAAAAGCACCAAAACAGCTTCTATGAAAACCACTGCCCAAATAAAAGCTTTGGACCTCATATTTATACTGGACACTAAAACTGCCATTTACTTACTCGTGACTCCAAGACTCTTCAGTGTACCTTTTGCGGGTTCTTCCAATTTGGTACTCAAGGTCCTCAACTTTCGTTTCTGCCTTGTAGAGTTGGTGTTTGTACTTGGAGTTTTCTTCCCGGAGCTTCATGACTTCCATTTCCAAGTTAAGTACTTCGTCCCTGGTTTTCTGGAGTTGGAACTGGTCCTGGCTGGAGAAAGAACTTGTGAATTTTTCCTGTGAAGCTGCGTTTAATTCCTTTTGGGTGGTGTACAAGTTCTCGCGTTCTTTAGATAGTAAGTTTTCGAGGTCTTGGCTTCTTTGTTTTTCGTACTCAAGTTGTGACTTAAGTGCTTGGAGTTCACTTTGCGTAGACCTGAGTTTGCTTTGTGCTATAAGGGCTTCGTTTTCGGCTTTGGCTATTTGGCGCTGGAGTTCTTCTTTGGAAGTCTCTAAGCCAACAGTTAAGTGGCGTGCACTAGTCATGTCTCTGAGTGCAGCTTCTTTGCTTTCAACAGCTTCTTGGACTTTCTTTTCAGAAACTTCAAGTTGGTAGGTCAGGTGGGACACTTGCTTTTCAAGGGTGTTGATTTCTTGGTAGTAAGCACTGATGCCTTGTTCTTGCTGGGCTATGTAGTTCTGGGCGTTAACTAGTTCTTGTTCGCACTCTTGCAACTTAGAGTACAGGTCTTTGTGCTGGGAGTTAAGCACGTTCAGTGACCGGGAAAGGCGTTCGTTTTCTTCACAGGCTTTTCTGTAGGTGAGGGAGAGGTCTTCTTTTTCCCTTTCTACACTTCTGATCATTTGTTGAGTCATTCTTTCGTTACGAGTGACTTCGTCGTTCTTTTGCTTGAGTGAGTCTTTTTCTTGAGTCACTTTCATGAGTTGTTCGTTGACTAGTTGGTTTTCTTTTGTGATTGCGTAAACTTGTTCTTGGAGTTCGTAGTTTTCTCTGGCTTGTTGTGAGTTGCCTCCTTTGGTTTCTTCAAGTTCTCTTTCGAGGTACTCCAGCTTTTCAGTAAGTCTTTGGATTTGGCGTTCCTTTTCGTCAATCCTTTTGGAAGCAGTTGACTCTTTGGAGTCTAGTTGTTGCAAAGAGTCTTTGAGTTTGGCATTTTCCTGGTGTTGTTTACTGAGTTCTGTTTCAATGTTTGAAAGTTCTTCAGTTTTTTGGTCAAGTAAACTTTGTACGTAATCTCTTTCTTCGTCTAGGTTTTTAAGGGCCTCTTGGATTTGGAGGATTTCGTCGTCTTTGGCTGCAATTTGTTTCCTTAAAGAGTTAGTTTCAGAAAGGAGTTGGGTTCTTTGTTCTTCGTCTACGTTTTTCTCTCTGTTGACTCCTTGGAGTTTCTTAAGTAGGTCTTCTCTTACGCTTTCTAAGTTTTCAATCAGGCTTTTCAGTTGTGTGTTTTGCTCTTCCAAGCGGCCAGAGTGGGACTTTTCTGACTCTAGTTTGCTTTTGAGACTTTTGAGTTCGTCTTCAAGTCGGTACTTGCTGTGTTGTTCCTGACTTAGTTGTCTTTTCATCTCTTCGGCTTCCATTTCGGCTTGGAAAGCCCTTTCTTCTAGCTTGAGTTTTTCACTGTGGGTGTAAGTGCCTTGGTTTTGGAGGTTTTCTATGTTTTCTTGAAGTTTTTCTACTTGGAGTTCCAGGGCTTCTTTTTGGTCTGCTGCTCTTTGGAGTTGTTTTTGTGAGTTCTTTTGGACATCCTGGGCTTTGCGCACTTCTGACTTGAGTTGTTCGATTTCGCGAATGCAGGAGTGTTCGCGTTCTCTGGTTTCCTCAAGCTGTTTTTTGAGAGAAGAACTTTCTTGGCCTAAGTACTGGGTTTGTTTTTGGTTCTCACTTAAGTAGTACACTCTGGACTCGAGTTTTTCGATTTCTTGTGAAAGTTGTTGTTTATCTTCTTCAGCACTTTGGATGTCAGTTTTGAGTTGTTCAATTTGGTAGTCTTTGCTGCGAAGAGAGTCTTGTAAGTCATAAAGCTGTCTTTGGAACTGAGTTTCTTGAGAGTACACTTTGCCTGAGTTTTCTTTGAGTTTTTCGTTTTCTTGAGTCAAGCGGTCGCACTTGAGCTTAAGTGGCCGCAACTCAGCTAACTCTTGTTCAATTGAGGACTTGAGTTTTTCCTGCTTTCTAAGTTCTTCTAGCTTAGCTTTGAGTTCTTCTGAAACTTCAGAGTGGTTGCGTTGGACTTCTGAAATGCTGTACTGAGCAGAAGCTAACTGGGAGTTTAAGTCTCTGTTTCTTGCTTCGCTGTCCAAGAGTGCTTCTTTGTCTTTCTCGCGCAACTTGCCTAGATGGGCTATTTCTTCTTTTAAGTTAGCAACTTCTTTTTGGGAGCTTTCGTAAAGTACTTGGAGTTTTTGCTTGGCAGCTGAACTGGAGTCAACTTCAGTTTTAGCTTTGAAGGAGACTTCACGAAGGTTTTCGAGCTCTTCTTCAGCAGCTCGGCGGAACTTGTTAGCTCTTTCAAGTTCGAAGTTGAGGTTGTCAATCTGGGACTGGAGAAGGTTGTTTTTGCTTTCTAAAGAAGAAATTTGGTGTCTGAGGCTGTAGGACTCTTCAGTAGTTGACAAGTGGTCTTTGTTAGCGCGAGTATAGGACTCTTGGAGGTTTTCTAGTTCCCTTCTTAAGTTGTTGCTTTGGTTGTAGTACTGTTCTTTTTGGGAGTTTGCAGACTTAAGTTCGGACTCAAGGTTCTTAATTTGGGTTTGTAACTCGTTAATTTGTGTTTGGAGTTTTTCTCTTTCGTTGTCTAGTTTTTGGACTGCTTGTGAGTAAGCAGTTTTGTCTGAGTTGTAGGCAGCTTTGAGGGAGTCTGCTCTGCTAGCTTCTTCTTTGAGTTGTTTGTTTTCCAAGTGGAGACTCTGGAGTTGGTTTTTTAGGTTTTCGTTTTCCAGAGAAAATTTAGCTGTTTCTTCAAAATTGGGTTTTTCAAGTTTAGTTCCCAAAGCTTCTAACTCAGCAAGTTTTTTCCTTAAGTCTTGGTTCTGAGTCCGCATTTGGGCCAAACTTTCAAACATGTGCTTGTTTTCTTTGTCCATGTTCAAAAACTGCCTGATTTTGGAGTTGGCTTCTTCAAGTTCTTTTTCCATCCGCGTGTTTTCGGAGTAAAGGTAGTCTATTCTTTGGTTGAGTTGCTGGATGCTTTGGTCTTTGGTTTGGACTTCGTAGCTAACTTTTACTTTTTGTGGATCCACAGACTCGCCTATTAGGGCTGAGATTCTGGAAATTTCTTGTTCTCGAGTTTCTAACTTACTTTGTAGGCGCTTGATCTCGTCGTCAGAGAGCTGTTTGAGTTTCGCAAGTTGTTCGTACTCTTCTTGGAACTTGCGAGCTCTTTCGTCAGCTGACCTGAGTTCCCGGGCCCATTCTTCATTGGGTTTTTGGAAACTGGAGGCTTGGCGGCCTTGGAGGGGAGCACTGACTTCGAATCCCTGAGTTCTGCCTTGGATGTTGGTTGAAGAGCTCAGCGATCCCTCAGTGAGCCCTTTTTGGGCAGAAGGCAGGTAAGTTTTGGAAAGGGCACTGTCGAGTTTTTGTTTGAGGTGCAAGTTTTGGGACTCTAGTTTGTTGTAATCGCCTTTGAGTTTCTCTACTAAGAACTTCAAGTCTGTGTTTTCGCTTTCTAAGGTTTTGTAAGAATCGCGCCATTTGGAACTTGAAGAGTGGGTTTGGTCTTTGGTTTGCATAAGGTGGAGGTGCAGGTCGTTGTTTTCTTTTCTGAGCCGCGCTATTTCGGCTTGGAGGGGTTCTAACTGGGACTTGGCTTCTTGAGCTTCTTTGGAAAGTCCCGCATTAGTTTTTTTCAACTGCTGGAAGCCTTCTACAGTCTTGAGCAAGTCGTTAAGCAGTCTTTCTACTAAGGGCGAAGACTCCAAACTCAAAGGCAAGCAATAGTGCAGAGAGTCAAGTCGCTTTTTTAGGCCTAAGTTACAATTACTTTGGTACTTTCGTTGCGCTGCAACATCCATTTTAAGTTTATGACTTAAATAACAAACACTTCTTAATCCCAGAATCTAAGTTCTTATTAAGCATTTACCCAAATGGTCGGGCAAAAGGTACTTGTTATACATGAGTTTAGAGCACCTTGGGCACTTCACTCTGGTAGACTTAAAGTGGACTTGCTGCATGTGGAATTTAACTGCGTACTTATTTTTGAACCTTTTGGGACAAACTGTGCACTGAAATTCTTTTGGAGAGATGTCGTGGATTTTGCCTAAGTGCTGTCGGTAGCCTTTGTAAGACTTAAACTTTGTATAGCAAGTTCCACAGCTATAACTGAAGTTCTCGCTCCAACTCTCTATTCCAAAGCTTAGGTGTTCATTAAGTTCAGCTTGACCACCAAACATTAAACTGCAAAAGGGACACTGGGCTGAGCTAGACTCCGAAATCAAAGGCTGTCTAACTTTAGGCAATTTTTCTTTTTTTAGGAGCAAGCCAGAACCTCCTTGGTGCATTATTTTTTATAATCTTAGTTCTCAGTTAGCAGCTACTATACTTAGTTATTCTCAATACTTAGTTTAATCTCCCTCCATTAGGAAAGGTAATCAGAACACCTGTAAGGTTATCTAAACTTTCCTTCATTGCAGCTCTGGCTACAACTCTTTTGACTGCGAGTCCAGTTGTATCGTGCAAGTTTTGAGTTTTGTGTTCCCAAAAGGTGTTCCAAACTTCACTGCACGCTTCTTCGTTGCTCAATGAGTCAAAAACTCCATCACATCCTAAAAGGAGGAAGTCAGTTTTCTTTGATATTTTGAAACTGAAGACTTCAGGTTCAGGACTTAAGAGGTTAGGGATTCCTCCTAATTTTCTTTGTTTTATAGCAACGTCTCCAATAGCACGGCTAACTGATATTCTCCCAGGAACTATCCTCACAGGACCAACCATTCCGTTCCGAGAAGCTTGAATCAGTTTGCCTCCTGCTTGGATTATTCTTTGACTTTCAGACTTCAAAGAAGGTTTGTGGTCAGTTGTTATTTGGGTTACAGTCCTACCGGAGTTACTGGATAGTACTGCTCTTGAGTCGCCTAGATTAGCTATAAACACTTCTTTACCGATAATTACTGCCAGTATTGCACAACTTCCTGACCTGTCTCCTGTTTTTCTGCAAGACTTAACAAACTTCTTTTCAACCTTTTCAAAGGCAAGATGAATGGCCTCAGTTGGGTCTTCAGGAAATCTATTGCTTTCCAGTATGTACTTATTAAGTTTTTCTTTAAGGAATTCCGAACACCCCGACCCTCCATGGCCGTCAAATATGCTGAATATGCTGACTTTAAGTTGTTTTGAGTCGACAGTTTTCTTCTTAAGAGTCACTGTAACTTTATCTTCATTTGAAGTCTTTGAAATGCCCATGCTGGTGAAGACCCCAAAACTCCCGATTTTACCAATTCTTTTTTTCGAGATTATCTTGGAGCCTTCGTTTAAGATCCTATTCAGTTTTGACTCTTCTGAGGTTTCTTGGACTAGCGATCTCGACTTGGGCCTCGAAATTTGAAGGGAATCCACCAAGTCACTTGAGCCAAAAGCTAACATCTTGTAGCTCAATTTACGGACCCTATTATGCTTGCTATCACCCTTCATATTATTATTAACTCAAAAATGATTTAAAGTTGTAGTGGTACTTAGTATCTCCCTGAGATATTTGCTCCAGTAAGTGTTCTCTTAAGCTTTTCAAAGCTTTGCGTACGTCTTCAACTTCGCACTTAGCAATTTCAACAAGCACAAAACAAATGTCCAAAAGAGCCTTGTCTTCCTGGTCTCCGTACCAACTCCTGATTAGTATTCCATTTCCGTTTTGGAGTTCGAAGTTCTCAGCTACGTTGTCAACTATGACCACCTTTTTGAGATCCCTGCCTAGAAGGGACAAGTCCTTAACAAAAACATTACCAGCAGGCACCGTGTGTTGTCTGTAAAGTCTGGCTGAGAAGACTTTGTCCTTGTCTAGAACATTGAGGACCCAGTCAGCGTACTCTTGGACTCCAGCTGTGAATATCACCACTTCGTAGAACTCTGAAACTTGATTGAGGAACTCTTGTGTATGGGGTCTTATGGCGTAGTAAGGTTCTTCCGTGTCTACGTAGTGCACTAATGTTTCGTCTAAGTCTAGCACTAGAGTGTAGGGCTTTAAAGGTTCAAACTTAAGCAAAGGGCCCTGGGGAATGTTTTTGTTTTGACTTGGAATAGCGCTAGAGTCTATTCCAAAAGCCTTTTCTATGAAGGCTCTAGACTTTTTAATAGATGCTTTTTCAGCAACTTCAAGGATCCTAGTGACACTGATCATTATGTTTTTGTTGCTTTTTTGCTGTACAAGAGTGCTACACAGGGACCTCAAGCCGTTCCTAACACTGATGTTGCAGTTCTTGAGCACAGTGACTTTTTCCTGGTTTTTCTGGACGAGTTTTGCCTTGACTATGTTTTTTAACTTAAGAACCCACTCGTTGGAAACGTTTTCTGAAATGCGTTTAAGAATGAGTTTAACTACAACAAGGAAACCCTGGTGCAGGTTAAAAACTATTTCTTTTATGGTGCTGATTTTGTTTTGGGTAGAGCTACTCCCCACCATGTGGTGGATTAAAGCCACAGCTAAACTACCAAGCACCATCCACATCTTTAAGTTCTTTTTGGATTTAGGGTCTCTGTAGAGCTGTTCTATTTGGTTAAGGGTGTTTTCGTCAGTGATGTCCCAAAAGTCTTCACAGACTGACAGAGACTGGATGCTTAGGTCTTCAAGCAAAAAAGCTAGGTCTTTTTCAATCACCACCATGTCTTCTAAGTTGACCATGAACCTTACTGGCTTGTAGTTGTCAAAAGTCATTTTAGGCTTAGCCTGTACAGGAGGCCGGGGCCTCAAAGGAGACTGGGCACTGGAACTGTTGCTGCGCAGTATCGGTTTTTTAGATCTTCTATATCTTCTGTTTAAGGACATAAGTTACTTTTAAATTTACAAAAGAATTATTCCAATAAAATTACTTAGAAAACCTTTCCTTTCTAGCCTCACGCTTAGAACGTTCCTCTTCAGGGTTGTAAAGGCCAAAGCGCCTTGCTCTTTCGAGTTTCTTCTGCTTTTGTTCGTCTTCTTTGTTGAAGCGCTCTTTTCTTTGCTTACGTTTTTGCGCTTCGAGTTCTTGGGACACTAGTCCGAAACGCTGTGCACGCTGGATCTTCTTCTCGGCAGTGGCGAGTTCGTGGTTGCCAAAGCGTTCTTGGCGTTTGCGCTTCTGTTCCTGGAGATCCTTCATATTATTAATTAGGTTTGTACTTGTAGTAGTAGTAGATGAGGCCCCCGCCTAACAAACTCATCACTACTGACAAGGTGTACCCAGTCAGCTGGAAAAAAGGCCACCTTTCTTGACGTTGGCTCTCTTGCTTTTGTAAGTTAATTCTTCTTCCTTCTCTGTCCAGCACGTACTGGTTGTAAGCCACCTGGTCTTTAGGGGTGCTTAGGTCCGCAAGTCTCATCGAGTTCTTTGAAAACACTGCCTTGGGCAGTTGGGTGTCCTGGGCCAACAGAACCTGGCTCAGCACAAGCACAGTAAACAAGATTAGTTTCATAATTATGTATAAATCAGAACCTGGTGTGTGCGATCAGAGATCAGGCACCTTCTTTCATCATTTACATCAGGACTCAGACAGAGTGTGTTCTCACGGATCAAATAAGATCAAGTATGGAACAACTTACTTAAATGCACTTGGGTATATTTTTATCTGTTAAAAATGTTTGACAAAAACGATTCTGAAAACGAAGCCAACAACTCCGACAAAGTCATTATCAACCTTGAAAGAGGTCCAGTCAGGAAGCCTTTTGCTGTTCCTAAAAAGACTAAGTCCACTTCTCCTCAGAAAAAAGCCCACAACTCCATTCTTGAACGGTCTCTTTTTGAACCTTATTCTAAGGCTGAAAATTTCATTAACCACTTATACTCCAAATGCCGTCTTGAACAGGAAAAGTCAGGTATTTTTGACGCAGCTAGGTTCGACCACTGGAGTTTCAAGCAACAGTCAGCTCTTGAGTCATCTAAGTTCCAGGCTTCCTACTTGCCAGACGAAAAGTTAACTGATGAACTCCAGAAAAAGCAGGACCTTTTCGAAACTTACATCAAAATACCCTATGAAAAAAAGCCACACACCAAGGTCAAAAGACCTAAGTCGACAACTAGTCCTCGGAAAACAAACAATGGTCACGCATTAGGAGTTGAGTGCCACAAAATTCTATTTGAACTTAAAAAACACCCTAAAAGCAAAGCTTGTTTTAGGTGCAAAAAACTCTACTGCGAATGCCCCGGCAACCTCCAAGACGAGTTCCTCCACGAAATCATAGAAAAGAAGAAACAAAAAGACAAAGTTTACGCCAAAATCAAAAAAGAACTCCAAGAACTCTCCCGGCAAGACCGCCCCAATCCTAGAGTGTCTGAGCCTCCTAAAAGTTTCTTTTTGTCTGAGTGCAGAATTGACTCTTATGAGGACCGAAAGGACAAAAAGCTTCCAACTATCTCTAACTCCCGCTTAAACACCAGGTACAACTCTCCTGAAAGCCACAAAAAAAACAACTCGATTTCTGAAAAATCCACTCTGAACTCAAGTTTCACGATTTCGCCAGCTAACTTTTCTATCCGCCAAAACAAAACAGGCTCCCCTATTCCGAGGATGAGGAACGAAACTTGGCTGAGCAACTTTAGTTAATGTGGTAAACTAATTAAAGTTATATGTCAGAGTAGTCGATTACCTTCCGTGAAGACTTTTGGAACTTAGAAGGGTCGTCTAAGTCTTCGTAAGGCAAATCGGAACTCTTCTTTTGGCGAGGAGGAGGTCTCCGGGCACCTCTGAATCCTTCGCCTGCGTACTGGATTTGGTTCATTAGTTTGTCGGGGTCGTTTAAGTAGTTCTCAAGCATGATTTCCTTAAGTCGTTCGTCAACTACTTTTTCGATTTCTTCAGGGTGTTTGTTGTGGAGGTGTTTTTTCATGAACTCAATTCCTCTGAAGAGCTTTTTGCACTTTGCACACCTTACCTTCATTTCTTCTTCTTCAATGGCATTTTTGTTTTCGAAATCAAGTAACTTCTCTGCTAGTTTAGCGTCGCTCTAAGTAACACTTACGTCTTTGTCGTACTTCTGCAAAGTGACTTTTTTGTTCAGCCGAGTTTCAACTTGTTCGTCGAACTCTGGACTCCGTAAAGCTGAGGGGTCGTAACGGCTGCGGATGTGAGCAGGTCCACACTTAGCTGCCAGCATGCGTTCATCGTCGTACTCTTCTAAACAGTAGTAGCAGAAAGCGTGGACTTTCCTTAAGTACAGCAGTTGCAAGTCCAATTGGTTTTCTTTTTCTTCTTCACTCATTGAAGCAAACTTCTCTTGGGAAACTAACAAAGGGTTTTCTTGGATTCCTTTTTCTCGGTCCAAACAAGAAATCAGCCGGGCTGACTGCTTCCAGTCAGCTTCAAGAGACTCCAAAGGCTGGGGTGGCTGGATGTGTACTTCTTTCCGGGAAGAACTTTGGCTTCTCACAGGCGAAAGTTTGAAGTCCCCCACTACTGTTTTGTTAGTGAGCAACTCTAAACTTTCGTTGCAGCGCTGTTCACTGTCATACAAAACCCAAGCAAACCTAGAAAAGCCTTGTGACTTCAAGGGTTCAGACATCGAAAGTGACACAAACCCTGGAGAAGTCTTGACTACTGAAAGCAAGTCCCAGCGAGAAATGTTCACTGGAATTGTTTTTAAAAAAAGAGTCATTGAGTTTGGGTCAAATCCGTAGTAAGGAGGACCTGAAATCTTGTCAACAGCAGTCCCGTTGTCTCTGAGTTTAAGTCCTTCGAAAGCAGTGCTCCTGGCACCTTCTATAAAAGTGCGGTGCGAAACTTTGGCGTTCATGTGCCTTTCTTCTTGCCACTTTTGGCTAACTACTGGGTCGTACTTCTCTATGAACCAGTGCTCATCTTTGTGCTCGCCAAAAAAAGTTTCGAGTTGCTTTCTTTCATAGTCCTTTTTGTACTCTTCGTAGTGGTGCTGGGCTTCAAAGGGAGGAATGGGGTCGTGCTGCAGCTCCATGAACTGTTTGAATGTAAGCAGTCCCCCCGCCATGCTAGGTTTGCACACCCGGTACCGCCCTTCTTTGCGTCTGGGAAGGTTGCGGGGCTTTCGCTTGAACCTGTCAGCAGAACGCGACCTGGACCTTGAGTGTTCTTCAGCTTTAGGCGGGGAACCCAGTTGGGCTCCTGCAGGCTCTGATGGCCAATCCATCTATGTTGGTTCATACCTTTTTATTAGTTTATGGTATATGAGTTACAAGCTAGAGTTGGTAGTGGCTGACTTGCCTATGACAGCAGCGGCTTGCGGGTACTTTTTCTGCATGAAGGCAAAAGCTCTGTGCCTGATTTGATTTGCAGGGAGGGGCTTGTTCAGGTCTTGGGTGTCTTCTTCAGCGAAGTCTTCGGCGTTCTTGAGTTCCTCAGAGATGTCCCAAAGCTTCCTGTTGAAGTGCTTTTCTGAAAGCAAGTCGAGGGGTAGTGCTGACTGGAACTTATTACTGGAGAGTTTGAACTTAGTGAGGTACTCCTCGACTTCGCCCAGAATGAGGGAAGTGTTTTCTTCAGTGAGGTCTTCTAGGTCAGTTAATTCTATTTCAGAAGGAAAGTCCACTCGGATTTGGATGTTTCTGCAGGTTTCAACTATGCCTTTTATAAGTGGAACTAGGTTTTTGAGTTCCTGGTTGATTTTCTGGGCCTTGTTGTCTTTTTTGTTGATTTTGAATTTGTAGTTGTCTAGTTTTTCTTGCAACTCAGTGCTTCTTTGGCGGATTTTTTCGTGGCCGCTTTCTTTGGAGGTTTCGTAACTTTCAATAGTAGACAGCAAGCTTTTGTTAGACTCTTCTAGAGAGTCGATTTCTGAGTTGAGTCCGTTTATGTAGGAGTAGAGTTCGTATTGTTGGTCCTGGGACTTAATGAAGGCCGTGACTATGTCATCTTTGTTGTTGATGCCAGTGGCAGCTTCGATTTGCTTGAACCCGCCTTCTAGGAGTTTGACGTTTTTCAAGTAAGAGTCTAAGTCACTTTTTTTTTCGCCTAGTTTTTTGCGCCAGTAACTAAGTAAGTTTTTCAGCAAGCGAGTGATCTCGATCGTCCCTGTGGGTTGGGCAAGGGCTTCGATGAAGCTTTCTTGGAAGTCTTTGAAAGCTTTGGACCTGCTTTGTTTTTCTTCTTTGAGTTTGGAGTTGAGCATGTTGACTTTAGCACTCATTCTGCTTTTTTGATGGGCACTTTTGCTCCGGAGAGTGTGGATTTTTTCCCGGCGTTTTTGGTCGTAAGTTAAGTCGTCACAGAGTTCGGAGTTTCTTTCTTCAGCTAAGCGTTTGTAGTGGTCGACTTCTTCTTGGAGACTAGAAACTTTGCGTTGTGAAGAGAGTTTTTCTTTGCGGTAAGTGTCAATTCGTTCTCTGGTAGCCTTGTTTTCAGCTCTGGCTTGGTTGAGGTGGGCAACTTGGAGTTCGAGTTGTTTGGTTAAGTTGTTGACTTGGTAGCGGAGTTTGGATTCAGGAGTGGCAAATGACTGTCCAGCCCTTTCTTTTTGCTCTTTGATTTCGTTTTCAGATATTTTAATTTGCTCTTCGAGGAAGTTGGTTTGGCGTTTTTCTTGTTCGAGTTTTTGAATAATGTGTTCCATGTCACGTTGGAGTCTAGAGGACTCAGGTTCCCAGTTAGACATTTGAGAGCGGTTTCCTGCTGCACTTTTAGATTGACGCGAAAACATATTAAAATGGATTTAAATCTTATATTCTTAGTGCTTAACTCAGTAACTAATAAATATGAGCGGCCCTTACGTAGGAAGACTTGACGAAGCAGGAAACATCACCCCACAAATTTTAAATGAAGAAGCAGAAGAAAGCCGGGGAGAAATGGCCAGACTTTCCTCCTTCGTAGGAGCAATTGCCGTGGCAGACTTAGTCAAAACCACCTTGGGCCCCAAAGGCATGGACAAGATCCTCAAACCTATGGACTTTTCCGACCACAACATCCGAGTCACCAACGACGGCGCCACCATCCTGAATTCTGTTTATGTGGACAACGCCGCTGCCCAGATCCTTATTGACATTTCCAAAACCCAGGACTCCGAAGTAGGCGACGGCACCACCACTGTAGCAGTGCTTGCTGGAGAACTGCTCCGAGAAGCTGAAAGACTCACACACGCACGTGTGCACCCCCAAGTGATCATTGCAGGCTGGCGCCAGGCACTTGCTGAAGCCCGCAAGGTCTTATTGGAGTTAGGTGTAGAAAGGACTGACGAGGACTTCCGCAACGACTTGAAAAGCATTGCAGGGACTACTCTGAGTTCTAAGTTGTTGGTCCAAGAAAAGGAGTTGTTTGTGAACTTAGCTGTGGACGCTGTTCTCAAATTGGGAGGAAGTGACGACCTGAAACTCATCCAAATCATCAAGAAACCTGGTGGGAACTTAAGGGACTCTTTTCTGGCTGAAGGATTCATTTTGGAAAAAACCATTGCTACAGGCTCCCCCCACTCCAAAGTCTCGCCCAAAATCATGGTTGCAAACACTCCAATGGACTACGACAAAATTAAAATCTTCGGGTCCAAAGTCAAAGCTGACTCCATTGAAAAAGTAGCTGAAATCGAAGCAGCTGAGCGCGAAAAAATGAGGAGGAAAGTAGAAAAAATCCTTGCACACAAACCCCAAGTTTTCATTAACAGACAACTTATATACGACTACCCCAAAAGTTTGATGGTCGACGACGGAGTCATGGTGATAGAGCACGCTGACTTCGAAGGCGTTGAAAGACTTTCAGCAGTGTTGGGAGCAGACATCTTGTCTACTTTCGACTCCCCAGAAACAGCCACACTAGGCACTTGCGAACTAGTTGACGAGATCATGCTTGGAGAAGACAAAGTTATTAGGTTCTCAGGCTGTCAAGAAGGAAGAGCCAGCACCATTGTGCTGAGAGGAGCCAGCTCTCACTTGCTGGACGAGGCTGAAAGGAGTCTGCACGACGCCCTTTGTGTGCTGGTACAAACCATCAAGAACAAAAAGGTTATTTACGGAGGAGGCAACTCTGAAGTCAGGATGGCTGAGGCCACCGACTCGCTTGCCAAAACCATTCCTGGGAAAACAGCTCTGGCCGTAGAGTCTTTTGGAAGGGCCCTCAGGAACTTGCCCACTATCATTGCAGATAACGGAGGATACGACAGTGCCGAGTTAATTACTCAACTAAGAGCTTCAATTGCTGGAGGAAACACTTCTGCAGGCATAGACATGGCCAAAGGCGAGGTTGGGGACATGGAACAGCTTGGAGTCAAGGAGTGCTTAAGAGTCAAAGAGGCTGCTCTTCTGGCTGCTGCTGAAGCGGCTGAAATGATCCTGAGAGTGGATGACATTGTGAAGTGCGCTCCAAGGAAAAGAGAAGGTTACTAATTACTAACTTAAGGTCTGCTTAGTTACTTTTTGAAGATTGAGATGAAGTCTTCTAAACTGATTTTAGAGTCGCGGTCTGAGTCGTAAGCTTTGATCATGAGTGCAGCTTGCTTGTCAGTTAGGGGGTAGCCTAGTTCGGCAGCGTATGTTTTAAGGTCCTCCACAGAGATTTGTTGGTCTTCATCCTTGTCAAAGAGTCCAAAAACGTCTGTCAGGTTGTTTTCTTCGTCGAACCTAACGAAGTCAGGCTCCATGAGGTCTCTGACGTCTTCAGTGCGGATTCTTCCTTCAGAGTCAGCTTCGAGGTAACTGAGCAGTTCTAGAATTCCTTGCTTTTCTTCGAGATAGCCATTTGCGATGAGTAAAGTTTCTACTTCACTGGTTTTAAAAAACCCCCTGTTTTTGGGGTCGAATATTTCTTGAAATAACTTGGAGTAGTGTTCTTGCTCTGTCATTTTTATGCGTTTTATGAAAGTATTATTCCTACAGGCATTAACTATGCCAGATATGCCAGAATTTACAATATGGAATTAAAGTCTTTTTTAGACTGAATATTTCAACCTTTAGGCTGTCTCTGCAGAGTACTCTCGCTTATCTTGTTCCTGTGAATTGCTAGTTCAGACTAGCATAGTTGACCTAAAATAAAACTTAGGAACTTTTCCTTATAAATGGCGGAAGATTTCAAAATAAGTATATTCCCTGAACACTGCTACAACAACTTGTACACAGACTTATCCATCTACAACCTTCCAGACGACTTCAGTCCTTTGCTCAGCACCCAAAATTCCATGACTTCTTCTGAAGGAAACTCTTCTTCTATGCCGGAGAAGCAAGCCTTCGAAACCCTTACTCAGACAGGTTCAGTGCCTTCTCACAGAGGAAGGCGACGCGACCCTGAGACGCATTTGTTCAGGTCTTTTTTGAAGCAGGGCCGTGAAGTAAGGGGTCGGCACTTCAAGGAGTCCTTGGTGAAGAATGTGTTCCGAGGACTCAGAGCAGTGATGAAGCAAGTGCTCCAGGGAAAAACTGTGCGGACCAGGTTCAGGGTTTTGGAAGGAATGTGCCAGCACTTTCCAGAAAGTTTGCAACGAGTGGTAGATTCAGATGTGTGGCCGCGCACAGAACGCCCTCGGGAGGTTCCTAAGTTTTCTTGCTTCAACAGTGAGTGCGTAAGAGCTTTACTGGATAACTGCGAAATCAGGAGTTTTTATTTGGCGTTTATCGACGAACTTTTTGTCGATTACAACATCAGCTTCCTGATTAGGTCGTTTAAGTTTAGGTGTTGCAGCGACAACTCTCACAGTTATTCTTGTATAATGAAGTGGAAGGCCTTGAAGTATTATCTTACAGTAGTTATTTTCCAACGTTTTGGTATTTCGAATTTACAGTACCCTCAAGATCACAAAAGCTATATATAATAATGTAAATTGTACAGACTTATTGTCTATGAACTACTTTAGATTTACCAAAGATAATTACTTCGAAAGCAATTTATCTATAAAAATGGAATCATTGAATAGGGGTAAAATTTACCAATTTCTAGTTGCGGGCATAAAGGACATGGGGTTCACCAAGTACAAAGAATTACCAGAAAAAGACAACTCAATATTGTTTGCAATCTACGACGAAGGAGAAACTTGCGAAGGGGTCTGGGGAACTTTTCCAATAATTGCTTCTGCAAAAGAGAACTGTTTGGAGTTCAAACTCTTATTTTCAGTTAGAGAAGTAGCCAGGTCTTTTTCTGGAGAGCAGTTTGAAAAAGCAAGTCACTATATGAATGCCTGCAATAGAGAGCTGAAACTAGGCTTTTTTTCTTGGAACGAAAAAAACCAAGTAGAGTACTTAGTTAGGCACTACTTAGGCGGACTGAACTCAGTAGAAGTCCAGAACCTTCCCAAGCATATTGTTGGTGACTCGGTCAACTCTTACAAAAGGTTTTCTTACGGGTTCAACAAGATTCTTGAAGGCAGTCAGCTTTCTGTTGAGGAACTACTGGACCTCAGCAAACAAAGAATGCCTTTTTCCGAAGGCGAACCGTTTCTACTGTTGAATTCTTCTCAAAAGCTGCGTGAACTTGCTAGAGAACTCAGGAAGCCTTGGAAAATTACTTACAATACTGAACAAGAGTTCAGAGAAGAGCTGGAGTTTTTGGACAGAATCTCCAAGTCAAGGTGCAAAGACTGCTGGGAAGCTGAGTCAGTTGAAGTAGACCAAGAAGCAAACTCAATAACTTTCCAGGTGTTTGAGCACCACAAAAGTAATGAAATCTACCTAGCCGAAAACATTCATTTAGTAGTCACGAAGCTCAGAAGTATTCAGTTGGAACTTAAGAAGTTCAATATTTGGTTCACAAAGGTTCCGTCAACCTTTGTTTTGTTTGACGAAATAAGAATTTCTGAAAAGGCCCCATTGCAAAGTTACTTGAAACTGGACTCTGAAAACAACTTTGAAGAGGAATTCGAGGAACTTTTGACAGAACTTATTTTAGACTCTTTGGATAATGCACAGACTTTTGAAGANATTGATACCATAAAAGAAGGAGTCAGAGTTAATGCTAAGAATAACAACTTTTCAGAGTTAGAAGGTTCTTACCTTGGAGAACAAGTAAGGCTAGTTCCTTATAACCACCACCAGTACCGGGAAAGACTTCCACTTACGCATCCTTCGTTCGTTAAGACTTACGGAGTCTTTGCTTACAAACGAAAGTACTACACTGTGCTCCAAGGAAGCAGAAACCAAAGACTCAAAGAAGATCCTAAAAACAGTAACCTTTCACTTATCCAGGAAGTTGCCAGGGCAGTTGAGTACGCCCACTTTAAAAACAAAACTCTTTCTTGCATCAGTGACCAAAACGTGTTTGTGATTGGAGGCAAAGCCAAGCTAGACCTGGACTGCTACGAAGACTACTGGAAGCCGCCTGAACCTGAACCAAGCAAATCGGGCGACATGTATTCTTTAGGATTATTTCTCCATTATTTACTGACAAAAAGGAAAGGAACTCACGAAGGACAACTTGAAGAAGCTAAGTTCCATCCACACAAACACCAACTAGAGCAATTCTACCAAAGGGAATACCCAGAGTTCACAGAGATCATTAGGGAGTGCTGCTTCAGTAACACATTTTCCAGACTAAACGCTGAGGAATTTTTAGAGGAAATCAATGAAGCCCTGGCAACTAATAACTAAGCTTAAAATGCAAATTAGTTATATAAAATGTCTTATAATTAACAGGTCGATGAGCACTCACAAACTCCAAGACGAAGAAAACCTCAACGGAGAAGCTAACCCAGAAGAGAAAACCTCTAATGAAATTTACACGTACACGGCTCCTTGGAACGTGTATGCTTTTAATTTCTCGAACCACCCCAATCAAAACTTCCGGCTTGCAATGGGGTCCTTTCTAGAGCACCCTGACAACTACTTACGAATCATACAACTCCACCCAGAACAAAACAAATTTGAACTCATTGGGGAGGCAAATCACACTTACGCCCCTACCAAAATAATGTGGGTCCCAGACCTCCAGGGAACCACTGAAGACTTGTTTGCCACCACTAGTGACTGCTTGCGAATTTGGAAGTGCAATGGCGGCATTAAGAACGTAGCTAATTTGGTTAACACTCGGAACACTCAGTACTCAGGACCCCTTACAAGTTTCGACTGGAACCCCAACAACTTAAGCATGGTAGGCACAGCTAGCATAGACAACACCTGCACTATTTGGGACATTGAAAGTGAAACCATGCTTAAGCAGATCCTCACCCACACCAAAGAGGTGAACGACATTGCTTTCGGCCATGATTCAAGTGTCTTCACAAGTGTTTCTGCGGACGGCTCTGTGAGGATGTTTGACTTAAGGGACCTCAATCAGTGCACCATTATGTACGAAAACAGAGACTGCACTCCCATTATGCGTGTCTCCTGGAACAAAATCGACCCTCACTTCTTAGCAGTAATTTCTATGGAGTCGCCCTTAGTCACTATTTTGGACACCCGCCACCCCGGGGTCCCTATAGTGCAACTCAGTGGGCACTCCCAGTACGCCAATTCCATTGCTTGGGCACCGAACTCCAACTGTTACATTTGCACAGCAGGAGACGACTGCCAGGCGTTAATATGGGACTTGAAACAAAGCACAGGACAAGTAAATGCACCTATGATGATGTACAAAGCAGAAGCAGAAATCATCATGCTGAACTGGTCTGCTGTGCAGCAAGACTGGGTTGCCATTACTTACGACAAATCTTTGCAACTACTGAAACTTTAAGTAATAGTTTAGTGTTA
>PR_CR_10_Liq_1_inCRDRAFT_1000159_pt1 | contig 39361 bp, 41 predicted proteins | sample PRCRCaboRojoPR_3_FD_10241 | JGI IMG/M metagenome (IMG submission 10241) | reverse complement strand
ACCGCGTGAAGTTCAAAAAGGCAGGATGGAGCAATGACTTCCTGCAAACACTCATCGAAGGCTTCTGAAGCGCGATTGCCCTGCACAGGTGGTTGATGCGGCCCCGGCCGCCCCCGGCCCCAACGCCCGCGCGGCGGCGATCAAAGGTAATCGGACCGCTGCAGGCCGTATTTGGCCATCTTCTCGTTCAACGTCCGGCGCGGCAGGCACAATTCCTCCATCACGCTGGCGATGGAGCCCTTGTGGCGACGCATGGTGTTGTCGATCAGCATCCGCTCGAACGCCTCGACATATTCCTTGAGCGGCTTGCCCTCGGTCGTCATCACCGGCCGCATCTCGTCGTTGTCGGTCATCAGAAGCGACGCGATGGTGCCCGACCCGCGGCGCGATTGCAGCACTGCACGCTCGGCCACGTTGATGAGTTGGCGCACGTTGCCCGGCCAGGGCGCCTGCAACAGCTGCGCGGCCTCCTGGGCGCTGACCTCGGGCGTGTCGCAACCATACTCTTCGGCCAGCTGCTCGCTGAACCGGGTGAAGAGCGTCAGGATATCCTCGCCCCGCTGGCGCAGGGGCGGCACGGTCATTCGAAGCGAGGCAAGCCGATAGAACAGGTCGCTGCGCAGCGCATCCTCGCAGGTGCGGTCCTGTTCCTGCATGTTGCAGATGGCGATGATCCGCGTCTCGGGCGGGGTGCCCTGGTCGTTGATCATGCCCAACAGGCGGCCCTGAAGCGCGTCGCTCAGCGCCTCGATATCCTCGAGCACGAGGGTGCCGCCACGGGCCTCTTCGATGGCGGGCAGGCGCGCCTCGTCCGGCTGCATCGGACCGAAAAGCCTGCGGCCCAGTGTGGTTTCATCCATCGCCGCGCAGGACAGCAGGACGAATTTCTTGCCCGCCCGGGGCCCAACAGCGTGCAGCGCATGGGCGATGAGCGTCTTGCCCGTGCCGGTCTCACCGTCGATCAGCACGTGCCCGTCGGCCTGGCCCAGGTCCAGGATGTCTTCGCGCAAGCGTTCCATAACGGGGCTCGACCCGATGAGCTTGGCCATCAGCTGGCTGCCATCGGACAGTTCGCGCCGCAGCGCCCGGTTGTCGAGCGTCAGGCGGCGGGCATTTGCGGCCTTCTTGGCCAGTTCGGTCATCCGATCGGGGTTGAACGGCTTTTCGAGAAAGTCGAAGGCCCCCAGCCGCATCGCCTCGACCGCGATGGGCACGTCGCCATGGCCCGTGACCATGATCACCGGCAGGGCGCTGTCCACGCTCATCAGCTTTTTCAAAAGCTGCATCCCGTCCATGCCCGGCATCTTGATGTCGGTAATGACGATGCCGGGATAATCCGGCCCCAGCACCTTGAGCGCCTCTTCGGCCCCCGCGAAGGTTTCGGTGTCGTAGCCCGACAGGGCCAGCCACTGGCTGATCGAAAGGCGCATGTCCTGTTCATCATCGACGATCGCAATCTTGAGACTTTTTGACATTGTTTTCTCCGCGGTTACTCCGCTGCCTCGATATCCTGGCCCAGGATCGGCAATTGCATTTCGAAGACGGCCCCGCCGCCCTCGGCATCGCGGGCGGTCAGACGGCCGCCATGGTCGGTCACGATGCCCGAAGAGATGGCAAGCCCGAGGCCGAACCCGTCGCCCGCCTGCTTGGTGGTGTAGAATGGCTCGAACAGCGCCTCGAGATCCTCGATCCCGTGGCCGTTGTCGCGTACCGTCAGCGTCGCGGTCTCACCGGCCGCAAGGATGACATCGATCTTCGGATCGTCGACGCCCTTGGTCGCGTCGAGCGCGTTGCGCAGCAGGTTGATCATCACCTGCTCGATCCGCATCCGGTCGCCCATCACGCGCACCGGCTCGGTCGGCAGGATGCGGTTGATCCGGACGTGACGCTGGCGCAGCTGGGGCTCCATCATCGACAGGGCCGAGGCGAGAGCGTCGGTCATGTCAACCGGCTGAAAGCTCTCGGCGCCCTTGCGGGCATAGGATTTCAGCTGTCGGGTGATCGCGCCCATCCGCTCGATCAGGTCGTCGATCCGCTGGAAGGACGATAATGCCTCTTCGGGCCGGTTGCGCCGCATCAGAAGCCGGGCGCCCGCCAGGTACGTCTTCATCGCCGCCAGGGGCTGGTTCAGTTCGTGGCTGACGGCCGCCGACATCTCGCCCAGCACGGCCAGCTTGGAGCTTTGCTCAAGCGATTGCTCGGCCACGGCGAGGGTCTCCTGCACCCGCTCGCGCTCGGCGATCTCGCGCTGAAGCCGCGCGTTCAACGCCCGCAATTCCGCCGATTCCCTCTGGAAAAGGGCCATGCGCAACGCGGTCTTGCGGCTGAGCGCGTAAAAGGCGAGCGCCAGAAGGATCGCGAACCCCATGATCTCGAGTGCGAGCACGGCGTTAACCCGTTCGCGCACGCTGGCATAGGTCGTGAAACTGGTGATGCGCCAGCCCCGGAACGGCACCCGTGCGTCGACGCGCATCACCGCCTCGCCCTGCACATAGGCATCCGCCGGCAGTGCGGTCCAGTCCGACGTGGCCTGGATCGCCCGCTCGATGGCGCTCGCGGGCGGCTCGCGTTGCAGCGCCGCATCCTCCGTCAGGCCCCGCCAGCGCGGCTCGGTCGCAAGGATGATCCGGCCCTCGCTGTCTGTGACGAAGGCTGCGTCCGTGATGCCGGCCCAGGTGCGTTCGAACTTGGCGAGATCGACCTCGACGACGATCACGCCGATCACGCTGCCCTGGCTTTCGATCCGGCGCGAATAGACAAAGGAATAGCCCGATGCCTCGAGCGGAACGACCGAGAAGACGGTGCCGGCCGACCGGATCGACTCCACGAAATAGGCGGCGTTGCGGTGCGTGCTTTGCAGCCGGTTGCGATCGGTAGCCGCCACGGTGCGCCCGTCGCGGTCGAGCATCATCAGCGATGCCGCGCCGATCTCGGTGCCGTATTCGATCAGGCGCTGCGTGGACTGCACGTAATCGCCGGAATTCAGCGCCCCGATCAGCGCCGGATCCCGCGCCAGAAGCTGGGGCACGATCGCGTTCGAGCGCAGCTCGGATACGAGGTTGCCCGAATATAGCGCCAGCCGCAGCTCGGCGCGGTTGCGCGTGGTTTCGGTGAAACGATCGGTCAGCAGGCGGTTGGTGTAGATCACGGTCATCACCGCGATGGCCAGAAGCCCCAACAACGCCAGCCGGACCCGCCAGTCCAGCGGTCCGGTGCGCGCCTTTTCCGGCAATTGGGACGACGTCACCACCATTGCGGCAAGTTACGCCCCGCGGCGGGGGGGCTCAAGTCACGCCGGCGCCAGCGCCTCGACCAATCCGCGGAAAACCGCCTGTCCGTCTGTTCCGCCATGGGTCTCGTCCACCGCGCGCTCTGGATGGGGCATCATCCCCAGGACCCGGCCGCTGTCGCTCAGCACGCCCGCGATATCCGCGACCGAGCCGTTGGGATTGTTGTAATAGGTAAAGGCGATGCGCCCCTCGCCCCTGAGCCGTTCGACCAGCGCGTCGTCGGCCACGTAGTTGCCATCGTGATGGGCCACGGGGATGAAGACGCCCTGCCCGGCCTCGTAGCCTTGGGTAAAGACGCTGTCGGTGCTGCCCACGGTCAGGCCCACGGTCTTGCAGACGAATTTCAGGGTCGCGTTGCGGATCAGCGCCCCGGGCAACAGCCCCGTTTCGGTCAGCACCTGGAAGCCGTTGCAGATGCCCAGCACATAGCCGCCCCGACCGGCATGGTCGACGACTGCACGGCAGATCGGCGAGCGCGCCGCGATGGCCCCGCAGCGCAGGTAGTCGCCAAAGGAAAACCCGCCCGGAATACCGACGAGGTCGATCCCCTCGGGCAACGCGGTCTCCTTGTGCCAGACCATGGTCACATCGGCGCCCGCCTGGCGCAGGGCTACGGCAAGATCGCGATCGCAGTTGGATCCGGGAAAAACGATGACGGCGGCACGCATGGGCAAAGGTCCTCAGGTCAGGAAATCGGTGATGACGGCGACGCCCGGAGGCGCGGGCCCGTCGAAGGCGGCTAGCTCGGCCCCCGCCGCGCTCAACGGGATCCGGCGGGTGACGAGGGGTGTCAGGTCCACCCGCCCGCCCGCGATCAGGTTCAGAAGGGACGGATACCGCCAGGCGGGCATGCCCCGGGTGCCATAGATCGCCAGCTGCCCGGAATAGACGACGTCCATAGGCAGCTTCATCGCGGCATGGTCCCCCGCGGGCATCCCGATCTGGACCATGCGCCCCAGTTTCCGCAAGCAGCGCAGCGCGGCGACGGTCGTCTCGGCGATCCCCAGCGCCTCGATGGACAGATCGGCCCCGCCGCCGGTGATGTCGCGGATCGCGGTGACCGGATCTTCGGTTGCGGCATTCACCACGGCATCCGCCCCGAGCGAGCGCGCGAAGTCCAGTTTCTCAGGCACCACGTCGACGACGATGACCCGCGCGCCCATGGCCCGGCCCAGCAAGAGCGCGGACATGCCGACCCCGCCACCGCCGAACACCGCCAGCCACTCGCCGGGTTGCAGGGCGGCACGGCCCGTCAGGGCGTGCCAGGCGGTTGTCACGCGGCAGCCGAGCCCGGCGGCCAGGTCCGGCGCGATGCTGTCGGGCAAGGCCGCGAGGTTCGCGTCGGCATGGGCGACCGCGACAAATTCGGCAAAGGCCCCCGGTGCGGTGAACCCGGGCAGAACCTGGTCGGCGCAGATCGTCTGGTGCCCCGCCGCGCAATCGGCGCAGGCCCCACAGGCAAGGATGAAGGGCGCGATCACCCGGTCGCCCGTTTTCCAGCGCGTCACGCCGGCGCCGACCGCCACGACCTCGCCGCAGTATTCGTGACCAGGAACATGGGGCAAGGACACGTCGCTGTCGGCCCCGGTCCAGGCGTGCCAGTCCGACCGGCAAACACCGGCCGCCAGCACCCTGAGGACGACGCCGCCCTTCGGCGGTGCCGGGTCGGCCAGATCGACGATGTCGGGCGGCGCCCGCCAGGCAGTGATCTGCGCCGCGCGCATCAGGGCATCTCGATCCGGTAGCTTTCGATCACGGTATTGGCGAGCAGCTTTTCGCACATCTCGGCCACGGTCGCTTCGTCGGTGCCGGGGGCAAGGTCCAACTCGATGATCTTGCCCTGCCGCACACCTTCGACGCCGTCGAAGCCCAGGTTCGCCAGCGCGTGGCGCACCGCCTCGCCCTGGGGGTCCAGAACCCCGTCTTTCAGCATAACGTGAACCTTGGCTTTCATGGTGTCTCTCCTGCGTCTTCCGCGCTGTCCCAGCCGTCATAGGACCAGTGCCATTCCTGCATCGCGTGGGCAAGCCGTGCCGTGCGGGTATCGAAGGCGTCCGACGCGACCTCGCGCCGCTCGGTGGCGATCAGCGCCTCGCCCAGCCCTGCGCCAACCTCGAGCCCGTTCATCGCCAGATATTCGCGCACGACCGTCGCGTTGGTCTGTCCCGCGCCCGTCGGTCGCACGTGATGGCGCACGAGCCTTGGGGCGGTGCCGTCATCGCCGCGCGCGGCCAGTTCGGCGCGGACCGCATCGTTGCGGTCCTTGTTCGGATCCTTCCTGCGAAAGAGCCCGAACATCAGTTGATCAGCGTGGGCTTTCCGAGGGGGGCGGCGTTCTGCGGCATGACACCCAGACGGCGGGCCACCTCGGTATAGGCGTCGGTCAGGTTTCCGAGGTCACGGCGGAACACGTCCTTGTCGAGCTTCTGACCGGTCTCGATGTCCCACAGGCGCATGCTGTCGGGGCTGATCTCGTCGGCCACGATCAGTCGCTGGAAATCGCCGTCATAGACGCGGCCGATCTCGATCTTGAAGTCGACAAGCCGGATGCCCACGCCATACATGATGCCCGACAGGTAGTCGTTCACCCGCAGCGCAAGGCTCAGGATATCATCCATGTCCTGCTGGCTGGCCCAGCCGAAGGCCGCGATATGCTCTTCGGTCACCAGCGGATCGCCCAGGGCGTCGTCCTTGTAGCAATACTCGACGATGGGCCGCGGCAGCGGGGTGCCTTCTTCGATGCCCAGCCGCTTGGACAGCGAACCGGCGGCGAAGTTGCGCACGATCACCTCGAGCGGGATGATCTCGCAGGCGCGCACCAGCTGCTCGCGCATGTTGAGCCGCTTCATGAAATGCGTGGGCACGCCGATGCCGTTAAGCCCGGTCATGAAAAACTCGGACAGGCGGTTGTTCAGCACGCCCTTGCCGTCGATCACATCGCGCTTTTCGGCGTTGAAGGCGGTGGCGTCGTCCTTGAAATACTGCACGATCGTGCCCGGTTCGGGGCCTTCGTAGAGAATCTTCGCCTTGCCTTCGTAGATCTTCTTGCGCCGCGCCATGGAAACCTCGTGTGTCGGGGGCCGATCCGTCCGGTCCCGGATTGCGCTCTCTTAGTGCATGGGCGCCAGTGTCGCAAGCGCAGGCACGGGCTTGCGGCGCGCGGCGAAGGATTGCATACCAGTATCAACACCAGCCTGCGAGGGATGCACCCATGACCACTTTCGACGACCGCGAACACGCGTTTGAAGCCAAGTACGCCCATGACGCCGAGATGCAGTTCAAGGCCGAGGCGCGCCGCAACAAGCTCCTTGGCCTCTGGGCCGCCGGGCTGATGGGCAAATCCGGTGCCGAGGCGGACGCCTATGCCAAGGAAGTCGTGAAGGCCGATTTCGAAGAGGCCGGGCACGAGGACGTCGTGCGCAAGGTCGCGGGCGATCTGGGCGACAAGTCGTCGCCCGAAGACATCCGCGCCAAGATGGCCGAGCTGCTGGCGGAAGCCAAGGCGCAGCTGCTTTCCGAAAGCTGAGCCACGCGCGAGCGCGCCCATGGCGCACAAGATCATGAAAAGGGGTGTCCGCGCGGCACCCCTTTTTTCATGCCCGCGGTCCTGTTCGTAGGGCCCGCAAGGCCAGCCGCCCGGGAACAGCACTTTGGCGGCAGCGCTCTTGGGGGCACGGTGTGCCATTTGCAGCCGTCCTCATGGTTTGCTTGAGGATTATGGATTTGTGTCATGCTGCGCGATGTGATCTGGGCAAGCCGCAATATAAACGGGACAGATCACCATGACCGACGCCCTGAGCGACCTGCTGGCCACCCGCGACTGGATCATGGCGGACGGTGCGACCGGCACGACGCTGTTCAACATGGGGCTCCAGTCCGGCGACGCGCCCGAGCTGTGGAACGTAGACCAGCCCGACAAGATCCGTGCGCTCTATCGCGGGCCGGTCGAGGCCGGGTCCGACCTGTTCCTGACCAACTCCTTTGGCGGTAATGCCGCGCGGCTGAAACTGCACGACGCCCAGTCCCGCGTGCGCGAACTGAACCGCGTGGCCGCCGAACTGGGCCGCGAGGTGGCCGATGCCGCCGGGCGCACCCTGATCGTGGCAGGCTCGGTCGGACCCACGGGCGAAATCATGGAGCCCACCGGCGCGCTGAGCCATGCTGCTGCGGTAGAGATCTTCCATGAACAGGCCGAGGGGCTGAAAGAGGGCGGCGCCGATATCCTCTGGCTCGAAACCATCAGCGCGCCCGAGGAATACCGCGCCGCGGCCGAGGCTTTTGCCCTGGCCGACATGCCATGGTGCGGCACCATGAGTTTCGACACCGCGGGCCGCACGATGATGGGCCTCACGGCCACCGACATGGCGCAGATGGTCGAGACGCTGCCCAACCCGCCCATCGCCTTCGGCGCGAATTGCGGCGTGGGCGCGTCGGATCTGTTGCGTACGGTGCTGGGGTTCGTGGCCCAAGGCACCGAGCGGCCGGTCATCGCCAAGGGCAACGCGGGCATCCCGAAATACGTGGACGGCCATATCCACTACGATGGCACGCCCGCGCTGATGGCGGAATACGCGGTGCTGGCCCGCGATTGCGGCGCGCGGATCATCGGCGGCTGCTGCGGCACGACACCCGAGCATCTGCGCCACATGCGCGCTGCACTGGAGGACCGCCCGGCAGGTCCGCGCCCCACGCTCGACCAGATCGCGGGGGCACTGGGCGGCTTCTCCTCGGCCAGCGATGGCACCGGCGACGATGCCGCCCCGGCCCGCGAACGGCGCGGACGGCGGCGGCGGACGAGCTGAGCCGACCTAGAACAGGCTCAGCTGATCGCCGGCCCGGGGCGGCACCCGAAAGAGATCCGTACGCAGCTCCGGCAGGTCGGCATCGAGCCCCAGCCGCCGTTGGGCCAGTTTGAAGCGATGCGCGATCATCTGGGCATAGTGCCCCTCGCACCGCATGCGGTGGCCCCAGTCCGGCGCATAGTCGCGGCCGCCGTGCATGTCACGCAGGCGGGCCATGACCTTGCCCGCGCGGTCGGGGTAATGGGTCGCCAGCCAGTCGCGCCACAGCTCCGAGACTTCGAAGGGCAGCCGGAGCATGACCCAGCTGGCCCTGACCGCGCCTGCATCGCGGGCCGCGGCCATTACCGCCTCGATCCCGTCATCGCTGAGCCCGGGGATGATGGGCGAGACATTCACGCGCACGGGAACACCCGCCTGCGCCAGGGTCGCGATCATCTTCAGGCGGCGTGCAGGCGATGGCGCGCGGGGTTCGAGCTTGCGCGCAAGCCCGGCGTCGAGCGTCGTCACGGTAATGCCCACCTGCGCCAGCCCCATCGCGGCCATCTCGGCCAGCACATCCACATCCCGCTCGACCAGCGTGCCGCGCGTGACCACGCCCACCGGGTGACGGTAGTCGCGCAAGACCTCTAGGCAGGCGCGAGTGATGCCATAGCGCGCCTCGATGGGCTGGTAGGGGTCGGTCGCCGTCCCAAGGGCGATCACTGCCGGGCGATAGGATCTGCGCCTCAGGTCACGCTCAAGCACCTCTGCCGCCGCGGGCCGTGCCACCAGCCGCGTTTCGAAATCGAGCCCCGGCGACAGGCCCAGATAGCTGTGCCCGGGACGGGCGAAGCAATAAATGCAGCCATGCTCGCAGCCCCGGTAGGGGTTCAGCGACCGGTCGAAGGGCACATCGGGAGACTGGTTGCGCGTGATCATGCGGCGTGGGCGTTCTTCCGTGATGAGGGTGCGGAACGGCGGAAGCTCTTCGTCGCGGTCCCAGCCATCGTCGAAATCGGACCGGCGCAGGCTCTCGAACCGGCCCTCGGGATTCAGGCCGGTGCCGCGCCCGGGGCGGCGTTCCGTCGGAATGTGCGGCATGTCCTCACGCATACGCCCATTTTAGAACAAAGGAGGAACATGCGCAACGTGTCCTGCGTCCGATGCGTGTTTTCGGTCACATTTCCGGCAAATGCATCCCGGCAAGTCGGTTGCGGCGCGGGCAGTGTCGCAATCCGCATAGTGGCCAAGGGCCAATTTGACGAAACCTGACCGACAAGGCGAACTCGGCATCCCGGCCGGATAAAAGGAAGCGCACCCATGTCGGAAGACCAAGACGACATCATCCTCAGCGAACTTGACGACGAGGAACTGGTCCAACAGATGATGGACGACCTCTATGACGGTCTCAAGGAAGAGATCGAAGAGGGCGTCAACATCCTGCTCGAACGAGGTTGGGCCCCCTACCGTATCCTGACCGAGGCGCTGGTCGCGGGCATGACGATCGTCGGACACGATTTCCGCGACGGGATCCTGTTCGTCCCCGAGGTGCTGCTGGCCGCCAACGCGATGAAGGCCGGTATGGCTATCCTGAAGCCGCTCCTGGCCGAAACCGGCGCGCCCAAGCAGGGCAAGATGGTGATCGGTACGGTCAAGGGCGACATCCACGACATCGGCAAGAACCTCGTGTCCATGATGATGGAAGGCGCAGGTTTCGAGGTGGTCGATATCGGGATCAACAACCCTGTCGAAAACTACCTCGAGGCGCTGGAAACCGAAGAGCCCGACATCCTTGGCATGTCGGCCCTGCTAACCACGACCATGCCCTACATGAAGGTCGTGATCGACACGATGGTCGAGAAAGGTATCCGCGAGGATTACGTCGTTCTTGTCGGCGGCGCGCCACTGAACGAGGAATTCGGCCGTGCGATCGGCGCCGATGCCTATTGCCGAGATGCCGCCGTCGCGGTCGAGACCGCCAAGGACTTCATCTCGCGCAAGCACAACCAGATGGCAGCCGGCTGACCGAACAGCATAGCCCGCCTGGGCCCGTGGCTGCATGCTCACCCGGCGTCAATGCAGAGGGGTGCACCATGGCCGCTCCGAACGTCCCCGCGGCCCGAAATACCGCGGAAACGACCCCGGCCCGGATTACACTGTCGCGCGCAACGGTTCGCGGCACCTGCGCTGAGCGCGCCGATGCCGAAGGTGTTCTGACATGACCCCGACCGACCTGCCCCCCTGCGACACGCAGCTGACCCGGACAGGTCTGGCCCCCGCGGGCACGGGGCGTGTTCTGATCATCGCCTGCGGGGCGCTCGCACGCGAGATCCTCGACCTGAAGCGCCTGAACGGCTGGGATCACCTGGACCTGACCTGCCTGCCCGCGATCCTGCACAACCACCCCGAGCGGATCACCGGCGCGGTGCGCGATGCCGTGGCGCGGCACCGGGACGATTACGACCGCGTCTGCGTGGCCTATGCAGATTGCGGTACTGGCGGTCAGTTACAGGCGGCCTGCGCCGAACTGGGAATCGAGATGGTCCGCGGACCCCATTGCTACGCCTTTTTCGAAGGGGTCGACCGCTTTGCAGACCATAACGAGGTCACGGCCTTCTACCTGACCGATTTCCTGGTCCGCCAGTTCGATGCCTTTGTCTGGAAACCCCTGGGCCTCGACCGGCATCCCGACCTCAGGGACATGTATTTCGGCCACTACACCAAGCTTGTCTACCAGGCCCAGACCGACGATCCGGCCCTGACCGAGGCCGCCCGGGCCTGCGCGGACCGGCTGGGGCTGGCGTTCGAGCGACGCTGGACAGGCTACGGAGAGCTTGCCGATTTCTTGCGGCAGGCGACATCCGACACGCCGCACAGCTTCTAGCAGATTTTTCACTCCGAGATCCGGCCGTTCTGCAGTAGTCTGGCCCCCTGCCCCACGGGCAGGCCGACGCGACCGAATTTTCCGCGCGGATCGTTTTGAACACTGTTTTGAGGAGTCACCGATGGCATTCAATTTTGCCGATTGGGCCGAACTGGCCGAGAAAACCCGCGATCTTGCGAACCCGCCCGTCCATGGCGGCCCGCAAGTCACCCATGCCGTGTCGAAAAGCTTTTCCGGCAAGAACAAACAGGATTATGTGGACAGTCGTTGCGAAAGCCCGCTCAGGGCCTATCACCTGCACTTCGTCGGCGATTTCGGCTGCAGGAGCTGGCGCAGTGCACGGTGCGACAGCGAATTCAGCCAGCGCTACCTGACCGGGGACTTCGCGGCGAGCTACTCGGTGAGCTTCGGCCATGACGAGGCGCGCTCGACCGATCGAAAGGACATGATCGAGGAACGCGGCTACTTCACAGGCCGGTTCGACATCGACGGCCCCGGCGCGGTCGAGACCCGCAGCGTCATGGACGGCATGGCGAATGTGGGCCTTGTGCGCGACCCGCTGAAAAAACCCGTCGAGGAATGCCGCCATCCCGGGCGCTGGTATGGCCGGGTGCATGGCAAGGTCCACCTGCCCGACAAGGAAATCGCGCTTCTGATTGCCGTCATCGCGCTGGACGTGGAGTATGAACTGACCTCTAGCTGGATGGGCATGAGTTACGAGGGCACGCTCGAAGGCATGATCGTGCGCGCTTGCGAAAGAAAGGGCTGATCCGGACACGCCCCCGCCTGTGCGGGCGGACAACAATGCTGCGCCACGCCCGTTCGATCGGCGTGGCGCAACGGCTCAGCCCTCGTAGCTGCGGATGCGCTCGATCATGGCCCGCACCCCGTTCGAGCGTTGTGCGGACAGGTGTTCGTCCAGTCCGAGGCGGCTCAGTTCGGCCCGTGCATCGACCGATGCGATCTCGTCCATCGGCGTTCCGTCGTACAATGCACGCAACACCGCGATCAGACCGCGTACGATCATCGCATCGCTGTCGCCCTTGAAATAGAACCGCCCGCTTTCGGGCACGGGATGCAGCCAGACCTGGCTGGCACAGCCTTCGACCTTGGTCGCGGGCACCTTGAGCGCCTCGCCCAGCGGATCCATCGCCTTGCCCATTTCGATGATGTGGCGATAGCGATCCTCCCAATCCTCGAGAAAGGCGAAATCCTCCACGATCTCTTCGAAAGCGGCGCTGGCCATGCCGGTCTCCTTGTCGGTTCGTCTGACAAGCACCTAAGCGGCCACCCGCCCAAGGTCCAGCCCCGGCGCATGATGCTTTTCAACCGAAGATTTCTGCGCTACTCCGAACGGGCAGCAAAAGAGGCCCGCCCATGCGACATCCCCTGATGGCCCTGATCCTCGTGTCGTTCACGCTCAGCGCCTGCGCCACGGTCCGCGACAGCCGCTTCAACCCGTTCAACTGGTTCGGGCAGAGCCGCGAAGAGGCGGTAGCCGCCGCCGAGGATGGCGAGGTCAACACCCTGATCCCGCGCCGCGCCAGCATCTTCCGTGACAACGACATGGGCGAATATGTAGGCGTGCCGATGGAAGAGGTCCGCGCCCTGTCGGTGGAACGTGTGCCCGGCGGCGCGCTGATCCGCGCCACGGCGCTTGCCGCCAAGCAGGGCGCCTATGACCTGCGCCTCGTGCCGGACGAAGATGCCGAGCCGGACATGCTGTCCTACCAGCTGCTGGGAATCTACAACCCGGACGTGCGGCGGGTGGGCACTGAAGCCAGCCGCGAATTCACCGTCGCGACACGGGTGACGGATCAGGACCTTGAAGGCATCCGGACAATCTGGGTTTCGGCCCGCACCAACGCCCGGTCCGTGCGCCGTTAACGCGACCCGGCGCGTCCCCAAGACGCGCAGCGCGCCGCTAGAGCGCGACGACCTCGACCGTCTTGCCCTTGGCGGTCAGGGCGATCTGCCCTTCGCAAAGCCGCAACGCGTCCTCGCCGAACGCCTCGCGCCGCCAGCCGCGCAGGGCGGCCACGTCCCGCATCCCCGCCGCGATCGCATCAAGGTCCGAGGCCGGCGCGATCAGCTTGGGCGCCACGCCCATTGCCTCGGTCTTGGCCTTGAGCAGCACGCGCAAAAGGTCCGCCAGTGCGGGGTTCACCTGCAGCTTGTCGCGGGTCGTGTCCGGTTTCGGCAGCTCCTCGGCAGGCATCTCCTGCCCGGTCTTCACCGCGGCCAGAATGCCCTCGGCGATCGCCCCCTTGCGCGCCTCGCGCAGCAACAGCCGCGACCGGCCCAGGTCGTTCATCGTCTGCGGCTTGGTCGAGGCAAGCTCGACCAGAGCATCGTCCTTGAACACCCGCGACCGGGGCACGTCGTTCGACTGGGCGTAATCCTCACGGAACCGCGCCAGCTCCCGCACGATGCCCAGGAAACGCGGCGAGTTGGTGCGCGTCTTCACGCGCTTCCACGCATCCTCGGGCCGGGTGATATAGGTCTCGGGGTCGGTCAGGATCGCCAGCTCTTCCTCGACCCAGGCCGCGCGGCCGGTCTTTTCCAGTTCGGTGGCCAGAAACTCGTAGATCTGGCGCAGATGGGTTACGTCGGCCAAGGCATAGGACTTCTGCGCATCGGTCAGCGGACGCCGCGACCAGTCGGTGAAACGCGAGGACTTATCCAGCGGCTGCTTGGCGATCTTCTTGACCAGCGTCTCATAGCCCACCTGTTCGCCAAAACCGCAGACCATCGCGGCCACCTGCGTGTCGAAAAGCGGCTCCGGGATCACGCCCGCAGAGGTCTGGAATATCTCGATGTCCTGGCGCGCGGCGTGGAACACCTTGACCACCGATGTGTCGCGGAAGAGCGCGTAAAGCGGCGCCAAATCCAGATCGCCCGCCAGCGGGTCGACCAGCACGGCGGTATCGTCACCGGTGCCCGGCATGGCCATTTGAATGAGGCACAGCCGCGAATAATAGGTCCGCTCGCGCAGGAATTCGGTGTCCACGGTCACGTAATCATGCGCGCGCGCGGCCTCGCAGAACGCGGCCAAGTCTTCGGTGGTGGTCAGTGTTTTCATCTGGGCCCGTTTCGTGGCAATCGTTCTTGTCGCCCCACCGCTGGTCTAACGAAGGCCAGCGCGAAATGCAAAGCACCCCTCAGGGCAGGAATATCGGCGTCCGGTCCCCGGCGGCGAAGCGGCGCAGAACGGCCGGATAAAGCGCGTGTTCCTGCACCAGCACACGGGCCGCCAGCGTCTCGGCCGTATCGCCCGGCCGGATCGGCACCCGCGCCTGACCCAGGATCGGGCCGTCATCGAGTTCCGCCGTCACCTCGTGAACCGTGCAGCCCGCCTCCGCGTCACCCGCCTCGATCGCGCGCTGGTGGGTGTGCAGCCCGCGGTACTTTGGCAAAAGCGAGGGGTGGATATTGAGCATGCGGCCCGCCCAGGCGTTGGTAAAGTCGGGCGTGAGCACCCGCATGAAACCGGCAAGACACAGGATGTCCGGCCGCGCCATGGCAAGCCCCGTCTGCAATGCGGCCTCGAACGCGGCACGATCGCCGCCAAAGGGCCGATGATCGACCACCGCCGTCGGGACGCCCCGCGCGGCGGCCTTGTCGAGCCCGCCTGCCCCGGGCCTGTTCGACAAAACCAGCACCGGGCGCGCCGGATGGTCCCCTGTCATACTGTCGACGAGCGAGACCATGTTGGACCCCCCGCCCGAGATCAGGATCGCGACCCGCTTGGTCACGCAAGCGTCCCGGTATACCGCACGCCTTCGCCCTCGGTCACGCGGCCCAGCGCCACGACCGTTTCTCCTGCCTCGGTCAGACGCCCGGTCAGCGCCTCGGCCGCCTCCGCCTTGACGACAAGCACCATGCCGATCCCGCAATTGAAAGTCTTGAGCATTTCGGGCATTGCGATCCCGCCCTGTTCCGAAAGCCAGGCAAAGACGGGCGGCAGAGCCCAGGCACCCAGGTCTATCTCGGCGACCAGCCCCTCAGGCAACACCCGCGGCAGGTTCTCGGTCAGGCCCCCGCCGGTGATATGGGCCAGCCCGTGCACCCCGCCTGCGCGGATCGCGGACAGCGCCGGTTTGACGTAAAGCCGCGTGGGCGCCAGCAGCGCACGGCCCAACGTACCGTCGCCCCAGGGGCAAGCCGCGTCCCAGTTCAATCCCGACAGCTCCACGATCTTGCGCACCAGCGAATAGCCGTTCGAATGCACCCCGTCCGAGGCAAGCCCCAGAAGAACATCGCCGTCGCCCACGGCCTTGGGCAGATCCGCACCCCGCTCCATCGCGCCCACGGCAAAACCCGCCAGGTCGAAATCGCCCGACCCGTACATGCCCGGCATCTCCGCGGTCTCGCCACCGATGAGCGCGCAGCCCGCGCCTTCGCAGCCAGCGGCGATCCCCTCGATCACCGTCGCGGCCTCATCGAGCGCGAGCTTTCCGGTCGCGAAATAGTCTAGGAAAAACAAGGGCTCCGCCCCCTGGCAGACCAGGTCGTTGACACACATCGCCACCAGGTCGATGCCAACACCGCCGAGCTCGCCAGTATCAATAGCGATGCGCAGCTTGGTGCCCACGCCATCGGTCGCCGCCACGAGGATCGGATCGGAATAGCCCGCCGCCTTCAGATCGAACAGCGCACCGAAGCCCCCGAGCCCGGCCATCGTCCCGGGCCGCTGGGTGCGTGCCGCGGCAGGCTTGATCCGATCGACCAGCGCGTTGCCCGCGTCGATATCCACGCCCGCATCGGCATAGGTGATCCCGTTCTTGCGCTCAGCCATGGCGACCCCCTGTCTCACGCCCCGTGTCTCACAGTGCCCGTGGGGTTAGACCAAAGCCCTGCCCTCCGCAATCGCCAAAGGCTTGACGGGACCGAGCGCTGTGCTACCCAAGCGATCGGCGGGCCTGTAGCTCAATTGGTTAGAGCAGAGCGCTCATAACGCTTTGGTTGGGGGTTCAAGTCCCTCCGGGCCTACCAGCTGCCCCGGCGCGCCACGCCCTCTGCTTCTTCTTGGCCCAAATACCTCGGCCCGGCGTTGCAGCACGCGGCCTCGCGGGCCCAAAGCGGCACCGCACCGATTTCAGAAGAAAAAGCGCGCGGAGGCGCTCCTTTGGATCACGCTACCGCCCGATCACGAGGTCGGCCCGCAGTCCCCCAAGGGTGGTGCTTTCCCCCAAACGAAGCACCCCGCCATGGGACCGCGCGATGTCGGTGGCGATGGCCAGGCCAAGCCCCACGCCGGTGCCGCGGTTCTGGTTGCGCGCCGGTTCCAGCCGGGCAAAGGGCCTGAGCGCCTCCTCGCGCTTGTCCGCAGGGATGCCCGGCCCGTCATCCTCGACCCGGATGCGCAGGGACTTGGGCGTCAGTTGCACCGACACCTCCGCCCGCGTCCCGTAGCGCACCGCATTGCCGATCAGGTTCTCCAGCGCCCGCCGGATCGCCATGGGGCGCAGGGCCACCTGCCCGGCCCCGCTGGCCTCGCGCAGGGTCACCGGGATGCCCGTCCGCTGTGCATCCTCGACCACGAGGGCGACCAGGTCCAGCGGATCGACCATCTCGGTCAGGTCGCCCGCATCGCCCCGCGCGAAGTTCAGGAACTCGTCCAGCAGCCGCTGCATGTCCTCCACGTCGCGCTCCATCGGCACGCGGTCAGCATCGTCCAGAAGGCTCAGCCCCAGCTTGAGCCGGGTCAGCGGCGTGCGCAGGTCATGGCTGATGCCCGACAGCATCAGCGTGCGCTGTTCGATCTGCCGCTCGATCCGTGCCCGCATGTCCAGGAAGGCGTTGCCCGCCGCGCGCACTTCGACCGCGCCCGACGGGTGATAGGGGATGTGCCGCCCGCGCCCAAAGGCTTCGGACGCCCGCGCCAACCGCGTGATGGGCCGCAACTGGTTGCGCAGGTAGATGAAGGCGATCAGCGTCATCAGCATTCCGAAGAACACCATGTTCACCAAAAGCTGATGCGGATTCGACGCCGAGAGGCGCTGCCGGTCGAACCCCACGCTGAGCGGCCCGTGCAGCGTGTCCAGCACCAGCCGTACATCCCAGTCATCGGGCAATTCCACCACGCGGGTCGCCACAAGCCGCTCGTTCAGCACCCGGATCACGACACGGCCGGAAAAATCGTACCAGCGCCGCAGATTCCGCGACGGGATGGCCGCCACCGGGATTGGCTCCACCGTCAGGTCCAGCCCCCGCGCCAGGTCGCGCACCTCGGCCATTGCCACGTCCATGTCCGGCGCCGTGTTCACGATCCGCGTCAGATAGCGCAGCTCGCGCGCGACCCCTTGGGTCATCTGCTCGGTCACGCCTTCAAAATGGCGCTGGATGAAAACCACCGACACGACAAGCTGCAGCGTGACCACCGGCACCACCAGGATCAGCGCGGCCCGGCCATAAAGGCTGCGGGGCATATAGGATTTGAGCCATTGGAACATCCTGCGCTAAGGCTTAGCGCAAGCGGGCACGCCGGGAAATCGGTTTCGCGGCCCGGCCCGAGGAGCGATCATGCACGACCCCGATCCCAGCTTCCAGCCCGTCCCGGGCGTGGCCGAACCCCTGGCGCCCGGCCTGCGCCGCATCGTGGCGCCGAACCCGTCGCCGATGACCTTTCGCGGCACCAACACCTACCTGCTGGGCACAGGTATACCGGGAAAAGGCGCGCTGGCGGTGATCGACCCGGGCCCCGACGATGACGGGCACTTGCAGGCCATTCTCGATGCGGTGGGCCCGAGCCAAAGCATCAGCCACATCCTCGTCACCCATGCCCATGTGGACCATTCCCCCCTGGCCGGCCCGCTCTCCGAGGCGACCGGCGCGCCGGTCCTGGCCTTCGGCACGGCCGAGGCCGGACGCTCCGACGTCATGACCGCGCTGGCTGCGCAGGGGCTCGCCGGGGGCGGCGAAGGCGTGGATACGGGCTTTGCCCCCGACATCACGTTGCGGGATGGCGAAGAGATCGCGGGCGACGGCTGGAGCCTCACTGCGCTGCACACGCCGGGGCATATGGGCAACCACCTGAGCTTCGCCTGGGGCGACACGCTGTTCTGCGGCGATCTGGTGATGGGCTGGGCGTCGAGCCTCGTCTCGCCCCCCGATGGCGATCTGACCGATTTCATGGCCTCCTGCCGGCGACTGCTCGCGATGCCCTGGCGCGTCTTCCACCCGGGCCACGGCGCCCCCATCGCGGACCCTGCCACCCGGCTTGACTGGCTGATCGACCACCGCGCCGCGCGCGAGGCCCAGGTGATCGCCGCGCTTGCCGCGGGCCCCGCCACCGCCCGGGCCCTGGCCGCCCGCGTCTACACCGACACGCCCCCTGCACTCCTGCCCGCCGCCGCCCGCAACGTCTTTGCCCACCTCGTTGATCTATATGGAAAAAAGCGTGTTGCGCCCGAGGGGCCGCTGTCGGCCGACACCGCCTTTGCCCTGCGAGAGGGAAAGTGAGGATTTTGTGACAAAAGCCTCTGGACGAGCGGAATCGCTGTTGTTATAGACGCCGCTGTGTTCCGGCGTAGCTCAGCGGTAGAGCAGTTGACTGTTAATCAATTGGTCGTAGGTTCGATCCCTACCGCCGGAGCCAAAATTCCTTGGATCGGTCAATCCTGTAAGCGGTAAAGAAATCCTGCACCGATTTCGTCAAAGGTTCCCTCTGCGAAGTTGAGATTTGTCCGCTCTGACACTTGTCCACGCCAAAGCAGATAGAACCTTCCTTCGATCTGCGCCGCTGGCGCAATTATCTCCAAATCGGTTGCATCAACTCGGAACTGGGTCGGATGGAACGCATCAGGCGCAAGCATGAAGTTGATCGCGCGCATTTCACGCTCCAGGATTTCGAAATCAGCACCTGTGGTCAACTGTACTCGATTGAAACCTTCCACGACGTCCGAGGCCGCCACCTGTAAATACCAGGCATCGTCGCGCTGAGGCTCCGCGGTGAGCGCAATCTCACCCTCAACCGTGACTTCAAATCCGTTGCGAGTCGTTTCCAATTCGAAATCATCTATCGACAGATATCGCTCAAGTATTTCCTCTATTTCCGCAATCTGATCGCGTTGTTCCTGCTCAAGATCGCCAAACTGTTCGAACACTGCCTCAAAATCGACCATTGCTGGCTGGCCTTCTGCAGCGCCAACTAGATCCGATTGGTCGAGGTCAAACTGGACCTCTTCGGCACGGCAGGCGGCAAGACACAGCACGCCAACGCATATTGTTGTCTTTCGGAGTGATCGCATAGTAGGGACCTTCAATGTTTTGCACTTGATAAGAGCAGCCTTGCATGCGGAGCTCCACAGCTCAACTTCAAGCTGCCAAAATTGGAAGAGACTGGTGGGTTAACGATGAGAGTTGATCCCCCCACAATCCACGGTAGCCTCTGCCCCATGATCGGACCCGAGACCATGCGCGCGTTGCTTCGACGGCTGGTCCTTCTCGGCGGGTTCGTCGCCGCGCTTTGGGGGATCCAGGTCCTGAACTGGGCGTTGGGGTATCGACTCAACCTCGCCTTCGGGCTCATCCCCAGGCATCTGGGCGGGCTCGACGGAATCCTGGGCATGCCGCTGCTTCACGGCAGCTTCTCGCATCTTCTGTCGAACACGCCTGCACTGCTGGTCATGGGCACGCTTCTGGCGGCCACGGCGACGCGGGCGCTCGTCGCGGTGAACGCGATCATCGTGGCGTTGGGCGGCGGGCTTGTCTGGCTGCTGGGCAGCTCCGCGATCCACATCGGCGCCTCGGGGCTGCTCTTTGGCTGGTTCGGGTTTCTCGTGACGCGGGGGGTGGTGGACCGGTCCCTGCTCACCCTGGTCGTGGCGCTGGGGGTCGGTGTCACCTACGGCTCGATCCTTTGGGGCGTCCTGCCGGGCCAAACCGGCATTTCGTGGGAGGCGCATCTCTTCGGTGCCATTTCGGGTGCGGTCGCCGCGTTGCTGTTGCGCAGCCCCGTCCACGCCCCGCGCCTGCGCCATGTGGAGCGGACCTGAACGCGGACGCGCCCCGACACGCGCCGATACGCACAGACACGCCCCGTCCGGCGGCCTGCACCGCGCGATGGACCTGCGCCCCGCGGATGGCTAGCCTTGGGCAGCCACACAACAGGATCCATCAGCCCATGCCCCGCACGCCCCCTGGCACCCGCGCGGATTATGCCGCCTTTGTCCCCGTCGCCACCCGCTGGCGCGACAACGACGCCTACGGTCACATGAACAATGCCGTCTACATCGAGATCTTCGACACCGCGCTCAGCCTCTGGCAGATGCAGGCCGGGCTCGCCATCGACGCGGCGGACGGGCCGCGCCTCGTCATCGCGGAATGCGGCTGCCGCTACCATTCAGAGCTGCGCTTTCCCGACCCGCTCAGCATCGGGCTGCGCGTCCCGCGCCTTGGCCGCACGTCCTTCACGGTCGAGCTGGGCATGTTCCGCGGCAGCGATGCACAGGCCGCCGCAGAGGGGTTCTTCGTACAGGTCCGCGTGGCGCCGGACGGTAGCGGCACCCTGCCCCTCGGAACGGACCTGGCCGCGCGTCTTGCCCCGCTCCATATGACCCGCGATTGACCGCACCCCGGGCGCTGGCTACCGTTTTCGGCGAGAGCGGACAGGGACATCGCCATGGCCGGGCCTGACAGGGTCACGATAGAGTATGCGGGCGATGTCGCCCTGATCTGCATCGACAACCCCCCGGTCAATGCCGCAAGCCAAGCCGTGCGCGCTGGCCTATTGGCGGCGCTGGACACGCTCGAAGACGACGAGGATATCCAGGCCGTGGCGCTGTACGGCGCGGGGCGCACATTCGTCGCCGGGGCCGACAGAGCCGAATTCGGCCAGAGCCCCCAGCCCCCCTACCTGCCCGATCTCTGCGACCGTATCGAAGCTTCGCGCCTTGCCGTGGTGGCTGCCTTGCACGGCGCCGCGCTTGGCAGCGGGTTCGAGCTGGCGCTGGCGGCCCATGCGCGCGTCGGTCTGCCGGGGCTTCGGCTCGGGCTGCCCGAAGTCACGCTGGGAACCTTGCCCGGTGCGGGTGGCACCCAGCGGCTGCCCCGTCTGGCGGGCCTGCCCTTTGCGCTCGACATGGTGGCCTCGGGACGAGCGGTGCCCCTGGCAGAAGCGCTGCGCCACGGGCTGGTCGATACCTGCCATGACGGCACCGACCCGCGCGAGGCGGCCCTGACGGCGGCCCGTGCGGCCCATCGCGGCATTCTGCCCACCCGGCGTACGGGCGAAATCGACGTCGCCCCCGATCCGGAGGCGCTGGCCCGAGAACGGGCACGGCTGGCCGCAGCGGCGCCGCATCTGCTGGCTCCGGCGCGCGCGATCGATGCGGTCGCGGCCAGCGTCCTGCCTTTGCACGAGGGCATGGCACAGGAACGCGCACTGGCCCGCGAATGCCTGGCCTCACCCCAGAGCGCGGCCCTGGTCCATGCGTTCCTGGCCGAGCGTGGCGCCGGCCGGCACCGGGCGGATCCCGCACCGAGACCGGTGGAGCATGTGGGTCTTTTCGGGGCCACGCCGGCGGGCATTGCGCTGGCTACCGCAGGGCTCGTGGCGGGGCATCGCGTGACACTCGTCGACATGGATGCGCGCGCGCTGTCCATCGCGCGGGACGCGGTTCTGTCCGCCTTGGGCGCGGCATCCGACGCGGGCACGCGGACCGGACCTGACCCGGCGGACCGGCTTCGGGCCACACCGGACCGGTTCGCCCTGTCGGCCGCCGATATCGTCATCGACGCCACCCCCGAGGATGGCGAGGCCAAGCCCGAAACGGCCAACAGCCTGGGCCGGATCGCGGGCGCCGGTGCCATTCTGGCCGTGGTCCTCGAGGACGGGGCACTGGGACCGCTGGCCAAGGCCAGCAGACGGCCCCGGGACGTGGTGGGCCTGCATCTCAGCGCAGAGACGAAGGGACGGCGCACGGTCGAAACCTTGGCGATGGAAGACACGGCGCCCGACACGGTCGCCACGGTCGCGGCCTGGGCACGGCGCATGGGGTTCGTGCCGATCCGGGCCATGGCGGACCCCGGTCCGTTGGGCCCGGCCCTGCGCGCCGAAACACGCAGCGCCGCAGAGACTCTGCTGGTCGAGGGCGCAGACATGGAGCAGATCGACCAGGCGATGGAGGCCTTCAGCTATGCCAAGGGGCCCTTCGCCAGGGCCGATCACGAGGGGCTCGATCTTGGCTGGGCGGCGCGCAGCCGGGGGGCCGCGCCTGCAGCGCCGATATCGGACACGTTTTGCGAAAAGGGCTGGTTCGGCCGGAAATCGGAACGTGGCTATTACCTGTATCCACCAGATGCGGCGCCGGTGCCCAATGACGCGATCCCGGACCTGCTCGACAGGCTGCGCACGGCCCGTGGCGTCACCGCCCGCCCCTTTCCCGCAGAAGAGATCGTGACCCGCCTGACGACCGCGATGATCGTCGATGCGGTGAACCTGCTCGAGTCCGGGCGCCTGTCGGCCGCGCAAGACGTCGATGCGCTTTTCCTGCTGGACCAGGGGTTTCCGCGCCACCGGGGCGGGCCGCTGCACCTTGCCGACACGCTGGGAACCGAGGAGTTGATCACCCGGATCAAGACCTTTGCCCACGCCGCGCCCGGGGACTGGAGGGTGCCGCCGCTTTTGCTGCGGTTGGCCGCAACCGGAGAGCGGTTCGGCGATCTGCCCCGTGCCTAGGCCAAACCGTCGATCACCGCCTGCGCGGCCCGCAAACCCGGGCGTTCACCGCCGCGCCCCAACCGGTCCATGGTTGCTGCCATGGCATCGACCTGCGCTCCGGGGTCTTCCATGACCTGACCAAGCGCCGCGGCGATGGGGCCCGGCCGGCACATATCGCCGATGAACTCCGGCACAGCGCGTGTCTCGCTCACGAGATTGACGAGCGTGACCGTGTCCGTCAGCAGCATCCACCCGATGATCTGGCGCGACAGCCAGCCCATATCGTAGGCGATCACCATCGGGCAGCCCGCCGCAGCCAGTTCCAGCGACACCGTGCCCGAGGCCGCCAGTGCCGCGCGCGACGCCTGAAAGGCCGCGCTTTTTGCGCGCGCGTCGAGACCCGACAGCAGGATCGGCGGCACACGCCAGCCCGCCACGGCCTCTTCCACCATCGTCTCGCGCCCGGTGGCGACGGGCAGGATGACCTGCAAGCCAGGGCGGCCCTGATGCAGCGCGCGCACCACCTCTCCGAAAACCGGGGCAAGCCGCTGAATTTCCGACCGGCGGGACCCGGGCAGAACGCACAACACGTCGTCCCCCAGCCCATGCGCGTCCCGGAACGCCCCCAAGTCAGCCCGGTCGGCCACGGGTTCGGTGACGACCGGGTGCCCCACGAAATCGCAGCGCATGCCCGCGGCCTCCATATGGGGCGGCTCGAAGGGCAAAAGCGCCAGCACCTGGTCCACATGGGCCGCCATCTTGGCCGCGCGCCCGGGGCGCCAGGCCCAGACCGTGGGTGCCACATAGTGCACCACGCGAATGTCCGAGCGCGCCTTCACGAGCTTCGCCACGCGCAGCGAGAACTCGGGCAAGTCCACGGTGATGAGCACGTCCGGTTTGGCGGCGATCACCGCCTCGGCCGTCTCGCGAATGCGACGCTTGAGAAAGCGGTAGCGCGACAGGATCTCGGTGATGCCCATGAGGTTGATGTCGGACATGGGAAAGAGCGGGCTCAGCCCCTGCCCCTGCATCAGCGGCCCACCGACGCCCTCGAAGCTCACGCCGGTCGACAGGTCCCGAAGCCCCGCCATCAGCGCGGCCCCCAGCCGGTCGCCCGAGGCCTCGCCCGCGGTGATGAAGACGCGCATGGCGCTAAAACTCCCGGGCCAGCACGAAGAGCGCGGCCGCCTCGGCCGCCGCGATGAGGTCTGCACGTTCCAGCACCACCACCTGCCCCGGCAGGATCACGATGCCCCCCAGACCCGCCTGGGCCACGTTCCGCACGGTGTCGGGCCCGATGGCGGGCATGTCGACGCGCAGATCCTGCCCGGCCTTGGGATACTTTACCAGCACACCCGGTGCCTTGGGCCGAAGCGCGGCCGGTGTCTGGGCCACGAAGCGCAAAAGCGCATCGGTGCCCTGCAAGGTCTCGATGCCCAGGCACAGCCCCCCGGCCACCACCGCGCCCTGCCCGATATCCAACGGCCCCAGCGCGCGCAGGATGTCGGCGGCCTGAAGCGCGTCGGCCATCGCCACCTCGGACGGTTCGGGGCCTACGAGCAGCCCCGGCGCGGCGGTCAGGTCGGGCAACAGCTCATGGGCGCCGCGCACGGCAAAGCCCTGCTCTTCGAAGACGCCGATGACAAAACGCAAGAGCCCGTCATCACCCCCCTGCATCGCCGCCACAAGGCGCGGGGCCAGGTCGCGCATGACGGCGTCGAAGCGCGCGGGGTCAAGCGCCGGGCGTGACATGCCGCCCGCCAGCACGACCTCCGTCACGCCTGCCGCTTTCAGTGTGGCGAAAAGCCCGCCCATCTCTTCGAACGCATGGGTGCTGTCGACCCGGGCCAACGCGTGGGCGACCCCGTCGAAGCCCACGCAATAGGCATGCGGGTGCGCCGATGAGAGTGCCACGGGCAAGGCCCCGCTGCCCGATAGGATGGCAAGCCGTCCGGCCATGGCGCCCTAGCCCGGGGTCAGGAACGACCGGTCGCTGTCGCCCAGGATGAAGTCGACGATATCGCGCACATAGGGGCTGTGGCTTTCGTCGCCCAGCCGCCGCGCGCGATCGACAAAGGCGCCTTCGCCCTGGGCCAGCATCTGGAACGCCGCACGCAGGGCGGTGATGTCCTCTCGGCTGACGCCCCGCCGCTTGAGCCCCACGAGGTTCAGACCGTCAAGCTTGCCCCGGTCGGCCTGCACCAGGCCATAGGGGATCACGTCATTGGTGACCATGGTCACCGCACCGATGATGGCCCCGCGCCCGATGCGCACGAATTGATGCACGCCCGACAGCCCGCCGATGATCGCTTCGTCTTCGATCACGCAATGCCCGGCGAGCGCCGCGTTGTTGACCACGATCACCTTGTTGCCGACCCGGCAGTCATGGGCCACGTGGCAGCCCGCCATAAAGAGGCAATCATCGCCCACACGGGTCAGTCCGCCGCCACCCTCGGTGCCGGTGTTCATGGTCACGTGTTCGCGGATGCGGTTGCGCGCGCCGATCACCAGCCGCGTCTCTTCTCCCGAGAATTTCAGGTCCTGCGGGATCTCGCCAATGACGGCGAAGGGAAAGATCACGGTCTCCGGTCCGATCTCGGTCTTGCCGGTGACGACGACATGGGATTTCAGTTCGACCCCGTCGCCCAGGACGACCTCTGGCCCAACGGTGCAGAAGGGGCCGATACGCACACCATCCCCCAGCTTTGCGGCGGGGTCGATGACGGCTGAGGGGTGGATCAGGTCACTCATGCGGTCGGCAGGTCCATCATCGCGGTGAACTCGGCCTCGGCCGCCATCTCACCCTCGACCGTGGCCACGCCCGCGAATTTCCAGACCTTGCCGCCGGGCTTGCCCCGCGTGGTGGTCAACCGCATCTCGAGCACGTCGCCCGGCACGACCATGCGGCGGAACTTGCACTTGTCGATGGCCATGAAATAGACCCCGAGATCCTTGTCCGCGAGGTCGAGCGCAACGCCCACCATCACCGCCGCGGTCTGCGCCATCGCCTCGACGATGGTCACGCCCGGCATGATCGGGTTGCCGGGAAAGTGCCCCTGGAAATGGGGCTCGTTCATGGTGACGTTCTTGAGGCCCTTGGCCGACTGGTAGCCGTCGATCTCGACCACCCGGTCCACCAGCAGAAACGGATACCTGTGCGGCAGGATGCGCTGGATCAGCTGGATATCGGCGCTTTGCAAGGCGTCGCTCATGAAGTCCCCCGAGGTCTGTTTGGCCCGCTGTCCCTAGCAAGGCCCGCCCGTCTGGGCAAGCGCGCTAGGGATCGTCCACGCCGCCCGATGCCGCGTCCGGCGCGCCGGGGAAGTTATCGGACGGGGAACCCCTGTCCGTTTCGGGGGCATCCGGCGCCGTGTCGCTCTCCGGCGCGGGGGCCGTGTCGATGACCCCGAGGCCCGAACCGATCGCGGCGTCGATCCGGGCAATGGCCTCGTCGGTCACGTCAAGCACATCGGCGCTCAGAAAGACCTGTCGCCGTTCGAGGATGATGGCTGCGTTCGCCTCGCGCATCAGCGCCCCGAGCGCCGGCTGAGCCGCGTTCAGGAACACGCGCCGGTCCTCTTCGCCCCGCTCGGCGATGGCGTTGGCCTTGGCATCCTGTTCGCGGCGGATGCGCTGCACCTTCTCGTCGAAAGCGTCTGCCAGGGCACGGAACTCGGCGGCTGGCAGGGTGGCGCGCTGTTCGGTCAGGGCCTGCTCTTCCTCAATCAGCGCGGCCTCGATGCGCATGTTTTCATCGCGCAGGGCGGCACCCGCCGCCTCGATTTCCTCGGCGACGCGCTGGCCAAAGGCCGACTCGGTGAATAGCCTGTCGGCTTCGATGATCAGGATCGGACTGCGGATCTGGCCCTGCGCGTCCTGCGCCGCCAGGGGCGACGCAATCAGCAGCGCCAGGGCCGCGAGGATGCCGCGCAGCCGCAAGGCCCCCATCAGAACTCGGTCGAGATCGTCAGGTTGAAATTCTGTTCCTTGTCAAAGCGTTCCTTGGAGATCGCCTCACTCCAATTGAACCGCAGCGGCCCGATGGGCGTGGTCCAGAAAAGCGAGACACCGATGGTCTGCCGCAGCGACGAATCCTCGTAAAGCACGTCCGAGTTCGTCTGGTCGAGCCCCCAGAGCGAGCCCACGTCGTAGAACACCCCGCCCCGGACGCCGTATTCTTCGGGCAGGCCCAGGGGGAACTCGGCCTCGAACCGGGCGACAGCATAGAAGTTGCCGCCAAGCGCATCGTTCACACCGCCATCGGTGCGCTCGCGCGGACCAATGCCGGCCGCCTCGAAGCCGCGGAACGTGTCGGGTCCCAGGAAGAACCTGTCGGTCACCTGGCTTTGGCCGTCCATGAAGTTCAGTGCCCCGCCCTCGAAACTGGCGCGCAGGGTGACCTCGTCGTTCATCACGCGGGTCTGTGCCACAGAGCGGGCCGTGGTCTTCACATAGGTGCTGTCGCCGCCCAGCCCGGCGAAGTCCTGGCTGAACTGCAGCAGCACGCCCGCATTCGGATTCAGCCCGGTGCGGCGGGTGTCATAGCTGTAGGTGTAGCCGATGGCGCTGGAATAGACCGGATCACGCAGCGCCTCTGCAGAGATCAGGCGGCCAACCTCGGGATCGGGGCGCAGCACGTCGGCATAACCCAGCTCGTAGCGCACCGACAGGCGGCCGTTGTCGCTGACGGGAAAGGTCAGCGACGGACGCAGCGTCGCGATCTCGGTATCGTAGAGCGCATTCTGATTGTCGGTTTCCACGTAAGACAGGTCGAGGCCGAAGCGCAGATCGCGGCCCAGAAGCGCGGGTTCCGCGAAATTCAACGAATAGACCTGGTTGTCGGTGCCGGTATTGACCGCGAAGCGCAGCGTTTGACCCCGACCGAGGAAGTTCCGCTCGGAAAAGCTGACGCCCAGGCCGAATCCGGTGTCGGTCGAATAGCTGCCGCCGAAGTTGAAGCTGCCGGTGGGTGCCTCTTCCACGTCCACGTCCACAATGACCTGGTCGGGGGCCGAGCCCTCGCGGGCATCGACCTCAACATTCGAGAAGAAACCGAGCGCGCGAATACGTTCGGCGCTTTCGCGGATTTCACGCGGGTTGAACGGGTCGCCTTCGACCACGCGGAACTGGCGCCGCACGACACGGTCGAGCGTGGTGGCGTTGCCCTCGATGTCGATGCGTTCGACAAAGATGCGGTCGCCGCGCACAAGTGCGAATTCCACGTCGAGCGTCAGGTCGCGGTCGTTGCGCGAAATGCGTGGCTCGACGCGGACAAAGTCGATGCCCTCGCGGATCGCCATCCGCTCCAGCCGGGCGATGGAGTTCTCGACCAGCGTGGGCGAATAGGTCTGACCGGGGCGGATCCGCAGGGCCTCCTGGAAGAGGTCCGGGTCGACCTCGGGCAGGTCGCTGACGGTGGTGATCTCGCCAAAGCTAAACTGTTGACCTTCCTCGATGTTGAAGGTCAGGAAGTAGCCGTCACGCTCTTGCGCAAGCTCGGCATTCACGCCGGTCGTGCGGAAGTCGACATAGCCGCGCGACAGGTAGAAATCGCGCAGCACCTGGCGGTCGAACTCGACCCGGTCGGCCACGAAGGTATCGCTGCGGATGACCGCGCGCAAAAGCCCGGCCTGCTTCGATTCGAGCACCCGGCGCAGACGCCGATCGGAAAAGGCCTGGTTGCCGACAAAGGAGATCCGTTCGACCTCGGTAATGCCGCCCTCGAAGATCTCGAAGATCAGGTCGACGCGGTTGTCGCTGCGGCGGATGATGCGCGGGGTGACCTTTGCGGCCACGCGTCCCTGCTGCGCATAGGCCTCGGTCAGGGTGGCCGCATCCTGTTCCGCGACCGTTGCGTTGAACACGCGCCGCGACTGCGAGCGGACCAGCGGGGCCAGGTCGTCGTCCTTCAGGCGCCGGTTACCTTCGAAACTGATGCGGTTGATCGTCGGGAACTCGACCACGCGAATGACGAGGCGATTGCCCTGCGGCTTGATCTCGACGCTTTCGAACAGGCCGCTGCCCTGGATGCGCTGGAACGCCTCGTTCAGCTCGGCCGCGGACACGGCCTGGCCCTGGCTGATCCCGGCATAGCTAAGAATGGTGGCGGGCTCGATCCGCTGGCTACCCTCGATCGAGACCGAGGTGAAGCGATACTCCTGCGCCGCGGCCGGTGTGGGCAGCACCAGGCAGGCGGTTGAAACGGAAAGAAAAACACCGGCGACCACGCGGGCCGATACCGTCGATAGCAATGAGCGGCGGTCTGCCGCGCCCCCTAAGGCTTTGGTCATGAAACCGTTCCAGTCAGACATCCCAGTTGGGATTGTGACTATCGGTATTGTCGGGCCTTGTCAAAACGTACAAGGCGGCAGGGCGCAGCCCGGTGCGGGCGGCTGGTTTTCACGCCTCAGAGCGAGCCGAGGAACGCGCCCAACATCAGCGCCAAAAGGATCGCTGCCGGATAAAGGATACGGTCCCAGTTCAGGTCCAGCAAAAGGCTGACACCACGATATCCGCTTTCGAGCGTTTGCATTTCTTGCCTCTCTCATGCGTTTCGGCACGCCACGGTCTAGCGTGGTTTTATGGCATGAATTGGACGGCCGGGCCGGAAAACCGTTTCCGATCCCGCACCGATCAAGGGCAGAACAGGTCGTTTGTCAGCGCAAAGACCATCAATGACAGGATCAAAGCCAGACCCGCGCTCATCAGGATGCGCAGCGCCCGGTCGCTGGGGGGCTTACCGGCCACCGCCTCGTAGGCATAGAACACGAGGTGTCCTCCATCCAGCACCGGCACCGGGAACAGGTTGAGAAGACCCACCGCCGTGGACAGCACGGCAATGAACCAGATGAAGCTTTCCAGCCCCTGGCTCGCCATCGCGCCCGAGGTTTCGGCAATCCCGATGGGGCCCGACAGGTTGCAGCTGCTGATCGCGCCGGTGACCATGTGGTAGAGGCCGGACAGCGAACTCTGGATGATCGACCAGGTCTGCGCCACGGCCGATCCAAGCGCGGTCAGAACCCCCGTGGCCTCGGTCGCCGGGTCGAAGAACAGACCGCCCGCGATGCCGATGCGCCATTCCGTGCGGAACCCGCCTTCGGCCTGCGGCTCGTCGACCCGGCGCGGTGCCAATTCGAGCGACAGCACGTCGCCGTCGCGCCAGACATCCAGGGCAAGCGTGCGCCCGTCCGAGCCCTCGACCACCTCCTTGAGTTGCGAGAAGGCAAAGACCGGGTCGCCATCGACCCCCACGATCACGTCGCCCACCTTCATGCCGCTGTTGAACGCGGCGCTTTGCGGGGCCAGCTGGCGCACGATCGCCGGATACGGATAGGGCCCGTCGACCTCTGCCAAAGCCCCGTCGCGCCGCACCACATAGTCAAGCACGGGCTGCTCGGGGATGGTTTCGGCAAAATCCGAAAAAGCTTCGGTGTCGTCGAAGGCGGGCACGTCGATGCCGCCAATCGACACGATCACGTCGCCCTCTTGCAGTGCATGTTCGGTCGGCACAGGGGCCAGATCGCCGATGGTCAGCGGCTCGGACACCTCGCCGCGTCCCATGAAAACAAGCGCGAAGACCGCAATCGACATGATGAAGTTGAAGGCCGGGCCCGCGGCCACCGTGGCCGTGCGCGCCCAGAGCGGTGCACCGTGCATCGTGTGCCGGGCCTCGTCGGGGGGCAGCCCCTCCATCGTCTCCGAATCCTTGCCCGAGGCCGCGTTGGAATCGCCCTTGAACTTGACGTAGCCGCCAAAGGGCAGCGCGGCGATCTGCCAGACCGTCCCGCGCTTGTCGGTGCGTTGGAACAGAACGGGCCCGAAGCCCAGCGAAAACACATCGGCATGGATACCGGACCAGCGGCCCACGATGTAATGTCCGTATTCGTGAACCGCGACGATGATCGAAAGCGCAACCACGAAGGCGAGCACCGTCATGGCCACGCCGCCGAAACCGGGAATCAAGAAATCCAAACCGTGCCCTACCCTGCTATCTGCTCTGCGACCGCGTCGGCCTCTTTGCGTGCCAGATGGTCAACCCGAGTGATGTTATCAAGGTAAACGGGGGCATCAACGTGACCCGGTTGCGCGGAAAGACGGGCAAGCACCTCTTCCACGACCGGCGCCATCTCCATGAAGCCCAGGCGGCCGGCGATGAAGTGATCGAGCGCGCGCTCTTTGGCGGCGTTGAAGGCCGCACCGGCAAGGCCGCCGGTCTGCATCACTGCGCGCGCGAGCCGCAGCGCGGGATAGCGCGCGGCATCGGGGGCCCGGAAACTGAGTGCGCCGAGCGCGGCCAGATCCAGCCGTTCGACCGGCACGGGTTTGCGCACCGGCCAGTTCAGCGCAAAGCCGATGGCATGGCGCATGTCCGCAGGGCCCACATGCGCCATGAGCCCGCCATCGTTGAACCCGACTAGGGCATGGACCAGCGACTCCGGATGAACCAGCACCTCGATCTGCTCAGGCCTGACTTGAAAAAATTCCCTGGTTTCAATGACCTCCAGCGCCTTGTTGAACATGGACGCCGAATCGATCGTGATCCGCTGGCCCATGTCCCAGTTCGGATGGGCCGAGGCCTCGGCCACCGTGGCGCCGGCCAGTTTCTCAAGCGGCCAATCGCGGAACGCCCCGCCCGACGCGGTGATGATGATCCGCTCGACCGCCGCGATATCCTCGCCGATAAGGGCCTGGAACACGGCCGAATGCTCGCTGTCCACGGGCAGCACCGTCGCGCCATGCTTGCGCGCCGTCTCGATCACGAGAGGGCCCGCCGCAACCATGCTTTCCTTGTTGGCCAGCGCCAGCGTCGCGCCCTGTTGCAGCGCTGCGAGCCCCGGGGCGAGGCCCGCCGCACCGATGATCGCGGACATGACCCAGTCCACTGGCCGCGACGCCGCCTCGACCAGGGCACGGGCCCCCGCCGCAGCCTCGACCCCGCTGCCCGCGAGCGCGTCGCGCAGATCGTCCAGCCGGTCCTCATATGCCGTGACCGCGACCTGCGCGGCCAGGCGGCGGGCGTCCTCGGCCAGTTGCGCGATGTTGCCGCCGCCGGTCAGGGCCACGACATCGAACGCATCGCGGTCGCGCGCGATCAGGTCGATCGTGTTCTGCCCGATGGAGCCCGTCGCCCCCAGGATCGAAACGCGCCTCATGGCCCGAGCCCCGGCGGGAAGGCGGTCAACGGTCCGACCACCACGATGAAGACCGATGCGCCCAGCATCCCGTCGAACCGGTCCAGAAGACCGCCATGCCCCGGCAAGAGGCGCGAGCTGTCCTTGGCCCCGACCCGTCGCTTTATCGCGCTTTCGGCGATATCGCCCATCTGCGATGCCATCGCGGCCGCGATGCTGACGCCGACCAGACCGATCCCGGCCTCGGTCGCCGCTGCGAAGATGGCACCGACCAGCCCAGACCCCAGCCAGCCCGCAACCGTGCCCGACCACGTCTTCTTGGGGCTGACGCGCGGCCAGAATTTCGGACCGCCCAGCATTCGCCCGGCGAAATAGCCCAGCACGTCGGTGACGATCACCACGAGCACCAGCCACAGCATCCAGACAAAGCCGAAATCGTCCCGCAGCGCCATCATGCCGAAACCAGCAAGCAGGATCAGCGCCGTAAAGGCGAGATAGACCGAACGGCCCCGCGTGATGAACCCGAGCCCGAGGATCGACGGCACGAGCAGCAGCGGCAACCCAAGGCCGGGCGGCAATTCGGCCGCGGCGAAGACGGCAATCCCGGCGATCCCGCCCAGGTGCACCGGGCGGATGCGGGCCGCGGGTTCCATCAGGCAGACAAGCTCCCACACCATGACGGCAACGATAAGCGCGACCAGAAGGTGAAACCAGATGCCCCCAAGCGCGACACAGCCCATGCCGACGGCGACCATCGCCAGGCCCGAGACCAGACGCAGGGTCAGATCATCCCATTTGGCCCCAACCGTCATGTCAGGCGCTGACCGCCCCGAACCGCCGCTCGCGGCCGGCATAGCCGGCGACCATGCCGGCAAAGATCTCGCGGGTGAAATCCGGCCAAAGGATCTCGGTGAACTCGTATTCGGAATAGGCCGACTGCCAGAGCAGAAAATTGGAGATACGCGCCTCGCCGCTGGTGCGGATCACCAGGTCCGGATCCGGCAAAACACAAGTATCCAAATACCTTGGTAGTGTTTCTTCATCCACTGTCTCAGGGTCCAGCTTGCCATCGCGCACGTCCCGCGCCAGCCGCTTGGTGGCGCGGGCGACCTCGTCGCGGCCACCGTAGTTCAGCGCGATGGTCAGATGCATGCGCGTGTTGTGCCCGGTCAGCGCCTCGACCTCGTCCATCAGCGCGCGCAGCTTCGCATCGAGCCGCAGCCTGTCGCCGATGAAGCGCACGCGCACGCCCTCGCGCACGAACGCCTGCATCTCTTTGAAGATGTAGCGCCGGAAGAGCGACATGAGACCCGCGACCTCGGTCTGGGTGCGCTTCCAGTTCTCGGTCGAGAAGGCAAAGATCGTCAGGTAGTCGACCCCGAGGCCCGGGCAGGCCTCCACGATCTCGCGCACCCGGCGCGCGCCCGCGTGGTGGCCGAACAGCCGCGGGCGTCCGCGCTGTTGGGCCCAGCGTCCATTGCCGTCCATGATGACGGCCACATGCCGCGGCCCGGCACCGCCCCCGTTCGGACGCATCGGCGCGGTGGAGGCGTCGCGGGCCATCAAACCTGCATGATCTCGGATTGCTTGGTCTCGAGCGCGTCGTCGACCTGCTTGATGTAGGTATCGGTCAAGTCCTGCACCTCGGTTTCCCAGAACTTTTGATCGTCCTCCGACATGCCGTCGGCCTTGGCCTTCTTGATCTGGTCCATTCCGTCACGGCGGATGTTGCGGACAGCCACGCGGGCGGCCTCGGCGTACTGGGCGGCGACCTTGGTCAGTTCCTTGCGGCGTTCCTCGTTCAGCTCGGGGATCGGCAGCATGATGATCGTGCCGTTGAGCTGCGGGTTGATGCCCAGTCCGCTTTCACGGATCGCCTTTTCCACGGCGCCGACCATCGACTTGTCCCAGACATTGATCGTGACCATGCGCGGCTCGGGCACGTTGACGGTGCCCAACTGGTTGATCGGCGTGCGCTGGCCATAGGCCTCGACCGTAACCGGCTCTAGCATGGAGGCCGATGCGCGGCCCGTCCTGAGCGACGCGAATTCCGTGCGCAGCGCGCCCATCGCCCCGTCCATGCGGCGTTTGAGGTCATCGGTGTCGATCTCGAAATCGTCTGACATGTCTTGATTTTCCCTTTTTCAGGCGGTTCCGCCCGTCTTTGTGACAGTCTACTTCTTACCCTGCACGATTGTATAGGTGCCTTCCCCGGCAAGGATTCCCTTGAACCCGCCGGGCTCGTCGAGGCTGAAGACGATGATCGGCAGATTGTTGTCGCGCGCGAGCGCGATGGCCGAGGCATCCATCACGCCCAGATGCTGGGCCAGCACCTCGTCATAGGTAACCTTGTCGAAGCGTTTGGCATCGGCGTGCTTCATCGGGTCCTTGTCATAGACCCCGTCGACCTTGGTGCCCTTGAAGATCGCCTCGCAGGCCATTTCGTTGGCGCGCAGTGTCGCGGCGGTGTCGGTCGTGAAATAAGGGTTGCCCGTCCCGGCAGCGAAGATGCAGACCCGTTTCTTCTCCAGGTGCCGCACGGCGCGGCGGCGGATATAGGGCTCGCAGACCTGGTCCATGGGGATCGCGCTGATCACGCGGGTGAAGACGCCCAGCCCTTCGAGCGCGGATTGCATCGCCAGCGCGTTCATCACCGTGGCCAGCATGCCCATGTAGTCGGCGGTCGTCCGCTCCATCCCCTGGGCCGAGCCCTGCAGCCCGCGGAAGACGTTGCCACCACCGATCACCATGCAGATTTCCACGCCCATCGCATGCACCGACTGCACCTCCTGTGCGATGCGCTGCACGGTGGGCGGATGCAGGCCATAGCCCTGATCGCCCATCAGCGCCTCGCCCGAGATCTTCAGCATCACCCGTTTATATCTAGTGTCTCCGGGTGTGTTTTGCTCGGCCATGTTGCGCTCCATCGGGCGAAGGGTCTAGAATTGCGCGCAAAATGTCGCAAAACCCGCACGGGTTCAATGCGTGATCCATCCCCTTTTTCCTCGACCGGGACTTCTCGCCCATGGCGCTGACCCACAGCCTGCCCGCCGACCGACCGGTGCTGATCGCGGGCCCGACAGCCAGCGGCAAATCCGCGCTGGCGCTCGCGATCGCGACGGCGCAGGGCGGCGTGATCGTCAATGCCGATGCCAGCCAGGTGTTCGGTTGCTGGCGCCTTCTGACAGCGCGCCCCTCACCGGACGAGGAACGTCAGGCGGCGCACCGCCTGTACGGCCACCTGCCCCATGACGCGGACTATTCCGTGGGACACTGGCTGCGCGATGTCCGCCCGCTGCTGGACGGGCCCGCGCGGCCCATCATCGTCGGCGGCACCGGGCTCTATTTCACCGCCCTGACCGAGGGGCTGGCCGAGATCCCGCCGACCCCGCCCGCCATCCGCGATGCGGCCGATGCGTTGCGCACCGCCGAAGGGGTGCGCCCGATGATCGCGGATCTCGATCCCGCGACGCGCGCACGGATCGACCTGGAGAACCCGATGCGCGTGCAGCGCGCCTGGGAGGTCGCCCGGGCCACGGGGCGTGGGCTGGCGGCGTGGCAGGATGATACGCCCCCGCCGCTTCTGCCGCTCGGCGACTGCACCGCGCTTGTCGTGGATGCCCCCAAGGATTGGCTCGACCCGCGGATCGAGCGGCGTTTCGACGCCATGCTGGAGGGCGGTGTCCTCGACGAGGTCCGCGCCATGCGCGCATATTGGGACCCGACGCTTTTGTCGTGCAAAGCGATCGGTGCGCCCGAATTGATGGCCCATGTGTCCGGCGACATTCCGCTTGATCGCGCGCGGGACTCTGCCATCATCGCCACACGCCGATATGCAAAGCGTCAACGCACGTGGTTCCGCTCTAAAATGCGGCTGTGGCGGCCGGTCTCTGCGCAAGAGTTCGCCTGACGACTTTATCCATTTGCAATCTAAGTGCGGGTCCGACATGGCTGTGCGTGATCGATTCTTGCACTTTTGCAGCTAGGACGGCCGTTCTCTTGAAGATGGATCTTGCGCCACACATCCGGATTTCTTCCATCGCACAGCTGTCGCGCGGGGCATCGTGGCGGCTGAGCATGCTGCACGACCGGCCGCAGCGTCTGCTGTTCTGGATCACCAAAGGCCAGGGCGTGGCCGTGGTTCAGGGCCGACGCCGGGGCGTCGGCGCGCATAACGCCCTGTTCCTGCCCGCCCAAACCCTGTTTTCGCTGGACTTGGGCCACCAGGGCTTCGGACAGGTTCTGACCTTTCCCGCGACGACCTCGGTGGCGCTGCCGCGCGCGCCGGTGCATCTGCGCGTCCGCGACGTTACCGCACAGGCCGAACTGACCGGCCTGATCGAGGCCATGCAGCGCGAGGACAGCGGCAGCCGGCCCTTCGCGGCCGAAGCGCTCGATGCCTACGGCGCGCTTGTCGCCGTCTGGTTACGCCGACACGGGCAGGACGCGGGCACCGGCGTCCCCGAGGACAAGGCGGCGGACCGGCTGGTGTCGCGCTTTGCAGAATTGGTGGCGCGAGACTTCAGAACCGGCCGCCCCATGGCCGATTACGCAAAGGCGCTCGACGTGACGCCGACGCATCTGAGCCGCGTCTGCCGGGAACGCCTTGGGCGCACGGCATCCGACATCCTGACCGAACGGGTCGTCTACGAGGCGCGGCTTCTGCTGACCGGAACCGAACTGCCCATCCAGAACATCGCCCGGCACCTTGGCTTTTCCAGCCCGGCCTATTTCACCCGCTTCGTGCAGCACCACACGGGCATGCCGCCCTCGGCGCTGCGGCGCGACAGTGGGCCCGGATCTCCCGCACGCCGGACGGCGTGACACCACCCAGATTGCACGGGACCCCGTGACGCGCGGCCGGAGGATTTTCGGTTGCACGCACGACCGATGTCGTTTTTGTATGATGCAGGCGTCGGTTTTCGGACATACACTGTCGAATCCGTGCGTTGACGCGGCGGGAATTTCCGTGCCGAATGACGTTACCGAACGGCGAACCAACGCCGCCACATGCCGGTCCTTTGCCGGGACCGGTCGACGGAGTGTCTCCGTCGAACTGCACAGTTAATTGTGTCACAGGGAGAAAAAGATGACGCACCCGACCCAGCACGGCCAGATCCACCCGGCCGCGACCATGTATGCAGAGGAGTTCAAGGCCGGCAAACTGAGCCGACGCGAATTCCTGGCGCGTTCCACCTCGATGGGTGTCGCCGCCGCCACCGCCTACAGCCTCGGCGGCCTGACCCAGCCCGCGCAGGCCGCAAGCCATATGCAGGAAGGCGGCACGCTGCGCGTTCAGATGTCCGTGCGTGGCCTCAAGGACAGCCGCACCTATGACTGGTCCGAGATCGGCAACGAATCCCGCGGCACGCTGGAGTACCTGGTCGAGTACAACAACGACGGCACGTTCCGCGGCATGCTGCTGGAAAGCTGGGAGGTCAACGATGACGCGACCGAGTACCTGCTGAACGTCCGCCCTGGCGTTAAGTGGAACAACGGCGACGACTTCACCGCCGAGGACGTGGCCCGCAACATCACCCGCTGGTGCGAGCGCGACGTGGAAGGCAACTCGATGGCCGGCCGCATGGCGACGCTGATCGACGAGAACACCGGTGCCGCCCTGGAAGGCGCGATCGAAGTGGTTGACGCCACCACCGTGCGCCTGTCCCTACCGCGCCCCGACATCTCGATCATTCCCGGTTTCGCGGACTACCCGGCCGCCGTGGTTCACAGCTCGTACAATCCGGAGGCCGTGCAGAACGTGGGCACCGGACCCTACCTGATCAAAGAGTTGGAAGTGGGCGTGAAATGCACCCTCGTGCGCAATTCCGAACATACCTGGTGGGGGACCGAGGTATTCGGCGGGCCGTTCCTGGATCGCATCGAGTATATCGACTTCGGCACCGACCCGTCGGCCTGGCTTGCCGCGCTGGAATCCGACGAGGTCGACATGCTGCACGAGTCGGTCGGCGAGTTCATCGACGTGATGGACGGCCTCGGCTACAAGAAATCCGAGATCGTGACCGGCGCCACCATCGTGATCCGGCCCAACCAGCTGGCCGAGGTCGACGGCATGCAGCCCTATGCTGACAAGCGCGTTCGCCAGGCGATACAGCTGGCGGTCGACAATTCCGTGGTGCTGGAACTGGGCTATGGCAACCGCGGCGTGCCGGCCGAAAACCACCACGTCGCACCGGTCCACCCGGAATATGCCGAGCTGCCCCCGCAAGAGCATAACCCGGCCCGGGCGCTCGAACTGCTGCAAGAGGCCGGCATGGCCGATTTCGAGCACGAGATCATCTCGATCGACGATGACTGGCGCAAGAACTCGACCGACGCTGTGGCCGCTCAGCTGCGCGACGCGGGCTTCAACGTGCGCCGGACGATCCTGCCCGGATCGACCTTCTGGAACGACTGGACCAAGTACCCGTTCAGCTCGACCAATTGGAACCATCGTCCGCTGGGCGTGCAGATCCACGCGCTGGCCTATCGCTCGGGCGAGGCCTGGAACGAGTTCGGCTGGTCCAACCCGGAATTCGACGCGATGCTGGAAGAGGCCCTGTCGATCGCCGATGCGGACACACGCCGCGAGACCATGGCCAAGATGGAGGCGCTCATCCAGGAGGAAGGCGTGACCATCCAGCCCTATTGGCGCTCGCTCTACCGTCATATGAAGGAAGGCGTGATGGGTGCAGAGCAGCACATCACCTTCGAGCATCATCACTACAAGTGGGGCCTGGCCGCCTGAGCCAGCCTATGCTCTCCGGGCCGCGCCATCCATGGCGCGGCCCGATTTTCGATGGCCCGCGCGGCCACAAGACCAGACGAGACCACATCTCGCTTACCTGACAACAGGGACACGCAATGGGATTGTTCATACTCCGCCGGCTGGGGGTCATGCTTCTGACGGCGCTCTGCCTGACCTTCATCGTCTTCTTCCTGACGAACCTGTTTCCGAACCTCGAGAAACTGGCCAAGACCGAAGGCAATTTCCGCATGAGCGACGAGGCGGTGATCAGTTACCTGACCCGCGAAGGCCATATGCAGCCCCTGCCCGTCAAATACGGTCAATGGCTTGGTGTTGTGCCGGGCTTCACCTTCGAAACCGACGACGGCATCACCGGCCAGTGTTTCGATGGCGCGCTCACGGCCGAACAGGTGGCTGAGCAGCGGCGCTATTGCGGCATCCTGCAGGGCGATTGGGGCTTTTCCACCCGCTTCAAGGACGAGGTCGGCCCGATCATCGGGGAACGGCTGAGCCTCACGGGCATCCTGATGTTCTGGGTGATGCTGCTGATGGTGCCCTCTGCCCTTATCCTGGGGGTGCTGGCGGGCATGCGCGAAGGCTCGCGGACGGACCGGGCCCTGTCGACCGTGGCGATCACCACCACCGCGACGCCCGAATACGTCTCGGGCGTGGTGCTGATCGCGGTCTTCGCGTCATCTGCCGTGGGCCTGCGCTGGTTCAAGGGTACCGCGACCGGCGCGATGGAAAACCCGACCTTCGAAAACTTCTTTCTGCCGGTGCTGACCATCGCGCTGTACGGCATGGGCTACATCGCGCGGATGACCCGCGCCTCCATGGCCGAGGTCATGACCGCGCAATACAT
>PR_CR_10_Liq_1_inCRDRAFT_1000158_pt1 | contig 39522 bp, 33 predicted proteins | sample PRCRCaboRojoPR_3_FD_10241 | JGI IMG/M metagenome (IMG submission 10241) | reverse complement strand
CCACGTCTTTGCCAAGCAGGCGAAGGTAGCGTACATAGATATCAGCGGGAAGGTAAGCGCCTGCCAGGTGACCGAGGTGTAGCGCACCGTTGGCGTAAGGTAATGCGGAAGTAACGATATATCTCTTGCTCATGCTTATTCGGCTTTGTCGGCGAAGATAATATTTCTTTCACCGTTTCTTAATGGCTTGAGGCACTAGAGCAAAAACAGTGTTCCCGGAAGTGATTACATAAAGGCACAGGTGCTGATTTCCCAGCGGTTGCGCGGCAGAAAATTGGTTAGCTTGATCAGTAGTGCCTGCCCTTCGTAGAGCAGAACATATTGAGCAGTGCGTATGTCCTTGCCGATACTGCGCATGCTGGTACACCTCATTCCAAGAAAGGAGCCCAAAGGGATTGGACTGCCGTTAATGGACTGCCGCAGTCGGTTGAGCACTTCTTCGGGGGTATGCCCGAAAGTGGTTCGGTTCATCGTCAGGTGGGTGAGTTCTGTTTTCAGAGCTAAGGTGTTCATAGGTAATCTTTTTTGCAGATTAATCGGGTGAAATCTTCAGATGTTACGGTAATGACTTACGATCTGCAGAGGGGGGCTGGATCATTCGAGAGAATTTTTTTTCTTTGCGCAGCAATAAGGTCATTCGGATTGCCGTTTTCCTATTTCCTGACGCCAGGGTGCGGATTTGTCTGAAAAAAAATTTAACATTTGCGAGGCAACAATCCGAAAAACTGAAGCGTTACTAAGGCGAAACAATCGAAACAAACAGCGTAAATTCGCTGACAAGAATTATAACTGGGGTTTAGTTTTTTAGGAGTGTAGCGGCGTAATGCTGCTACACTTTCTTTTTTTTGTAATTTCCCGCCCGAATTACAGCCATATAAAACCATTTATGCAGCTGCTACCATTCAGGGCAACTTTCCCTAAGCTTGAAAAAATTCAGACTCCCGAACAGTTCTTTGGGACCGTCAAGCAGGAGTATGATAAATACTTTGAGGAGGGCTTCTTCCACGAAATAGAAGAGCCATCGATGTTTGTGTACCAGATTACAAAGGGGAGCAAGAGCTTTACCGGGGTGATCTCCGGGGTACATATGGCAGACTTTCTGAATGACCGTATCCGAAAACATGAGGAGACCCTGGCGGAAAAGGAAGAAAAGCAGCTACAGTTGCTGTTGCGCCGAAAAGCAGCAGTAAAGCCGGTCTTACTGGCTCACCGCCCTGTGCCGGTCATCAAAAGCTGGCTGGAACAGTACAAACAGGAGCAGGTGCCGCTTATGCAGTTTCAGCTCAGCGGGGAAAAGGAGTACCATAAAATATGGTGTGTTGCTGCACCAGATCAGGTGTCCAGCTTACAGGCACTGTTTCGGGAGCACGTCCCGATTACCTATATTGCGGATGGGCACCACCGCACTTCGACTGCACTCCGGCTATTTGATCAGACCGGGGGCAATAAGGAGGACTACGCCAGCCTCTTTGCGGCTTTCTTTCCTATTCATGATATTCAAATACAGGACTTTAACCGGGTGATCAACAGCCTCAACGGGCACTCTCCGGCTCAGTTTATGGCACGTCTTTCTCAGGTTTTTGAAATAGAGCCGATCGGGCAGGCTGCCAAACCCAGCCGGAAGTTCGAATTGACGATGTATCTGCGCGGGGAGTGGTACCGGTTACGATGGAAAGAGCGCATCATGCTGGAGTACGCGAGCCAACCGGTTGTGCTTGATGCCATGCTGCTCAACCATAAAGTGATGAGTAAGCTTCTGGGCATTGAAGATGTGCGTAACGATCGACGGGTTAAATATATCGAGGGCCCCAAAGGAATAGCCGGAGTGCTTAAACAGGCGGAAAAAGAACCAGATAGTGTTGCGTTCTGCCTGTACCCGGTACAAATGGAAGAAGTGATAAAAGTTGCTGATATCGGGCAGGTCCTGCCGCCCAAGTCCACCTGGTTCGAGCCCCGTATGAAAAATGGGCTGCTCGTAAAACGCATTGGAAAACGGGTAGATGCAGAGGTCAAGGGGTAATTCAGCGCAAAAAAATTAAAATATGCGAAAGCTAACTGCAGAATACATTTTTCCCATAGTGGGAGCGCCCATCAGGCAAGGGGTTGTCGTTGTTGATGAGGTCGGTAGCGTACTTTCTGTCGATGCCCGTGAGCAACATGACCCAGCTACGCTTGAAGTCTATAAAGGTGTGATCATACCAGGCTTTGTCAATACACACTGCCACCTCGAGCTTTCTCATATGAAAGGCCGTGTGGATACCGGGACGGGACTGTTGCCATTTTTACAGCAGGTGGTTAAGTTTCGGGACATTCCCATGGAGGAGATCCTCGACGCCATCGACCGGGCCGATAAGGAAATGTATGAGGAAGGCATCGTAGCCGTAGGCGACATCTCCAATAAAACAGATACTGCGGCCCGCAAAGCCAAAAGCCCGATCCGGTACTACACCTTTGTGGAGATGTTTGACTTTTTACAAGATAGCATGGCCGGGCAAACCTTTGATAATTATAAAGAAGTCTACGACGGACAGGCAGCAGGCAATGGCAATAAGAAAACAGCCGTACCTCATGCGCCTTACACCGTCTCTCCAACACTTTTCGAAAAAATCAACGCGCTTAATCCGGGTACAGATAGTACCGTTAGCATACACAACCAGGAAACAGAGCACGAAAACCAGTTTTTCCTCTCCAAGGAGGGTGGCTTTGTTGATTTTTATAATGCCTTCGGTTTTTCGGTCGAGCAGTTGAAGCCTACCGGGCAGCCATCTATCTACTATGCGATGCAGCATATGAACCCGGCCTGCCGTACACTTTTTGTACACAACACGATGACCACGGCATCGGATATTCAGGCAGCACAAGCCTGGAGCGATAAGGTCTACTGGGCGACCTGCGCCAATGCTAATCTTTATATCGAGAATCGCCTGCCTAACTACAAAGCCTTCGTGGACAACGGGGCGCGCATGACCATCGGTACGGACAGCCTGACCTCCAACTGGCAGCTATCGGTCCTGGAGGAAATGAAGACCATTGCCAAATATCAATCCTATGTGCCCTTCGAGACCCTGCTGCAGTGGGCAACGCTCAATGGGGCAGAAGCTTTGGGATACGAAGCAGAACTGGGCAGTATTGAGCCGGGCAAGGCACCCGGGCTCAATTTGCTGAGTATGGATGAAAGCCTTAAGCTTGAGGCCTCTACTCAGGTTCAGCGGTTGGTCTGATCTGACCCGGTTTGGCTAAGCAACTGCGGATGACCCTGTGCTTCAGGGTCTTCTGGTAACTTGGACTGCAAAAACTCAGAAGCCACTTCCTGTAAGTCTTCTAACAGGCAATCGCTACAGGAAATTTTAAAGTGGATACGCTCTGCCAGCAGCATTTGTGCGGTGACGCCTTCCCGTTCCGGAAAATCATCTGTAGAAGGAGCAGGCCCAAAATCATAGGCGGTAAGTGGACAGGGCGCGATTGGCCGGTCCATTAGTTCGAGGACCCGGATCAGGGGGGCATTCTTTACGAAGATCGTTTGCGGTCCAATGGCTAATGCTGAAGGTTGTTGCTCAAGCGCTGCACCAACCTGAATGTTCATCAGCCCATAGGCGGTATTTAACTGGTGCGTACCAAATAAGTCCGTAGACGTTGCGCTTAGTCCGGGCTGTGCCATAGGGCATGCCGAAAGCAAGGCAATACTGATTGCCTTCACAATTGTTAGGGTGTACATGGTTTTTTAGGGTTGTTTTCTACTTACTATGTCGTGCGAATTGGCAAATTCCACAAAGTGGCGGCGAAAAAAGTTGAATTTTAACATTTCGGGCATGCGGAAGCCATAACTTCTGTACAGATGTACAAGCCAGGCAGCCAAGTTCTCAGATTTACCCGTATCTTTGTGGGCTGTAAAAAATTGAATACAAAGCAATGAGTAATAATATTGTAGCGGTTGTCGGCCGGCCCAACGTAGGTAAATCGACGCTATACAACCGGTTGATCGGAGAGCGGCAAGCCATTATTGATGATATCAGTGGCGTGACGCGTGACCGGCAATACGGCACCAGCTACTGGAATGGGAAGACCTTCACGGTGGTTGACACCGGTGGTTTTGTGAAGCATTCCGAAGACATTTTTGAGGCGGCCATCCGCTCTCAGGTACAGATTGCTATCGAGGAAGCGAAGGTGATTGTCTTTATGGTGGATGTGACTACGGGCATTACAGACCTTGACGAAGAAGTAGCGAGTATGCTGCGGCGTACTGAAAAGCCGGTTTATCTTGCCGTCAATAAGGTTGACAACCACAATCGCATGATGGAGGCGAACGAATTCTGGAGCCTGGGCTTCGAGAATACCTTTTTCCTGTCTTCTTTGACGGGCAGCGGCTCGGGAGATCTGTTGGATGCCGTAGTGGAGCATATTGAAGAAAAGGAAGAGGAGCCCAGCCAGCTGCCGCGCTTTGCTATTGTGGGCCAGCCTAATGTGGGGAAGTCTTCCCTGACCAATGCACTGTTGGGGGAAGATCGGAATATCGTTACGGATATTGCGGGCACTACCCGTGACTCTATACACTCCAAATATTCCAAGTTTGATAAGGAGTTTTTGCTTATTGATACGGCAGGAATACGTAAAAAGTCAAGGGTCCACGAAGACCTGGAGTTTTATTCTGTGATGCGCGCGATAAAAGCCATCGAGGAAGCCGATGTTTGCCTGCTGATGATCGATGCGCAAACGGGTATGGAGACGCAGGACATGAGCATCTTCCGGCTGGCACAACGCCGGAATAAAGGCATTGTCATCCTGGTGAATAAGTGGGACCTGCTGGAAAAGGAAACCAATACCGCCCGCGACTATGAGAAAGAACTCCGCAACCGGATTGCGCCGTTTTCGGACGTGCCTATTCTCTTTATTTCTGTTGCAGACAAGCAGCGGATTTTCCAGGCCGTGGAGGCCGGGCTTGAGGTTTATGAGAACCGAAGCCGGAAGATCAAAACCTCCACCCTTAATGAAGTGATGCTGGAAGCTATTGAGCGTTATCCGCCACCCTCTCACCGTGGGCGTTTTGTCAAAATCAAGTATGTCACACAGCTGCCGACCTACTATCCGGCATTTGCCTTTTTTTGCAACAACCCCAAACATGTGAAAGAGAACTACCGGCACTATCTGGAAAATCAGCTTCGAAAGCAGTTTAATTTTTCCGGAGTGCCCATTGGTGTATTTTTCCGTAAAAAATAGCGATTTACCGCTGTGCTTTGGGAAAACCCGCAGGCAGCAATTATATTGCAGGCATAAAGTCAGACTAATATGCCATTTTTGGATACACCCATCGAAGGGTTGAAGATATTTGAGCCTCAGGTTTGGAAAGATGACCGGGGGTATTTTTACGAAGCTTTTAACCAGCAAAGGTTCGAGGAAGCGGGTATTACAGTGCCTTTTGTTCAGGATAATCAGGCACGCTCAACCCGGGGTGTATTGCGGGGGCTGCACTATCAGGTCGGTGAAATGGCTCAGGCCAAACTGGTCCGTGTACTCGAAGGGGAGATTCTGGATATGGTGGTGGATATCCGCCCTGGCTCAGCGACCTACGGTAAGTGGTTCAGCCTTCGGCTAAGTGCCGAAAACAAAAGGCAGCTTTTCGTGCCCCGTGGCTTCGCACATGGCTATCTCGTGCTCAGCCCCACGGCTGAATTTTTCTATAAATGCGATAACTTCTACTCTAAAGCGCACGAAGGTGGCATTCTGTTTAATGATGCTGAGCTGGGTATTGACTGGGAATTTGACCTCAATGAGGTAATCCTGTCTGAAAAGGATAAAGTGCAGCCTGCCTTTGGAGAGCACCGCCCGGTTTGGTAGGGTCAGTCAGTCGATTCTTTTCAACTCCTGTGGAGGGCTCCATCGCAGCGTTAGTCTCGAAACAATTACGATGGTCAGTAATCCTGACAACATCGATGTAGTGCGGAAAGGAAATAACGACATCCCATCTTCAACCATCGGGTATGGGAGCAGTAAGGGAATACCAAGGGTGGCATCTCCGCCTCCAAATCGCAGAAAAGCCGCAACCAACAAACCCGCCACCGCACCTATGGAATTGGCCCTGGGATCGAATAATGCGCATACCAACGCCGGAAATAACAGGCAATATACAAAGTCACTGCAAAGGAACCACAACTCATAAACACTCTGAATATTCAGTGCGATCAAGGTGGCAGCTACGCCAATGATCCAAATCATACGTTGTACGACCTTGCCCAGTCTGGCCGGTGAGGCTTTGGGTTGGACTAAAGGCCGGAAAACATTCCAACTGGCCATGGAGGACGCCGAAAGGATGGACGAATCAGCCGAGGACATCACGGCTGCGGCGATAGCGCCCAACCCAATGATGCCTACCCACGAGGGGGTAAGGTAACGGACCACCCACGGTAGGGTAGAGGCAGCGTCAGGTGGGGGCGGCAAACCTAGTGCAGCCCAGTCAGCCGCATGGGCAGCAATACCAATCACAACGGCAGGCACCGCAGCCAGTAGGCAAACTACTCCTGCAATCAGGGACAGCCGGACCGCAGTATCTGCATCTTTAGACGAGAGGACTCTTTGAAAGTACACCTGCCAGGGAATACCGCCAAAGATGAGGAGCAAAGCGTAATCCCACCAATTCCAGTAGTAGGCGCCCAGTGCTTCCCGGCTGGGCAGCAGGCTTGCAGCAGCAGGACCGTAAGCTTGCTGGTATTCTGCCCAGGCTGCCGTCCATCCGCCAGTCTTGCCCAGTGCATAGGGTGTGACCAGCCACAATCCACCAAATAGCAGGAGGAGTTGAACCACATCTGTGAGCGCTACCGCCCAGAGCCCGCCCAGCGCTGTGTAGGCAATGGTGATGACAGCGGAAACTATGATGGCGGTCGGGGTATCCAGCCCTGCTATAGCGCCGAAGGTTGTTCCTAAGGCGGTCAGAATAGCAGCGGTCCAGAAAAGCTCTCCGGACAGGGCGGGGAGGAACAGAAGGGCTGTAGTCCGTTTTCCAAACCGTTGTTCCAGCGGGTCCAAAAGGGTATGAAAGCGGTAGGTCCGCATCCGGCGTGCAAAAAACAGACCGCCAACAACCAGGCTTAGCGCATAGCCCCAGGGCGCCTGCACCCATACGAGCCCGGCACTGGCTGTATATTCTGCGGTACCGTTGATGTAGCCTCCTCCAACCCAGGTCGCACTCATGGTGAAAATAGCAAGAAAAAGAGGCAGCTGCCGCCCGGCCAGCATCAGGCTCTCACTATCGTTGCCCTGTCTCAGGGTTGCTGCATAGGCACCCACACCGAAAATGAGGGCATAGAAGAACATCATCGCCAGGTAGGCCGGCCAGCTGAGGGGCTGATCGGTGAAGAAGTGCAGGTATGCTCCTCCAAGGCCAAGGAGGATTAAAAGAACGATGGAGGGACGGAGTAATCGCCAGGTCTGAAAGGGCATAGGCCGGTTATTCTGAAATGCCGAAAATTACTCATATTTTAGCGCTACAGCAAGATCAATCTATGGGGAAGCCGTACACCACTGTTCAGCGGGCTCAGGCCTGGGCTGTCCATCTCTTTACCGCAAGTGGGATCATCACCGTGTTCATGGCAATGGTGGAATGTACAAGACACAACTTTACCCATGCCATGTGGTGGCTGCTGGCAGCTCAGGTTATTGATGGAGTCGACGGTACGCTGGCCCGGCGCTTCAAAGTCACTGAAGTGCTGCCAGAGATGAGCGGTAAGAGTATAGATTTTGTAATCGACTTTGCCGGGTACGCCATAATCCCGGCATTTCTCATCTATCAGGCGGGAATTATCGATGCCCCCTATGATTTATGGGCCGCTTTTCTCATTTTGGTTACTTCAGCTGTTTACTACGGAAAATCGGGCATGATCTCAGCGGATTACTACTTCATCGGCTTTCCGGTGATGTGGAATATGGTGGCTTTCTACCTCCTTTTCGTATTTGAGTTGGAAAGCGCCGTTAACCTTTTGTTTATAATATTGCTGGCGGTGCTACAGTTTATACCGGTGAAGTTTGCCTACCCAAGCCGGACGGAACGGTGGCGGGCAGGTAATCTGATAGCGACAGTGGTCTTTATCATCTCTATGGTAGGATTGTTGTGGTATCAGCCCCGGGAAATGCCGGTCTTTTGGTGGGGCAGTATATTGTCCCTGCTTTATTTCGGCATTTTTGCTGTACTAGCTACCTTTTGGTTTGACCGCCGACGATAATTAGGGGCAAATGGGCTTAAAGACGCAGTTTCTAAACCCAAAACCAGAATTCGACGTTACAAATTCGGCATTTACTCGTCTCAAAGGCAAATAAATGTTGAGTTCGGTACCATTGTAAATATTTTTAAACTAACAAAACGTGTTTGTTATCGTGAAAAGGACAATGATTTTAGCGGGTGTTTTTGCAATTTTTGGACTGTTTTCCAATACGCTTAATGCACAGGAAGAAGAACAAGCAGCTTCGGCTGCCAGCCTCTACAACGACGGCCTGGCTAAGCTGAAAGCGAAAGAGTATGATGCAGCGTTTGAGCTAATGGGCCAGGCGCTGGAAACAGCTGATTCTTCTTCGGAGACAGATATCAAGGTCATGAAACTGGCTAAGAAAAATGGTGCCATTGCAGCTTACTACGTAGGCACTAGTGCACGTAAAGCTGATGACCATGAAAAAGCGCTTGAAGCTTATCAGCAGGGAGTGGACTATAACCCCGGCTTCTATGCCAATTACATTGGCAAGGCACAGGCCCTCGAAGGTATGGATATGATGGCTAAAGCTGTTGGCGCTTATCAAACTGCAGGTGTAGCTTGCGAAAAGGCTGGTAAAGCAGACAAAGCTGAGCAGATGAACAGCAAAGCTGAGAACATGGTTGCTGTGGCCTGGGGCGACAAAGACTGGGCTTTGGTTAAGGATATGGCTGCAGCTTATCTCGAAGGCGGTGAGAGTGCAGATGTCCATTATTACCTTAGCGATGCACTTTTAAGCGATGGTAGTAAGGATGATGCACTCATGCATGCTGAAAAAGCAATTGAGCTGACTGCTGATGGCGCAGACAAATACCTGATGCAGAAGGCGGAAATCCTAAAGGCTAAAGGGGATACCGCTGGCGCTATTGAGGCGTATAAGATGATCACAGACAGTAAGTACGTTGAGCGTGCGAAATACGAAATCGGACAGCTGGGCGGCTAATGCAAAGTTTGGTCCTATAAAAAAAAGCCCCGGGTCGCCTTATTGGCGGGCCCGGGGCTTTTGTTTTTAGCTTATCTTATGGTCATCGGCTGTTCGTAATCAGCTCAATGTAACCCTTTAGGATTTCAGGGCCAGGCTGAATGCCGGTAACCCGCTGCTCAAAGTAACGGCAATTGTAGAAGTAGGTCCCGTCCTCAAGTGCCTGTCCCTGCAGATTGGTGCCGTCCCAGTTGAGATCCGGGTCATTGGTGGTGAATACGACTTGCCCCCAGCGGTTAAATACGGTGAATTCCACCCGGTCAATAAAGCAGTAGGGGTAAGGGCGGAAAACATCATTTTGCCCGTCCCCATTGGGCGTAAAGGCATTCGGCAGTTGATAAAAGGGGCAATTGTCAACGCAGATGATGTTGCTAAACTCACTTTCGTTGGCGAAGGTGTCCACCGCCGTAACGGCATAGCAACCGGCAATGCCTATCTCCGGTTTATGGTCGTAAACAGTGAGTCTGGAATCGTCGATGGAGGCGATAAACTCAAAATCGCTGCCTTCGAAAGGCGCATAGTAAATCCGGTAGCCAACCACATCGTCGGTCTCCTCGCAAATGTCCATTGGGTTGACCCAGTCCAGCGTATTGGCAAGGGCTTCTTCATCCGAGCAGTCGGTTTGGGTGTCGCAGCCGTTTGTCACCTCAAGGGTAGGTGGGCAAGGTGCGATATTGTCGATGGGGATACTGCAATTCCTCTGGGAGTTATTCAGTAGTGGACCGGGGATGCCCTCTATACCATAGGTGCCGGCTGAGCGGATGTAGTAGCAATATTCGGTGCCGTTGATAAGGTCCTCGTCCCGGTAAAGAGGCTCCGTTACAGTAGTCAGGGAGTCATAGGTCCCACTGCTGTTTTCTCTGAAAATGGTGTATTCAAAGTTATTCCAGGGCACATTTTCCGACCAGGAAAGGATATTAGTGTTGTCCGTTGGCTCAATGTTAAGGAATACGGAAGATGCAGGGTTGGTCAGGCCAAGCGGCTCGCTCTCGTTATTGACGTAGAATGCGACGATATAGCTGTAGGATTGCTCAGCGGTATTCAGCCCGGTATCCACAAAGCAGGTATCATTGGCACCAGCAAATGTCGGGCTGCTGAAAGTGATACCGATCGGCTGGAAAGCATCCTCTGGCGGGTTTTGCCCCTCGGCTCGTAGGACTTCATAAACGTACGGTCCGGGGTTGAGTAAGGTGTCCAAATCCTCTGCTACAGGTTTGGACCAGCAGACCTCCATCTCACCACTGCCTGTATCTGTGGTGAGTACGCTTACATTGGTAATCAACGGGATATCCCGGTTGAGCTGCACGCAGATGGAATCCGATGCGAGGCTTTCCACCGGGTTGTAGGTGGTATTGCCAGTCGGAGTAGTGAGCGCGAACTCGGCTAAGATGCGGTAGCAATAGGTGCGCCCCCGCTCCACATTGGTATCGGTATAAACATACCTGCTATCCTCCATGTCCATGATGGGCACATTGAAAAGCTTGGTATACCCGCTGCCATCCAGACCAGGGGTGCAGGTGTCGCGCACGAAGTTGGCGCTGCCTTCCCGCCTCCATACGGTAAAGCCGCGGAAGTAATTATTTTCGGTATCCTCGCAGGCGTAAGGCATCTGCCAGGAGACATTGACTTCATTGGACTGTGGCTCGGCCTGCACATCCTCGGGGGGCGGTCCCACTACTTTTATACGTACGGTTTTGAGGGTCGCCAGCCCGGTGGTGTCGCCAAAGCCATTATCAGTCGCTTTGAAGACGACCTGATAGAATTGGGCGCTAATGGCTTCGCAAGGGACATCCCAGCGGAAGGTCTTAACCAAGGGGTCTTCTTCAAAAGTTTCTGTATTGGGCGTGAAGGTTGCTGGCCCGTAAGTGACCTCGAACGGACCTCCCAGGGCGGTCAGGCGGACCAGCTGTTCGTCTTCGGAGAGCGGTGCGGTAGCACGGACATCAAACTCCAGTACATTGCCGGCGATGACGCAGACTTCATCGAAGGGGACTTCCACAACAGGAGGGAGGTTTTCGCATTCCTCTACGAGTATCTGCATGTCCCTTACAATAGAGCCTATTTGCTGCCCATTGCGGTACTCACGTATGAGAATGGCGATGTTGTACTCGCCTGCGCGTTGTGGGGCATCCCAGACAATATCGCCAGTTAGCGAGTCAATGGTGATTTGATTATTGGGGCCCGGGTTAATCGCGGTAACCTCTTGATAGTTGGGTACCGGGAGATTCACATCCTGCATAGGCGTGATAAACTCATAGGTCAGGCTGTCGTTGTCGGCATCGAAGGCATTAGGGTTGTGGGTAAATACCCGGCCTACGCAGCCGATATCAATCGGGGGCTGCAGGAGTATAGGCGAATTGTTGCAGCCCTGAGCCTGAGGGTTGAGAAAGGTATATTCTGTTTGTATATGAAAACGGACCTGATCGGAATTCGGGAAGTTGACGTTTAGGATGCCACCATTCCGGTTGGGGTCGGTCATGGAGATGGTGTAGGTTGTCCTTGCCGGATAGGTGTGGGTAGCGATGTAAAAATTGCGCTTGGTATCATTTTCAAGAATGACCCCCTGAGGTGGGCTACCCGGACCATTGGAACGGGCCACTCGCTCGCAGAAGCCATCTCCCCAGCAGATGGTGAGCGTATCCCGGTCAGCAGGGATACTACTGGCTTTGGTGTAGGTGATCACAGTAGCCTGTACAGTTAGCCCGTTTGGACCTGTGCAGTCCCCATCTACAAGTTCTACTCTGATTTCACCAGCCCGGTTGTGGGTAGCAAGCAGGGTGGAAGCCCCTGTCGTTAGAAACAGCAATAAAAGCAGAAAGCGTTGTGTATAGAATCGGTAAGACATAGGCGTAGGTATTTGTACAGTTTTCTGATAAGGCAGCCCTGGCGTTAGGCGCTCACACTCATAGTCTTTTTCAATTTACTGATTTACAAACTTTAAAACGGCCATTGTACGGAAATAGTTTGTAAGCTGTACGGCCTATGTGCTAATATTTCAGAGGAAAGAGGGTAAGTAATGAAATAAAAAAGTAACGCCCCTGAACGGAGCGTTACCTAAGAATAATACTACTTAAACCTGTCGAAAAAAACTTAGTTGATCGGAGCGTTCAGGAAATCGATATACTCCTGGCACGCCTGATCAGGTACATTGATATTGGTATAGTTAAAGAAAACAGTTTCTTCAATACCATCGTTGTCCGTATCTACGTAGTCTACGTCAATGGTTTCCATAAAGGGCATTCCAGGACCGTAGTTGTATACAGAACTTTCGATGATTACAGTGGAGTCTGCGGTTGGCACCTGAAGGTTAAACACACAGCGTTCGAGTGTCCGGTAGGAAATTCGGAAATCGTAGTACGCTCCTTTTTCAAGTGCCATCGTAGCGCCTTCTCCTTCATCCAGCCAGCCTAGTGGGTTCCAAATAAGGCTTCCGGAAGGACGGAACTGAATAGGCAAAGTCGGCTTAATAACCAGGTTGCTGAACGTAGAGCTGCAAGTGCCTGCCACATCTACAAAGAAGGTAGTGCCCAGTGCCGGAGGAGGTGCCAGCACATCATCCAGGTTGATCGTCAGCTGATCGCCACAGGGAGCGAATAAGGGAGAAGTGTACAATGGTGTGGCATCTCCTTCAAATTGATAGATTTCAAACTGCACAACTGCAGGCGCATTCTGGAAGTTTGCTGGTACGATGAGGGTGATGACTTCACCATCGTAAAAGCGGGTGTTGTCAAATGTACCTACAACATTACCATTAAGGGTATTAATAACCTCTATGTGGTAAAACGTTTGAGGACCATTCTGTGGCTGATTAACGTTCTCAATAAAGAATTGGGTTGGTGGGTTACAGAAGCGACGGCCACCAAAGAACCAGGTGGATAAGTGGGTCTGCTCAAATTCAGCGACGAGCTTACCACCGTTCTCACTAATTACGGATGCCCGGCCTTCTTCCTGCCAGTCACCGATGCTTTCGTTGAAACTCCAGGCTTCCAGTTCGTCACCTGGCTTGATTGGAGCTCCGGTTTCAGGGTGAGGTGTACCGGAGGGTATTTCGACCTGGACTTTAACCGGCTTGTCAAACTGCTTAACTTCTCCCTCTGCCCCGTACATATCAATAGAGTAAATCGCAACCGGGGCAAAGTTAAGCTGGCCTAGGCTTTCACCGCTTTTGGCCCGTGCGTTATTGGCAAACAAGCTGGCAGGAGCTACTTTATTAGTCATTCGATTGGTGTAGTCATAGCTCACCACGTAGGCCTCAACATCACCGGAAACGGTTTTACCATTGCTATCCATCATGCGGGTGTTGGGCGCAATCTCAATGTTTACGCGCTGATTGTTATCGGCAGAAGGTGTGCGGGCGCTATGCTGTCCAATTGTACCATTGCTACCTTGCTGAATAGATAAGGTTTCCTGATTTAGCCCGTCGAGGCTGCTACCAACCGGCAACATCCGGATACTTTGCATTCTACGGTCAGCTTTATTCATCAGCCGGAAAGTGCGGAACAAAGGCATATATCCTTCTGCCTCAAACTTAAGCGTAAATTCGAGTGGGTCTTGTTCGTCGAATTCAACAATTCTGCGGACAGCCAGCGACAGGAATGCAGCGTTCTTGTCGGCGTTAGAGTAGCTTAGGGTGAGCTCACGCTCGCCCAGCACAGTGAAAATCTGGTCCTTGTCAGCACCATAAGCTGTTACGCTTATATCTTTGGGAACTTCACCGCCATCGTAGTTGAGGACCTGAATAGTCATCGGGTTGACAAGCAAGTCGGTTTGGACATTAATAAACGTGCCTTCAAGCAAATCTTCAGGCTTTGCACATGAGAAAGCACCCCATATCATCAACGTGAGGAGGGTATACAGTCCCAAACTTTGTAGTTGTAATCTTTTCATGATTAATTAAGGATTATCTTTATGATCAATGGAATAGCCAAAACGTAGATTAAAGACTGGAAACCAGCGGTACCCAGACATATTATTCGTTAGGATTTCAGCGTTGTGCTCGTTATTGCGAATCAATGCCGTCCCGTTAATGAAAATCTCGGGAGCGCCTTTGTAAAAGGTGCCTATATCAAGGCTTACAGACAAGCGGCGGCTGGGGTGCACGAGGCGCCCTAACGCTACACCGAAGTAAGGGTTGAATTTAAGGTTGTAGCGCAAGCCTCCATATACATAACCCAGTTCATCTGGTTCGAAGTAGACATCATTGATTTTCAGAGGATCTCTAAGCTTGATGGAACCACTGAAATCATTCATGAGAAATAATCCGATACCCGTCACCAGTCGCAAATTCAGTTTGGGGACAATAAGGTGGTCAACCAGCAGGTTTAAAGAGGAGTTTCTCACACTAAGATTGATAGAGGCGTATTGCTCGTAACGATTGAGGTTCGTCTCCCAGTCTCTGACATTAAAGTCCATGTAGCTGAAACAGCTTCGCAGCCAGGTCTTTGGACCAATAGGGCGTATGTAGTCAATGCCAATTAGCGCAGTGGAACCCATGAAAATACCCAGTGAATGCCGACCGGTGTCCAAGGGGCGCAATGCTTCAGATTGTGCATACCCCTTCACTGCCGCTGTGAGGCACAGCAGCAATATCATTGGTTTAATGAGGGATAATGCTCTAATCATGATGCAAATATTTCTTAAACGTTAAACACCCAATGCAGGATTTATTTACGTTTATTACTTTAATCTTTAAATGGTAGGGTTGAAGTGACCTGTTAAAACGCACAACATAACCCAAAGCCTCTTTTTAGCTCTTAAATAATCGGAAAACTTACATTCAGATGTCCCTGCCTGTCGACTTCCTTTTCTTGATGTTGTTCCTGGCTTTACAGCCTAAAGTGTTTGTTAAAGTAGATAGTGCGAAGTACTCAAAGTAAAATCAAGAATTTCGCGGGCTTTATTGAACGCTCATCTTATTCGTATAAGCGTTTCTTTAATCGGTGGATGGGATTACCTTTTGCTTTAAGCTAAGCGATTATGTGGTATGTATTTTAGCTTCAGGGGCATCAGGCAAATTGAGCTAAAAAAATTGTATTTTTATAGGGAATATGCCTGTGCGCCTCTTAGGTTTACGTCAAAGCTACAAAAAAGGTTGCAATAACAAAAAGAGAATTGGTTTAATCAGATAAAATTGAAAGTGGAGTTATTCGCTTTTGAGCTCAGAACAATGTTGTGCCTGAGGGCATTAGATTCTTGGGATTCTCAATTATGGGCCTTAAAATTGTGATTACAGAAGAAAAAATGAGGTTATGTTGTCAAAGCGGATTACCGTTTTTGGAGTACTGTTAGGAGTGGTTAGCCTGTTAATGTCTGTTGATACAATGGTCGCAGAAGGCGGGGGGATGGTGGTACGCTCAGTTGAAAGACGGGCTTCCGTTGTTCGGGAGCCATTCCAGTCTTTTTTGAGCGAATATGAAAAGGTACTGAGGCACGAGTTAGAACAGGAAGGTGTACCCGGGGCAGCTTGGGCGATTGTCAAAGACGGTGTTGTGGCAACGATGGGGACCCACGGTGTTAAGTCCTCAGAAACGAGAGACTCCGTAACAGCGGGCACACTGTTTAGAATAGCCTCTCTTTCTAAAGGAGTGACTGGTGTATTGGCCGGGCGTTTGGTGGACGCCGGGCTGATTGACTGGTCGGCTCCATATTGCGATTATGCTCCCCGGCAGGCAGGTAATGTGGTTGAAGGGTTGGAGACGCTGGAGTTGCAACACTTTCTAACCCACACCACCGGCCTGCCGAGGCATACGTATTCCAATTTGCTGAATATGGGGCGTTCCTATTCCAATATTTTAAGCCTTCTTCCATTGGTAAAACCGGTACACCCTCCGGGTAGTTATCACAATTATCAGAATGTACTATTCAACCTCGGTGCTGATATGCTGCGGGAATCCACTGGGCAAACCTTTGGTGCAATGACTGAGGAATGGCTGTTTGAGCCATTAGGCATGTACAGAGCTTCTATAGGGTATGCTGCTTTTGTAGACGATATGGACAAAGCGATGCCCCATCGCCGGTTGGCTGAAGGGTACGCTCCAACTGCTGTAGAGCCCAATTTTTATGAAGTGCCAGGAGCCGCAGGGGTCAATGCAAGTATTCATGACATGGCAAAATGGCTGGTTGCGCTCAGTGGGCATCGCCCAGAGGTACTGTCAGAGCGGGTACTGTCTGAAGTGCTTTGCCCGGCTATTCCTATACCGGCCGCCCGTATTATGCACCGCAACTGGGGAGGGTTGCAAACAGGCTTTTATGCAATAGGCTGGCGGGTTTTTGAAATTGATAATCAGTGGATTATCGGGCATAGTGGTTATGTAAATGGCTTCCGTGCCGAAATTGCTTTCCTGAAGGAGGAGGACATTGGGATCGTAATGCTTACCAACGCGCCAAATCAAACCGTAGGAAACGTAGTCCCTTCCTTTTTTGAGTTGTACAAAGAACAAGTTACCGAACCGTGAAGCCATCTGAAGTAACAACAGTTTGTTTGGTACTTGCTGCCGGTGCTTCTTCTCGCATGGGGCAGGCCAAGCAGCTGCTCGAACTCAATGGGCAGCCGCTGGTAGAACGGATGGGCTGCCTGGCGCTTGAGGCTGGCTTCGATGCGGTTGTGGTCGTGACCGGGGCTCGCCGGGCTGCTATTGAGGCCGTCCTCCCTGAGTTTATGTATACCGTTCATAACCCCAATTGGGCAAAAGGGATGGGCAGTTCCGTGCATGCCGGGCTATCACTGGCCATCAGACTTTTCCCTGAGCTTCAGTATTCAGGTTTTATACTGACTGACCAGCCTTATCTCAACTCCGCGTTGCTACGAAACATGCTAAGGCAGCTACAACAAGGTAGTGCCCCTGGTATCGCTGCTCACTACAATGGAACCTTAGGTGTGCCCGCCATTTTTAGGGCTGGCCTTTTTCCAGAGCTTTTAGCCCTCGATGGTCACAAAGGGGCCAAATCTATCCTGCATAAGTACCAGGAGGCTTTGCAGTCCATACCATTCCCCGGAGGAGTGTTTGACCTGGACTTCCCTGAAGATTGGGCGAGATTCATCGGGAAGGGAGATTCAGGTTAACTTGAATGTTGATTTGGTCTGGTTTGACTTGCTCATATCTATGTCCTGTGTAGTTTGGTTGTTCAAAATTATATTCTGTATAACATTCTTTTGACTTGAGGTTTAAGAATTTTTAAAAGCGCCTTTGTACTTAGTCGGCAAATGGGTGCGGTTTGTCGGGACAACAATCACCATAAGCATAAATTTTTAAAAACTTAGGAAACTTTTAAACTACCGCTGGTTTCCTATGTTTTTTGCTTGTAGTTTTGCCACGGGCTAGAAAACAAGCGTGCAATTGAAACAAGATATTATTAAGGCTTCATTTGAGTTGTTCATGCGCTATGGCATTAAAAGCGTGACGATGGATGATATTGCCCGAGAGCTGGGCATCTCCAAAAAAACGCTATACCAGTACGTGAGCAATAAGGCGGAGTTGATAGAGCAGATTTTTCACGCACACATAAGCGAGGAAAAATGCATGACGGAGGAAATCCGTTCCACTTCTTCGGATGCACTCGAAGAAATGCTAAGGATTGGGCGGTATGTAGTAGAGAAACTGCGGTCTATGTCACCAACTACAGTTTATGATTTACGGAAATACTATGGCAGCATCTGGAAGAAAATGGAGTCGCAGATGAAGCAGCATGTATATGGCGTAATCAGTGACAATATTGAACGGGGTATCAGGCAAGGCATTTACCGCTCAGAGCTCAATCCGGAAATCATCGCACGGCTTTATGTAGGCAAATCAGTACTTGTGGCTGATGAAGATATTTTTGAGAGTGGAGGATATGACCTGGCTACTTTGCATCAGGAGTATATCCGCTACCATATACACGGTATTGCTTCTGAAATGGGGCGGCAGCTATTGGCCAAACACCTGGCTGCAGAAGAACAAGAACAGTAAACATCCAAAACCATAGCATAAAGAATGAAAAAAAGGATGCACTCGACCTTTATGATGCTGCTGCTAACACTGCCATTACTCGCACAGCAGCAAGCCGTACAAATGTCATTAGATGATGCTATTGACTATGCGCTGGAGAATAGCCTTACCATTAAGGATGCCCAGATCGCGATCGCGGACGCAGAGGAGCAAATTGTAGAACGGCGCTCTACTGGGTTGCCCCAGGTCAACGGCTCGCTCAATTTCCAGCATTACCTTGCGGTGCCCCGGCAGCCGCTTCCTGAGGGCTTTGATATTTTTGGGCTCTTTGGGCAGGTACTTGCTGTAGACTTGTACGATCAGCTTTCCGAGCAAACGCAGATGGCGGTTGATGATTCGTTTTCCGGTAACGGTGGCGGAGGTGGCGAAGAGGGGATTGCCTTCTTTCTGCGCAATAACTTTACTGCAGGTATTGATGTCAATGCTATGATTTTTGACGGCTCCTTTTTCGTGGCTTTGAAAGCCGCGCGTGCTTACCGGCAGTATACCCTTCGTGATTTTGCCACGACACAGCGCGAAGTGGAGAACTCGGTCATTGAGGCTTACCTGCCTGTGCTACTGGTCCAGGAAAATATCGAATTGCTGGACAAGAATATCAAAAACCTGGAGCAACTCCTGTTTGAAACCCGGGAGCTTTACAAAGCCGGGTTTGCTGAGCAACTGGATATTGACCGGCAGGAATTGTCTTTGTCCAACCTGCGCATTGAACGGGAAAATCTGGTCCGGCAGAAAGAAGTCGCCCTTACAAACCTGAAGTTTACCATCGGCTTTCCGATTGATCAGCCATTAGTCGTTTCAGACGATCTGGACGCCATGGCCGTTGAAGCAGAAGCCCTGCTTAGCGAAAAAGCCAGCCCCGGCTCCAGGCCGGAAGTAGCCCTGATTGACCAGGCTATCCGTATGAATGAACTGAACATCAAGCTCAATAAGGCAGGGTACTTGCCTAGCCTGAACGCTTTTGGTGCTGTGCAGCAGCAATACCAGGGCAATGATTTTGAAACCGGCTTCTGGGCACCCGCCGCCTATGTAGGGCTAAACATGAGCGTGCCCATTTTTGACGGGCTCAATAAGAAAGCGAAGATTCAGCGCGCCCGCCTCGACCTGGAAAAGGCAAAGATTCAACGGCAGGATTTGGTCCGGGGCATTAGCCTTGAAGTGGCCAATGCTCAGACCAATTTCCGCAACGCATCAAGCCGGCTTAGCAGCCAGGAAAAAAACCTCGACCTGGCAGAGCGGATCTACGAAACGGCTCAGGTGAAATACCGCGAAGGCGTAGGCTCCAGTCTGGAAGTGACACAGGCTGAACAGAGCCTTTATACCACGCAAAGCAATTACATGCAGGCACTTTATGACGTGCTGCAGTCCAAAGCGCGTCTGGAGATGGCGCTCGGCAAGTAAATTTTATCAAAAAAACACCAACATCACATCATGAAATACATCATCCCGATTGTCGCACTTTTGATGGCCCTGCTCGCAGGTTGTCAGCCTGCTGCTAATGAGGAAGGGCAACTGCCGGAATCGCTGGAAGAGAAGCGCACTCTGCTCAAGGAAAAGCGCAGTGAACTCAGCAAGCTTACCCAGGAAGTGGAAGCACTTGAAAAAGCTATTGCGGCTCAGGATCCCACCATGGTGGCTCAGAACAGAAAACTGGTCACCACCGCTCCTGTGGAACGCACCAATTTTGAGCACTTTGTGGAAATCCAGGCTTCAGTTGCTGCCGATGACTATATCAATGTCACAAGTGAAGTCGCCGGCCGCATTCTCAGCTTGACCGTGGAAGAAGGAGATAATGTCCGCAAGGGGCAGTTAATTGCTGAGTTGGACCTGGAACAGCTGGATAAGCAAATGGCGGAGCTGGAAAAGTCACTGGAACTGGCCACTACGGTCTTTGAACGCCAAAAGCGCTTGTGGGACCAGAATATTGGTTCTGAGATACAGTACCTGGAAGCCAAAAACAGCAAGGAGCGTTTGGAGAAAAGCATGGAGACACTGGAATTCCAGATGACCAAGTCTAAGGTCTATGCTCCGGTGAGTGGGGTCGTGGAAGAGGTTTATCTTAAGAGCGGCGAGTTGGCATCTCCGGGCATGCCCATTGTACAGTTGCTGAACCCCAACCGGCTTAAGGCGGTTGCCGATGTGCCTGAGTCTTACCTTCGTGCGGTCAAAAGGGGGGAACAGGTTAAAGTGGCTTTCCCTGCGTTGGACGAGGAGCAGATGGCTACCGTCACTTTGATAGGACGGACTATCGATCCATCTAACCGGACCTTTGATGTGGAAGCGCGGATTTCGGCATCCAGCCCTCTGATTAAGCCGAATTTGCTGGCAACCGTGTTCATCAAGGACAAAGAAGCCGAAGATGTCGTAACCATCCCGCTGGAAATGGTTCAGCAGGAAGTTGGCGGAAAGGACTACGTCTACATCCTGGAAGATGGAAAGTCGGGGGCCTATGCCCGCAAGGTATATGTGAAAACCGGCGATGCCTACGATGGGCAGATTGTCATTACTTCCGGACTGGAAGGCGGAGAAACCTTAATTATGGAAGGGGCACGCGGCCTGGCTAATAATGAGCCCGTTGAAGTAAAGCAGGAAGGTTAAGCACTCACTAAAAGCAGTACTTCAGTTGGCCGGCCGGCCTGCATTGCTGGATGCTGTTACAAAACCACGCACATGGCTGAAGAAAATAAGCAAAAGGATAAATTACGGCAGTTTAGCTTGTCTACACTGGCCGTAGACAACGGGACGAGCGTTTTCATTCTTACGCTCATGATCCTGATTTTCGGGATTCAGTCCTATCAGGACATGCCCAAAGAGCAGTTCCCGGAAGTTGACTGGCCCACGGTGTACATCAACACCCCTTACTTCGGTAACTCTGCCGCAGATATTGAGAACCTCGTAACCCGTCCAATCGAGAAGGAACTTCAGTCGATAACGGGCATTAAGGACATCAAGTCAACGTCTATTCAGGACTATTCCGTGATTACAGCGGAGTTTTCTGCAGATATGGACCTCGATGATGCGGTCCGCAAGGTGAAGGATGCAGTAGATAAAGCCAAAAGTGAACTGCCCAACGACCTGGATCAGGATCCTACCGTCCTGGACATCAACCTGTCGGAAATCCCAATCGTCACGGTCAATATCTCTGGTGACTATACGAATGATGAACTTCGGAGTTACGCTGAATACTTGCAGGATGAGATCGAAACCCTAGATGAAATCTCGGAGGTAGAGCTGAAGGGTGCCCGGGAGCGGGAAGTCAAGGTGGATATCGATCTGCCGAAGATGGAGTCGATGCAAGTCACTTTCCGGGATATTGAAAATGCTATTTCTTCCGAGAACATAACCATGTCCGGCGGTGAACTGCTTAATAATGATTTCCGCCGGGCTATCCGGGTAAAGGGAGAATTTGAGGATGTTTCTGAACTGGAGGAGATGATTGTCAAGAGTGAGAATCAGCGCCCGATCTATCTGCGGGAAATTGCCAAGGTTACCTTTGGCTACAAAGACCCTACAAGTATCGCACGCTCAGATGGCTTCCCGGTGATTTCTCTGGATGTCATCAAACGGCAGGGGGAGAACCTGCTGGACGCTTCTGACAAGATTAAGGTAATCGTAGACGAGGCGCGTGAGGAACTGCCGGAGGAACTGAAAATCAGCCTGTTCAATGATCAGTCTGTGAATACCCGCGATCAGGTAAGTAATCTGGAGAACAGTATCATCTCCGGGGTGATTCTGGTAGTGGTGGTGTTGCTGTTCTTTTTGGGCTTGCGCAATGCCTTGTTCGTAGGGTTGGCCATCCCACTGTCTATGCTTATGGGGATCCTGTTCCTTTCGCTGACGGGGGTAACAATGAATATTGTCGTGCTTTTCGCACTCATACTGTCGCTGGGGCTTTTGGTGGATAATGCTATCGTGGTGGTGGAGAATATCTACCGGTATATGCAGGGTGGCTACAATGGCTGGGACGCTGCGAAGTATGGAGCCGGAGAGGTGGCCCTGCCGATCATCGCTTCTACAGCAACTACGCTGGCAGCTTTTCTGCCACTGGCGTTTTGGCCGGGTATCATGGGGGAATTCCTGAAGTACCTGCCCATCACCCTGATCATTGTACTGACATCCTCCCTCATTGTGGCATTGGTGATCAACACCGTATTTACCAGCCGCTTTATGAAAGTAGATGAGCGGGCAGAAGACCCTGCAGTGCGCAAGCGGCGGCAGACCAATATTCTTATTGGTGCGGCGGTGATGCTGGTGCTGGCAGTGGTTTTCCACTTCACAGGCTTTGAAGCAGGGCGTAACCTTTTGGGCATTGCCCTGATTGTAACCCTGATCAACTGGTTCCTGCTCCGGCCGGCGGCATTTAAGTTTCAGAATAACTTTTTGCCTGTGTTGGAGAATGCGTACGACAAGTTTATCCGCGGCGCCCTGCGCGTGCCGGGGGTGATCTTTGGCGGTACCTTTGTGCTGTTGTTTGCAGCCCTTGCACTGTTGGCGGTGAATATGCCGAAGGTGGAATTCTTCCCTTCTGCTGATCCGTTGTATGTGAATGTCTTTGTAGATATGCCTCTGGGTACAGATATCAATGCGACCTACGAATCCGTGCAGGAAGTCGAGGCGCGGGTGAGCAAAGCCATTGAGCCCTATCAGGGTATCGTTGAGGCTGTGCTGACGCAGATCGGTGAAAACACAGCTGACCCTAATGGGCCACCTGAACCGGGAGCGTCTCCTCAAAAGGCTCGCCTGACCGTCTCCTTCGTGCCTTCCAAAGACCGGGGCGAGCTGTCCACCTTTGATGCTATGGAGGACATCCGTGAAGCGGTACGGGGCATACCGGGTGTGAAAATCACCGTTGATAAAAACGCGGATGGTCCGAACGCCGGTAAGCCGATTAACCTGGAAATTCAGGGAGAGGATATCGATCAGCTGGCGATCCTGTCAGAGGATGTGATCAATTACATCAACTCTAAGAATATACCGGGCATTGAAGAACTGCAGGCCGATATCAAAATCGGTAAGCCGGAATTAATTGTGAATGTCGATCGGGAAGCCGCCCGCCGGTATGGGGTGTCTACTTTTGATATTGCGAATGCCGTGCGTACCGCCGTCTTTGGCAAAGAAGTCTCTAAGTTTAAGGAAGGGGAGGATGAGTATCCTATCTTTATTCGTTTGGATGAAAAGTATCGCTACGATATTGATGACCTGCTCAATCAGCGGATCACCTTCCGCAGCCCGGCCACAGGGCAGATTTCTCAGGTGCCAATTTCTGCGGTTGCGGACATCAAGTTCACCTCCACTTACAGCTCGATTAAGCGGAAAAACCTGGACCGGGTGATTACTATTTACTCAAATGTACTGGAGGGGTATTATCCCAACGAGATTATTCCTGAGATAGACCGGTGGATGGCCGCCTACGACTTGCCAGAAGGGTTTACCTACGAATTTACGGGAGAGCAGCAGCAGCAGGCCGAAGATATGGACTTTCTATACACGGCTTTCGGTATTGCGCTATTCTCCATATTCCTGATTATTGTAGCGCAGTTTAACTCTGTTGCTTCGCCCTTTATCATCATCCTGTCGGTGCTTTTCAGTACGATTGGGGTATTTTTGGGTTATGCCTTTGGTGGGCGTGATATTTCCGTGATTTTCACCGGTGTGGGTATTATCTCTCTGGCAGGTGTTGTGGTGAATAATGCCATCGTCCTGATTGATTTTACAAATATCCTGGTAGGCCGTAAGCAAAAAGAGCTCGGCTACTCGAAAAATCAGTTCCTGGAATCAGCGGATATGAAGGAAGCGATCATAGAGGGCGGCGCGACCCGTCTGCGGCCCGTATTGCTAACGGCTATTACTACCGTACTCGGTCTTATACCCCTGGCGGTTGGGTTTAACTTCAACTTCTTCACGCTGATCACTGACCTGGATCCGCAGATATTCATCGGCGGCGACAATACCGCGATTTGGGGGCCTATGGCCTGGACTGTAATCTATGGTTTGGTGTTCGCCACCTTCCTGACTTTGATTGTGGTACCGGTGATGTACTACCTGGCATACCGCCTGAAAGTAGGGGTCCTGAAGGTTTTTGGAAAGGAAGCTGCACCTTCGGCAGTATAGATAGAGCTGAGTAGGGTTGATACAAACGGAGCCCGCTACTGCACTTAATATAGTGTGGTAGCGGGCTTTTTGCTAAAAGTATATACGTTATGGTCCCTGCTGGGCGTTTTTAAGATAGGTTATTCGATAATGCGAAGGATATTTTGTTTTTAGGCAGAATGAGAAATAGGCTCGCCAAACCATATAAACCCAAACGGAGCAATAAAATTGGTGCTTTTTTCATGAAACAGGCTTTAATCCTAATGCTGAGGGCTTGGGTTTTTGTTACCAATTACGGATAAAAAGCAACATCTGAAGTGGCTTATGCTCTTTGGAAATTAAGAAATTATGCGAGGAATCAGGCGCTGAATATTTCATCTAATCAAATGAATGTCATCTTTTCTATGTCACATTTTTCATAAAATTGTTTCCAAGGGGTCTTTGAAAACTTTCATATTTGTATTGTAATTGTTAGGGAAAGAACCTAGCAAACTTGAAAAGAGAGATTTACGCTTAAGTGCGTTAAAGATATTTGGGTCGGGTGAGTGTTTGTTCATAGTTTTTGTAATCGTATCCCCCGAGTGTTCGGGGGCTTTTTTACCTCACTCACCTGACTCATAAGAACTTAGTGTTGTTCATAGTGTTTGTTTATCGTTAGACCCCTGTCATCTTGTGTGACAGGGTTTTTTTTGTCCCGGCTGTAAAAAGCGATACTGCAAATTCACAACACTTGCCCCAATCTTTTGTTTTTCCTGTTAAAAATTCATGCCAGCCAACAGCAAAATAGAACAATTGCGTAAAGACTATTCCGCGCATACACTGGAGATGGACGACGTCAGCCCCAATCCGGTGGAACAGTTTCAGGTATGGTTTGACGAAGCGCTAAATGCTGAGGTGCCGGAACCGAATGCCATGACACTCTCCACAGCGACGACTAATGGAATTCCTTCTGCCCGTATCGTTCTGCTCAAAGGGATCACAGATGGCAGTTTCTTGTTTTACACGAATTACAATAGCCGTAAAGGCCAGGAGTTACTGGCTAATCCACGTGCGGCCCTTACTTTCCTGTGGCATGAGCTGCAGCGTCAGGTGCGTATAGAGGGGAGGGTAGAGGTGTTGTCAGCAGAAGCATCCACCCGCTATTTTCAGTCCCGTCCGAAGGGAAGCCAAATTGGTGCCTGGGCTTCTCCTCAAAGTACGCAGATCGAATCGCGGGAAGCCCTTGAAGAAAAGGTGAAGCAATTGGAAGAAGACTACCGCTCAGCGGAAGCCCTGCCCAAACCGGAACACTGGGGCGGCTATCAGGTCGTTCCGCACCGGGTTGAGTTTTGGCAGGGCCGCAGCAGCCGTCTGCACGACCGCATCGAGTACACGTTGTCAGAGGATGGAAGCTGGTCGGTAGCCCGTCTGGCGCCGTAACGTCTTCAAAAACTGAAAAGCCCCGAAGCATGGCGCTTCAGGGCTTTTTTCGCATCAATAATTCCGATGTAAACTTTTAGCAGTAGCGGTCGAATGCCAGCTTTAGGTTTTCTGCAATGATTTCTGCAGAACGGCCTTCAATGTGGTGGCGCTCCAGGAAGTGGACCAGCTTGCCATCCTTGAACAAGGCAATAGAAGGCGAAGATGGCGGATAAGGCGCCATATATTCCCGTGCTTTGGCTGTCGCTTCTTTGTCGACACCGGCAAAAACGGTCACCATATGGTCCGGTTTTTTGTCATGCTGTGCCGCTAATTTGGCGCCCGGGCGGGCATTGGCGGCTGCACAACCGCATACGGAGTTCACTACAACGAGCGTCGTGCCCTCTTTTTGGTCAAGCACTTCACTAACGGCTTCTGCGGTTTGCAAGCCATTGAAACCATATTCGGTCAGATCTTTGGCCATCGGCGCTGTAAGTTCTGCAGGATACATATTGCTGTTTTTATTTTTCTGATTTGAGTTAATTAGACTTAATACACTTAAGGGCATTTGTTGGTTCAAAGGTCAAATTAATTCCTGATAAAGCAACTGCTTACCTAAAAACTACGTAGTTCTTTTTTAGAAGCTGATATTTGGGGTGCATCAATTTCCCTGAAATACTGTTAGGCTTCTGAAAAAACTGACACGGAATAGCATGATCAAAAAATTCACTTTTCTTTTTGCTTTGGTTGCAGCGGCACTGCAATTCAACAGCGGCTGTACTGCCGACAAGCTGGCAGAGCCAACAGTTGCTGGTACCTGCACAGATACCATACCCGCCTACGATCCGCAGATACGGCAGATCATCGAGGAATCCTGTGCTTACTCCGGTTGCCATCTGGACGGTAGCGCACCGGGCGTATATGATTCTTATCAGGGGTTGTTGCCCAATATAGAGAGCGGCCTTTTCCGAACCCGTGTTCTGCAACTCCGGGATGATCCGAATCAAGGCATGCCACCGGATTATGCACCGCAGGGCCGGCCCAAAGACCTGACCCCGGAGCAACTAGACCTCATTGAATGCTGGCTGGATAGCGGCCACCCGGAATGATTTTAAGAAATACTGCAAACTGAATACCCAATGAAGAATCTTTCAATTTTGATAATGCTGATGGTGGCCTGGACGGTTCCTGCTATGGCCCAGGACGCGGTTACCCAAACCTTCAAGGATAGCCGCCTGGTCAACATACAATCCGTGGAGACGCTGGCTAAACGCCGGCTTGACGTACGCATCGGGCACCGCTTCGGCGATTTGCTGGGCGATAATGGGGGCTGGTCTACTTTTTATGGCTTGGAGCAGGCTGCTGATGTCATGATCGGTGCCGAGTATGGCGCGACGGATAAACTCACGGTGGGCTTTTTCCGGACTAAAGGGGCGGGGTCGCTGCCCGATGGTCAGGCCGGGCTTCGGCAGGTGCTCAACGGTACGGTCAAGTACGCTCTGTTGCAACAGGGGACAGATGGCGGGTCTCCTGTGAGCCTTACTTTTTGGGGAGTGGCGGCGTTATCTACGGCGGAGCGCATTCCTGATAATCCGGACATCATCCGGAACTTTTCCACCTTTGCCCACCGTATGGCCTACCACGGGCAGTTGATGATTGCCTCCCGGTTGTCTGACCGTATCGCCCTGCAGCTTACGCCAGGCTATACCCACCGGAATGTTGTCCCTGTTGAGGATGAGAATGGGTTGTTCTCTTTGGGAGTGGGCACGCGCCTGCAGATCAGCCGGGTCTTTGGGGTGATTGCCGATGTGACCCTGCCGTTTTCGGACTACCGGACCACTGAGAATGGGTTTTATCCGGCACTGGGGCTGGGGTTGGAAATTGACTCCGGCGGGCATCTGTTTCAGCTGAACTTTACAAACGCCACGGGGATTATGGAAACGGATTTCATACCTTACACTACTTCCAACTGGCTGGATGGGGAGTTCCGTTTTGGTTTCACCATATCCCGTTTATTCAACCTTTAATGAGCTGATCCATGTACAAGTTTTTATTCACTACATTCCTTGCAACCGCTTTTTTCTGGACAATACAGCAATCCTCCGGGCCTGGTCAGCTCTTGTCCGGGGAGGCGGTGGCTGATGTATTGTTGCAGCTCGGGGATGAGCCGGTCAGCCACTATCCGGATACGACGCTCAAAGGGGTATCGGTTGAAGCCGGGCAGGGTATTATGCTAACAGGATTCGCCCCGTCACCTGGTGGCGGCAAAACAAACAAGCAGAGCAAGCACTACGTATGCACCGCCTGCCATAATATTGAAAAAGAAGATCCCGACCTCAGCGTATCCGATCCGCAGGCACGCCTGGAGTATGCCCGGGATAATGACTTGCCTTTTCTGCAGGGCACGGCTCTCTATGGTGCGGTCAACCGGACCAGTTTTTACAACGGCGACTACGAGCAAAAGTACGGAAGCCTGGTGGAGCCCGCCCGTGATGACCTTCGCGAGGCGATTCAGCTTTGCGCTACCGAATGCTCTCAGGGACGTGCCCTGGAACCGTGGGAGATGGAATCCGTCCTGGCCTATTTGTGGACGATCGGCCTGAAAATGGACGACCTTATCCTTTCTGATAAGGAAAAAGATCAGATCAATCAGGCGCTAGAGGGTAAAGGAGATGCGGCAGCGGCTATTCAATTAATCAAGTCCAGGTACCTGTCCGGCTCACCGGCTACCTTTGTAGCTCCTCCGGAAGACCGGAAGGCGGGGTATAAGGTGGACACCACTGATGTGGAAAATGGCCGTTTGGTCTACGAGCTGAGCTGTCTGCACTGTCACGAAAACGAGCGCTATTCCTTCTTCAGGCTGGATGATTCCAAGCTGACCTTTCAGCACCTGGCAAAGCATTTCCCCCGGTATACCGAATACTCAGTGTATCAGGTGGGACGCTACGGGACCTCACCGGTTCCCGGGAGCAAACCTTACATGCCCAACTATACGCTGGAGAAGCTTTCCCATCAGCAAATGGAAGACTTGCGGGCCTACATTGAGTACCGTGCAGGGTATGAGCGGTAGGTGTTGAAAATGGTATGCGGGAAAACGGACAAAATTCGTACCTTTAGACAGCGCACCAAAGGACGAATGATATGCGGATAAATGGCCACGGGCACCTTTTGCCATACCCTGATGAAATACCGGCTTTCATGCGGGAAAAGGAAATCTTCTGGATTGATGAGGACCGCAAATTTATGCGCCAGAAAAACTGGAAGCGCCCGGTTACCGACCCTAGCTTTTTCCTGAATGAGAAGTTAGAGTGGATGGAGCAAAGCCATATCGACCATGCGGTTATCCTGAGCCTTTCCCAGCTTTACGGCAACGGGCTGAAATGGGAGCATATGAAGCGGGCTTTGCGCTTTCAAAACGACTTCAATGCCCGGATTCAGCGGGACTATCCCAAGAAGTTTACCTGCGGTTTTGTGGTGCATGCCGGTTTTACGCAGGGCGCACTGTGGGAAATCGAACGCTGTGTGGAGGAACTGGGCCTGCAGGTCTTATGCCTGCCCACGCATTATATGGATTCCACCGGCCACTGGAATGTGATCTTCAATGAAGAAACGGAGCCCATTCTTGAACTCGCCAATCATTACAAGCTGGCACTGGAAATTCACCCTTATGATGGCGAGAAGTTCATCCTGCTGGAGAATACCGCCTGGCGTTTTCACCTGATTTGGATGCTGGCTCAGTGTGCTGATGCCTACCATTTCTATACCCTGAATGGGTTGTACGATAAGTATCCGAATATCCGGGTATGTTTTGCCCACGGTGGGCAGCTCAACCATGTGAACCTGGGCCGCCGGGTGCAGGGCTTCGATGGGCGGCCCGATTTATTTGAAGGGAAAGTACGGCCCCGTAAGGCTTTGGGGCATCCGAATATCTACTTTGATACGCTTGTGCACGATGTCCACTCTCTGGAGCTCATGGTCAGAAGGCAGGGTGGTACCGATCAGATTATTCTTGGCCTTGATGACCCCTATCCGCTTGGAGAAATGAAAAACGAGCATCAGTCTTCCTATCCCGGAAAACTGTTGGATCTGGCGGTAGAAGAAGAGATCATCACGCTAAAGCAGAAAAATGATATCTGGTCTCATAATGTGGTGCGCTGGCTGTATGGGGATGACGCCCCAAAATTTTACGAACGGGTTCAGCGCCATTTAGTGGTGGAATAAGCAACGCCCAAAATAAGAAAGCGGAAATCAGAAGTAAAAGACTTCCGGTTTCCGCTTTTCAACACATTGTCCTATTCAGGCTACGCCAGCGCCTTGTTCTTAGCACGCTTCCGCTCATGCTCCTTGAGCAGCGTTTTGCGCAGGCGGATAGATTCCGGCGTGACCTCTACGTATTCGTCTTCCTGAATGTATTCCAGGGCTTCTTCAAGCGTAAAAACCTTGGGTGGGATGAGCTTCATCTTATCATCTGCGCCCGAGGAACGCATGTTGGTCAGTTTTTTGGTTTTGATGAGGTTCACCACGAGGTCGCCCGGGCGGCTGTTTTCGCCGACCACCTGTCCCTCGTAAATTTCATCGCCGGCGCTGATGAAGAATTTGCCGCGGTCCTGCAGGTTGTTGATACTGTAGGGAATGGCTGTACCGGTTTCCATAGAAATCAGCGAGCCATTGATGCGGCCCGGAATATCGCCTTTATGCGGCTGGAATTCCAGGAAGCGGTGGGTCATGATAGCTTCGCCGGCAGTCGCGGTCAGCATTTGGCTACGCAGGCCAATAATACCCCGGGAGGGGATTTCGAAGCGCAGCTGCACCCGGTCACCCTTGGGTTCCATAGACAACATGATGCCTTTGCGCTGGGTAACCATATTAATGGCTGTACCAGACTGCTCGTCCGGGATGTCGATGGTCAGTTCCTCCACCGGTTCATGAGCCACGCCATCAATACGCTTGGTAATCACCTGTGGCTGCCCGATTTGCAGTTCGTAGCCCTCGCGGCGCATGGTTTCAATCAGTACTGCCAGGTGAAGAACGCCACGGCCGTACACACGGAACGTATCCGCAGAGCTCGTTTCCTCCACCCGCATAGCCAGGTTGCGCTCCAACTCAGCGGTCAGGCGGTCCTTGATGTGGCGGGAAGTCACGTACTTACCTTCCTTACCGAAGAAAGGAGAGTCGTTGATGGTGAAGACCATGCTCATCGTGGGTTCGTCGATGGCAATGGTAGGCAGGGCCTCCGGGTTTTCGAAGTCGGCAATAGTGTCCCCTATTTCAAAACCTTCGATACCATAAACGGCACAGATTTCACCTGCCTCCACCTGCTCGACTTCCTTGCGTTCAAAACCATCAAAAACGTACAGGTTTTTGATACGGCTTTTTTGAACGCTGCCGTCCTTTTTCACCACAGAAACCGGCTGCCCGGCTTTCAGAGAGCCCCGCTGAAGGCGGCCTACAGCGATCCGGCCAATGTACTTGCTGTAATCCAGCGAAGTGATGAGCAATTGTGGGGTGCCCTCTGATACCGAGGGTGGTGGAATGTGCTCCAGTATGGCATCGAGCAGGGGCGTGATATTGTCCGTTTTGTCCCGCCAGTCGTTGCTCATCCAGCCGAATTTGGCAGAGCCGTAGATGGTAGGGAAGTCCAGCTGATCCTCTGTGGCATCCAGGTTGAACATCAGGTCGAAAACGGCCTCCTGTGCTTCGTCGGGCGTACAGTTTTCCTTATCTACTTTGTTGACCACCACGATTGGCTTCAGGCCAAGCTCGATCGCTTTTTGAGTGACAAAGCGGGTCTGCGGCATAGGGCCTTCAAAGGCATCTACCAGCAGCAGTACGCCATCTGCCATATTCAGCACGCGTTCCACTTCACCGCCGAAGTCGCTGTGGCCAGGGGTGTCAATGATGTTGATCTTGGTGCCTTTGTAGGTAATGGACACGTTTTTGGACAAAATGGTAATGCCGCGCTCCCGCTCCAGGTCGTTGTTGTCGAGGATGAGCTCGCCCGGCGTCTCGTGGTCGGCAAAGAGCTGCCCCGCGAGGATCATTTTGTCAACCAGGGTGGTCTTACCGTGGTCAACGTGTGCAATAATGGCGATATTTCTAATATCCATGTTATTCAAGTTAATGTACTGCCAAATTGTGGTGTTCTGGCAAAGAAGGCGCAAAGGTAGGCTTATTTTTCTGCAATCGCTATACCCGTGCGTTAATTTGGGATTAATTATTTGGGGTAACCGCCTCAGTTACAGCGGCCGGGGTGTTAAGGAAGCGTTAAGGCAAGTCTTAATGTTTTTGGTAAAGGCAACTAGCGCAGACTTAAAGTAGTTTTTATTATGGATTCACAAAACATCATCTTGGAAAGCCTGCAAAAGTGCAGGTGGCATGATATAAAATTCAACTGTTGAAGACCTTACGCAATATCATTTCCCTATTGTCGCTGGCCGCCGTTGCCAGCAACCCGGTAAGCGGAGTGCTCGCTCCTGCTCATGCCGGAGGATGTTGTGTGCTTAAGCTTTTCAACAGTTCCTGTGAGCTGGACGCTTCACCGGAAACCCTGCACTGGGAGCCGGTCTTACCAGATGGCGATTCTTGCAATGCCAGTTTGCCCAAGGATATGGTGTTTCCAGCCCTGGTCCTGGCGGTTTCTTCCAATTCCTTAGCAGAAACGGTATCTGATGCAGTCCGGCTGCCTTTCTACCTTACAAATCAGTCTTTACTTTTTTACGACCCTGCGTCGATTTGATTTTTTGAATGCTTTTGGTGCCCCCGCACCTATTCATCATCAAAACCGCAGCGCTGAGCTGCACAAAAAAAGTTCGGACTATGGCTACCTATTCCCAAAGTCAAAATGCATTTGCTTTAAAAAGCTGGTTTAAGGAAATTCAGTTTTATGAGCAGGAAATCCGCAATTGTGAGTGGAGCCTCGAAGAGGTGCTCATCAAAGCAGAAACCACCGAAGACCGCGCAAAAGTGGAACACTTTCAAAATCAGTTCCTGCTGCAGCGCCTCAATCTGCAACGCCTCCAAAAACAACTGCGTGAAGCTGTGGAAGCTTCCAGTCAATATCTTGAACAAGCCTTTAGTGAGGTGCGCCACTTCCGGCAGTACTTCAAAAGCCTGCTGAAGGAGTTCGATGCCTTCCTCCACAAATATTTTGCGATACCACAGCTGAAGTTGTAGGGGCAACAAAAAAGGCGACCCGGAAGGGTCGCCTTTTTTGTTGATCCAACGGTTTTAAATAAACTTTAAGATAATATATCGAATAAATTGGTCCGAAAGTTAGTTAGGGTAATTGTGCGCAACGCATTTGTGTGTTGCTGTTCCTAAAACCGAATCTGTTAAACGAACTAGCTTATGAAAAACTTCAGAATTGCCGCCCTGCTGGGCCTTGCCGCTGTGCTGGCTTTTTCCAGCTGTAAGAAAGATGATGATACAACCGTTCCTTCGGCCAACGTGGATGAAATTCCGGAGCCGGGCTGTATTGGTGTGACCCGCGACGATGCCATCGTGCTGCGTTTTGACTATACCTACTATCAGGGAGAAGAGCCGCGCGTGGAGATCGTGCGTACCCGTACCGATGAGCGCGTGAAGTATGATACCACGGTCTTTTTCCCTACCGTGGAAGGCAACAAAGTGGTCATCCGCATTCCCAACATCCGCCTGAGCGATGACGAGTTCAATTACACGGCAAATTGTGTGACTATCGAAGAGCGCGATGATACCCGTCCGGCGAATGACCGCTGGTTTGAGCAAACGGAGTTTAAGAATCAGGAAGAATTTTCTCAGACCCGCATGGCCACACAGCTCGTGGTGGACGTGAGTAGCTCCCTGGGCGAAGACCGGGAGAAGGTCAGACAGTATGCGCTGGATTTTGCGGAGCAGACCCTGGCTGGCGGGGCAGGCTTTATTGGCCTGACATTATTTGCGGACACCGTGATCACTTATCCGTTTACGAATCAGATTGGCGACATTTCAGCAGCCCTCAACAGCTTCCCGTACCCTGACCTCAACGCGCAGACCTTTACCCGCCTGAGCGATGGTATTCTTAGCGGCCTGAACGCCCTGGAAAACGCAGAGCTTGATGTGGACGATAGAGTGCTCGTAGCGTTTACGGATGGTAACGATAATGGCTCCAACAACCCCACCGGTAATCAGCAGATGATTCAGGCGTCGGAGTTTCCGCGCTATATGATCGGGCTGAAAGGAAAAGGCCTGGAGTACAACACCAACTACCTGAAAAGCCTGGCGAGCAACGAAACCTTCTTCGTGGAGGCTGAAGATGCCGATGAGCTGCAGGCACGCTTCAATGACATCAATGAGCTGATCGCCAATATCTATACCGTGATTTATAACCGGTCTACGCAGACCTTCAATCCGGATATCGATGAGCCGGTTAGCCTGAGAGCGATTTTTTACGCTACGCCATATCGGATTGATCAGAACTAATTGCCCTTAAAGAGCAGTATCGGCTGCCCTGCCCTGTTCCTAACGAATGAGGCAGGGCATTTTTTTGCCCTACTTCCGCTGCCGCATCGCCTCGTACAGCATCATACCGCCCGCTACAGAGACATTCAGGGAGTCCGTCTGCCCCTTCTGGGGGATGATAAAAGTCTGATCTGCTTTTCGGGCCACCGCCGGGCTGATACCTTCCCCTTCCGCACCGAGTACAAAAGCCACCGGGGCAGTCAGGTCTAAATCGTAAATAGCCTTATCTGCCTGTAAATCGCTGGCCAGCACCTGAATGCCGGATTGCTGCAGGTACTCAATGACGGTGATCAGGCTCTTTTCCCGGCAAACGGGGATGGTGTTGAGCGCCCCGGCACTCGTTTTCATGGCTTCGGGATTGATTTGAGCGCTGTTTTTCTGTGTGATGACCAGCGCGTGGGCACCGCAGACCTCGGCCGTACGGGCGATGGCACCGAAGTTGCGCACGTCCGTGACCCCATCAAGGAGGACAAAAAGTGGCGTTTGTGAACGTTCAAAGACCATCGGCAGGATGTCTTCCATTTTCTGATAACGGATCAGCGCCTGTAAGGCCACTACCCCCTGATGATTACCATTGGTGTAGCGTTTGAGGCGCTCCTTGGGGATGACCAGCATGGGGACATCTGCTGACTTGCACAAATGGCGCAGCTCTTTTTCCATTTCGCCCCGAATGCCCTTTTGCAGCATCACTTTTTCGATAGGGACGCCATTTTCCAGTGCCTCGACTACCGGATGGCGGCCGTAGATGATATTGAGGTCTTGTTGTGGTTTTGCCATAGTGAGATGGTGAGGCTTTTACAGAATGATGAATCAGGCAGGTGCAGGCGGTTTAGCTCCGGGGCAGGCTGAAGTCGATCTCGGTATTGTCGCCAATGTTGAGGCTTTGGCGCAAGCCGGTGATGGCCGTGTCGTTGCCCACTACTGAGCGCTGCAGGATGACCTCTTTGATGTGCGCATAGTTACCGATAATGCTATCCTTAATTATGGTGTGGCTGATGCGGGCGTTATTGCCGATGGTGACGTGGGGCCCGATGATGGAATTCGAAATCTTGCAGTTCTGCCCAATACTCACCGGGTGGATGATGATGGAGTTGTCGAACGGCGGCAGGTTGGTGGAGGCGTAGCCGGAGCGGTCAAGGAAAGCGGAATTGGTATCCAGCAACACTTCTTTTTTGCCGCAGTCGAACCAGTTGTCCACGATCTCGGTGGAAAAATGCACGCCCTGCTCAATCATGCGCATAAAGGCATCGGTGAGTGGGAATTCCCCGTTGGAACGGATGTTGTGGCTGATGTTGAACTCCAGGGCATCAATCAATTGCTCGGCTTCCTTAATCTTGTAAAAGCCCACCATGGCCATGTCTGACTTGGGGATTTTGGGCTTTTCCACCACCCGTTTTACCCGGCCGCCCTGCCCGTATTCCACCACGCCAAACTTGCGGGGGTCGTCCACTTTCTTCACGCACAGGCAGGAGTTAGGGCATTTGATGACCTTTTCGAAGTCCACATCCAGGATGACGTCTCCAAAAAATACGACCAGTTCCTTGTCTGACCGGATCATATCCCGGGCCGTCCAGATGGCATGTCCGGAGCCCAGGCGCACCTCCTGTGTGATGTATTCCCGGTTAATATCCGGGTAGGCTTTGTCTACGTAGTTTTTGATTTTCTCCCCCAGGTAGCCGATCACAAAAATAAAATCGCGGATACCCTGCTCAATCAACTGATCAATGATGAAGGAGATAATCGGTTTCCCGGCAACGGGTATAAGCGGCTTGGGCTGCGTGTACGTCAGCGGGCGCAGGCGGGTACCTGCACCAGCGACGGGAATGACTGCTTTCATTCGGCAAAGATAGGGATTATCCTATTTCTTTTTTATCAGTCCGAATTCCTGAATTTTTGAGCTCACGAACAAAAACGGCTGGTGAATTGTGATACCTGTCACAGGGTATCTATTCATAATCCTACTATCTTGGGCGACAAGAACGACTTTTACCTATGTTATCGAAAAAATCAAAGTACGCTATTAACGCCTTGCTGTATGTTTCGCGACATCGTAATGAAGAACGGCCCATATTAGCTTCGGAAATAGCGGAAGGCGAAAATATCCCACACAAGTTTTTGGAAGCTATTCTGCTGGATCTTAAAAATGCCGGCTTTTTGCGTAGCAAGCGCGGCCGGAAAGGGGGGTACTTTCTTAAAGTGCCACCAGAGGAGATCAGCCTGGCGCGGGTGATGCGCTTATTTGACGGGCCGATTGCGATGCTGCCCTGCGTTTCTCTCAACTATTACGAGCGTTGCGAAGAGTGCAAAGATGAGAAAACCTGCGGTATACGGGCAGTCTTCCTGACCATCCGTGATCAAACCCTGAAGACGCTGGAGGACAACAGCATGGCTGCAATAATGGAAAGGGAGGAAGCACTGCGAAAAGAACAGTCTTAAAAACCATTTTTCCCTACCTTTGCCTCAAAATCAGAAACATGAAGAATATTCTCGCTACTGCACTATTTGGCGCACTTTTCCTGTTGGCTCAGCCAATGCTCGCACAGGATGCGCTCCTGGATAAGCTGGCGGATGCCGCCTGCGCCTGTATTTCCAAAAAAGACACGGATGCTATGTCCACGGATGACCTTCAGATGCAGCTTGGCTTTTGCATTATGGAAGCGGTGGGTGCCAATCAGGCGGCCTTCGAAAAGGAATACGGTGAGCTCAATCCGAGTGATCAGTCTGCAATGACTAAGCTGGGAGAGCAAATCGGCATGAAAATGGCCTTCAAATGTCCCAACGTTATCATGAAGCTGGCGGGGCAGCAACCCCCACAGGGTATGAATGCCGCACCGGCTGCCAAGGCAAAGGGAACGGTTTCGGGCTCCTTTGAAGGGATTTCTGGTGACGATATTGCCACCATCACTATCAAAGAGGCGAATGGCCGCACCCAAAAGCTGCTTTGGATGGATTATTTCCAGGGCAGTGATGCACTGATTGAAAACCCGGGTAGCCTCAAAGGCAAATCAGTGACGGTGGAGTTTGAAACCATCGAAGTGTATTCGCCTCAGGCTAAAGAATACTTCGACCGTAAAAAGGTGACCGGGCTGAGCGTACAGTAAAGGGCTTCTCGAATAATAGAATGCAAAACCATTTGTGTATTTTATTTTTGCCCCATTACAAAGGTACTTTGCACCGGACTTTTGGCCATTAGAAAAGCCGTTTGGACACAAGTTCCAAACGGCTTTTCTACCATGCGTCATATCCGGAAAGTGCAGGTTTAATCTGCCCGCAGTTTATCTAGTAAGTCGCTGAGCTGAGCGGCTTCCTTTTCTGTAAGGGCTTCACAAATCCGGTCCATTTCCGTGTGGAGAATATCGAGCTGGTCCAACATGGCATAACCTTCATCGCTCAGTGATACATCCACCAGGCGCTTGTCGTGCGCGCACTCTCTGCGTACCACAAGCCCCTTCTGTGCCAGGCGGTGAACCATTCGGGAAGTATCCGCCATTTTATCCAGCAGCCGCTCTCTGATCACAGAAGTACTGATGGGTTCGCCTGCACCCCGTAGTACCCGGAGGACGTTGTATTGCTGCATGGTGATGCCATAGGGCTTGATCTTGGCCCGCAGTTGGTCTACCATCCAGTTATGGGTATAAATGAGATTGACCATCGCCCGGTGACGGTCATTTCTGAAGGGTTTGGTCTGGTTGATTGCTTCTTCTATTTTCATGCTCGCCCGGTCTTAGTACTAAAGTTTAAACAACGAAGTTAAGGCTTAGGTTGCATAATCTTCTTATTTTGGGAGGAATAATCGGGATTGTGGCTACAGGAGCCCTCCTTTTGCAGGAAAAACGAAGACCAGGTTATGAACACTTTAGACTACATCATCGTGGCGGTTTATGCTTTAGCCTTTCTGGGACTGGGCTATTTTTTTAAAGATCAAAAAGACGGGAAGGACTATTTTTTAGGAGGTAAGAGTTTCGGTTGGCTCCCGTTGGGGTTGTCGATTATGGCTACGCAGCTGTCTGCTATTAGCTTTATCTCGGCACCGGCTTTCGTAGGCTTACGCGAAGGGGGCGGGCTGGAGTGGCTCAGTTTTGAGTTTGGCGTTCCTGTGGCGATGCTGTTCCTGATGGCCGTACTTATTCCGCCTCTTTACAATGCGGGTATCGTTAGTATTTATGAGTATCTGGAGCGCCGGTTTAGTGCATCTACCCGCTTGTTGCTGAGTGCCGTTTTTCTCATCAGCCGGGCCTTTGCGACCGGGGTGATGGTCTATGCGGTTTCCATTATACTGGAAAGTGTCCTCGGGGTTTCTTTCTTCACCACGCTTGGCATCATCGGGGTAATCACCCTCATCTATTCTCTGCAAGGCGGTATGAAAGCAGTGGTCTACGGTGATATGATTCAGATGATCATCCTGTTTTTGGGCATTCTGCTGTGCATGGGCTTTGCCCTGGCAGAAATTGGTGGCTGGGAAGCCTTTACCGCGCAGCTCGACCGCGACCGGTTGGAGGCTGTGGACTTTTCCGGATGGGGTTTTCAGAAAGGGGAGGAGTTTGGCTTTTGGCCGATGCTGCTGGGTGGTTTTTTCCTCTACGTATCCTACTACGGCACAGATCAGTCGCAGGCCCAGCGTACGCTTTCCGCCCGGGATATGGGCGTGGTGCGGAAGACATTGCTGTTCAACGGACTCATCCGTTTTCCGGTGACGCTGACCTACTGCATTATGGGATTGGTTATTGGCACACTGGTTGCTACAACCCCTGCTTTTCAGGCCGCGGTCCCGGCCGATAAGCCGGACATGATGATCCCGGTGTTTATCCGGGACTACCTGCCGCACGGGGTGATTGGATTGCTTATTGTGGCTATTTTGTCAGCCGCCATGTCTTCGCTGAGTTCTGCGATCAACTCCCTGTCGGCTGTGACGGTAGAGGACTTTATCGCCCGGGGTAAGACACTGAAAGATGGTGATTATATGCGCTATTCCCGCTACACCGCTTTTGCCTGGGGGCTGGTATGCATTGTCCTGGCTGCTTACGCTGGCGAAATTGCGGATACGGTTATTGAGGCCATCAATAAAATCGGATCGGTTTTCTATGGACCTATTCTGGCTACTTTCCTGCTGGCTATCATGACGCGGCGCACGCATGCGCTTGGCGCAAATATCGGACTGGCTACCGGCGTTCTGGTCAACATCTACCTCTGGCTTTATGTACCGGAAGTATTCTGGTTTTGGTGGAATGCCATCGGCACACTACTCACGCTGACTATTGGTTATGGGGCGAGCCGTTTGCTGCCCGGAAAAGCTAAGGAAGTGGTTATCGACTTTAAAATGGACTGGAACCGCTTGTTGGGCTGGGAGGCTGCACTCCTG
>PR_CR_10_Liq_1_inCRDRAFT_1000157_pt1 | contig 39542 bp, 28 predicted proteins | sample PRCRCaboRojoPR_3_FD_10241 | JGI IMG/M metagenome (IMG submission 10241) | reverse complement strand
CTCAAAGACTCCTTGCACTATGTAGTTGATAATTCCAGCCTCAGACCCCTCCCCGTCTATGTTCAGGGTTTTCCCAGTTCCAGTAGTGCCTATAGCCATGAAAGAAACGTTCACTCCGTCCAAAACAGCTCTTGTGTAGCCTGGAAGGATCTGTTCAAGCATTCTGTGCTGGGGTTGAGTTCCATCGAATATGTCAGAGCATTCGTACTCTTCTCGAGTTCGGTTATTAACGTCCAACAGACTTATCCGGTCTCCCTGAATCCTCAAGTCTTCTCTAATGTTCCCAGGGTTGGGCTTTATTCTGATCACAGGGTGAATTGGAACTCCTATTGAAAGTTGCTTCAAGTCGTGTCTTGAAGTGTAGTAGTTTGCCATTATTAGTCCGAATTCAGATGTTTAATATTAGAATTAACCCACTTCCAAGTAAAGTACCCTTCCAACTGGTGAAGCACGCCTATAGCAGACTGCAGACTCGAAACTAGCTCTACAGGGTGCGCAAAAAAAGACATTGAGTTTCCAAGTTCGAAAAAAGTAGAAAACTTCCCCGGCTTTCCTTTAAGTATTACTACAAAGTTCATTTCGGTCATTTCTGAGTACCTTTGAACTAAGCAGACAGGGTTTAGGGTTTCCATAAGGGTTTTGTAGGTAACTTCTTCTGGTGGTTTCTTGATACTGGCTTTGATGAAGTTGTGGTTGTGAAGTATCCAAGTGCTCATAAAGTAGTTGTCGACGGTCTGCAAGGCTTGAGTCACAGCTAGAACCTTTGAAAGGAACTCTGAGTCTTGGAGTTCTTGCGTTACTGTGCCATTCAGCTCTACTATTGTTAGGTACCTTTTGTCTGCTGCTCGGAAAGCAAAGGAAAACTTAAGGCCTTTCATCAAAGCATACTTTTTAAACAGCAGTAAGGGGTCCTTAGTGGCCAGCAAGGACTCGTAAGTTGCTGGGGTTTGCAAGGAGTAGTTTTTAGGGAGTTTAGGAGTTTGTGGAATAGGTAGTTGTTTAGGCATGGTTTCAATAGGGTTCTTGATGTGCTCTGGGAGTTCTTGGCTCTTAGGAGTGGGGAGTGGTAAATGGAACTTTTGAGGTCGCGACTGGGGTGGATTGATGTAAGGAACCTTTTTGTTAGGGCAATAGTCTAAAGTTTTCCAAGTCATGGTTTCTAAGTCAAAAACACTATTTTGGGGTAACTTTTGAGGTGGTTCTTTAATTTGTTGGTGGTTATCTTTTACTCTGCCCATATTTTTAGCCCCTTTATGGAGAATTGTAATTATTCAGTTATTAGATCTTTGAAAATAAGTTTCAAGTTTTCTAGGTTCATCATATTGGACTGGTAACCATAAGCCCCTTCAATCATTTGGTTTTTGGACTTTTGCAACTCAACCATTCTTTCTTCAACTGTGTTGCTGCAAATGAGTCTTACAGCTGTGACTTCTTTAAGTTGCCCAATTCTGTAAACCCTTTCAATGGCTTGTTGCTCCACTGCAGGGTTCCACCAAGGGTCCATAATAACTACTCTGCTGGCTTTGGTCAAGTTCAAACCCACTCCTCCAGCCTTTAAAGACACCAAAAACACTCCTCCTTCTCTTTCGAACTTCTGAATCGCTTCTTGGCGTTTGGTTTTCCTAAGGCTGCCGTCAAGACGTAAGCAAGGAACTTCTTGGAGGCTAAGGGCGTGCTGTATGATGTCAAGCATTGAAGTCCACTGAGTAAACACTACAGTGGGTTCTTCTTGCTTAAGTAAGTCTAGTAAAGCGTCTAACTTAGAACTACTAGTCCAGTCTTCCGAAAGGTCTAAAGAACTTTCGCGTGGAAGTGAGTTTAAGTCAGCNTAAATCAAGTCTGTTTTGCAAATAGGACAATTCCGGTTGATTTGGATTTGGCGGTGAGCACAGGGCCTACATAACACATGTCCACACTTAGTAATTACAGGGTCCTCTGCGTTTTCTAAGCACATTGGGCATTCGAATTCCATTCCTTGCTTTACTTGGTCAATAACTACTTGTAGGTACTCAGAGGAGTTGTTACAGCTTTTAGAAATGATAGAGTCAACTTCTTCAATGGCGTTCTGTTTAGAAGTTATTAGAAAGGGGTGGTTGCACAGTTGCCTCAGTCTCAAAATCAACTCAAAAATAGAAGCTATAGAGGTTTTAAGCTTGCCTTCCAGCAGTATCTCTTGGAAAGTGGCTTTGCTTCTGTTAAATAGTTTGTCATATAGTGTCCTTTCACGTTCACTCATCTCTACTTGTATAGTTCGGTAGTTAATTTGAGGAAGTTCGACTATGGGCAGTCCTTTGTTGGTGGTGTTTTTGGTTCTTCTAAGCATTATAGGCGAAAGCAGTCTTCTAAGGGTGCTATATACACTTGGGTCTCCTTTGTTGAAAGGTTCAGTGATTACTTTGCCCCACCAGTGTTTGTTTGACCAAGCTTCTAGTTCTAAAAACTTAACTAAAGAATACAAGTCGTCTAAAGAGTTCTGCACAGGCGTTCCTGTTAAAGCCCACTTGTTTTTGGCTTGGAGTTTAAAGCAGGCCTTTGCACAAGTCGTTTTTGAGTTCTTGATTGTGTGGGCTTCGTCCAGTATAACTCTGTACCAGTTTGCCCTAAACAAGCATCCGTTTTGCGACAACTCAGAATTCAAAGTTCCGTAAGTAGTAAGAACTACGTCGGCTTTAGTTAAGTCTTTCATAGTTTTGGTTTTGGCTGAGTGCCACTCAACTACCTTAAGTCCAGAGCCATGGCTCTCCAGTTCAGAAGCCCACTGAGTCAGCAAAGACAAAGAGACCACTATTAAAGTTCCTGCTTCCTCTGTTTTCTGGGCTTTAGGACCTAGACTTTGGCAGCCCCTTTGTGTATGTATAAGTGCAATCATCATAACTGTTTTCCCCAGTCCCATTTCGTCTGCTAAAATTCCGCCTTTGCAAAGAGCTGCAGCCCTAGGAAAGACTTCAGAAACCCTTCCTGTGAACGGACTGAAGTACAAAGAACTTCCGTCCTCGAGTTGGTACTCGTCCCATAGGTGGTGTAGTTCGTGGGACTGCCCAAAAGTTTCAGTTTCCTTGTCAACCATCCAGGCAAGTGCTTGTTTCTGGTACCTAAACAAACTTGTCTTAAAGGAGTTAGGAGGATTCATTTCAGGGAACTCTGTGTTGCTTAGGCCTTCTAGGCATTTGTGTTTTTGGTATTCTAAGAGTTGAGTGCACTCCTGGATTTNTTGGAAAGTTTGGACTTCTTTTCTCAAAGCACTTTGAACTTTAGGGAGTTCTAGAGCTTTGAACAGCTCCACAAAGGCTTCTCTTTGCTGAAAGCAACTTTCAGTGTCTTCAGAGTTAGGGTCGCTCAAAGCAGAAGGTTTTAAGTAAACTCCTATTGAAACTTCAACTGAGTCAAGTAAGTCTAAGTCTTTAGACTCTAGAACTGACCCTTCTATTTCTATAAAGCCAGCAACTAAAAGAGGATGCAGAAACTCCGAAACCCTTTGGGGAAGCTTCCCCATGCTAATGGAGTTTTGGCTAAGAGCAACTCGTATAGTGGTGTCTGTCTTTTCTTTTTTCTTTTTAACTACTAATTTAGTAGGCCTGAATATTAGTTGTTGACTACTTAAGACCTTTGTGCGCGACGAAGACAGCACAACTGAGCGCATTGAACCTGTGTACTTACTGTGTGTGTTAACCGGGACTTTGCGCTTTAAAATTAAGGCTGGGTTTTCATCGTAGTACAAAGAAACTGCTTCTTCTAAGTCGTTACTTGCTTTTGCTAGGTACTTTTTAATAGTAGAGGGGGTTTTTATTCCTGTGATCTTTCTAAAGAGCGTTTGTTTCTTTTCCATTTTGAATATTCTGGCTTGAATTACAAAGACCTTACAACATTCCATAAATTAACAAACCCATCGTACCCCGAAGTAGCAAGACACTCATGGCCCAAACTAACACTTGTCACGCAAAGGCCGTGTGCTGGCAGCACTTGCAAACTTTGCTGCTCCTTCATTAAGTCCCACACACGCATGTCTCCTTCGGAGTCCCCTGTCACAAGCACCCTTCCACTGTAACTCAAGTCAAGCGAAGTAACGCTTGCTGGTGCTTCGTACATTCCAAGTGGCCTCAAAGCCCTTAAGTCTTGGAGCAAACAGCACCCATCACTCCCTCCCGACACAAAGCTGTTCTGAGACCCCTCTAAAAACTTAACAGCGTTTACGTCGCCTTTATGCGACTTAAAAGTAGTTACTGAGGCTCCAGAGCGAATGTCCCACAACTTGACTGAGGAGTCACAAGAGCCTGACAAAAACAGGTATGGAGAACTAGAGCTAGTGTCAAGAGTCATCACATCTTCCGTGTGCTCTCCAAACACTTTAAGGGGTTCTTGTGACTCAGGCAGTTCATAGAGCTTCACTGAGTTGTCGCCTGAGCCAGTTAGTAAGTGAGTAGCTCCTAAAAAGCTCAAACAAGAAACATAAGACTCGTGTGCTTTGAATGTAAAAATAGGTTTTTGTTTGATGTCAGGTTTTTTCTTGTGGAACCCTATTTTGAAGATGTACACTGAACCTTCAAAGCTCGAAGTGGCCAGTAGTTCTCCTGAGCACTTTTCGAAGGCAGAAGAGATAAGTGTAGCGTTTTCTTTAATTACCCACTTGCAAACAGGGGTGCCAGTTTTGCTGTTCCAAAGAATCACACTGGAGTCTGCGCAAGTGCTAGCAAACAAGTACTCAAAAATTGAGTTGGAAGGCCCTTGTGCCCAGCACACGGAATGAACTTTATCACTGTGGCCTCCTAATTTTTGGCCTGCTACAAAACTAAGTTTGACCTCTTTGGAGTTTCTGGAGTAGTTAGAAATCCTAACAGGAGGGTGGAACTCCTCTAACTTCTCTTCAATGGTAGAAATTGAGTGTTCCAAAGCTTCAACTTGGTTGTACAGTGAAGAAAGGCTCATTTTTATTAGAAAATATACTTTAGAAGTTTAGTAAAGGCTCTGTTGAGGAACTCCGACCTGTGAAAAAGCAAGTAGTCAATTATTTGGTTGGGATCCTCCAAAGGGCCCCAGAGTTCTGCGTGGAACTCCTCTGAGTCTTGTCGTTTGTCTAGTTCTTCTAGTTTTTCTGTGAGCATAAAGCACCCTCCAGGACTTAAGTTCGAAACAAACTCAAACAGTAAGTTTTCGTGTCTCAGTCTTACGAGTAATCTTTTGAGAGCAACTACGGGTATTTCCTATTTGGCTTTTACGTGCAATATAAGTAAGGAGTGGGTATCCTTGACTATTTCAAGGATGAACTCTGTGTCTCCGTCTCTTAAGTTTTTCAAAGCAACTTTTTCTAGACCTGGGAGTTTCTTGGCCTCCTTAGAAACTAAGTGGTGTGCGTACCTAAGTGTGAGTCGTCTAAGTGTGCCTTTGCAGATGTAAAGGTCTATCAAGCCTCTAGCTTTGTCTGTCAGTTTGTCCTGGTCAACTCCTTTCCACCAAAAACTAATAGCTACTGTGTTTGGAGCAGATTGTACGTGGTGCCACCAACCTTCTGGAATAAACAAAACTTGCCCTGGAAGCAAACTAACTTGGAGTTTGTTGGCATGCTTAGGAAGACTTGACTCAAGGTGGTTATAAGACTCTGAAAAAAGAGGGTTGGACTTCACTAAAGTGTTAGGCGGCACCAAGGTAATGAGTTTCTTTCCGTGCACACAACACAAAAAGTTGTGGTAGGAGTCGTAGTGGAAAGCAGACTTCACTGGGCTCACGTTCATCCACATGTTGACTTGCAGGTTTTTGCCTTTCAAAACTTTAGGAAGTCTGATGTCGCTTAGCAAAGGACGCAAAGCTGTTTCTTCAGCAGACTTGTCCCAAGACATTATAGGGCACTGTGCCATGTAGAAGTTTATAGGCTCTTCTGCATTTAGCTCACTAAGCATCAAAAACTCTTTGAAGCCTAAACTTTCGTAAGACTGGGACTTAACAGCTCCTGAAAACTCTTCTTGGCTCACTGCGATGTCCAAAGGCTCTATAGGGTTTATTTTGCGAACAAGGCGGGTCCAAGGAGGGCGCCATTTTGCCAAAGCAGGCCAAGAGTGTAGTTCTCCTGTGATAACACAGGGGAAGTGGGCTTGCTCGTAGGCGTGCCAGTTCTGCAGGTCCATGGTTTCATTGGTGTAGAGGTCCACAACCTTGCTGCTTGAGAGTTGCTTTATCTTTTTGATACGCTTACTCATATTGCCTTAATATTAAGTTATTATGGCAGTGCCAGTTGAAAGACTCGATGCTGAGCATGAAGGGAGTTACGAAATAGTGATTAGTCGTAACGAGTCTAGCTTTTACGAAGTGGACTTGGAAGAGCAGTCTTTACAAGCACCTTTGCAAGCACCTCCACAAGAACCTCCACAAAGATTAGAATTAAGTACCTCTCAAAAACCTCAGAAAACAAGCAATAAAAAAGCTTGTTGCTGCTCGGTATTTTAATATAGTAAGGTATTTCATATTTATTTTATGCCCGCAAATAAAACCTCTAAAGGTAAAGCCAAGAAAAGCTCAAAGCAAGTATCAATCGACTCAGACTCACTAGACTTGTCGCATTCTTTTAACCAAAATATATACAACCCCGAACCGAACTCGTTTTTTTCGCAAGCGTCTTCTATCTTGTGTCCAGAAGATCCTCCTTTAGACAAAGCTTTTGTAGGCTTTGAAAGCGATAAGTCTCTGGATGAAAACATCGAAGGAATATTTGCTACAAACAAAGAACTCAAAAAAGACGAAGAAACCACCGGCAGTAGTAGACCTCAACACCCTATACAGTTTGAAAGCGAAAACATACACAACAAACCTTGTTGTATGTGCTTGCAAGACTCACAAAACTCCTGCTCTTTGCTTTAATACTTGTAATTTATTAAGTTTCTGAATGCTCTTCCATAAACTCTTTGATAGGCTCAGGTGCAAACACTGGCTCCCCTTTGTGTAGAGTGTGGTCTAAAATGTAAGCTTGGATGATTGTATCTGCAGCCACTTCGTAAATGCTCATAAACATGGAAGCTACTAAGTAACTGGAGACTACAAAAATCACTGTAGGCGGAGCTGGCGAGTTAATTTCTTCACTGTAGTGGTCTGAGTTAGTTATGATCCAGTAACCTAAGTAAGACGAGACCACCGTTATAAACACTCTTCCTAGCAACTGGAAGATGCTTCCTACTCCTGAAAGTGCCAAAAACTTTCCTGCATTCATCACTACCATTCCCATTGCGTTCTGTGCAGCTTCGCAGAAGCCCTCCCCCGTCAAAGCAATTCTAATGTAAGCATGGGAGTCCAAAAACTTTATAAACCTTTCAAAGCAGTCAACGCAGCACTTGGCGCAGCCACAAAGACACTGGAGTACCCGGTTTTCTGCTTCTTCTTTGTAGAGCTTCTCTGCGATTATTTGAAGTATCCACTTAACCATCCAAACAGTAGCTAGTAAAAAAGAGCCTAAAGCAAGTGAGCCTAAGTGCTTGAAAAGTGCGTACTTGACTCCTTCGCAAACGATGTCATGCTTTCTCTCTCTGTCTTGGTAGAAGTACCACACACTGCAAGCAAAAGCAATTATAAACTGCACAAGTGCTATTTTGATAGCAATGATCCAAACGATCCCCAACAACTCAAAGTAAAAAGAGTTCCTCATAGTGTTGTCCCAGTCAATAGAGTTAATTGGCTCGTACTTGTCTTCTTGGGGAATAGTTCCTGAGGTGTATATGTATACCAAAGCTAACACCCAAAACACCAGAAAAATCGCACTGATGAAGAAGAAAGTGACAGGCACAAACACTACTTCCCAAACGTCCTTGAAGAAAATAGCTGCACTTTTCATAATGGCGACAGCTAACCTAATGCGATTGCACATTAACAAAGTAACTAACAAGGCTATTCCTGCCAAAATGAAAAGAGTGATTCCCATGCCTTTCATGAAGTCTCTAGAATTGTCGTCTTTGGATCCGTTGTAGTCGTTTTCTCCTTTTTCGTAAAACAAGCACCCGCCTAGAATTAACAGCCCTATTATTGAGAAAATGCTTCCCCAGAGCACCACTCCTACACAGTACCTCAGCAGAACTAGGTATATAATTGAAACTCCTACTGCTATTGCAAACACTCCCAACACCATTGTCCAACAAACAGTTATGTCCCTTGCCCATTGCTGGAGTTTGTCATAGCCGATTTGCCCTGTAATCTCGTCTTCATACTCTTTAGGAATACAGAAGTGCTTCAGGAAGCTGCTGGAATTTATTGATTCATTAGTGTCAGTATCATTACCTAAATCGTTTTTGAAAGTGAAAATGAAATTTCCTTCTTTGAAAGTGCCAGAAATTACGTAAGAAGTCTGGTAGAATATTACGTTATCTCCATTACTACTAGGGCAAGACTTAACACAAACAGTGGTTTTGTCATCTGAGTCGGGATTTACGTAATACAAGTAATTGAAGTCATTAGTAGGCGTACTAGGACGTCCACACTGGAACCCAGCAGAGTCATAAGGGTAAATCAACAAATCAGGATCGCCTTTGGAAAATCCCAGAAACCCCACTACAACCATTGAAGTGAAAAACGCCAGAAACACCAACAAGAAAAGCACATCAGTGCATTTGCGGTCTTTAAGAGGTCCGTCTCTTAATTCTTCGAGTTTAAGGTTTTGGTACTCACCTTCCATAATTATCTCTACACTTAAATTATGAACTTATTAATCCCTTCAAAGCTAATAGTGCTTTGAGGGACACAAGGAGAAACATTCCTGAGGAACCTCAGAGTAGGTCTTCCATGAGGGCAATTCCAAGGCTGTTCAAGACCCTCAAGACTTCTGACTATAGAAGTCATGGTTTTAAAGTCAAGCACGTCACCGATCATAACTGCTTTCCTGCAAGCTCTACTAGCAAACAAGCTCCTGAACTTAAAAGGCCTTATGAGTTTTGCTAGGCTTTCTAAGTCCTCCATCCAGCCTATTTCTCTTGCTTTGTTGATCATTTCGTACAGGTCATCTAGTTTGAAAACTGAGTTTTTAGAGTAAGGCAAAGCTGTTACCCATATGCCTTGAGTGCGGTCTTCTAAACAGAACCCGTTGTGCTCAAAGGCAGGCATAAACTTTTTGACGAGGATTTGGTCAGGAAGGTCTAAGTTCAGCTTTATGGGTTTGAGGAGGTTTTGCTTGTGGATAGTAGTTGTTTTTTGAAGGGTTTCAAAAAGGTACTTTTCGTTGGCTGCGTGTTGGTCAATGATAAATAAGTCTTGAGTGGAAGGGAGTAGAGTCAGAATAAAACCTCTGTTGAACTGACCTATTATTTTTAGTTCTGAAAAGTAACACTTTTTGAACTGCGAAGCAAGAGCTGCCAAGTCTGTGTCAGGGGACTCGTTGCTGGCTGAGCATCCAGTAGGCAGGTTCAGTGGAACTGGTTGTGTGTTTGGTTTTTGAGGTAAGGCGTCTTTTATGTCCCATTTTAGTTGTTTGTTAGCGGGTTCTTGGAAAGTTAGTTTAGCAACTTCTGAAGTGCTTAGTTGGGGAGTGGCCTTTGGAGTATAGACTGGCTGAGGGCCTATCTTAACTCCACTTTCTAAAGCAAGCACTGGCTGAGGACCTATCTTAACTCCACTTTCTAAAGCAAGCACTGGCTGAGGATTGGCTTTAAAGTCACTGCTTTCTAAAATGCAGCTGCTTGAGTCACTATGAGTTTTTTTAATTATATCGAACTTCTTAGTTGGAGCAGTGTCTAACTTAGCTTTTTTAGGTGTTTCTTGGAGAGAGGACTTTTTTCTTTTAAGTTGACTTGTGTCGTTGAACTCGCTCTGCGAGCAAAGCTTCAGAATCTGTTCTTTGATTTTTAAAACGATTTCTTCTTCTCTGTCCAAGTAAACCTCCATTTTGTCAGGAGTTAAGTTAAAGTCACAAGAGTTGCCTTCTATTTTTATAAGATAATTAGGAGTTTTGTTGGTAAATTCCTTAACTATAGCTGAAATGGCTTTTTTCAGGTTAGGTGGAGCAGACACGTACCTAGAGTTTACAAACAAAAACTGGAATTGGCCTGCAAGGTTCGTCTGAGAGTCAATTCTTGAAAACAACCCAGTTACTTGAGTGCTTCCACACGCCAAATTAAACTCTTCCAGATGCTTAGCAAACTCCCTTCCAAACAGCATAGAAACCTTGTCTTTTGTAGCTTTGCAAGGCACTGAGTCTATAAGCACATCCTTTTTCTTGTCGAGTAAGTGCAATAACTTAATCTTTTTGTCAGTGTGAACTAAACAGTAAGCTTCTATGAGTTTCTGTATTTTCTTTAAGTAAAAAGTTTTGCGTTTAGTGAGGTTTTCTTTACGTACAGGCATCCAGTTGAATAAGTTAGTGACTTTGACAGAAGTGCCTACTTCTCTGCTCAGTGAGCACTTATCAAGGACTTCGCCTTGGTGGTCGAACTGAAGAGTGTGCCCTACTTCAGCTGAGAAATGGCGCGTAGTTATTTGCACAGAAGCCATTTTGGCTAAAGACCCCAATGCTTGGCCTCGGAACCCTAAAGTGCTGACTTGAGTTATGTTTTCGAAGCTACTCATTTTAGAAGTGCAGTTGTCTTTGCAAAGCAGCGGAAAGTCGCTGGAAGGGATGCCTGAGCCGTTGTCAGTGACTTCTAGTCCTTGGAGCCCAAAGTTAAGTAAGGACACTGTAACATGAGTAGCTTTAGCGTCAACAGCATTTTCGAAAAGCTCTTTGACCACACTGACTACATCTGTGATGACTTGTTCAGCAGTTATTTTAGAACTGAGGCCTTGTGAAAGTTGGTTCATTATTTATTTAAGTAAATTCTTAGGGTTTTATCCAGAGTTTGGTTCCTCCTTCTGGGAGCAGATAGGTAAATTCTGTTTCTGACCTTACGAGCAGTTTCAAACTCAAACTTTTTAATTTGTGGAAGTTTAGGAGTCTTAACAGGGGAACTGCTTACACTTTTTTGTGGGTTTTTTTTTTGGTCCCAATTGAGACGACTCTTGGCAGTGTAGTTGTCGACTATAGAGTTGGCGTTCTGATCAATAATTTTGAATATGACAGCTTTTGGAGGAAGTTGGTACATCTTTTGTTCCATAGGAATTTTTAACGAGTTGCTACTTTATAATGGAACGTTTTAAGACGACTAAACAAATTAAGTTCTCAGCAACTTTTCCTTCGGACCAAGAGATTAGTGAGTTCTTGAAACAAAGTAAGCTTTAACTAGTTTCGAACCTTGACAAGATTCTAGCAATTTGGAGGGTTTTCCGCGAAGGATCCAACTCAAAAAACGGGAAAATCAAAAAAGAAAAGTTCATCAACATCATCATGAACCACTTTGAGTTAGAGAGCGAAAACATTCCTGTTCAGCTATTCAAAAGTAACACCTAAAAAGGATTTGGCATGGTCAAGTACTCAGACAGAGGACAAACTGAAATTCTAGACGACAAAATAGACTTACACGACATTATAATAGCACTCACTCTATTGTCAAGGGCTTCCTATGAGGAAAAACTCCGTCTGGTGTTCAAACTCACTGACGTAGATGAAGACGGGTGCTTGAGTCCTGAAGAGATTTACAAGATGATTGAAGTCATTGAAAGGATTTTTATTAGCGAAACTACCAATATCAGCATAGGAAGCAAAGTGCTTCTGGAACAACTCAGTCGCGAAAGAGCTATGAGGAGGTACGAGTGGGCAATGCGGAGCGTGGGCAACTTAGAAAGCAAGTGCATGAAAGAAGACGGACTCATTACTTTCGACGAGTTCAACGAAGTACTACTGAAGATGCCTCAGTTAAGAAGCCAACTACTGCCTAAGTACATCAACATGAAAGCTGTTCTCAAAAACATCATTCAAGAGCCTGTTTACGAAATAAGCGAAGGCATGAGGGACGAGTTCTTAATGTTCCGCTACGAAATGCAAGCTTTGCTTTCGCAGAACTCACAACAGCCCAAAAAAGAAACCCGCGAAGAACTAGACATGGGCAAGTCGAAAATGAAACCTCCAGAGTACTCTCACAAAGAGTCACCTGGTCTTGTCAAAACCAAAGACAACTCTGAAAGCGTTTTGCCTCCAGGTGTTTGGGAGTACAACAGCTCTAGTTCTAAAGTCTACGTAAGGGACTCCTCAGCCAGAGACAAACTTTCAGTTAAACAAGAAGAAAGGTCCAGAGCTGCTGAACGCATTATTCCAGAACGCCCTGTAGAAAAAGCTTTGAAAGCTTTGAAAGAAAAACACGAGCAAGAACAGTACGTTGACGAAGACGAAACTGCTAGTTTTGAAGCACTAATTGCTAAAGTTGGCAACTACGTTAAAGAAGTCAACGAAAAACGCAAAACTTTCAAGGACATTTCTGTGCTAAGGTACAAATAACATAATGATATTAATTAGCTGGGTTATAGTTGCTGCTTGGAGCTTAGATAGTTTTGAAGAAGTTTCTGAGTTGCTGGAAAACTACTCTTCTGAGTCTTCCAACTACACTGAAATTAAGGCACTTTTAGAAAAAACATCAGACAACCCACAAGTTCTGTCCAAGCTAGCAGAGTTCTGGTTGTTCGGAGTCCCAGTAGCACCTTCAAATCCCAACAAAGACCCTTTGCTACTTAACTCACAAGGAACCTTCAAGCGTGACTTCCAAAAAGCATTTAACTTGTTTGAAGAGGCTTACAAAGCTGGAAGCAAAGACGCTGCTTTCTTTTTAGGGTTTGTTTTGCAGCACTCACAGTTGGTTAAAGAGTTTGAGTTTGGTAAAGGTGACTTCGAAAGGTACTACCTAGAAAGCCTAGCAAGGGGGTCTTCTTTAGGAAGAGCTGCTGTGGTTTCAGCTTACACTCAGTGTGTTAACTCTCATACTATCAAAGGTCCATTTTTTCTCAAAAAAGCTCTTTTTCCAAAGGTGGACGACTGCGGAAACTGCGAAAACTTAGCTAGTCACTCAGCAGTGCTGGCGAACGAAGCAATCGAGTACATTACGAGCAGAGGAACTTCTTTTGTAGGAGTAGGTAAGTTGTTTGAAGAAGAAATGACTATTAACTCTGGAGAAAACACTCTTAAACTTTACGAAAGGTTTATAGAAGAAGACCCCGAAGGCTTCGTAAACATTGCTGAAAACCACTTACTTGGGAATCCTCACTTCGGGCTAGAAAGGAACGTAGACCAAGCCTTGAACTACTACCAAGTAGCTGGGCAACAAAACAACCTCCAAGCTCTTGAAAACCTTGCTGTGTTTTACCTAAACGGAATTGGAGTTCCCCAAAACACAACCAAAGCCTTTGAGTACTTTGAAAAGGCCAAAGAAATGGGGTCTGCTCATGCTTTGAACGGCCTAGGTTACATGTACTTAAACGGACTTGGAGTGCCTGTTGACAAACAAAAAGCTTTTAAGTACATAAAACAAGCTGCTGACTTGGGGGACCCTGAAAGCAATAGTAACTTAGGAGTGTTTTACTTAAACGGCGAAACTGTAGAGAAGAACTACCAAGAAGCCATAAAACACTTTTTAACTGCTGCAGAAGCAGGGCACTTTGCTGCCAAGTACAACTTAGGACTTATGTACCTGAACGGAATGGGAATGGAAAAGTCGTGTAGACAAGCTATGGAGCTCTTCAGACAAGTTTGGCAAAAAGGAGAGTTAGCTCATAAACTTTCGAGGGCTTACAGTTTTTATAAGTACCAAGACTACCAAGGAACTTACTTAACTTATGCACTGGGAGCAACTCTAGGCTTTGAAAACGCCCAGTTAAGTGCTGGTTACATGTGGGAACAAAAGTTGCCTTTTTTCAAGTGCAGACTTGCAACTGAGGAGTGTGCAGGGAGTTTTTACTTAGTTGCAGCTCAAGTGTTTAAGTCGGACTGGCCTTTTTTGAAGCTAGGCAACATATTGTATAGCCGTTTAGAGTTTGAAGAGGCTTACGAGTACTACTTGCAGGCAAAAACTTACCCAGAAGCTGTGTTTTCAATGGGGTACATGAAAGAAAGGGGTTTAGGAGTGGACCAAAACACTACTGAAGCTTATGAGTTATACAGGTCCATAGTTGCTGGAGTGCACCAAGGAAAGTTTGAGTACTTTGTGTACTTTCCTGCCAGAATTGCAATGATTAAATTAGACTTTATGCAAAAACTCAAAAGTCTGGTAATTTTTAAATGGGCTTAAAGTCAGAGTCGTGTTACTTAGCCATTACAGGGCTCTTTAGAGTTTTGGAGTTCTCAACTACTATTTGGTATTTACTAACTCAAGAGTTCGACAGTGACCTTGTGTACTACTTTACTATGGGCTTTTTGTTTTTTCCCGGACTAGTTGTTTTGCTTTGCTCTTCTGCAAGCCCTTTAATTCACTTTTACACTGAAAAACAAGTGAAACCTTTACTGAAGTTAGGGTTTAATTTTTTACACGCAACACTTGACCCACCAGGAGTGTTTTTGATACTGCTAAGTGCTTACGCAGTTAAGTCAAAACCTTCTACAGAAAGGTTCGAAGCTATAGACTCTTTGAGCAAAACTACTGGGAACTTAGTTATATTTGGAGAGTCTATTCCTCAGATAGTTCTTCAGTGCTACAACAGCTCTAAAGTGAATGACTTTACTCTGCCCTTTGCTTTTTCAGTGGTTTGTAGTTTTTTAAACATCATATACACCTGTTTGAGACTGATCTACAAGATCAGTGTACTCAACCGCGAAACCAACCAACAAGTTGTTACAGCAGTAACTCCTCAAAGCGATCCAAACTCGAATAACACTAAATCGGCTTTTAGTTAAAGAACTTCATAGTAATTTAAATATGCAGCGGTACTCATCGAGCAGCTCGCTCCATCGCACGCATTCAATATCCGAAATGAGAGTTTACGACACTTTTGAACCAGCAACAGTAGAAGTTCCTGTACGAATTAAAAGTCAAGACCGCGAGGAACGTGCAGCAATCCTCAACATTTCGATTTCTATGACTCAAGTAGGAGGCACTCACCATCAAACACTTAACATTGAAGTAACTGACGAAGCTGACCCTTTTTTCTTGTTTGCACTGCAGTGCGGCGAATCTGAATTCCACACTCTCAAGCAAGAACAAGCTATTCTAGTTGACTTCCTGACCTTTCCGCACAAACTGGTTGAACTACTTGAAATGTGTGCACGCAAAGACGAAGCCCCTAAGTTTATATGCACTATGGACAGAGGAACAGGGTTCGAAGCTAACTTAAACATCATCGAAACCAACATGTTCAAACAACTCACTCACCTTTCACTCAGACTCAGGAGTGCCAATGACGAAATTGTCAAAAAACACCTTGCTGAGAAACTCAGGGAGTACAAAGCAGGCAACGAAGACCTTGACGAAAAACTCAGACACTGTGAAGAGTCTTTGCAGTCCAGAACTGCTGAGTACTATGAAGTTTCCCGCCAGCTTGAAAACTTAAAAAGCGAACTAGACAGGAAACTAGAAGACAGAAGACTCCAAGAACAAGAAAAACTAACTGCTCTCAAAGAGCAAATGCTTGAAAACCAGTCTAAAATGCAAAACAGCTACGAACAAGAAAAAAAGTCTTTAGAAGAAAAGTATGACAGACAACTTAACGACTTGTTTAGGAAAGTCGACACCCAAGCTGCCCAACTAAGCGAACTAACAAGTGTTAAATATAACCTAGAAAGCCAAGAAAGAGAAAACAAAGCTAAAATTAACCAACTGCAACACGAGTTAGACTTAGCTAACAACGAACTCGACCACTTAAGAGGCACGGCTAAGAACCTTGACTCCACTAAGTTCGAACAAGAAAAAACCCTAACCGAACTGCGTCTTACAGTCCAAAACCTAGAAAGACAACTCAAAGACAAAGAAGAAATCAACCAAAGACTCCAAGCCCAACTAGACAGCAATGCTGAGTACAAAGGCCACCAAGAAGAAACAGTGTCCATGCTCAAGTCCACGATTGCTAAGTACGAAGACAAGTTAACTCAGTCAACCACTGAAATTAACAAAGGCAACTCTATAATCAACAAGCTCCAAAGCGAACTGAAGTCTTACAAGCAAAAGCTCAAGCTTAAAAACACAGTGGTCCTCCAACAAGAACACGTTATCCAACAGAAGCAAGAACAAATCGACTCTACTGAAAAAAAGACTTACTCATCTCAACGCGAACTTGACAAAAAGAACGACGAAATCACCGAACTAAACCGGACCATCAACGAACTCAAAACCAAACTAGAAGAAGCCCAGAAAAGCTTGCAAAGCAACAGTTCAACTATTCAGTGGCTCAACAACAGACTCAACGAAGTAGAAAAAACCAAAGGAGCTTACATGTCAAGTTACAAACCCTCCACAACCACCAACACTCCTTTAGCCTTCAAACCTTCTTCTTACGCAGTAGACAACTACAAAACCACTCCTAGGTCCCCTTTCATCAATACAACTAACAGTCAGTCCGAAGACCAAGAACTCAATAGGTTTTTAGAGCCAATCAAATACAGGGAACCCGTATAATAACTAATGCGTTTTTACATCTAAAGTGATAACACCAAGTGCAGGTGCACTGCTGAAGCTAAGTGCTCTGCTGTGCCTTCTTCTGGAAACAAAAACACCTTTCCTGCCTTCAAAGCTTGTTGAAAAGACTGCGGCAAAGAAGACTGTTGTCCTTTGAGCAAACCTGCAATATCCCTTCCTATCGGAGAAGTTTCTAGCACCAACAAAGTCCACCCTGCTTTCAGAACCTTCTCCACTTCCCACAAATGAGCACTTGAGTCGCCTACGAGCACACATAGTCCTTTGCAGGTGTAGGACTCCCCACCCCTTCCTTTGCGGATGCGCTCCATCAAGTCTAGTTTGAAAAGCACTCCCGAGTCCCAGCGCATCTTGTCTCCTTTGGACCCCAGCATGAAAAAGTGCGAGTGCCCTGCCGACACTTCTCCTAGTCTGTCTCCTCCTGAAGCTTTGGTTGGGTACACTATCTGCTCTTCAGGGCACACTCCTAGAAGTTTGACTTTCTTGCGCCAACAAGCCACTTCAATTCCGCTTTTGAGCCCATTGTCAACTATTACAGCGTCTGTGCTGAAAGCTGCACGAGCTACGCCTACAAGTAACCGACTCCTAATGTCACCTTCAAAGCCTGAAAGCAGTATGACTGGTGTGGGTTGGGTGATTCCACACTTCTTAAGTAGTTCAGTGAAGTTAAGGTCTCTGGACTTGGAGTTGGGCAGTTTAATAAGCTTAGCTACTTTGCCTCCAGGGAACAAAAGCTCATTTACGGTGTGAGAGGACTCAGAGTTTTTCTCAACTACCTGGTTTTGGGTCATAAAGGTGCTTTGTTTTTCGTCTTGCTTTTGGTCTTCTTTTTGGTGTGACTGGTTAGACACAAACGACTTGTTGGGAGCAGAAACTTTATTGGATTTTTGGGAGTTAAAAGAAGCGTCTTGGGGTTTGGGCGAAGACCTTCCCTGGGACTTAGGTGCAGCTCCTTTAGAAGACCCACTTGCAGCTTTCGAGATAGGTGAAGGAGATCTGTTAGAGTCCATTTGAAGTTATTATTAAGTAATGCTTTGGAAAATAAAGTTTTTGAGAAGCTTAGGTGCTTTGGTTTTTAAGTAGTCTTGTCTGACAACAAAAGGCTTAAGTGTTTTTTGGGCCTTAGACCGAAAAACCACTGCGTATTGGATTCCGTTGGTAGACTCTTTGCAGCCTAGTATTTTGACAGGAGTGTCTTTTTCTAGGTTGGGAGTGGTTGTTTTTACGGTAGATAATAACTTTTTGGCGTTTTTTCTAAAACTATTGATATCTTTTTTGGGGGGTCTTTTCTGGGGCATTTTGGGGTCATCTTTTTGGGAATCCTTTTGAGGGGTTTTTTGGAAGGTTTCTGAATACTTTTGAGTTTGGTTTTTGATTTCTTGTAGAAGTTGCTGTTCGAAGTTACTTAACCTTGTGCTCCAGTGTTTGAGAGATCCTTTCTCTTCCCAGTCACACTGGGTGCTTCCTGCCCATTTCACAAGGTACTGTGCTTCGCCTCTCACGAATCTTTTGCGGTAGATTTCTAAAAGTTCTTTCTCAGACGTTTCGGAACTTTCGGACTCTGAAGATGAAAGTCCAGAAAGGTTTGTTTCGGATTTAGAGTTCATTTGATCTATCCTCAGAGTTCCTAATTATAATAGTTATGGATCCTAGAGCTAGGCACTCAGACTTCGATATAACCAAAGTGGACTTTGAGTGGGTAAAGTCCACCAGTAAACTTTCAGAGCTCAGAAAAGCCCTTAAAGCCTTACAACAAGAAGGCGGGTTTGAAGCTCTAGAAAAAGCAATTACGGACAAAATCGCGGAATTGCATCCTTCAGCGTAAGAACTAAGTAGGATATTGCCTTCAAACCAAATTTCTGAAGAAGAAAAACAAGCTGTGCAAAAAGAACTAGAAGACTGGGAAGCTGAAATACTCAGCATAGAAAAAGACAAGTCCTCAATGGAAGCCTGGAAAAAGTCTGAAGAAGAAAAACAAAAAGGAAACGACTTCATGAAGGCTAAAGAGTACCAAGACGCTGTAGAAGCCTACACCAAAGCTCTTTCTTTTGACTCCAAAAACTCAGCTGTGTACTCCAACCGAGCTCTAGCTTACTTGAACCAAAAAAGGTACCAACTAGTAATTGAAGACTGCAACAAAGCTCTAGAACTCGATCCTAACTACACTAAAGCCAGGAACCGAAGAGGCAAGGCTTACCTGGCAACTCAAGAGTACAGAAAGGCACTTGAAGACTTCGAGTACGTAATTGAGCAGTTTCCCGACAACGCTGAAGTAAATGCTGACCTCAAAAAGTGCCGAGACGAAGTAAGAAAAACTGGGGGGTTCAAAAAAATAAGCATTGTTGAAGAAGAAGACGAAGAAGAGTTCCAAAAAATCCAAATTGAAGAAGAAAGCGACCAAGAAGAAAGCAGTCAAGAAGAAGACCAGTTCGACAGCTCAGAAGTAGTCAGTGACGTGCTTAAAAGTGCTGAAACCATCAAAGCCCAAGCCATAGAACTCTACCAAAACGGAAAGTACCACGAAGCCATTAACTCTTACTCAGAAGCCTTAAAGCAACTAGTCAACTTAACTTCTAAAGACACTGACTTGCTTAACAACACCAAAGCTGCCCTGTACAGTAACATTGCTCTTTGTTACTACCAGCTTTCTGAAGACCACAAAGTAATAGAGTTCTCCAGCTCTGCTTTGAATGTAAAACCCAGCAACACCAACATCCTTATCAAAGCACACTTAAGACGTGCTTTATCCAGTGAAAACTTAGAAAGGGTCCAAGCAGCCAAAGCTGACATGATAAAGGTAAAAGAACTAGACCCCAGCAACATGCAAGCTTCACAAGCACTCCAACGCTACGCACAACACTTAAACCACGAAGGAGAAAAACAAGCAGTTTCTAAAGCCGCCAACACCCAAAGCATCGTTGCTAGAGCAGAGCAAATGAAGAACGTTGGCAATAGCCTGTTTAAAAAAAGCGACTTTGACAAAGCTATTTTGGAGTTCACAGCTGCTATCAAAATCCTTACAGAAGAGCTCCACAACTTACTGGAAAATCCAAGTGCAGTTGCTTTGCTTATTAACCTATACAACAACAGGGCTTTGGCTAACTCTAAGTTAGACTGCAACACTTTAGTCGTTCAGGACTGCCAAGAAGCCCTTAAGTTTGATCCTGACAACTTAAAATCTCACTACAGACTAGGAATTGCTCACAAAAACTGCGGAGACTTAGAAAAAGCTGTTGAGTCCCTTAAAAAGGTAACAGAACTCGACCCTAAGAACTATGCAGCTAAGCAAGAATACCAACAAGTAGTTGAGTTACTTAGTGAGCAAATTTCTAAGCAAACACAACACTTAGCAGCTCCCAAACACCACGGAAGAAGGGTCAGCTTCTCTTCTCAGCAAGAAACAGTGGCAGAAACCCCTACAGAACCACCCAAAAAACCCCAAAAAGCAGTTCCTCTGGACTCTGAAAAGATTGCTAAGGCTAAGCAGTCAGCTTCTAAGTTAGAAGTCAAAAAGCCGCCTAGGTCATCACTAGAGTTCGAACAGGCAATCAAAACCTACAAAGAACTTTATGAGTACTTAGTGTCCCAAGACCCAGAAGCCTTGCTGCAGCTCTACAAAAGCACCCAACTGCCTGCAGAAGTTCTAAACTCCTGTGTAGAGTGCCTTTTGTCGAAAGAAGAACTCAATGCTGAATGGGCCTTAAAGTTCTTGTCAGGAGTTCCCTCAACTCAGAGGTTCAGCACCTTAGCAATGATGCTTTCGAAGTCAGAGAAGCAAAGAATCCAGCAACTCCTGGACAAGGTTACAGAGGATAGTGCCCTACACACCTCCTTGCTTAAAGCTTTCCGAATATTAAAGGGCTAAAATGGAGTGGCTAATATTAAAAAATGAGAGTGTATTACGACGTGTTCAGCAATGACGAACTCCTTTCTGACTCTTACCCCATGAACACAACTTATGACGGAGTGGTCATAGAAGTTCCTTCAAGAATCAAAGTTAAGGGTGCCGAAGAAATAGATATCGGGCGTGGAAACGAATTCGGAGGGGGCGACGAGGAAGAAGCAGCCGACCCCACAGCTGAACGCGTCAATGAAATCGAGGATGCTTTCCAACTTCAAGAAACTCCTTTTACCAAGAAGGAATACTCCACCTATATCAAAGGCTATATGCAAAGACTCAAGAAGCACTTGGAAGAAAACGACCCCGACAGAGTAAAAGGCTTCATGGCAGGAGCTAGTCAGCTTGTGAAATTCGTTCTAGGAAACTTCAACGAGTTCCAATTTTACGTGGGACCTAGTTTTGACCAGTCCGCAATGGTCATTCTTGCTTACTACAAGAACGAAAGCGACGAAGCACCCCACTTCCTTTTCATCAAGGACGGATTGAGGGAAGAAAAATTCTAAACACACTTAATAACACTCTTAACAACACTCTAAGTGACACTTTTGAAGCCACACTTTTTGCATTCCAAAAACACTGTTTCTCCTTCGTCGGCACTTCTGGTTTGTCTGGAGGAGTAATAGAGTTCTTTAGCGTTGCACTTAGGACAAGGCATCTGCACTGTGGCTCTTTCTACCTGTATAGTTTGTTTGTCCCAGCCTTTTTTGCCTGGGAATTTTTTCTGGATAACTATTTGTTTTTGCTGGAGTTCGTTGTGTTCGCCACAGAAACCGCACTCAGGGTGGTCTGTTAGTAAACTTCCACAGCTACAGAACTGCACTGGTGCTTCCATGTTTATAAAAATAATGGCGTCTAGGTGATGTTGGCTTAGCTAGCATAGTTATTGACGCCTACAGCAATAAAAGAAGCATAGCAGGTTGCCTTTGCAAGCTGTAACGAACTTAGTAACATTCACATAAGTAATAATAAGTATGTCAAGCAACGACTCTGAGTTCTCTGAAGTGAATCTAAGCGAAATTGACGAGCGAGACGAAGCTTCAGAAAAAAGCACCTCCAAAAAACCTGACACCTTCATAGACAAGTCCGAAAAGCCTTTAAAAATCAGTTTACCAAAACCGCCCAAAAAGCCACTTTCCCTCAATGAAATCGAACAAAGGTTCTACGCGCACTTAAAAAAAGTGAGCCAAAAAATCGATGAAATGGCTAAGTCCAAAAGCCAACAAGAACTTAGCCAGTGCAGCTTCAAACCCAAAACTAACTACAATGGCCAGAAAAGAACCTTTAAAGAATTCTTACAAGACCAAAGCACCTACCAAGCCCGAAAACAGTCCAAACTCAAAGAAATGCAACTAAGAACTCAGGACTCAGAGAACCACTCCTACAAACCTTCTATATGCAAAAGGTCGCTTAACATTCCTAAGTCTCCAGAAGGAGTCCACACTAAGCTCTACAACATGTTCAGACAACAAAAAAGAACCAAAATGACCAAACTAATCCAACAAATGGACCAAAACTCCTTTTCACCCCAAATCAACCAAAGAAGCAAATCCATACACCGCGGAGCTCCTATAGAAGTTATCCTTTACAAAGACGCCCAAAGAAGACTAAATCCTCCAAAAAACCAAACTCCACAAGAACCCCAAAAAGCTAAAAAGAAACTCACCCTTAAAATCGAAAGCATCTTAACAGTTGACCAAAAAAACAACATCCAGAGTATTGGTTTCGACAAGTTTTCTGAAGTTCTGAGTGAAATGAAGTTTATAGAAAACAACTCTCAAGCAAAGGAAGCTTGGGAGTCTTTAGTTAAGCCTAGCAAAGATTTTATTCCCAAAAAAAGACTTATAAACTTCGTGTACAGGGTCATTAATGAACCTACTAACGATACTATGAAGAAGTTTTGCTCCAACAGAAAGGAAGCTTTAACACCTAAAGTCGAAGAAGTCAAACACCCCTATGTAAGCATGACTCAAATGACCAAAAGGCTCAAAAGTCCGCCTAAAACTTTTCATTTAAAGTCCAAAAAAAGCCCCAAAACTAGTGAAGACTTAAGTAACTGGATTAAAGACTTCCCCCACCTAGAACAACTAACTTCTCAGTTACTAAAATCCAACCTGGCAACCCAACCCCTACCCCCCCAAGAACCCATTTCCAAACACATCAAAAAAATCAAGCACAGAAAAACTAAACAAGCCACCACTCAAAAGAAACTCATCCACCTAGAGAAACCTGACTGGTGCCCACTTGACTTGAGCGACGCCGAAACTGTTGACTCGGAGTATTTAGTAGTGAGTGTGACTCTTCCAAACCAACAAAAACATAAGTTCAGAGTGTATGAAGGAACTGAAGCACAAAACATTTACGAGTTTGGAATGAAGCACCAACTGGGTGAGGACTGCATGAGACTCATAGCAGCTGAAGTGCTTAAAGCTCCAAAATATAGTTAATATTACTTGTTTAATTTGCTTAGGTACTTTTGAAGTCTTTCGTTGTCCTTCATGATTTGGCCTTTCATCTTTTGAAGCTGCAAAGGCGTAGTTTTATCTTGGATTCTTTTTTCAAGTAAGATTTTAGTTCTTCTAACCATCATTCCAAACTCAGTTTGGGCTAAGTTTTCGAAGTAGTTATTCAGAACCTCTCTAAAAGTAGTTACATCAATAGTTCCACAAGAACTATGCAAACTCTCCATATCCTGAGTCTTCAAGAACTCCTCTACAACCTTTTCTTTAGTGAAGTTAGTTTTTCTTTCAGCTTTAACTTTGTTTTTGACGAAGTTTTGGAAAGAATTCTGGATTTCTTTGTGAGCTTTGAACTTAAGTAGTTCTCCTTTTTTCTTGTTTTCGAGTTGAAGAAGTTTGTTTTTTTTGTAGGTGTTCCACTCTTTTACTTTTCTAGCACTAGAGCACCTTCTGGGTGGGTCTTCTTTTTTTTCGTTGCGTTTCATGGAAGGCGTATTGCCTTTAGGTCTGCTGGTGTCTGTTCTGCGAGAAGACATGATTTTTTCGATTTCTCGGTTAGACTCTCTTTCGTCGTAAGTCAAGCATAGTTTTTCTTGGTTGGTTTCTGAGATTAGTTTTTGTGGCGACTCAAAAACTTGGGGTTGGACTGAGTTCCGAGGACTTTGTGGAGCAGTGGAGTGCACCCGCTCTGGAAGGGCTTCTGGAGTTTCTAGGGGAGTCTGAAAGTCTTTAAAGATGAAAGGAGCCAAAATAGGCACTCTAAGAATTTGGAAATGAAGCACAGACTTGCGTTCAGTTTCAAGTTCGCAGGGTTCCTCAGGTATTTTCATCGACTCAAGAGTTCCAAACCTAGGAGTGGCTTGAGCTTTAGTTGGGGAAAGTGGAATGAGTGAGTCTATTTGGGGACAAAGACTTTCATAGTAGTCAATAGAAGCAGCAACTAAGTTGTAAAGCTCAGAAAAGCCTTCACAGTAAGCTTTTTTCTTAATGACTTTTCCAAAGGCTTCTTTGACTTTAAACATAGTTTCTTTTGGAGTTGTTTTAAGTTTGGTTTCTAAAGACTTAAAGTCTTGAACTGCTTGGTTAGCGTTTTTTGTAAACTTAGCGAAGGCACGGACTGGTTTAAAGCCTTCAAAGTCAGTCATTAAAAACAAAACAGCACAGTACAACTCCAAAGTGTTTTTGGAAGGCTCAAGCTTTTTTAGTTCTTCTAGTTTTTGGTTTTTGATGCTTTTAACTGCTACTCTGAGTGCGTGCAATTCAGACTTTTCGTCATAGATTTCACTTGACTTATTTTCAACTAACTCTTCAACAAATAGGTACAAGTTAGGAGGAACAACTTTGTTGTCCTCAGTTTTCATGTCTTGGAGTTCGCTTAGAATGAACCTAAGGTCTTCTTTGACGTTTTCACTCAAGTCCTTTTTTAGAATTTGTTCCATCTCGTCTATCTTTCCAAACACAGGCTCAATCTCGTTCCCAGTGGTGCACACTTCCCAAAGTTCTTTGAAGAAAGCTTGGATTTGAAGTTTAGTTTGGTCTTCGTTAGGTTTTTTCTTCCGCAAAACAGGTTTGATCTTGTTTCTAGAGTTACTTTCAGCCAGCGGGTACAGGGAAAAGGGGATTTGTGGCATCTGCTTAGAACTGTCCTTTGCTAGTGCTGCTGCTAGTAGCTTACGCTTTACGAACCCATTAACCTTATCTGCCATTATTTAAATTCCAACGAATTATTTCTGTTGCATAATCTGTTCAGCAAATTTGATTTCCTTGAGACGGTCTCCTACGTGTCTGGGCACATAAAGACGTCCTGGGTTCATGTTCCAGGGGTGCTTGGAGTCTCTGATGTTCACAGGGTGTTCTGGACCGTGCATAGGTCTTTGGTGTGGGTAATGGTTTTCTTCAAAAAGCATTTGGATCTTGGTTTTCTTTTTGTTGAACCTTCTAGAAGTGTAGGGGTTCTGTGCTACGTAGTTCTTCAGGAGTTCAAAAATAGAGTCTTTTGAATCAGCTTCTTCAAGGGCATTTTCTCTAGCTTTTCTGTAGTTTACAATGTAGTTCAGTAACTCTGGGCCTTCGTTTCCGTTGTAGATGTCACCTATATCCACTACGTTTCTTTTAGTGGGGACGTCTGGACACTCCACTTTTTTGTCCATTTTATTAAAATGAGTACTGTTTCTTTCGAACTAGAGTACCCCTTCCTCAGTAGCTTCAGTTCTGAGTTTGTGAACCCTGACCTGAGTTTGCAGGGAAAAAACCAAAAAACCATAGGAACCCACTCAGGAACTTTCCACTGTGACGAAGTCATGGCTTGCTACCTGCTTAGAATGACTCAAGAATACAAAGCAGCAAGGATCATCAGGACAAGGGATTACTCCGTACTAGAGAAACTTGACTGCGTAGTTGATGTGGGGGATGTGTACGACCCCTCCACTAACCGCTTTGACCACCACCAAAGGTCCTTTAGTGACACTTTCGGAGGAAAGTACAGCACTATACGTTTGAGCAGTGCAGGACTAATTTGGAAGCACTTTGGACTAGAAGTGCTTGGAAACTTAACAGGGATAACCGATCCAAGTACTCTTGACTTACTCCACACAAACATTTACAGAAGCTTATTTTTGGCCTTAGACGCTATTGACAACGGAGTAACTCCTTACGACATAAAAGAACCTGCAAAGTACTCTGACACCACAACTCTTGCACAAAGAGTCTCCAGAATAAACCCCCCTTGGAACTTCTCTGACAAAGATGCTGATTCTCGCTTTGAAAAAGCAATGCAGTTCTGCAAGTTAGAGTTTCTAGTAGTCCTAGACTACTACTTGTCCCAGTGGCTGCCAGCACGCCAAATAGTTAAAGACAGCCTTGAAGCGCGGCTAGAAGTTCACCCTTCAGGTGGCATAGTAAGGCTTAGTACATTCTGCCCCTGGAAAAGCCACATTCAACAGTTAGAGGAAGAAAAAGGAGTTATAGTTTACTATGTTTTGTACCAAGATTCTAGTTCTAACTGGAGAGTGCAGTGTGTAGAAGTACCTGGGCAGGAGTTTTGCTCAAGGCTTCCTTTGCCAGAAGAATGGCGGGGCAAAAGAGACCAGGCCTTAGCTGAAGTTTCTGGTGTCCAAGACGCTGGGTTTGTGCACCACAGTGGGTTTATTGGAGGAGCTAAGTCTTACGAAGGAGTTCTGGCCATGGCCAACATTAGTTTGGGTCAACTAAATAACTCACCTTAGTTTTATTGAAAGTTAATAAAAAATAGTTAAATGGGGTGCTGTGAGTTTAAAGGATTTGAAAACAAAGAACTAGTACTAACTGCAAACTTGAACCTTGAAGATGACTTTAAAGATATAAGTTTAGGTTCCCAAGATGACAACAAATTAGACAAAAATTGTTTCGTTAGGACTGATTGTACCCTACATCAAAGATATATTTCGATCTCTACTTTACTGGACGAAGTGGACAACTGTTTTCTGGCCCCTAGTGGTAGTTTTTGCGGGGGCAGTCTAATTGAAACTTTAAACTCTGCTAAGTTCCACAAGTCCCACAAAAAACACTTTAACTACTCCATGCAATAGTTAATTAATAGTCTCAATGAATTAGCTTTAATCATTTATAAATTACCTAACTGAAATTAATTAGAGCGCGGGAACTAAGTTTTTCTTCAATTGAAGTAGCTTTTGGGTAGTAGTTCTTTCTTGTTCTAGTAAGTACTCAATTTCTCTGTCTAGTTCGCAAAGTCTTATTTTGCACTTGGTTAAATGTTCACTAGACATCTCTGAGTAAGTTTGCTCAGTCTGCACGAGTTGATAAAAAACCTCAGGTTGCTCTGAGGAAGGTTTTTTGCGTTTCTTGTACTTTTTTTTAGGGATGCTGGGATCCTCAAATGAACTAAACACACAAAACTCACTAAACTGCTTTTCTTGTTCACTAAGAACTGCTGTTTTTATTTGAAGCCACTTCCAAGACTCAAACTTAACTTCGTCAAAGTTAGAGTAGCCGTGACTCATTTCTACTTGGCCTTGCATCGAACACCCTTCGTGTGTTTCTCCTCTAAACACCCACTTACAGTCCAAGAAGCCTATGTTTATGATAACTAAAGGCTCTAAGCACTCCCTGCAAACACACACTGAAGCTTCAGTGGTGTAGTCAAAGGTCTGATTGATCCCTACGTATACATAGTCTTTGGACCTGTAAATAGCACACTTGCTGTTTCTACACTTAGACTCAAAGTAAAAGCCGGGCTTAACTGGTTGACTTTGTGAAGTCCTTTTAAACTTAGACTCCTGAACCTCCCCGAAACTCATGTCCATGGGGTAAGTGTCTAAGTAACTTCTAATCTTGTTTTGTATGGTTTCTTTAACTNTCATTACGTTCCTAATAAAGTTCAGAAAGATCCTGCTTTTCTGTTCCTCGTCAGAGTNTCCCAGTTCGGGTTCATACGACTCCATCCACACTAAAAAAGTGTCTCTGAAAACCTTTTTACCCATTAACTTGTCAAGAAACTCGTAAGACATTGACTTAAAGCGTTCTTCTGACTTCACATTGTCAGGGTTGAGCTTGCGCACCCAGTTCCAGAACTTCTGCTCGTAAGGCAGTGCTACTTGTTTGCTGCGCCAAGTAAAGAAAATCCGAAGAAGTTTTTTACGTTGGTGTTCTTTTTCTTTAGGCTCTAACTTGTGGAGAAGGTCTTTCTCCAATAACCTCTTTTCGTGGGCTTGGGTTCTATTACGTGGGCATGACCGGTAGTAGTGGCCCAATCCTCCTTTGCCTTTTCCTCTAACTTGTGAGTATATTTCCAAGTCCATCGACAAGTTGCTTTGTGAACTTTGTTCTTCCATTTGAGTTTTTAAGTTTTAAACATTAAGTTAACTTTACCCCCGAGTGAATTGCTACGACTCCGAAAGTCAAGTTTCTATGGTTAACGTATTCAAAACCCGCTTTGTGTATTAAGTCAGCAAACTCGTCTTGACTAGGAAACTTCTCAATGCTTTCTACTAGGTACTGGTAGCTGTCCTTGTCTCCGGCAACTAGTTGTCCTAGAGTTGGAATGTAGTAGTGTGAGTAAAGACTGTAAGCATTGTCAAGCCCTGGGTACTCAACTTTGCTGAACTCCAAGCACATAAACCTTCCACCTTTCTTGAGCACTCGGTAGGCTTCTTTCAGAGCTTTCAGTCTGTCAGGCACATTTCTGATTCCAAAAGCAATAGTGTAGTAGTCGAAAGTAGCATCTTCAAAAGGAAGTTCTTCAGCGTTGGCTTCCACCCAGTCCATTTCGTAGCCTTTTTCTAAAGCTCTTTGTTTGCCTACTTCAAGCATTTCAGAGTTGATGTCTGACACAGTGATTTTAAGTGAATTGCGCAGTGTGGAGTAAGAAGGAACTTCTTTTCGGTACTTTTCAAGAACTCGGAAAGCAATATCCCCAGTGCCTCCAGCTACGTCGAGGAAGGCCAAAGGAGTGCTTGAGTCAAAAGTGCCCATGTCTGTTAAGAACTCGTCTTTCCACCACCTGTGGACTCCCATACTCATAAGGTCGTTCATCAAGTCATAGTTATTAGCTACACTGCTGAAGACTTGGTTCACTAAGTTCTGTTTTTCAGCTATAGGAACTTCTTTGTTTCCAAAGTCTGTTGTGCTGAACCTTCTGATAAGTCTCCGCATTTTATTGTAAATGGGTCCAAGACACTTTAAGAACCTAAAAAACTGGTGGAATTACATGACCGCCACTTTTGGACTCAATACTCTTTTGGTGCTGTTTTTAGTGTACTGGGCACAAGGATTCAAGCAGTTCGGAATACTTGCTGTGACTTTTTATTACAAAGAAACACTTAAATTATCAGCTTCCACCACACAATTCATAAGGACTGTCACTTACATAGCTTGGTTTGTTAAGCCTTTCTATGGAATTCTAAGCGACAACATTCCAGTGTTTGGGTTCCACAGAAAGAGTTACTTGACACTTTCTGGACTTGCAGGAGTGGTTTCCTCTTTTAGCTTGTTCTTCATTGAAGACTCAGTGTACTCGTGCTTGGCACTACTGGTCTCTGAGTTCTCTGGAGCAGTGTCAGACGTAGTAGCTGATGGAATTATGGTCCAGGAATCACGCAAGGACCCTAAAGAGGGCTCAGAAAACCTACAAAGTTTTTGCTGGATGGTGCTGAGCTTAGGAGGACTCATTGGTGCACCTTTAGGAGGAGTAGCTTTGGACCACATTGCTCCTAAGTACATCTTAGGTTCTTTGTTTGTGTGTCCTTTGCTTCTGTTGTTTGCAGCTAATAGTTTGCACGAAGAACCCTCTACTCCAAGCTTTTCAACTGTGCAAACGAAACTCAAAGACTTGTTTGGGGCTTTTAAAGAGCCCAGCATAGTTAAACCAATGAGTTTTATGTTTTTTGCCAGAGCGTGTTCGCCTTCGTACCCCGAACTCACAATATACTTTATGAAAGACGAACTAGAGTTTTCAGCTACTTTCATGTCTCTAATGGGACTTGTAGGGTATCTTTCTCTAGGAATAGGCAGTTTTATGTACAAAAAGTTTTTGAAAGGCTGGAGTTTTCCTAAAATACTAGGATGGGGTCAGGTACTTTTGGCGTTTGTAGGGGTGCTAGACTTGCTGCTTGTGACTAAAGCTTTTGAGCTTCTGAATATTCCAGCTACTTTGTTTGCTCTAGGAGGGGACTCTGTGTCTTCAGTAGTGAACTTTACCTTTAGCTCCATGCCATTCATGGTGTTGTCTGCGAAGCTCTGTCCAGAGGGGTGCGAAGCTACTTTGTTTGCTTTATTTTCTTCAGTGATAAACTTAAGTTTTGCTACTTCTATACTGTTAGGAGGAGTGCTAACTGAGTTGTTCCAAGTAGACACAAACAACTACGAGTACATATGGTTGCTTATGACTATAAGGATAGTAACAAGGCTGTTGCCCTTCTTCATGCTGGGCCTTTTGCCCAAACCTGACAAAGAAGAAGAATATTTCATAGAGTTCGAAGTCTTAGACGAGCCATTTAACAGTGTTACTTAAGTTTTAAGCTTCTTTCAAGTTCGGAAATCCTTTTCTCGTACTTTCTGCGTTGCTGCGAAACTTCTTGTTTGAGTTGCTTAATGTAGTTTTCGTACTTTTGAGCAACGTCTGCAGTGCTTTTTTCTAGCTCGCACCTTTCTTCAAGGAGTCTGTTGAAAACGTCCAGTACGTCTGTAGGGTCAACATCTTTGTTTTCAAGTATTCTTTCAATATACTCCAAAGTGCCTTCTGGATTCTCTTTTGCAGACACGAACTCATTGAGTTCGTCCATGTCTAGGTTTAAAATATCCATGCAGTCGGTGTAGTATTCCTTGTCCATTTGCCCTGAACTTCCTAATTGGGACTTGAGTGACTCTACTTGGGAAGCCAACTCTCTAAATATCCTTCTTGTGATTTGGTAGAGTGCTTGTAACTGGGACTCGCTTTTTTTAACTTGCAGTTGGAGTCTTTCATTTTTCTTGATTTCTTTTTCAAGCGAAGTGTAGGTTTCTGCTGAGTTGGTTTGGTTTTCTGCTTGGAGAGACTCAAGTTCCATTTCTGTGGTTTCTAGTTTTGCTTTAACTGCTTTGATTTGGGAGTCTTTTCTTTCAAGGTCAGTTTTAAGTTTTTTAACTTGTTCTTTTAGTTTTTCGTTTTGTTCAGTTTTGCTTTTTTGGTTTTCGAACTCAAAACTTAAGTTGTCTAGTTTGTTTTTGGTTTCTTTGATGATAGTGTCTTTCCTGACTAAGTCGTTTTTCATAGTTCTAATGCGTTCAGCCATAAAGGTGTTATCCTCAGTAAGTTTTTTTTCAATGTCTTTATACTGTTCAATAGAATTTTTCATTTCAAAAATAGTTTTGTCTTTCCTAGTCATTTCGCTTTTCAGCTTTTTCATTTTTTCAGAGATGTCTTTGGCTTGCTCGATCTCGTCTTGTAAAGCGTTGGCTTCAGTTTCTTGTTGGTCTTTAAGGGCTTTGTAGTTCTCTAAGAGTTCTCTTTTTCGGTTGAGTTCTTCGTTGGCTCTTTTAAGCGAGATTTCAAGTTCTTTGTTGGAGTTGAGTAGGTTGTTCCATTCGTCAGGAGAGTGCCACTTAGCTTTGACTCTGTTGACTTCTTCTGAGAGTTTCTGGATTTCGTAGCGGTGTCTTTTTTCGAGTTCTTGTATTTCTTTGCGGTTTGAAGTGCCTTTTTCTTTGATTTCTTCTTGAATGTTCATGTTGGTGTACAGTTCAGCTCTGAACTTTTCAGCTTCTTCTTTAACAGTGTTGAGTTGGAACTCTAGGTTTTTAATGATTGCTTTGAGTTTGTAAACTTGGCTTTGGAGGATAACTACGTCTTCAGGTGCTTCAGTTTCAGCTGAGGGTTTAGACTTGGTTTTGGGCTTTTTAGTTCGGAGTTCGTTTTTAAGCGAGCGAATTAAAGCGTCTTTTTTGGAGATTTGGAGCATGTAATCAAAGTTTTCAGCAGACTTTTTGGGACCTTTTCTAGTGCGCAGTTCTTGTAAGTACTGTTCTTTTAAGCTTGAAAGTTGGGTTTCGTACTTGTCAGTAGTTTTTTGGAACTGTTGGTAACTGTTGTGGACTTCTTTTTTCATCTCGTCAAGTTTCTCACAGTGTTTGGTTTCTAGTTCGGTTTTTTCGTCTTGGAGTTCTTTTACTCTAGCTTCGAGTTCTTTAATGGCGGCTTTGTTTTGTTTCTTGGCTTTTTCGAGGCCGTCTAGTTTGGGTTCGGCTTGTTCCCAGGCGTTTTCAAGGTCTTTGATTTGTCTGTAGAGTTCTTCTTTTTCGTTTTCTTTGTTTTCTAGTTCTTTTTTGAGTTCTTTTTCTCTGTTTTTGAGGGACTTTGCTTTGGCTAGTTCTTGGGTGAGTTTTTCTTTGAGTTGGGAGATTTGGGTTAAGTAGTAGGTTTCTAGTTCTTTTTTGTCTTTTTCAGCTTGTTTAACATACTCAGCGTAGTTCTCTGCGTTGTCAACTTTTTCTTGGAGTCTGTTGAGTAGGTTGTCTTTTTCTTGTTTTAAAGACTCGTTTTGTTGCTCGGCAGTATAGGTCCGGTGTTCTTGTTTTTGAATTTGTTCTTTTAACTCAGTTTCTGTTTTTTTGAGTTCTTGGTACTTAGTTCCTTGTTCTTTTTGGAGTTTTATAAGTTCTTCTTCTGCTTTAAGGCGTTTTCTGACTTCTTCGTCTAGGGATACTATTTTTTGTCTGAGTTGTTCTTGGAGTTCGTAGATCTTTTTTTGTTTTTCTTGAATTTGAGTTTCTAAGTTTTGCTTTGCTAAGTTGAAGTCTTGGGTTTGTTCTGGAATCACTCTTTGAGGCGACCTTTCGTATTTCCTAGTATGGTGTTTGTGTTTGTGGGTTTTCTTTGGGGGTTCTTTTTGGAGTTCTTTTTGGAGTTCTTTGAGTTGCGACTGCAAGTGGGCTTTTTCTTTGTTGTGTTTTTGGGTTTCATAGTCTAAGTCATCTTTTAAGGCAGTAACTCTGCGTTTGAGGTCTTGGTTTTCTTCATCGTAGCTTCCTTTTTTTCTGAGTTTTTCAAGTTCGTTTTTGAGTTCTTTGTTTTGGCGTCTTAAGTTGCTTACTTCAGAAACTTGTTTGGTTTTTTCCTCCTGCATGAGTGACACTTGTTTCTGTAACTCGGAAACGTGTTTATCCTTGGACACAAGGGTTTGTTCGTGTTGGTTTTTCCAGTCTTTCATTTTTTGTCCAGATTCTTTTTTGGAGTTGTAGAAGTAATTAAGTTCTGCTTGGAGTTCTTGGCACCTTTGGTCTAGGCTGTCACATTCTTTCTGGACTTCTGAGTACTTGTAGTAGTTTTCTTCCAGTTGTTCTTCTAGTTTTTGTTTTTGCTTGATGTAGTGTTCTTTTTCTTGGATTTCTCTGTTAAGGTGTCTGTTGGCTGACTCCAGTTCTTCTTGGAGTTCCTGTACTTGGTACCCGTAGTCCATTTTGAGTTTTAGCATTTCTTCTTCAGTTTTTTTTTTCATAGTTTCTGCCAGTAAGGCCCTTTCCCTGTAGTTCTGTTCACTAGTGTCACATCCCCTCATGTCTTGGAGGTCGCTTTTGATCAGTCCGCAGGTTTGCCGCAGCACTTCGATTTCGTCAGCTGTTTGCTTAGTGCGGTTGGCAAGTTCAATAGCAGCTCCTTTGTACTGCGCCGAAGAGGCCATGTTCCCTGAGACTTCTACTGATATTTGGTTAGTGAAGTCAACCAGGTTTTTAATAGTGTTGTGACTTAGAGAAAGTTGGGTTTCTAGGAGTTCTACGTACCAAAGCTGCCTGTCCTCTTCCCTGGAAGGTTTGTATGTAATCAAGTTCTGCATAGGCTCGCCCTTAGTAGCTTTGTAAAGTGACTGGGTCAAAGCCCTTATAACTATTCTTTGGGCGTTTTCTATGTTGGGGTAGTCTCCTTGCATCACACTTGAGCCCTTTTCTAAGTCTGTGAGTTGCTGGGTCAAGTAAATGATCCCTTCTACTAGTACAGGCAAGTCTTCTTCACTAGCTATTTCTTCTTCTTGCTGCCACAAACTAGACAAAGGCACGTACTGCCCCCAAGAGTTAGCTTCGCTTAGTCTAAGTTCAGCTACTTGTGCTTCGAGTTCTTTGACTCTTTTTTTCAAGAAGTACTCAGGTTCTTTGCTTTCGTCCAGGTAAAACTCTTCCGGGGGTTCAGGCAGGTTTTGGGACTCCATGTACCTTCTGAGGTTAACTAGCTTGGCTTCAAATAGTCTGGCTGTTTCGTCCTTTTTAATGAGTTGTTCTCTGAGTTCTCCTTGGTTCTTGGCAGAAGCTCTCAGTTTCCTAGAGGCGTCTGACTCGCCTAGTTTGGCGGCAATAAGTGCCCTTACTAGTCTTTGAGGTCCAATAGCTTGGGGTCTTTGGGGTTTTTCAAGGGTGAGTTTTGACTTAGTTTGTTTTTTGGGTTGTGGGGGTTCTAGTCCGAGGCCTGACTTAAGTTCCATCACTACTTGTTTTTGGGCTTCGAGTTCTTCTTTGACTTTGTAGTGTTGTTGTGATAAGTTTTCGTACTTAGTTGAGTAGTCCACGTTTGAGTCTCTCAAGTACTGAAGTTCCTTGCTGAGTTCTTCGATATGAAGTTTCAAGTTGTAGTTTTGGTTTTTAAAGTCTCCAGGGAACTCTCCGTCTTGGAACTTTTCGTTCATTTGGTTGTACTCGTCTTGCAATTTTTCTTTGTGTTGTTTAAGTTCTAGTTGGCTTTGAGTTTTTAAGTTTTGGATTTCAACTCGTTGTTTTTCTTTCAACTCAGTGATTTGTTTTCTGAGTTCAACTTCTCTTTGGGTTTCTGGAGTAGGTTGTTCGTTTTTGAGTTTTTTCAAGCTGTTAAGTTCTCTTTTGAGTTCAGCTATTTTGAGTTGCAAAAAGTTGTTTTCTTCTTTTCTGACTTGGTTTGACTCTTTGAGTTTGAATATTTGGGCTTGTTTTTCGTCAAGTTCTTCTTTCATCTGGGAAGTTTCTACTACTTGTATGTTGACTTCAAGTTCTTTTTTTTCTAAGTCGTTCACTATTTGGGACAAGTTTTCGTTAGTCATTTCTAGTGAGTTTTTGTCTTGAATTGCTCTGTTTAGTTGTGCTTGCAAGTCATCAACTTGGATTTTTAGTGCGCAAATTTCTCTACTGAGTTCTAAGAACTTGTTAGGGTCAGCTGTTTCTACTCCTATTTTCACAATAGTTGAGTCTACGTAAGCTTTAATTTCTTCGTCGCGTATTTTCATTTGGCTAGAGACTTCTTCTTCAGCTTTACTTTGTGATAGCCTTTGGAGGCTCCTTGAGTTAGAATTGAGCATGGCAACTTTGCTTTCTAAAGCTTCTGCTTTGTTTTTGTACCTTTCGATATCACACAGCAACTTTTGGTTTTGCTTTTCGGATTGCTGCAGTTGAGTGCTTCTGTCTTGGAGGTCTTGTTGGATTTGCTTGAGTTTGGAGTGGTAAATCTCAGGGTTAGGCATACTCAAGAATTGGTGTTTAGTTTGGAGTTCTCCTGAAAGCATTTGTACTTCGTCAAACAGCCTTTCACAAACTTCTATAGTGCCTTCGTCTAAGTACCTAAAGTAAACCTCGCTTCTAATGAGGAATTCTAGTTCTTTGTTGCGACTTTCATACTTAAGTAACGTTTGATCACACTCACTGATGATGCTCTGCATCTGACCAATGACCTTTTTAAAGTACTCAGGGTCTTGGACTTTGTGTGAGATGTTAGAAAGTCCTATAGCTAGTTTGTTCACTGCCAATACTAAAGGCCTGTCACTTTCGGACTCCTGCAAAAGGTTTTCTTGTTCTTCGCGAACCTTAATAAGACTGTCTCGGAAGTCCTGGCGTTCTTTAGCAAGTACTTGGGAGTGTCTTTTTTGCGACTGGTGGAGTTGTTCCATGTACGAGTGGATTTTTTCTTTGCTAGCCTTTTCTTCTTCTTTGAGTCTTGAAAGCTGAGCTTTGAGAGTAGATATGTCGTGGTTCTTGACTGAAACCTCTGCTTCAAGTTCTTTGGCGGACTTTTTGAGTTCTTCAATTTGCTGAGTTAAGTTGGCTTTTTCTTGTTTGTCTTGTTCAAACTTTTCTTTGAGTTTTTCGTTTTCGTTGCACTTGGACTCTTTGTCTTTCATAAGAGCTGAGATTTCGTTATTTAGTTGGGAGATTTGTCTGTTGAGGTTCTGCTGTATAGTTTTGCTGTGACAAACCTTAGCTGACAAGTCTACAAGTCTTTGGTCTAGGTCAGGAGTTCCTTCGATGGTTTCCATAAGTATAGCTATTTGAGAAGTTCTTTCTTGTATAGAAGCTTCTTTTTCACTAAGTTCTGTTTTAAGTCTCTGGAGTTGTTTTTGGAGTTCAGCTTTTTCATTGGCTTGTATGCTGTTGTTTTGTTCTAGGTTGTTCATAAGTTCGGAGTTCTTGTGTTGCAAAGTAGTTACTTGGAAACTTAAAGAGTCTACTTTTTTTCTGGAGTTACTTAGTTCTTCTTCTAAGTTTTCGTTTCTTTTTTCTAAAAACAAAGCTTCTCGTTGCATTTTGCTGATTTCGTCAAGGTGTTCAGAGCACTTTAAACTGTACTTTTCTTTGAGTTGGTGGGTTTCTTTAAGGGCTTCGTAGTGTTTGTTCTGGTATAGAGTCGATTCTTTGTTGAGTTCAGCTATTCGTTTTTCGTAACGACGCATTTCGAACTGCTCCCAGTCAAGTTCAAGGCCTTCTTTGGGTTGTTCTTCAGTTTGACTAGAACTGCTTTGCTTCAGTGACTGGGAAGCAGCTCTAGACAAGGACTCTTTTTCGACTTCCCAGTTTTTCCTTTCTTCTTCAAGTTGTGTTTTGAGGCGCTTAGTGATTTCTTCAGCTTTGGCTGCAGCAGTTAAAGCTTCTTCTTCCCTGGACTTAAGGTTTGAAATTCTGGCGTTGAGTCTAGTGACTAGTTGGGTTTGGGCTTGGATGTTTTGGGTGAAGTTTTCAGAGGAGTCTATTTTTTGGAGGATGCCTGCCATTTCGCTGTGGAGTTCTTTGTTGGCGTTTTCTAAAGACTCCACTAGTTTGCCCAGTTCTGACTTTTCTCTGTCAAGTTCAGAAACTTTGTGCTTTTCTTCGTGCAAAGAGTTCCTTAGTTGTTGTATTTCTTCTTCAGGAGAAGGAGCAGCTTTTACCATAGCTTCAGCTTCTGCGTGGGCTTTTTGGACTTCTATGATTCTGTTTTGCATCTCGATGAGTTCTTTGTTTTTCTTAGCCAGTGACTCTTCTAGTTCTTGCCAGTGCACTTTGGACTCTTTTAGGCTTTCAGAAAGTTTTAAGTTTTCAGCTTCTAAGTTTTGGATCCTTTGAACCTTTTCGTCACTGTCTGAGTCGAGTTCGGACTGCTTGAAGGTGTTGGAGCTCTGCTGGCTTTCAGCAAGTTGTTTGAAGAGGTTTTTGTTTTCTTCTTCTAGTTGCAGTACTTTCGAAAGCACTTCATGGTAACTGGCTTGCGAAAACTTTCCTAAGAGTGACTCAATGTGCTCTGACTGGGTAGACACCTTAGTGCGCAGTTCAGTGATGACTTGGTCTTTTTCTTTAAGGACTTTGTCGTGTTCTTGGCGAATGGACTCGTGGCGGTTGCTTAGTTCCAGCACGTAGTTTTCTCTTTTTTTGAGTTTGTTGACGTCTTCGTCAGCCTTTTTGAGTTTGTCAGCGAGTTCCTGGATCCTTTTGATGTTTGACTCAGCTTCTTGCTTGTAAGACTGTATTTCTTGTTGCATGTTTTCAATTGTGGCTTCCATGTCGTAGCTTCCACTCATTTCTAAACTGTCTACTTTTCTTTTTAACTCAGAAACTTGTTTTTCTTTGTCGTAGTTAACTTGTTTGAGCTCTTCAATGGTAGAATTGGCTGACTTCAAAGACTCCTCAGCGTTAGTAAGGAGCACTTTGGTGTCAGTAACTTTATGCTGCAGCTGAGTGATGATTCCTTGTTGTTGCACAACTCTGCCTTCTAAGTCTTCGATGAGTGAGTCTTTGATTTGGAGGATTTCTAAGACCTTAGCGTTTTTCCTTTCGTTCCTTTCTCTTTCTTGTTGCAAAGTGAGATCCACAAGGTTTTCTAAGCTAGGAGCTTTGTCCCGGAGTGCGTTTTTTACTTGTTCTAAGTACACGTCGTTCTTTCTGTACTCTTCGAGAGAAGCGTTGAGTTCAGTGTTGGTTTCTTGGAGTTTAGCTAGTTCTTGTTCGACTCTGGACTTCTCCTCTATAGTAGCCTGTGCTTGGTTCATAGCAATGTTTATTTCTTGGAGTTCTTCTTCGAGTCTTTCTATTTTTTGGTAGGCTTGTTCGAGTTCGAGTTCTTTGTCGTCTAGTTGTTGCTTGATTCTAAACTTGGACCGTGACATTTCTTCTAGTTGTTTTTGTTCAGATGTCTTCAGTGGCTTGTCCCACTGGGGCTTGAGACTCACGTAGAACTTTTCTTCGAAGTACTCTGAGTAGATGTGAATTACGTCACGAATTGTCCATCCAGCTTTGTGCTTTCTGAGCAAGCTAGCGGTTATTTGGATGACTATGCTTTCTTTAGGAGAGAGTGAAAGGTGCGCGGGTTTTATTTCGTAGGACCTGTCAATGGTAGGGCCGGGTTTTATACTGAAACTTAAAGGGTCTTTTGAAACGTTAGTTAAAGTAACTTCTGCTGTTTCTGGGTTTTCCACTTCAATGCCCTCAATTACTACTTCTTCTGGGTCAACTAAGATTCTGCCGCTCTGGTGCATATTTTAAATTATGAAAACCTTTATGCTTTATTATTAAGTAGTTTGGCAAACAGTGCCCCTATTGCGCCTGTGCAGCCCAAAACAATAGCGTACTTGCTGGCAAGAGTTGACTGAGAAATCCTAGCTATGTCTTGACAGCTCGCTAGGGTGTACTCTAGGTTTTTGTTTTTGGCTTGTGCGTTTTTGAGGTCTTCTTTGAGTTTTTCAACGGCGTTTTCTAGTTTCTGGAGTTCTTCAGAGCGCTCTGCGTTGGTTCTGGACTCAGACAGCATTCTTGAGTAATGGTTGGAGTCAAGTGGGTTTCTTCTGTTTGGAGAATTAGAACGGTTCCTGAGGGGGCTTGACCTGCGTTCTCTGTACTCCTTAGTTCTGTTTTCTAAGTTGGAAAGTTGACTTTGGAGTTCCTTTAAGGTGATTTCTTGTTCCCTGCTGAATTCTTGTTCTTCTTGGTCTAGTTTTCTGAGTTCCGCTTCTTGGAAGTCCACTTGCTTCCTTAGTGATTCTTTTTGGTGAATGAGTTTGTTCTTGAGTTCATTTTTTAATTTCTTGAAGTTTTCAGTTTGTTGGTAAGTGGCTTTTTGGTCTTGTTCAGATTGAAAAATCCTTTTTTCTAGGTCTTCAACTTCGTTTTTCGAACGGGGGATCTTGTTTTTGGTGTGTTCAACTTGAGTTTCTAGTATTCTTAAGGAGTTTTTGAGGGCTAGGATTTCTGAGTCAGTGTTTTCTAGAGTTAGTTTGAGTTGCTGGTTGTTTATTGTCCTTTCAGAAACTTCTGAGGTAACCTGTTGTAAGACTTGTTGGTTGTGGAATACATTGGAGTTGGAGTCTTGCAGGAGTTTATTATGCTGTTCGTTTTTCGCTTTGGTTTCTTCTAGTCTTCTAGTTTTGGCTTCTATGTGCTTATGGATTTTAATCATTTTCACAGAAGTTTTGTCTTTGATTTCTTCTTCTATCTGTGAAACTTCTAAGTCGTATTTTCTTTTCTCGTCCTTTTTGTAGTCTAGATCCCTTCTGATGTTTTGGTAGTCGTACTCAGTATCGTTTTTATCCTTAATGAGTCTTTCAAGTTCTCTTTTTTTGGCTTGTTTTGCCTGAACAGTTGCTCTTAATGCTGGAGTTTTTTCAAGGTACCTGTTAACGAGCTTCCTAACTCGGGCACCTTCTTCTGAATCAGCTCTAGCTATTTCTTGGTTTCTTCTTCTGGTTGCTTCTGCGGCTCTTTGGCGTCTTTCCAGGGCTAATTGATGAGTTTGTTCTTCGACGAGTCTAGGAATAATGCCTGTGTGGTACAGTTCGTAGCTCATTCTAAGTTGGTTGAGTAAGGCAATTAGTCTCTGGTTTGTAGATCCGTTGGCTTGTGGCTGTGCTATAGGAGTGAACTCCAAGATTCTAAAAGCCCAGAGTGCCTCTTCGTCTCTGAGATTGAAGTGAGTAGGTCTGAACCCTCCAGGTCTCCCTGAGTAGCCTTCATGGAAGCTAGTGAATTCATCTGATTCTCGAGCTATGAAACCCCAGAGTCTTTCCTCTGCTTGGAGAT
>PR_CR_10_Liq_1_inCRDRAFT_1000155_pt1 | contig 39600 bp, 30 predicted proteins | sample PRCRCaboRojoPR_3_FD_10241 | JGI IMG/M metagenome (IMG submission 10241) | reverse complement strand
CATTAAGCCAGGCCCGGACCCTTATACTCGTACGCATAGCGGTAATGTGACGCGAGGTGAAGGCTCAAGAGCTGTATGGGGTATCCACGAGACATCATTTTAATTTAATTTTAAATTATTGGGTTTAAGATGTTTCTGGTGCATGCTTCTCACATTCACTGTTTCCAGTGCTGCCTTCAAGTTTCTGATTTAATTCATTTTGCGGACTTAGATTACTTTGGGCTTTGCTTCGGTTTTTTTTATACTTGAACCTTACAAACTGAGCTACTTCATTATCAGAGGGGGAAGGGTCTGAATGTAAAAGGGCAGAAGGACTCAGTGGCTCTGTAAAGTTGAGTGGAATAAGAGGAGGCTTCTTCACCTTTTTTCCTTCTGTGCTACTTGGTGCTCCTTCCGACGAACTTATTTTGTCTAACTTACACTTAGTTTCATCTAGTTCCTGTTTGCTCTCTAGGTCACTAGAGCACTCTGAATTGTATTTCTCTGAAATTTCCTTAACACAAGGCAGACACTTTAAAATAAAGTTTTTCATTGTAACAATATCTGGATACTAATTATTGAAATGGAACTAAAAGGAAGTGCTAACCTCAGGTACCGAGTGGTGCTGTCTGCTTTAACAGGAAGTCCCTTAACAGTAACACACATTAGACACAAAGACGACTACCCAGGACTGCAGAACTCAGAAGTGAACTTTCTTGAATTAGTTTCCAAAATCACAAACGGGACCCAAGTTACCATTAACCAGACAGGGACAGAACTTAGGTTTGTGCCTGGAATCATTACTAACAACCCTTCCCTAGACACTATTTCTCACAACTGCGACAAACACAGAGGACTTGCTTACTACTTAGAACCAGTAATTCTTATTGCTCTTTTTGGCAAGCATTCTTTGAACCTCCAACTAAGAGGAGTTTCTAACCTGCCCAATGACTTGAGCTTAGATTATATCCAGTTAGTTGTAGTTCCACTGCTCAAAAGTATCGGAATCGAGAATGTGGACCTTAAAATCAGTTCAAGAGGCGAAAACGCCCTTGTGACTCTTAAAGTCAAGCCCCTCCGCAAAATAGAAACCCCCATTCAACTCACAGACACTGGAAAGATCAAACGGGTCAGAGGAATAGCTTACTCGTCTAGAATCAACGTGCAAATGGCCAACAGAGTAGCTTACGCAGCCAAAGGCCAACTACTGCACTTTTTGCCAGACGTGTGGATCCAAACAGACCACCAGAAGTCAGAAACTCCTTTGCTTGGAGTCACTCTGGTTGCAGAAACCACCACTAAGAGTCTTTTGAGCGGAGAGTTTTTAAGAGGCGAAGAAAGCAACTTTGAGTACTTGGAAAGTGAAGTTCCTGAAGACCTGGGCACTTTGAGTGTGCTGTCTTTGTTGGAAGAACTCACTCAAGGAGCTTCGATTGACACAGGAGTGCAGTGCTTGGTTTTGCTGCTGATGGCACTTAGTGCTTCCCAGAGTTCAGTTAGGTGCGCTAGACTTACTCCTCAAGCTATAGACTTAATGCGTTTGATTAAACAAGTACTTAAAGTAGAGTTCAAGTTCGAAGACTTGGCTAATCCAGGTGAAGACGAAGTAGAGGAAGACCAGTACTTAGAAGAACCCTTGAGAGAAAACCTCCCTAGAAACGTTATTTTGTCTTGCACAGGAATTGCTTACGAAAACATGGCCAGAATAGCATTTTAATTACCAATAAAAAAGAGCTTGCAAACCAGCATGGTCACTCATTTGGGTGAAGGGCTGATTTTCTACGTAAAAAGGCACCACTTCAGTTTGCTCGAAGTCAATTTGAGTCCCTTCTTCTATTTCCCCAAACAACAAAACGTAGTCGATGCTTTCGTCGGAGTTCTGCACCCTTGGAGCTGTAAGCACTCTTTCAAGCGGCTGTCCTTTCTCATCAACTCTTCCGTAAGTGCTGGGACTTTCTCCGTACCTTTCACGCATGATGTCCCTGACTTTAACTCTGCCTTCTCCTGAAAGTATACTCATGGACTCTGCGTACTCGTCTTGGTAGTCAATGTCCTCTGAAAAAACCCTAGGTTTGCTTTCTGCTCTCGCGTCAATGTTTAAGTCACCTAGAAGCAACACAGTTCCTTTTTCGGAGGCTTTGTGGTCCATGAACCTTCTGATTTCTTGGAGTTGAGTCCTTCTAACATTGCGGTAGCTTCTGTACTTTTGGAAGTTTGAGGTGCTGTATGAAGCTTGCATATGCGTGGAAAACACATGGAAGGTCTTGGTGTCCACAGATACTTGAGTATAGAGACAGCCTTTCTGACTTAAGCTGTCAGTGTCCATGGAGTCACTGTACGTTTCAAAGTCAGTTTGCACAATAGGATATTTGCTCAGAACTAAAAGACCGCCATCTACTAAACTGCCCTCGAGCCAGCCTGGGTTGGGACTTTCAGCCATGTAGAAGAAACCCATTTCTCTGGCTGCTTTTTTGAGTTTTTCTTTTCGCGAAGAAAAGCTAGCAAACATTTCTTGCAGACAAATTAAGTCGTAACTTTGCATGCAGTTCTGGATGAAGTAGTTAAGTCTGGGGTTTTTATGGTCGCTTGAGTTAGTTTTTACGAAAGGAGGCCTTAAGAAGATGTTTAGAGTCAGTACTTTTAAACTGAAACGATGCTTAGCAATAGCCTTTTCCATTTATTAAACCCACTTCCACTTTGAAAGGTCAGGGACTTTTTGGACCTTTTGATTGATGTCTTCAATGTGACTCCAAACGAGCTTTGTGTGTTCTTGTCCCAACTTGTTTTCTGCCTCGTACACCACTTGTTCTATGAACTCTTGAGAGTCCTCTCTCTGCTCCAAACAGTCTAAAGTAAGTTCCCTAACCTCTTTCCAACTCCTTTGTAGCTCCTTAAACACCTTCCAGTTTATTTCGGTCTCAAACAAAAAGTGTGCCCAGTGCAAGTTAAAGAACTCCATTTCCTGAGCAAATACCTTGGCGTTCTTTCTAGACAGTTGCCAGTAAAGAGGTGAAAGCTGCAGGTAAATAATGTTTAGGTAAGTAACTACTTTTTGGGGACTGCAGTAAACTTCAGGAAAGGAGTCTGAAAACACGTAGTCCCTAGTGTGCAGAATTAAGGGTGTGTAGAGTTGTTTGCTAAACTCCAGTTTAAGGTTTCTGTAAAGGTTAACGCTTCTGTAGTCTTCAAAAGGAAGTTTAGTGCCTAGTTCAGGGGTCTTTTTGAAGAAGTTAAGTAACTTCATCTTAATAATGAAAAAAAGCAAAGAACTTAACAGTCGGAGTCCTGAACCGAAAAGAAACGAAACCAGTTCTACCAGCAAAAACATCAAAAGCATCTCCATCAACTCTAAAGAAAGATTCAAACCTAGTAACCTCGAAACCAAAAACTTACTTAAAAAAGAAGAACCTGAAAACTTGTATAGAACCAACCCCAGTGCTTCCGAAGGGCCTCCTGAAGTTTACCTTCACAGGAACTCCAAAGGCGGAGTTTACATCCACGAAAAAGACATTGAAGGCCTTTTCAGGTTCATCGACCCGCAAGGATTCGGAACCATCACAATGCAAGACATCAAAAAGAGAGTCTCTAGCTTTGCCAGAGAAATGACTACAAGGGACTACAAGTTCCTCATGTCTGGCAAAAACACCATAACTATCAGGGAACTTATGGAAATACTTGAGTACAACGAACTCGAAGACTTCGACCCAGTAGCTGAGGCTTTTAAGTTTTTCGACCCTGAAGAAACGGGCTACGTGGACCTTAGGAAACTCAAAGAAATATTCAAACAACTAGGCTACGAAGAACTAACCCAAGGCGACCTACAAATCTTGGTGGAGTGCGCAGACGCAGACTTAGACGGCAAAATTTGTCTCGAAGACTTCCGAAGACTCATTCCTATCCACGAACCCGAAGAGCAGCACCCCAAAAACGTGAACTTAGTTTACGACCCTCAAGTGCACGAGCAGTTTAAGTCCAACATACTTAACTTAGGCAATAACTAAGTGTTCTGGTGCTTGTCAACTTAAAAATGTCGAAAGCCTGGGAACTATACAAAAGGCCAACAGAGAAGCAAGGAGAACTTCTGGACTTAAGGGGAATGGGAGAAGTTAGGTACTACGATGAAAACCAGTTCTTCGACCTAGAAAACACTCGGAGTCCTATGTTTTGGCTCAAAATGGGGTTCTTCTACGCTATAGGGTTGTCGAGTTACCTCTACTGCGGAAAGCACTCTAAAGCACAGAGGTGGTGTTCTACAGCTATTTTGACCGCAGTGCCCATGTGCATTCTTATGTGCAGGAAAGGAGACGACTCTGCCATTGGGCATCTGCGCAACCGCAGTTTGGAAGAGCGTTTGGAGTTCTATCCAGCCACTAGAAGGGCCCTTGAAAGAGCTATCCAGGACATTTCTCCCTAAGCAGTAACCAACTTAATATTAGAAAATATGTTGCTGGCACTTATAATTAGAAGAAATGAATCCTTTTTGCGGAATTAACAGTAACTACCTGAAAAAATATGACTACTACCATGTAGAAGGAGATATTTGGTTAATTCCTTGTAAATTCAACAGTCAAAGTAACAACTTCAGCGCACTTTTAAGGCCCTCGGAAGTAGGCACAGAATACTTAGGAAACAATAAAAGGTTTCCTTGGAGTGAACAAGAAGACAAACTCCTGCAGAACTTAGTTGATCAACTAGGAAGCAGACAGTGGACTCAAATTGCTAAGCAAATCAACTCCATCATGTACAATGAAAAACCCATTCGACAGGGCCGGCAATGCCGTGAAAGGTGGATCAACCACCTCAACCCAGGACTCAAAAAAGGCAGTTGGACTCGCGAAGAAGACATCACTATCCTCCAAACCCAACTTGAAATTGGCAACAGGTGGAGTGAAATTGCCAAACTACTACCCGGGCGCAACGAAAACAGTGTGAAAAACAGGTTTAAAAGCATGATTTCTAGGGCAGAAAAACAGTGGCCTTCAGACACAGACATAGTGTCTGCCTTGCTAGCCAGCATAAAAGGCCAAGAAATCGAGGTCCAGGAAGGCAACTCTATCCAACTGTACTCCCCAGTCATAGGCAAAAGAGACTCTTTGCACTCGCACAAGCCTAGAAGTCCACCTTCTAACTCAGAAGTGACCCAAGTCAGAAACACCCTTAGCTACATTACCTCTATGGACTTGCCTGAAGACGACCTTATGGATGTTGAAGAAGCTTTTTCTCCTTCATCCTTTTTGTCTAAGTAATTAAAGATGATTGAAGATAGAGTAGCAGGCAACTCTTGCATTTTTTGTTTGTTCCGCACAGCAACTCTGTGCTTGCTTTTTGCAGGACTGGGCAGTTTGGCTGCAGGAATAGCTGTTTGTGCAGATGCAGGGAACTTCAGTTGGTACAATGGAAGCTACATAGGCCTTGGAGTGTTTGTAGTCGTCCTAGCCGGTGTAGGGCACAAAACTAAGTATTCAGTTCCAGGACTGACTTGTTACTTACTAACTCTTATACTGGTGTTCCTTGCAGAACTAGGGTTCACCCTTGGGATTATTTTTTACACTGACTACTCAAACATCCTTGGAGAAGAAAAGGCAAACGCAGTTAGGTACTCGCTTTTAGGGGGCTGTGGAATCATTCTGTTCTGCATTGTGGTGGGCTACTGCTACAGGAACAGCCTCAAAGACAGGGAGTTCTACGCCCATAACCAACCCCTTAAAAACACCACCACTAACTACGAAACTCCCAAAACCAATGCAAAAAGACAGGAAATGGCTTCTAAGTACGACCAACTAAAGTCCAAGTGGGCTAGTCAGTGATGTAATAAATGGAAAAACGAACTTTGATTTGTTGCCTGTTAGTGAGTTTCTTCTCGGTGCTTCTGAACTTAGTTATGAAAGTCCAGTACTTCAGGGTAAGTTGGGTGTACTGGTTTGTTGCAGCAGGAGTTTGTTTGAACCTTAACCTGGCCTACCAGTCTCGTAAAGAAGCTGTGAGACAAAACTTTGCTTTGTTTGACGAAGCAGACAGAGACAGAGCTATGCTGTCCCCAGTCCGAACTAGGTATTTGCTGGTCTCGGCTTTGGTGATGGGGAGTTACGTAGGGTACAACCTTTCGATTTGCTATGAAGCAGTTGGAGTGTTTCCTTGGAGACTAGGGATTTCCTACGCAGTGCACACAGTCACTTCTAGTCTTTGTGGAGTAGGTTTTTTTTTGCTTGAAAACGTAACTCCTCTGCAAGCAAGACTGCCTTTTATTTACAAAGAAGAGCAAAAGTGGACTATGGGGAGTTTCTTGGTGTCCTTGTTTTGTTGCATGGGAACAGCTGAAGGAGTGGCACTTACTGGAACTCTGTACTTAGCCTTTTTTGAGCTTATTTACTATGGAATTTACTACGCTTTTATGTACTTTGGGTGGATGTACTTTCTGGGGGGCTGTTTGTTGTATGCAATAGTCAACTTTTTGACAGGGAACTTAAGGAGATACCTAAGAAGAAGGCCTTACCAAGAAGCTGTAATAAATAAAGTGTGATAAATGTCTGTTTACAGCGGGTTTGCCACTAGGCAGTTAGAGTCTGCTTACAACCAAAGTCTCTACAAAGTACTCCAGCTCATGCAGAAGCAGTTACTGGATCTCTTGAAACTCGTAGAAGTGGACTTGAGCAACTGGGGGTTTGCCTTTTCAAGACAACACAAAGTACTCAAGAGTCTAGAAAAACAAAAATACTTAAAACCTAACTTTTCACAGGCAGTCTCAGACCTTGAAAACTACATAAAAACTAACTGCGACTTTAAGTCGACCAAAAACTCTTTCGAATCCATAAACCACAGCTATGTTGACTTGCATTTTTTTGATGAAGCTTTAGCTTACGACAGTTCTCGAGGACCCAATATTGGTCAACCCAAAATAGGCAGAACTATCAGCAAAAGTTTCAAACCTGCACCAGTCAAAGCTGGGAAGTCTGTTTCCCCTCCCAAAAAAAGATCTACTATTCGCTATAAAAGATTCGGAAGAGTTTCTGACTTTTACCAAAAACGAGCTTATGAACAATTAATGACTAATAACACTAATAAGACTTAGTTAAAGTTCTGTAGGCAGCAAACAAGGGAAGTAGATTATAAGGGTCCTAGCAATCTCTCCAAGCAGCTCTGCTTTGAACCCACAAAACTCTTTAGCCGTAGTTAAGTAAACGAACCAAGCTTTGAACACAGCACCTAAACCCTCTCCCACCAAAAAACTCCAAATCAAGGAAGTAACGTAACAGAATAGGAAGTCGTTCGCTTCTTCTTCGGTAAAAGGCTCCAAAAAGCAAAGCGAAATCACTCCTGACACACAAAGCACCATCAAAGAAAACACCAACAAACTCCCAAGAACTTCTCTGCAGTGCTTGTTTTGGTAAGCTTGGGTCTTCCAGGCCTGAGAAGCCGTGTACTCAACCATGTTCCGAGAAAACAGGTACTTAGTGAGGTAGTGGACAGGCCAAGGCAAACACGCACACACAATCCCTGCTAAGATCTGGGCTTCTTTGTTGCAGCCCCAAACACACAGTCCAGTTTCGTCGAACTTCTTGCCGAAGTCCCAGTTGAAAAAAACTATGTAAGCCTGGCATGCCAGCAACTGCAAAAAGCAAAACTGAGCTAGCAGTGTAAGCATTTGCTTTTTGGAGTACTCGATGTGCAGGTTGAAGAACAGGGACAGGAACTTGTGCTCTTTCTTAAGGTACAGTTTCAGCAAACTGCAGTAAGAAAGCTGGATGGCTGTGCGGAACTCCTTAACTTCACCCACTACTTTGGAAGCGTAGTTGTTTCCTGTAAGGGCTTTGGGGTTGGGAATTAACTTGCGGTCGTCTCCTACAGTTAAAGCACTGAAGTCCCTGATGTCGTAGCCTAGTGACTTAAGGTGAGTGCCTTTCAGAGGTCGCTGCAACATAGACCTGACTTCTTCAGGAAGACCTTTAGAGTCGTCATGAGTTTCTAAAAACTTCTCTACTGGAGTAGGAGCGTAGGTGTTGTTTTCCATGTTGTGCATGTGGTGCTGGAGTTGTTCAATAGTAGCTTCAATGTCAGCTCTGGGAGGAGGCTGCATGCTTTGGCGACTTCCTTGGTCACTTACCATGGAGGGGTAGTGGCGGGGGTCGATTTCTTTTTTCAAGTGCTGTTTGATTTTGGACAGAATGGAATCCCCTCTGATGCTTCTTTGGTCGAAATCCAAACTTTCTTCAAAAGAGTTAGTTGCTAGAAAACTTTCTATGGGGTGGTCAGGTTGGGTTGCTTCTTGGTGCCAGTAAGTAAGTCTTTGTCGAGGTGTAGTGTTGGTTTCTAGTCTTTGCATGAAACTTGACCCCAAGACTTTAGACATGTAGATAGAAGGGTCGTCTTTTTTCTGACTTGAGTTTTCTCTTAGTTGGAGTAAAAGTTCTTTTTCGAACTGCGAAAGCACTGCTTCTACTTTTTCGGGGTCAATGTACCTGTAAGTTTTTTCAGTTTCAACAGTTGGGTTCGAAAGGCCAGGATGGAAGTTGTCCCAGTAGTAAGCAAGACTAAGCCCTATGATGTAACTAATCATTCCGGACAAAAGCAAGTAAAACACCAAAGAACACTCCCAGTAGACAAAGGAAAACACTGGTGTTTGCTTTGAGTTTATGATTTGTGAAGAAACTTGGAGTTGTTGCAAAGCGTTAAAAGTCACAGTAAAGTCAGACAAGTGGTTGCAAGAACACACCAGCTGCACGTAGTCGGAAATGTTGCTGCTGAACTCGAAAAAGGAGTAAACTGAACCAATGTTGTAAAGACTACACCCATCAGAAGACCAGTCTTCGTCTTTCCAGTAACTGCAAGTAGGCCAAATCTGAACGTACTTTCCTCTTTGCTGACTTACTCTTTGCTGCATGGTCTCAATAGTGTTTTTTGAAATGTTGTAAGTGAACAAAAACGACTGGTCTAGCTCTTTGAATTCAAGCTTTTCAGAACTCAAGGTATCGTAAAACTCCACACTTAAGTACTCGTCCAAAGCTACTCTTTCGCCTTCAAAGGGGTTGTTTCTTATGTATGAAGCAAAGACACTAACTTCTTGGTCGGTAGCACTTAAGTCAGGTACTTGAATGGACTTTCCCTGTCCTAAGTCTATAGTAGTGTTTTGGATGTTTAACAGCAAGTCTCTTCTGGACTTAGTGGTTATTCTAGGCAAAGATACTTTTCTGGGGAACTCAGTCACTTGGGAGTTGAGTGTAAGGGCTTTGTCAGTGTTCCTAATGAGCTCTGAAATATCTGGAAGAAGCTTAGAACTGAATTTGTTGTCTGTGAGGTAAACGATTATTTTTGACATCATCTGAGAAAGGTTGTAAAGGTTTTTTGTGCTGATAACGTTTTGTACACTTTCTTCGATTAAGTCGGCTTCTTTGAAGTAAAGTTTTTGTTTGCTGAGGAGTCTGTTGTAGTCAACTGAGTTCAGAATCTGCAAAATGTTTTCAGCAATGTCTTGACTAAGTGGGTACCTTGAAATAGGCTCAAGGGCTATTAAGCAGGTGTAGTACAGAAGTGAAGCTTTTTGAGGGTCAGACCCGTACAAAGAGTCAGCAAGTCTAGTTCCCTGCTCAACTACTTTGACGAGTCTGTTCTTTATGTCAAAAACAGGCTGGTTTTCTTCGAAGGTTTTGTTGAGTTCAAGTGCCACGTTTGCAGCAAGGGCTACGTTGGCAAACACGTTTTCTTCACTAAGCACGTAGTCAATGTTTTCAGAACTTTCTCTGATTTTAATGATGTCAGTGAGTTCCTGGACGTTGACTTTAGCTGCAAAAGAAGACTTTGAACCCAAACTGTCGTAGCAGTGCCCTACCACTGACAGTCTGCCTCCAGGCAGAAATATCGACAAAATAGAAGAAGACTGCGGACCTGCCAACCAGTGCTCAGTAATTTCTTTGCCTTCGGAGAGTTCTTGGAGACTAGGTTCTTGGTAGTCGCCAAACACAAACGAAAACGAGTAAGTCAGAGGCAAGTCCTCGTCAGCCCAGTTAAGCATTTGTCCTCTGAATATTGAAATCAAAGCTGTGCCTGAAGACTCTTCTAAGTAAAAAAGTCCGTCTTGGGGTGGAGTGTTGGTGGAAAAAGTCAACACAGCTGAGGTCCTAGTTTCAAAATCAGTGTAAGTAAGACTAAAGGTATAGGAAGAGTCTGGAGCAAGAGACCCCTCCCCAATAGTCATGACCCAAGATCCCGAAAGCGGAGTCAAGAAGTAGGGACTTGAATTTTGGGAACTTTTCCAGGTCCACCTTAGTCCTGAAGGGTTGTTTTTATAGGACTTTTTGCTGTATAGCTGGAGGGGTTTGTCGGTGTTTACTCTAAAACGGGGTTTGCCTTCGAAGGAAAGCGTTTCAACGTCCTGGGAAACTATCCTTACGTATATTTCGGCTTCACTTCTTCTCTGGTTTTCATCTTCAATTGCAAACACGAACCTGTACACACTGTTAGACTTAAGGTCTTCGTTGATTGTTATTTCTTTGTCAGTGAAGTTTTGTGAGTAGTTCCAGAACCCACAAAGTTCCTGAAGTGGGTCTTTACTGTCAACGTTTTCAACGTAATCTGCCCAAGAGGTTGCTATTCCAGTTTTGTAGTCCAAGTAACTCTGAGTAAAGTCAGAACAACTCCAGAAGTAACTCAAACTTCCGTTTCGGTTAAGTGCACTCGGATCGTAAGAAGCAGTTGCGTCCAACTCTATTCTTTGCAAACGCCTAACTTCCACTCCTTTCAAACCTCCGTTAATCAGTGCTACCAGAGGTTTGAGTTGGTAGTCTTCAATTGAAAAAGCCCAGAGTTCAGAAGGAATCTCTACTGAAGGGGACCCGTCTAGTCCATTAATTGCTCCTCTGCTGATTTCTACTTGGTAAGAAGCCCCGTACTCAAAGTCTTCCGAAGACACTGAAACTGAAAAGGTTTTTTCGTAGGCAATCACGTTGTTGCTTGAAGCAGGCAGCGAAAGAGCAGCTTCCTTCGTTGAGCCAGTAACTTTGTAAATAGTTATACTGCCACTTCCCTTTTTAACTCTAATCGGGTAGTCAACCTGGATGCGGGTCATGTTGATCAAGTTCACTGTTCCTAGGGGGAACAAGCCACTAAACTTAACGCAGCTCCTGGAAGAGGCATCTTCTATCTCCCCCACTTCACACTGCTCTACACACTTTCCTTCCATACTGAGACTCATGAAGGCTCCCTCTGCACACTTTTCACAGATTTTTTCGTCTATGCAGAGTTCACACAACTCACTCGGGCACTTGATGCAGTCAGTTCCTTGTCTGTAAGTTCCATCAGGGCAATTGTTCACACAAAATCCCTTTCCGTCTTCGTCCTTGTAAAGTGCTTTGTTGTTTTTGCAAAGTGTGCAGTTAAAAAGCTCAGGTCCTGAACAAATCTGGCACTCAGGGTGGCAGTTTTCGCAAACTCTAGTTTCAGTGTTCCCAAAGTAAAGTTGGGGACAGCTTTCTTTGCACTCTGTTCCCTGCAAAAAGGTTCCCTCGTTGCAAGAAAGGCACTCTTCATTTCCAGCTCCAAAACAATTCTCACAGGCACCTGAACATCTCTGGCACTGCTTAGAAGGAGTTTCGACTTCAAAGAACTTGTTGGGACAGTTAGTGTAGCAGGTTTGGTCTAGCAAGTAAGTATCTTGGGGGCAAGAGTTCAAACAGGACTGGTCTTTTGTGTTGAAAAAGGGAAAGTTTCCTCCACAGCTAGTGCACATGTTAGGCCCAGCTCCTTTGCACTCCAAACAACTTGAGTCACACATTGCACACACGCCCTCTGAAACAAAGTACCCAGTTGGACACGAGTCCTGACACACTGTGCCAAACAAAAACTTCTCTTCCTTGCAGGCTGTGCAGGAACTTGCCGACCCTTCGCAGTCAGCACAGGAACCACTGCACTCCACACAAACGTTACTGGAACCAAAGTAGCCTTCAGGACAGGACTTCACACAGGAATTCTCTACTTGGAAGTAATCCTGGTTGCAAGAGTTCAGGCAGATGTTGGTGTCTTCTTCTCTAAGAGGGAACTGATTGCTGCAGACTGTGCACTGGTCAGGATCTGGCCCTTGGCATTCTTCGCACCTTTCATTGCAGTCTTGGCAAGTGTTTCCGTTTCTAAAGGTTATACTTGGGCATTCTTCAAAGCATTCTCCGTTGTATATGAGTTCTTCACATTCTGTGCAGTCAGAAGCAGAGGGACCGTTGCACTCTCTGCAGTTCTCGTTGCATCCTCTGCAGATGTTGTTGTTCAAATAGTACTTTTCAGGACACTCATCTACACAAAGATTCTGGTCAAAAACTAAAAGATTTTCACACGAACTAACGCAACGTCCAGAGTTGTCGCGGTAGGGGTAAATACCTCTGCAAGTCAAACAGTTAGTTTCTTCAGGTCCGTTGCAGGTTTCACATGTGTTACTGCAACTTAGACAAACACTTCCTTGAGGGTAAGTCCTTGTAGGACATTGTTCGTAACACTGCTTTTCATACAAAAACTTGTTCCCTTCACAAGAAGTGCAGCTAGTTTCTTCGGGTCCATCACAAGTTCCGCAGGCGTCGTCGCATTCGTTGCACTCGTTTGAATCGTCTACGTACTGGCCACTAGGACAAATTTGGCGGCACTGGCCATTTAGTAACTCAAAGCCTTCAAAACAACTTGCACACTGGTCATTTTGTGGGCCTGAACAAGTTTTGCAGTCTTCAAAGCACTTTTGGCACAGTCCGTTTTCTAAGTAGTAGTCTGAAGGACACTCAGTGACACACTCTTGGTTTAGTTGCACGTAGTTATTGGGACAAGCGGAGTAGCACCTAGGGTTGTTTTTGATCTGCAAAGAGTAGGTTTCAGCGCACTCCAAGCATTGGGTTTCGCCAGGACCTGAACAAATATTGCAACTCACATCGCAGGCCTGGCATACACTTGAGTTGTCTTTGTAGTTCTCAGTTTCGCACTGAACTATGCACTCCTCAGCTAAGCAATTGAGTTTACGCCACATGTTGCTGATGGTTTGCAGGAACTTAGACTGGTTATTCACCAAGTCATTAATTCCTGTTCCGGAGCCCTCATCGAGCCGCCAGTACTCTTTTAAGTCACTTGGGTAGGGACTAGTGAACTTGTAGTCTTTAAAGTTGTTAATCTGTTCACTTGTTCTAAGAGTGTCCCAAAAGCGCAGGTCGTGAATTATTCCGTTGAAGTTAGTGCTTTCTGAGTTGGAGCGTCCTAAGTAGACTCTTGAGATTTGTTGACTTACCGAGTACCACTGGCCTTCGAAGCTTTTCTGTCCGTTTATGTAAATGACTGCACTTGTAATATCTATCACAAAAGCTATGTGCATAAACTTCTTAGTCGGGGCATCTACTGTTAGTTTTTCTTGAGAGTTAGCATTCAAAAATATTATGCTTTGGGTTGAAGCCTTGCGTCGAATCTTGAGCAAAGGTGCAAAGTCAATAACAGGTTGTGAAGCACTATTCCAAGAATTAGGCATTATCCAGACTTCAATGGTTTTAGGCTGCGAAACCGTAGGAATAAAGTCTAGGCCTTGGGTGCCGTCCTTTCCCCTGTCTAAGTAAGAAGTTAAAGTGGCTTCGCAGTTAGAGAGTCCTCCTCCTACGCACTCTTCACACTCAGGGTGACAGTCAATACAGTTGCCATTTTCCAGGTACTGTGAAGTGCTGCATATAAACTCGTCAACGTTTTCTTGGACCCAAATCTGGTTTTGGACAAAGCTATTGGGAATAGTAGTGTCTCTGTTTCCAATGTATTCCTCAATAACATTTAATTCGGTAGGTTCGACTAGTCTCCAGTACAAGTTGAGGTTGTTAGGGTAAGGTTCCTCAAAGTACTTGTTAAGGAACTCTCTAAAAGAGTCCTCACTCCTGACTTCGCGCAGCCAAAACCGCATTTCAGCAATGTTTCCGTGGAAGTTGTTGCCTAAGTAAATGTTGTCTGGGTACTGGTCTTGTGGAGATTTGTTCCCGAATCTAATGACCTGGTCTCTCCTGGCGTCTTTGTAGCAGTTAAAAATCAAAGAACTGTAGGGTCTGCTGATTGCAATGTGAGTCCAAACTCCACTTATCACGTTTGAAAAAGTGCAGTACTGAAGACCTGAGTCTTTGTTTCTGAACTCAATTAAGTTGCTTTCTGGAAGCCAGTTGAAGACCCAGTCGTTTTCTTCTCTAAGAATTTGCTTGGTGGATTCAGTGTCGAGTTTCCGAGGCCGGATCCAAAATTCAAGCGAGTAGTCTTGGAAGTCGTCGTTGAAAAAGGAGTAGTCCACCGGTAGTTGTATTGACTGGCTATCGGGGTTCGAGTCAGGTGACAAGCTGAAGAAAGTGATGGATTTTGCTTGGGCTAGAGCTCCTAGTAACAAACACCAAAACATTTGAATTATATATGAAATAAAAAGCTTGCAAGAAAAATGAAATTTAGGTATTTAGCGGGAAAGCTCTTGTTGCTTGGAGTCATGTTTTTCGTGGGCTGCAGAATGTTTAATGACCCCCAAATATACGAACCTTACTGGAAGAAAACCCAACTAACTCTTGACATTCAGGACCTTGACTCTAAAGTTCTAGTGCGTTTGTACGGAGGAGGGATGATGCTGCTTTCAGGACTTTGTTTGTTCAAGTTCAAAGGAGCTTTGCTTTTGTCAGTAGTGTACGTTGCTGCAGCTATGGCAGGAGTGTATAACCCCTTTCTGGAACTCTCTAGCGAAGGAACCACCCAAATTTTCCTTCAGAAACTAATGCTGATAGCAGGTTTGCTCATCATGATAGACACCGAGTCTCACTTACTCAAGAACAAGCAAGATTAAAATAATATTCCAGGTGTTAATAAGTACTTAAATGTCCCGAAGCAACAGCTCTGCAGACAACTTGAAACTTGTTTTTTCCTACACGGAAGTTCTTCCAATTGAAAGTGAGACTTCTGGGAAACTCCCTAAGTTGAACTACCCCAAAACGGCTGGAGCCACTAAACAAAAGCATAACTCAGTCAAAGAAATCAGAAAAGACTCTGACTGGCAGGATTTCTTAGCGCGGAACCAAACCACCAAGAATAAAACTACCACAGAGCTCCTGGAAAAAGCTTTTAAGGAAGAAAGTGAATACAAAACTTCGACTCAGTTCCGAAAAAACCTTTCTCCTCAAATCCTAGAACTAGAAAAACAAGTCCTGAACAAAAAAAGAACCTTCAACCAACTAAGGCACAAAGTACTCCACAGAAAAAACTACCTCTACAAACTAAACAACCAAATCCAGAAACTAGAGTGCGTTTCTGAAGTCAACCAAAACAAAAAACTAGAACTAGACAACCGTCAAGGAGAACTCCAAAGAGTCCAGAACCAACTTGAAAAGGAACTAGTATACAGAGACACCCTCAACTACATGTACAAAATCCGCAAAAAAAGTCTGAACTTTGCTGACAAGCCAATTAACTCACTCAAAGAGAAACTCAGGAAACTAACTACTGAAACCAACAAGAACCAAAACTACTTGTCCAAAATCAAAGCCGAAACCAACAACTGTCTAAAAGAAGCCCAAAAAATCAAACTTGAACAGGAAAAACTCAAAAAGGCCGAAAAAGCCAAACTAGAGTCCTTTGAAAACAAGCAAAAAGACATCGAAAAAATGGCCCAAATACTAAAGGAAGAACAGGAAATCAACCAACAAGCAGTCATTGCCCACAGCAAAAAAAACCTAGTTCTGAAAATGGAACCCCTTGCAAACAAACTTGAGGAAGAAGAAGCCCAAATCAAAGAACTAGAAAAAGCCCACACTGAATGCATGGTTGAAAAACAAAAGTTCGAAGAAATCCGAAACGTAACTAGTATCTCCTCCGTCCAAGAAGCCAAAGCTTACTACGAACAACTCACTGAAAAAGAAACTGAACTCCAGAACTCCATTAAAGAGGCCACTTCTAAACTTGAAGAACTCACCAAAGAACGTCAACAACTCAACCAAGAACTCAACCAGTTACTTATCCACAACGAAGCTGATCGCGAGTCCAGTTCCAAAGAACTCCAAAACTCAGAACTCAAACTCAAAGAAAGAACTAAAACCGTAGAAAACAACGAACAAAACCTCAACAAGTTAATGGAGTTATTATCCTCCGCTTGTGGAGTGGTTTCTCGCTTGTCCTCAACTCTTTTTGGCAAAAAGGACCTTGATGTCAAACCCCGGAATGTTGACTACCACCTCCGGAAGTGTGCTGAAGAACTTTACTTGCGCTACGGCACTATTTCCCACAGTCGCTTCACTTAAATTAATCACTAATCAGTTTAGTCTTAAAGCGTAGTGGCCTAAGATCCCAGCAACTGAACCAGTTAGTAACATAGCTCTGGGAAGCCCTTTTGTAGGAATGTCCCAAACTCTGTGCCAAGCTCCCAAAGTAATCACAGACCCTAGGCTGTAGTTAAACCAGTCATCTACTTTCCTACCTCTTTCTAAACTCTTCACGAAAAAGAACCAAGTACTGCAAGTGCCCCCTATTACACCCATGTTTTTCAGCACGTTAGCGCACAAGGCTAGTCTGTAAGGAATCCTCAGGCCCTCTTTGGGGACCTCTGTTTTGCAAAAAAACACTCCAAAGTAAAACCCAATGTTTGCTCCTTTGACCATCCACTCCACAGCAGCGTCTACAGGAGTGATTTTGTTCAGGTAAGGGTCTGAGTGAGCCATTCTGATAATAATGTCTGAAATAGTGATTCGAGTATTTTCGAGATCTGGAAGGTCCCGAATATCTCTCAAAAAGGACGCTACACTTGGAGACCTCAAGGAAGTAGTTAAGAACCGACTCAACGTAAGTCCTGAAAACCAAATATTCAGGATAGATCAAGGAGGTCCTTTGAGAGGAAGTGACTCAGCTCTCCTCCAAAGTTTAGGAGTGCAAAACGGCACAATCCTTCACTTGGACGCAGAAGCCGAAGTCACCAACAAAGACGTGTTTGTCAGGCCTGTTTTGACAGAAAGTGCTCCTCCCCAACCCGAAGAAAAAAAAGACTCCCGCAGCTACGACTACGAACACGTCAGGGAGTGCAGACACGGCCCCAAAGAACGCTGCATCAACTGCTTAGCCAAAGAAGACGCCAAAAAAAAACAAGAAGGAACAGACTCCCCTAAAAAGGAAGACATGTCCTGGCTTTGCCACCATGGACCTGGAGGCAAGTGTGTGAACTGTCTCAAAGACGACTTCGTAGCCAACATCAAACACGAAAGCTTCGAACACTACATGCTGGCTAAACGTGCCAAGTGCGAACATGGGAGAGAAGCTGTGTGTCCCAACTGCCTTCCCCCTGCAGATGTGTCCTACAAACTCAAGAGCTGCGACAGACACCCTCCCTGGCCACACAGTATCTGCAGTTACTGCATGCCTAATACAGCAGTGCTTGCAAGGCAACCCTACCGTCACGTAGATTACGTGGAACTCATGAACGTAACAGAAATCACTAACTTCGTCAGGTACTGGCAACAAAGTCACTGCATGCAACAAAGAGTGGGGTTCATGTACGGCTACTACGCCGAAGACCCCAACTACCCTGAAGGCGTTAGAGCCGTAATGGAAGCTATTTACGAACCCCCTCAAATTGGAGACATGAACGGACACCAAATCATTGAAGACCCCTACAAAGAAGTTGCAGACATGATAGCAGGAGCTCTTGAGTTGGAAAGTATAGGTTGGATCTTCACTTCAATTAACCACGACGCTTACTTGTCTTCCCACGAAATCAGACAAGCTGCAAAGTTCCAGCAAGAACACTTGACAGACCACCCTTCAGGTTACAAAGTTTCCAAGTACGCTACAGTAGTCCTCAAACCTACAGACGATGGCAACTCTATGCCAGAAGCCTACATGGTGAGTGACCAGGCACAAGCGCTTGAAAGAGACAACGTGTTCGGGGACTCAGAGTCCAGAAGACTGCTTAAGAAGCGAGAAACCGGGAAAGACGAAATACTGCCAACAGTTATGTCGGAGAACTCCCCCAAAGAAGAATTCCAGCCAGAGTGGTTCATAGTCAACTTGGGGTGTGGAATTCCCAAGAAGCCCATGACCATTCTCCACCACAACGACTTTCCAGTGGAAAACCGAGACAAGGAAGTTGGAACCAACGACATCAAGAACTACCTCAACAAGCATAAAAACGAACCAGGCTTCCGCAAGTGTTCTGACTTCCACTTTTTGGTCCACTTAGCTAAGATGCTGGATGTTGAAAGTGCCTTAATTGCTGCACAGTGCGTAGCTCACGAACAAGAATTGCCTCTTGGACTGCAAGAACTCCTTAACTCCTTAGTTTAATCTTAGTTATACTTCTCAGAAATGTAGGTTTGTGAAATGCCACATATCAACATTAGGGACGAAAAAAGAGTACTTACAATTACAGTGGAACTGACTCCGAAAGTCCCCAAGTAGTATGTTTGGAGAATCAACTGCACTGCACTTGAGCCTATCCACTTCAAGAATCTGTAAACAAATATTGCATAGTTCTCACTCTCTAAAAAAATGGTTTTTACCATCAAGGTGTTTTCTCCTTCATAAGTAACGTTTAACTTTGATTTAAGCTCTGATTTGCTGCTCTCTAAACTCAGTGCTCCAAACTCCATCATGCAACCAACCAAACTAGTTTTTTCTAAAGTGCTTCTGCTTTCCCAAAAGTACTTGTAAAGCAGAATTCCTTGAGAAAGTGCAGAAAACATTCCGAAGGCAGCTAAACTTATCAGCCACAAGTAGTCAAACCTAGTTTCTTCAAAACTAATTCCAATAAAGCAGAAGTCTAAGTAAGCATCAAACCGAGCCACTTGTCCCAAAATAAAACTCAAAAGCAAACTCCTAAACTGAGGACTGGGGACTTGGGAGTTCTCCAAAACTACTTCTTTGAAGTCTTCTTTGAGTTTCAAAATAGTTTCTTCTCTCAAGTCGTCATTCTTTTTGTCCGAAGTCTTGAAAGAGTAAACCAAGTAAACTTCTAGTAAAAAGGAACAAACGCAGTACAAAGCATATGTAAGGTGGGAAGTCCAAATAATTGCAATGTGGTTAGACATGAAACCTGCAAACACTAGTAAAGTAACATACGAAAGATTATGAACCACTGCTGCAAGTTTAAGTTTGGAAAAAAACTTTGAAGTTTGGGGAGACACTTCAACTTCAAGGTTTTTTGAAAAAGGCAAGTCTTCTTCGTGGTGAGAAAAGTCTTGAGGAGTCACTGAAACTATAGAGTCTTTTCTGTTTTCAACTAGAAAACTATCATCGAATTCGTGCTCAGAATTCATATTTTTATGGACATTAAAACTTTAGTTCAGGAGAAGCAAAAGGTTAACTTGCACTGCATAATCAGCGCAGTGCTGAATTTGCTAGTTGCAACTTTCCAAATAGTAAGTATGCTTTTGTCTTCAGTGAAGTACTGCTACTTTTCTTGGGGACTACTTTCTGCCTATACTGAGGACTCAGGCATCCAAGACCTTACAGGTTACTCCTCTTCCTACAACCACATTGAGTCAACTATGTGTGGAAGTTACAAACCCATCATCCAAGCAGCTTGCAGTGATTTTTGTGCTAATGTAGAACTCTTCCACAAAGCAGGCATTGCTATGATGGTTTTCCAGTTACTTACTGTGTTTTTGAACTTAGCCTACGTTTGCTTGCACTTGTTGGCTTACAAAAACAGGGTTCCTAGAAGTGACTTGCTTTACTACGGGATTTGGTTGCCTCCGTTTGTGTTCACAGTGGGGGTATGTCTGTACATAAGCATTGGAAACATTTATGGAGTAAACGACACTTGGAAGTCTGAACAAGACTTGAAAACAGGTCCAGGACTGACTTTAGCCATTTCTGTGATGATTTTGAACTTCCTGCCTGCTATTCACTCCTACATCTTTACTTCTGCAAGAATTACTAATTAACTATAACAAAGAACGTAACAAAGACTTTTCTTCAGGGGAAGGAGTTTCTTGTTCGTTGAAGAACCTCATGAGTTTTTTCTGGGAGATTCCTGTTAGTTGTTTAACTCTTTCCAAGTCCATGTTAAACTTTTCAAGCAACTCCTTAACACAGGTGTCTTTGGGTTCGTTACTGTTGCTGGGTTCTCTCAAGCTCACTGAAATGTTTTCTAGTTCATTGACCAGCGAATTCGCACATTTTGGTTTGNTGTTGGAACTCTTCGACGCAGACTTTAGTTTCTTTCTGCACANTTTGTGTCGAAGTATGTAAAGCAGACCTCCCAAGAACTTAACTAAGTGAGTGATTCCAAAAGCAATGAAGATAGAGTACACTATCCAGTAAGTATCATCTGCATCATCTTTGCCGTACCCTTCCTCCAAAATCTGAATTACGAACCCCAAAAAGTAGTTACTTAGCAACCAAAGAATCATCCAGCGGGCTCTGAATTCTCCAAAGGCTTCGAGTTTTTCCTTGTCTTGGGATAGTTGGCACCGGTGCACGTTACAAGTTGCGTAAACCAAAATCACATTTACGTAAGTAGGAATGCTAAAAGTGAACTGGAGTATTCCCTTTGCTACAGTCAAAAAGGCTCCGTGGAAAAACACATTCAGAGGCAACCCTATTATTGAAGCTAAGGCAAGGTACTGAATCCACTCCTGGTCAGGTGTTTCTTTTTGTATAAACCAGATCAACAAACCTACACAACTTCCCATGCAAATCCCAAATAAAATAGAAATAACCCTCAGAGTAGTTTCTATCCTTTTAGGGTTGACTCCAATAGAGATTATGAAACACACTATCACCAAACAAACATACACAAGCATTACAAAGCTTCTTACTATGCCAAAATCATCTGAACACAGCACACTTTCTGCTTCATAGAGTATCATCACCAAGAACCCGTACACCAACCCTACCAGCAACCATCCTATCATTACGTTGGCCATGTTGAAAATCAGCAACAAAAACAAAAAAAACTTCCGAAAAACAGAGTGTTTAGTTTTAAACACTTTCCCAATGTGTGTAAAGGCATGAAGAGTTGCAAAGATTTTCCCGTTTATTTTAGTTCTCCTTTCCAACACAAGGTCTGCCAGTTTCTCAGGAAGTTCAACTTCTGCAACAGACCCCCTCACGCACTTGGTAGTCCACTTAGCGTTTTCATTCATCACAATCCAGTAAGAAAGTGACCTGTCTTCTGACAAGCAAATGTTTGCAAACGAAACATCAACAATTTCAGGGTCCTTTATCGGCTCGAAGTACTTGTTCCTAACTTCAGGGTCCTTAACAGCTTTCCACCTGTAAGCACTAAACCTCACCGGCAAACTTGGCACATACCCCACCAAACTCTCCATAGACCTGTCGAAAACATCGAACAGCTTGTACTCTGTTTTCTGGGCAGACACGTAAAAGCTCCACACTCCACTGTTAGAAGGTTCAATTTCTCCACAGCAGCCCCCTAAGTCAGAGTCGCATTCTAAGGCTGTGTACAACTTCAGCAGGGCTTTTGGGTGCGGTTTAACTCCCATGTCCATCAACAAGCAGTAGTCAGGCTGCACTAGTTTGCAAAAGCCCTCGAAAACCCACATGTGTGTGTTCAGTTTGCCCTTAGAAGTTTGTTTGACGCACCAAACTAAGTTTAAAGCAATTCCTGAGTCCTTGCAGGGGTACCTTTGCAAAAAACAGTGAGCTATTTCGCAGTTCCCTTCGTTTTCGTGCTTGAATTCTTCCATGTCTGCTTTTTCGAAGCCGTACTTGTTGACGACTTCGCTCCAGGAAAAAAACTCTTCAAAGTAATCCTGGGACTCACTCTGGGCCTGGATGAAGTTTTTCATTCCATCCACTACAACTACACAAGCAATGCTGTTTTGTGCAAAGCCTGCTTGTTCTAAGTACTTCATGTTACTACAAATTCCACTTAGGGTACTTCTGACCTTGTCTTCTTTTTGGTTCTCCATAGCTACTGAAACCAAGAATTTACAGTTGTTTTTTAAGTGCTGCAAAACCTCGGGTTCTGCATCAGACTCAACTGACGAAACTCCTGGTATCAAACTAGGGTCTAAGTGCTGAGGGTTCAGTTTAACAAGCTCGTAGTGGATTAACCTTTCTTGGGCCATTATTTATTATAAGTGAATTTACGCTAGCAATCCTAGAGCTACCCACCCTGCCATCACAGCCATTCCTCCGTAGGGCATCAAGAAGTTGTATTGTCTGTCTTTAGTGTAGGCGTAGTAGTAACAAGGCAAACAAAAAAAGCAAGTCCCGAGCAAAAACAGCCCTCCAGGAATGTGCCTATAAACTTTGCTGCCTACAAAAAGCAGAGACAAAGACCCTAGTTGCTGGAAGTTTACAGAGTTCTTCCAAACTTCCTTTAGTTCGTACTCTATGCCGCCGTGGTGTCCAAAACTCTGGGTGAATATTGAAGTTGCCATTGACAAACATCCTATAGTGAAGTATAAGTCCGGCATTTAACTATTATTTACTGTGTAGTTTTCAGCGTCTTCGAAAACACTGGTTTTTTGTTTTTTCTCCGGAAAGTCAAGGTCGTCCCAGTCTGCGAATTCCTCTTCACTTTCGTCTTCTTCGGATTCTTGTTCCTCTTCAGACTCGCCTTTTAAGTTCAGGAACTTGTGAAGGTAGGTTTGGTCTGGATTCACTTCTTCTTGGACCTGGCCTCTTATCTTTTTGCGTGCTTCTGAAGAAAGGGAAGCTCCTCCTGGTTCTTGCAGTCCTATTTGGTCTAGAAAACTCATGGTGGTGAAGTCCGAAAGGGGGTCGCCTTCGTAGTCTAGGATCTCGCCTTCCATGAGTTGTTGGGCCCACTCCTTGACTCGGGGGTGGAAGTGGTCGCAGAGTGTCCTTAACTCGTAAAGACAAGAGTACTCTGCTTTGGAGTACTTGGGTTCCCTTTTAATGGGATCGTACAAGTTGGAGTTTTCTTGCGGAGCAGGGAGAACAGGAGCTTCTTCGTCAGAGTCAGGCATGTCCTCGTAAACTTCTTCTTCGTCCTCAGCTGGTTTTTCTTCAAGCATTTTCTTAACTTCGGGGTGGGCTTTGAACAGTTCAGAAACCAACAAAAGTCCTCCCAGTATAAACCCAGGTTCGCATATCAAACAAACTTGCAGGAACCTTTTGAGGAAAGCTTTGAGTCGACTTATGGAGTGGTCTCCCTTCATAGAGACCAGCAAGGTGTTGAAGAATATCGTTAGGTCTCTGTAGTTTATGTGGCGCACTTTAGGCACAGGTAGGATGTGCTCGTAAAGGGTTCGGTAGTACCTGTCAGATAAGGACCCTTGGGACTGTTCTAACTGCATAATGAACCTTAAAGACTGGATTTGGATGTTGAAGTTGTCTTTGAAGTGTGTGAGTTTGTAAAGCTGGTTGAACTCTTCGTTGAAAAACTCATAAAAGTTGGCTTTTTGGGGAAACAACTGGAAAAACTTGTTGAGGGCTTTTAACAGCAAAGCAATTGTCTTGGAGCCTTGTTTGTGTGTTTCTGACAGCAAACTGGGAAAGAGTTGAAGCAGAGTTTGAATTACTAGTTGCAGAGCTTCCTGGTCAGTGACTCTTAGTCTCAGGGAGTTCAAAAGAACTACTGAGTAAAACTTAGAATTTGCTGAAATGTTTTTGCGAAACACAAAGTGCTTCACTGTCTGGATTACTTGCAGCATTAAGTTTCTGCGCACTTTCAGCAAGTTGTTAACTTCCAAAACCACTGTTGTGGGAACACTGTACTGAGGGTCTCCTAGTTTGTTGATTATCAACTCCAAAATCAAAGTGCGCATTTCGGGTTTTTTGCACAAGTCAGCCAAAACTTTGATTGCTGCTTTTTTGTGGAACTCCACTGTGTCTTGGGTGTGGTTTTTAAGGACTTGAAGAAACTCAAAGTACTTAGTTTTGAGTTTGTCCTGGAAAGCAACCTTAGTCATGGCCCTTTTGTCTAAACCTTTGGAGTCTAAGTCGTTCATGTACTTGAGTTCTTCATTGGGAAGTAGTTTTTCTGCAAACAGTTCCCTCAGACCATCCACTGCAGCCTGTGCTTGGTGACGGCTTTTTTTCCGAGCCAGAGCTAAGAGTTGGTCCACTCCCTCGAAGTCACAAACGTCTTCCCGGATGCTTTTTTCGACCTTCATTATCAGGGCAGAAACCTTGTCGTCAACAGTGCCCTTCTTTTCGAGTTCCTTGAGAAGTCGGAGTTCTTTGTCTTTTTTCAAGTCTTCCTTTAGTTTTTGTTCTTTTTGCTCGAGTTTTGACTTGGCTTTTTCTTTGCTTTGCGGATCCAGTCTTTTCCTTTTGCCCATTTTTAGATTACACTCAGTATTTAACTAGTTCGTTAAAAACAATATGACTTCAAAGGGAGTTCTTATTTGCCTCGTGAGTTGCGTGTTTGCAACTTCTTTCAGAGGAATACTCGTGCAAAGACAAGCTTCTTATGAAGCCACTGGGCCTCTTTCTGAAATCCAAGAAGGCCTTGACAGACTAACGGAAGAACTCAACGCTGAACATCACCAACACTCTAAACTCTTCAACCGACAAAGAACTACTTGCTCCCAAGAATACTCTTCCAGACTAACTAACTACAAGTCAGCCCGCCAAGTCTCTGCCCAAACTCAGGAAAAGCTCAAAGCTCTTGAGTCTTCTCTAGAAGTACTCACTAAGTCCCACAAAAGGTCATCCCAGGTGCTGGAAACCCTAACACAACAAACAAAGCTTTTGTCAGAAGCCATGCAAAACGAGCAAACTATGCTCCAAAGTTTGGAATCCCAAAAGCAAGAGACCATCTTTCTTTCAGAGGAGTGCATCAACATTGTTCACAGCATGCAAGATTCTCCCTCTAAGTTTTTAGAACTTGAACAAAAAGTTGTTAACTTAGTTGAAGTAGCAAACATTACCCAAGTTCAGCCTGTGATTAACAGTTTTCTGGACTTAGCAAATAGTGATAATCAGGATAACGGCTACATAGTGCAACTTCTGCAGTCCCTGAAAGTCAGCACTCAGGACTCCGAAACCCTTAAATTGACACAAAGGTCCCACAAAACCCTTAGAAACCTTTTATCTTCCTTGGAATACTACACCAAACAGTTTTCTTCTCTAGAGAACTCACAAAAGAACCAAGTCAACCAAGTCGACTCAGAAATCCAACAAGAGACTTCGAAGCACATCCAAGCCTCTTCTTTAGAGTCCAAAAACAAAAAACTCCTAGAGGACATTCAAAATATATGCAATGACTGGGAAAAACAATTCAAGTTGTTCGGGAAAACAAGAGACCAAGAAAAAAGGATAATATCTGAGTTGGAGAAATCCGCCAACTCACGTGGAGAGTTTTATGGGTCAGCCTTCGACAAAGCTGAAAGGTACAAAGAAGAGTATGACAGAGCCAGAAACACTTTTGTTTATAAATCTCAATACGGACTCCAACACAAACAGGGCCCTGAGTAATTAGGCACTTGACTCACTAATATTTAAATATAGTTCTTGATTGTTCTATACGTGCTTATTGGCATTAAATCAGCCTAAATTAGTAATATAGAATGGAATGGCAAAAAGCATTAGAACTGGCAGGTGAATACTGGGAAGAAACACTTGCAGAAATAGATAACTGTTGCATGGGAAGTGATGAACTGTTTATAGCAAACGTACGAGTGAGTTACGAGTCAGAGTTAAACCTTTCTCCCCAGCCATTGTCTTTAGAGTCAAGTAGTGGTATTGAGCCCCATGAGCCAGTAGATCCTAACCCAGTTTGGACTCCAGAAGAGGATGACCTTTTAGCACAGCTGGCAGAAAAGTACAAACTCAACTTCAAGAAAATAAGCAAACACTTTCCTAGAAAAACTCTCTCTAGCATTGAAAAACGGTGGAGTAATAAGCACGACCCCAATGTCAAAAGAACTAAGTGGACCCAAGAAGAAGATGAAGTAATCAAGAACTTATACAGTCAGTTTGGGGCTGACTGGAACAAAATATCTTGTTTTTTGAGCGGCCGGCCTCCTGAGATAATTAAAAACAGATTCTATGGGACTATCAGGAAGAGGGAACTAGTTTTAGTTTCTGCGCGCAAAAAAAGAACTCTTAAAAAGTCCAACACAGGTTTGGACACAAACTCTGCGGTACTTACTGAAGAGGAAATAGCTGATAGTTTTATCTCAGATAAACTACTTAGTGTTTCCAATAAATTTAAGGACTTGTCAATAGAACAAGGAGATGTAGATTCTTTGTCACCGGAAGAAAAAAGGGCCAGAATCCAGGAGCTCTACAACAAGAAATTACTACTTGAAGACTTAATTTCACAAGTGAAAGTCAAAATTGAAGAAGAAGCTAAGAAAAACTCATTAATTAATAGTAGCCTAAAGCTGCTTTGATTTCAAGTATTTGAAATTCCATGTCTTTCAAACGGGACTTCAGCATCGAAGTTTCTTTCAAGAGCTCTTCCAAAACTAGTTTGGCGTCTTTGACTTTCTGTGAAGAAGCAACTGAGTCCCTAGCTAAAAGTATTTCTTGGTTTAGTTCCCTAACTATACTTTCGTAGTAGTTCTCGTCTTCTTTGTGACGAGAAACTAGTTCTTTGTATTTCTTTTCTAACTTTTTGGTTTCGGAAATATGACTTTCCGAAGAGCACTTGGTGTTAGTTTGGGGCACGCTTAGTTTGGCTTTTGCTGGGTCAAAAGCAATCATGTTCAGTAAATAAGTTTCAGGGGACCTGTCTGTAGACTTAGTTGCATTCCCCTGCGTCGAAGAGTCTTTTCCTGGGGAGTCCCCAGTTGCCAACTTTTGAGGAGTGACTTGAGTTATGAGTCTGAGTTTTTTGTGACTTCTCTTGGTGAACTGGTTTTTTCTGAGCAAGTGAGTTTCAGGCACTTTGCTTTGGTCTGTTTTAGTACTTCCAAACATAAATGTTTCAAGCACTGTACGCCAGCAACTCCAACTCTGCTTCCAGTTTGTACAGCAAACCATAAACTTATTCTTAAGCAATAACAAAGTGCTGATTTAAACTAGTGTCTCAAACACATGCCTGGCAGGAGCTAAGTGCGTACTAAAAACCGCTGTGAATAGACTGAAGCTATTCAGCAAGTTTTTTGGACTAGGCTCTAAGATAAGTTAATCTAGATAATGGCAATGGTTAGTGGTGGAACCCGTCAAGTGTGGAGTTAATTACTCAATTTGCATGGAAGTATAGAAGACCTATAGTGAACTTAGATCCTGGAAGAAATGGCCTTTAAACACCAAAAAGGAAACTACTCCTACTAGTAACTTCACTGGAAAAGTTTTGCATAAAAACCGAGCAAGCAAACTTGTATCTAGTTGGGATCAGTGAAAACTGTAAGTTTAAACTGCAATTCAATAGCTGATTGAAGAACTCTTTGACTCTTCTTGACTTAGTTCAAGCCAGCAAAAGTGCTGTCAGGTATCGTAGTAGTTACTGCAGTTACCATAGCATATTCTTATTCTTAAGTTAAAATATCAAGAAATATTTATGGGAACTTGTTTATCTAGTAAAAAGCAAACCCGCAACACCCTACAGCTGTCAAAACATACTTCCTCGACTCACTTTTTTAAAGCTAAGTCCAGCTCCAAAAAAGTCATTTGTTTCAAGCCAGAAGACACTACATTCTGGGAAATAAATGTTCAAACAGAATTGATGTTCCAGCCTGGAGCTCTTTCATGCAGAATATCAGCTAGTAAGTTGATGTTTGTTGGAGGCATAGAAAACGGAGAAACTGCATTCACACTGGATCTACAAGAGTGCAAAACAGACACAATCCCGAGCCCTCCTGTAGGACTAGTTTACGGACAACTCCATATCCTGGGCTCCCGCGTCTACGTAGTAGGAGCTCTTACTATTGAACAAAGCGGCCAAGAAAAGCCTGCACCCCTTCTTTACTACGACTTACGCCGTAAACACTGGGAGTTGATTGAAAGGCCCCCAGCTGAAGTAGCTCTTACCGGAGGTTTCATTCAAGACAACTTTCTTTACCTTTTAGGGGGATTCTTAAACTACCCAGAAGCCCCAGTGCCTTTCCAAGGAGTTCTTAGCTACGACACTTTAAGCGGAAGGTGGGGGCGCAGTGCAGTGACTTGTCCTGTAAACCAAGGGCTTCCTGTGTGCGTTCCTCTGGCTTCCAAAGCAATTCTTGTAGTAGGAGGCCACGACCCCTGTGAACACTACGGCGAAGAGTCAGACAGTGTTTACTTGTTCACTGGACAAGAGTTTTTTGAGTACCCTAGTTTGCCTGGAGAAGGCCAGTTGCGTTTTTCGGACCCTTCTTTGCAAATAGAAAGTCAGGTGTTGTTGTTTTCTGAGGACGAAGTCCTTTTTAGGTTTGACTTAAACTCCCAAGAGTGGAGCTGCCTTGACTCTGAGGAAAAACTCCAAGAAAACTTCCAAGTCCCTTTCTTGCCCCAGAAGCCTCACAACTCTGTGTACCACTACAAACAACAAGAATGCGAAATCCTTGAGTACAACATTGAAACTAAAAGAACCAAAAAGACAGGCCCTAGTTCCTTCCAGTACTTCCTGAAGCACACAGGAATTTGTTTGCTGGACGACGGAAGACTAATGTTTGCAGGGGGAATTAAAGAGGGCGAAAAAGAAGGCACCAAAACTGTCTGGATGCTTGATCCTGAACTTAAGCTTTCAAATAACGCAGCTGACTTGCCTAGTTGCCAGTACGCACTTAGACTAGTCCCTGTGGGACACGACGTGTATGCAGTTGCTGGTTACCAAGACGGGCAAAGCAAGTGCCAGAAGTACTCTATGGTACACAACTCCTGGGAAAAACTGCCAGACATGAGCATGCCGACTCTTTTTCCTGGGTGTTGTCATTTGCTAGGCCGTATATTTTGCATTGGAGGCTACGTAGAGGAAGCAGGGTCCCCTAACCTGTACTTGATCCAAACTTATACAGTTGACCAGTGCAGGTGGGACTTACTTACTCTGGAGTACCCAATTGGGGTGAGTGGTTTGGGAGTAGTTGCTCTTGCCAGCAACAAAATACTTTGCTTTGGAGGAAGAGTTATGGACGGGTCCAAAGTCAACAAGTCTTACTTGCTGGAAGGAGAACACTTCACAGCTTTGCCTGACCTTCCTGAAACAGACGTCAAAAGCGACTCTACTGTTTTCATAGACCCCCCTATTGTCAAAGAAAGTGATGCCTATGCTTTTTCGAAGAACGGGTATTTATACAGGTTCGAATGCAACACCCTAACTTGGCACTTAGAGTACCCTAATATACTAAATAGAGCGTGATAGTTAATTGTAATTAAATGGAACAAAAGCAAAAGAAGTAGAGTATAATTAGGGTCTTAGACAACTTAACTGCACAAAACACCAAGTTAGTGAACCTGCTCGAGTACTGCAAAAACAAAATCGAAAAAGTAAAGACAGAAACCTCCCAAACCCAAACTAAAGCACAACCAACTAACGAACCCTCTGAAGAAAACAAACTCAGTTTGTCAAACGCCAAAAAACAGTTAGAAATACTCCGTTCTGACAAAAAGTTCCTGCAAAGAAAATTTCACTCAAAATCTGAAAACAAAGACACTTATGTGTTCGACCAACGCATTAAAGACCAGAACCTCCGTCTCAAAGAGCTCCTTAAGGTTAATGAAAGACTAAATAAAGGCAGCCCCAGCAAAGTAATTAGTTTAACTGAAAAACCAAACAACGAAGTAAGGGCTTTGGAAAGAGAACTCATCCAACTGAGAAAATCTGTTCAAACTGCGCAAGAAACTAGTTCCAAAACGCAAAAACAAATCGAGGACTACAACTCCAGAATATCGAAGTTGCAAGACAAGTACAACAAACTAACTCAACTCTACGGAGTCCCTGAAAACTCCAACAACTTAGCAAACAAAAAGGCTTACCTGGAGAGGAAACTCGTCATTCTGAAGAAAAACCTGCACTCAACTGCCAACAGAATGAACTGGAAAATCAAAGAACTAGAGAACCAGTGCAGCAAACTACAGGAAGACAAAATTTCAATTCAAATGAAAATATTTAAAAAGAACCAACAACAAAGAATGATCAACGTGAAAACTGATGACTACAGAGTCCAGTCCCTGACCCCCAACAGAAGGTTTTCTAGGAAAAAGTTTTCGCCTGACATTTCTTTTCTGTACCGACCGTCTGTAAAAGGTTTATATATCTAAACGTAATTAAACTTGAGTTTTGAGTTTCTTGGAAGGCAATTCTATGTTTTGGTTCTTCCTTTTGAGGGTAGAAGTAGACTCAGTAGACAGTTCTTCCAAGTAACGACTTGGAGTAAGGGGTTCTCCTTTGGAGTCGCACTGGGCTGCCGAGAGAACTAGGATTTCTTTGCTGCGAGTGCACGCAACATAAGTAAGTCTCCTTTCTTCTTCAGCGTCGCTGCCGTGTCTGTTGCTGGGGAGAACGTCCTCGTTGAGTCTAACTACAAAAACAAGTTTCCACTCCAGTCCTTTGGCTTGGTGGATTGTGGAAAGAGTCACTAAGTTGGCGCTTAAGTTTTGTTCGGAATTGAGTAAGTCCAAAAAGTCTTTTAAGGACTCTAGACTTCTGTAGGGCTTAGCTAGTTTTTCAAGTTCGCCGAAAAATTTCCTTTCAATCTTGAGTCTTTGAGCTACGAGTGAAACCAAGGCGGCTGGGGGGTACTTGCTTGCTTGTTCCTTGAAGTAAGAAACTGTGTCTACGAAATCTTTGAACCCCTTTTTTTGGGAAGAGTTGCCTTTTTGTGAAAGTTTAACGCAGGACTGATACAATGAAGTTTCTCTCAATCCTGCTTCTTGCTTCATCTTGTCAATGGTGCTTTTGCCTAGTCCCCTTTTTGGGTAGTTAACTACTTCAAGCAAAGAAAAGTCGTCTTCTGTGTCAACACAGAGTTTTAAGTAGCACAAAATCGCTTTGACTTCTTTAACTTGGGTGAGTTTGGAGTGGGCACTGCTTTTCTTGCCTATAGGAATGGAGTTTTTAGTGCACTCAAAGTGCACTTCTGGGTAGATCTTGTGAAGTCTGTACAAAATAGCAATGTCTCTGTACTCTAAGTGATACTTTGTTTTGTAGTAACCCAACAATTCAACTACCTTCCTCATCTCTTCGTGGGCAGAACTCGCAACTACCAACTTGACTTTTTTGCCCCAAGCGTTCTCGGTGTAAACGTTCTTCACTGTTCTTTGCAAGTTAAAAGATATCAGTTGTTGACTAAGGTTAACAATGTGCTGTGTGGACCTGTAGTTTTGGTTGAGAAGTAGTTTCTGGCAGTCTTCAAAGTGGGCTTCGAACTGGTTGAAGACTCCAGAAGTAGCTCCTCTCCACCCATATATTGCTTGGTCGTCGTCTCCGCAAACAGTTACTTTGGAGCACTCCCCTATTAGCTTCAAAAACTCGATTTGGATACTGTTAGTGTCTTGGAATTCGTCCACAAGTATGTACTTGTACTTTTCTTGGTACTTGGCTAGAACCTGTTTGTTGGTTTGGAGGGTTTTCACAGTTAAGTAAAGGATGTCAGCTAAGTCAATTGAGTTGGTTTTGCGCAGTTGTTCGTTGTAAGTCGAAAACAAGTACTTAAATTCAAAGTTCATTTCTTCAAACACTGAAGGGTTGAGTTTGGCTTTGCAAAGAACTCCGTTGATGAAAGAAAAAGCCCCCTTCGGCAAGTTCACATTCAAAACAGAAAGTTCCTCAATGCTTTCATTTCCCTCCAAAAGAACCATTTGTTCTTCAGTGAGAGGTTCAATGTCGGCCTGCAAGATACTGTTGAGGGAGTACTTCCTCATGAAAGAAACTATTGCACTTTCAAGCAGCTTTTTTTGGGCTTTGCCACTCACAATCGAAAAATTAAACGGAAGTCTAGCCTTTCCTGCGTTTGCTCTCAAGATGTTTAAAGCTACGTGGTGGAAAGTCCCAATGCTAACTTCTTCTGGACGCAGGTGCCTAGGCACGAACTCACTGAGTTTCCTTTTCATTTGGTCACTTGCTTTCCTAGTGAAAGTTATTCCCAATATGTTACTAGGGTCCACTCCTGAGTTAAGCAAAAAGGCCACTCGCAGCGTCAAAGTTCGGGTTTTGCCAGAACCTGGACCTGCGAATATCACTAAGGGCTTGTCAAGATGTTGGGTCACGGCTTCTAGTTGGTTGCGGTTTAAATCCTCTAACGCGCTAAAAACATTGTTCATTTTTAAATTACTCAACTCAAGCACTACAGTATTATAATTAGATAATTACCTACTCTTGGCAATGACTAGATTGCAATTAGGACACGCATGCACTCTATGTGTTGAAAGCCAGTTTGGAGCTTGACAACAAGTGAAAATATTTGACAGAATCGTGAGGAAGGGCGAAGGGAGTTTGGGGTTTTGGTACTCGACCTTGGTGTGCACTTGTTGTTTGCAGTAGTTGCAGTAAGCCGAACAAGGAGTCATTCCAAGAACGGGCAAGGATCCCCTGACCGACCCAATGCTTCTGGAGCCCCTTACTGGGTCGTTTTGTGAATTGTTTTCTTTCAAAACGTTCCTCGGAGAACACTCCTGGAGTTTCGGAGAGTTCTTTTCACTGAGGATTTGTGAGTTGTAGCTTTCCAAAGAGTCTTCGTAGAGTTCCTGGATCTTCTTTTCTTCGTCGGGACCCATGTAAATTACTGAGTCTGCGTCGCTTGCGTTGCGCACATGTTGGTTTTGAATTTTGGGACTTTGAGGTTGGGTCGAAGGCTGTCTGCTTTCTAGGTTCTCCACCTCAGAGCAAAAGGAAACTATTTTGCTGTTCTTTTTAGAATGGGGTTCTTTCAGGTTCGACTTTTTCGGCTGCGAAATTTGAAGTAAAATTTGGTGGTGCGTCAGTCCCGAAGGGAGGTAAATGCTGGGTTTCCTTTGATGTGAGCTGTTCCTTCTGTGGTGGGCTGGCGGCGGAGCTTCGCTTGTGAAAGTCAGCAGTTTCCCTGACTTCACTTCTTCTGGTTCGTTTTCCTTCGTCGCGCAAAAGCTCGAATCGTGGCTTGGCGTGTACCGCCTTTCTGAAAGTCTCGATCTGTGTCTTTTGTGCTCTGAAGTAGAAAATATGCACTCACTAAAGGTCCGATGAGCTCCGTACGAAAGATTTGATGTCTTCTGTGGAGTTGTTTGTTCTGCTTGCATATTCCGTTAAGTTTTAAATTTGCAATATGAAATCCCTTTATTCAAAAGTTGCATATTAAAATGGTAATTAGTTATACTCCTATTCCTCCGTGTTCTGAGTGCATGTGTTCATAAATATCTTCTTCAGGTTCTGCTCCACATTCGTAGCACCAGTGAGCCCCACAGACACAAGTTATGTGGTTGCAACCACCAATCTTTTCTACAAGTGTTTTGCAACTTGGACACGACTTCACTTCTTGTTCTGATTTCCAGTTAGAACACAACTCGCACACCCAGTTTCGTGCTTCTTGCACGTCCCTTCCGCACTCAATTGCAACTACTGGCTTCACCACACGGCACTCAGAGCAAAAACCCAGAAGCATTCCTTCTTCCTGAACTATTTGTCTGGGTGCATTGGGGTTGCCGTTCCTCAAGGCCTTGAAAGTAGGAAACTTTCTGCAAAACATGCAGTAAAATCTCGACAGGCTCACTGGGAACTCTCCTGGCTGAATTCCAAACCACTTAACTCTGCACTCACTACAGCACTTACTGCTGCACTTTCCGCAGGGACTCCTTAACTCTTCAAGTGACTTTTCTGAAAAGCACACTTCGCACAGGTCTGTAATCATGTTTTCAAGAACTGCTACACTGACTCTGTTTGACACCTCTTTGGAGTCCAGCACTTGAAGTCCCCCGTAAAAGAGTTTGTCTGGGAACTCGGCAACTTGCTTCTCAATAGTTTGCTGCGTCAAAACTGCAAACAACTTTGAACTAGCACTTATTGAGTCAAATTTGTACTCGAGAACTCTAAACAATGATGGGTTTTCCTGGAACAAAACTTCAAGACTCAGGTCCAAAGACTCAATGAAGGGTTGGTTGTTTCTACAAGGAGGACACTTCCAGTTAGGCGACTTCTTTTCATCCTGTCGAATGTGGAAACTCAAACAATCAGTGCACTGGTTCTTATTAAATTCCAAATCATTTCTGCACGCGTGGCACTTAGGAGTTATTTTTAGGTCGTAAAAAGCTTCAACTCCGTACACAGCGTAGCAAACACGGCACATTGCCATGTGGGACATTCCTAACTTAGATATTTCTGGAGAAGGTACATCTGATTCTACGTAGCACAGTCCACAAACTCCATTTTGGATAATGCTTAAGGGCCGGCTTTGGTTGCAAGTTTGGCAAGCCACTCTGTCGTCTACTCGTTCTTCAAGCATTTTGATCCTTTTAGGCACCCTAACTGTGACAGTAGACTTAAGGGTTCTTTTGTAACGCCACATGTAGTAAGCTTTCCACAAAAACTCCAGTTCGCCTTCACTCAGTAGCTCACTAGGGAGTTTCCTTGCCAACAGTATAAACTGCAAACTGCACACCTCAGGAAAAACTTCTATTTCTTCGGTCCCCATCCACTTCCCAACGATTCCTGACAAGTAGTTGTAGGCCCTTTCTTGGAGTGGACTCTTACTCACCAAAGCAACCATTGCTATCACGGCTGAAGCTCTGAAAGTCCCCAGCATCCCTGGGTAAAAGATGTGCATCAGCACTTTAAACAACTCTTCGTCAGATATGTCACTTGGAATTCCAGTATCTGACTCGGCTATTTGTATTTCTTGGAAAGCACGAACTATCGAGTAAGCAACATTGCTGTCTGGGTTGCCCCTCAGTATGCTTCTTGCGTCCTTTTTAGGCACTTCAATCCGGGTGTCTTCGTGTGCTTTTATCTTAATTTTGGAACTGTACTTAGAAATCGTTTCTTCAATGAAGGGCGTTTCGTCATATGTTTCTTCAACCCACTCCTTCATGTCCTCAAATGGCTCAACTGCCCTTGCAAAGGCGTCGCACAAGTCATTTACGTTTTGGTCGTACCTGCGCATTGGAGCTAAAGTCCTCCAAAGCTTCCCTATCACGTTATTGTACTTCAAAGCTCTGACGTACTCAGGAGTCATAATCTCCTTGAAGCTTTTTATGATCTCGTTCTTAGTTTTGTTGTCCTTTTTGATCAGTTCTGGCAAACCAGCTATTTCTTTCTGAACTGTTTCTTGGATTCCACCCAAACCCTCAAACTCCATCTTTGTTTCTGTGTACTCAATAGAAGCAGGCAACTCTTCTTCCGTTTCTAACTCCAGTGGCTCTTTTGCAACACAAACAGAAAGTGGTTCATCCTGTCCAATGAATGAGTTAAAAGCCCTTATCATTTCGGATCTGATGCCGTCTACGTCTGTGGACTCTAGAAACCGCACTGAGCCCACAGGAAAGAAAAACTTGGAGGTTCCTGAACCACCAGCAGGCGGCAAAAACGTTACAACTTTTATGTTGGTGCAGGCCAATTCTTTCTGTATATTGAATATATTGAACCTAGAACCCAAGGCCTCTGCTTCCTTCTGTTGCTGTGGGGAGTTGCAGACTTCAGGGTGGTTCATGTGAGGAGGATTGTCAGTAAAGACAAAGGCAATGTTTAAGTTTTCGTCGTTCTTTCTTTCGTCAATCAAGTAGGTCAAAGCAGTCTTAACAGCTTCAGGTGCATCAGCCCCGCCTGACAAGTCCTCGTTTCTCAGTACTTCAAGTGAGTTTTCTAAGTCTTTTCCTACCTTTAACACATTCGTCACATCGTAATCCTTAAAAGTAATGACTCTAGCTGTTACCATGTTTTTGCCCAAAAGTGAACAAACAGTCAGCATCTCCATCAAAGCTACCTTACATGCTTGGAACCAGTTACTCATGGACCCTGTTGTGTCCAGCAAAACATGAATAGTTAACTTCTCGTCAAATCTATCAGAACTATTTTCCATTTATCAGAACCAGTTATATACTGATTAAGAAACTCATTACTTTGGTTGAATCCCCCAAAACCTCTTAATTTGCACCTTTAAATGGAACACTCCTGCACTCAAAACTGCCAACGTATTTCGCAATGCCAATGTGGTGAGTTACTTTGTACCCATACAGTAGCTCAGCACGCTATGCAAGGCCATACCATTGGCCCATTGAAGAAAAAAGCTAATCTTAGCAGAATATTCAGTCAAATTGCCGAACGCAAAGCAGAAGTCATTGGAATGAGCCAAGAAATCATTGCTGAAGTTCAGAGAATGACCCTGTACCAAATCAACCAACTTTCAAACCTTAAAAAGAAATTCAACGATCTTTCCGCTAATCTCGACCAACTTGAAAAGGAATTGCATGCTTCCAACCCCAAAAAACAGTTTGAAGAAATATACGAACTCGTCCAAGAACTCAGACTCGACATGGACTTAATAGTTGCTTCAGGAAGTGCTGACAAAGACATTAGGGTCTGGAAAGACGGAGAAACCAAAGTCCTGAAAGGCCACACCAGCGAAGTCAGGTCAGTAGCCTTATCAAAGAACAGAGAGTTCATGGTTTCTTGCGGTCTAGACAAAACCATCAGGGTGTGGCTTCTTTCCACTGGGGAACAAATTGGAGTGCTCCAAGGCCACACTAACTGGGTTTGGTCCCTGGCAATTTCTAAAAACGACCAATTTGTGGTTTCTGCAGGCATGGACAAAACCATCAGAGTTTGGGACCTTGCTTCCGGAACACAAACTCAGCTCTTCAAAGGCCACACTGGCAGTATAGAGTCGGTAGTTATCTCAAACAAAGACGAATTCCTAGTTTCGGCGGGGATGGACAAAACCATCAGAGTTTGGGACCTTGCTTCTGGAGCACAAACTGAAGTCTTGACGGGACATAAAGACTGGGTCAGGTCAGTAGCTATTTCGAAGAAAGACGAATTCTTAGTTTCGGGAAGCAGGGACAAGACTATCAGAGTCTGGAGCCTCACTTCTAGAATACAACTCCTGGTTCTGGAAGGCCACACTAACACTGTCTGGTCAGTGGCAATTTCCAGGAACGATGAATTCTTAGTTTCAGGCAGCGAAGACAATACAATACGAGTTTGGAGTCTGGCTTCCGGGCACCAAACTCAAATACTGGAAGGACATACCGGCGGAATACTTTCTTTGCACTTGTCCAAGAATGACAACTACTTAGTTTCTGGAGGAGGAGCTGGTGCTAAGTTAGATCACTCAGTAAGACTCTGGAATCTCGCAACAGGCGAACAGACCCGACTCTTAGAAGGCCACACCAATAGAGTTTGGTCAGTCTATTTAGCATAAAGGTTTCTAACAATTCATTAGTAATTAGCTACTTGTTTTACAAATTCTCAGAAGACGACTCAGTATCTTCAGCAGATTGAAATCTTACTTTAGTTCAATTCTGGTGTATAATAATGGAACCTAGAATCGTAGTGAGTGGGAGCTTTGATAAAACAATTAGCATTTGGAGGACCCCCAAGAAGCTGTACACTTTCAAAGGGCTAGGCAATCTCAGACTCTTTTTGGAAGTACTCAAGTTCCTGACTCCCGAAGAAGTGGTACAAATTGCAAGGGTCAACAAGCAATTCTACGAGGCTTCTTTCCACTGGGAAGTACAAAAGCCCAGATTCAAACAGATACAAGTGCTGGAAGGCCATGCTAATCACGTAGTGTTGCTAGCTGTATCTCAGGAGCAAAAGATACTACTATACGGGAGCGATGACTGTTCTATCCAAGTGTGGAGTCTGGTTACTGAGCAAATAACTCAAGTGCTAAAGGGCCATAACCACTGGGTTTTATCTCTAGCTACTTCCGATGATGGCCAGTGGGTGGTTTCTGGGAGTAGAGACAGTACCTTGAGAGTATGGAATCTGGCTTCTGAAAAACAAACCTTAGTGCTTAAAGGCCATACCAAAGCTGTCAATTCAGTGGCTCTTTCTAGCCTGAGTCAATACGTTGTCTCAGGTAGTGAGGATAGCACACTAAGAATTTGGAGTCTAACTTCTGGAGCACAACTAAGAGTTCTCAGAGGCCACCGCTCTGAAATCAAGTCACTGGCCATTTCCAGGACTGACAAGTATATCGTTTCTGGAAGTGAAGACCGCAGCATCATAGTTTGGAGTCTTAGTTCTGGAGATCAAATAACTATACTTGATGGCCACACTAATTGCATCAACTCAGTAGCTATTTCAAGCGATGGTGAGCATGCAGTATCAGGCAGCGCAGACGGGACGATCAGAGTGTGGAACATACCTTCTGGAGAAACAACCCAAGTATTGAGAGGACACTCTTTCCAGGTGCGTTCAGTGAATCTATCAAAAGATGGCAAGTACTTAGTGTCTGGTGGAGGAGAAATTGGAAGCTTTTCAGTCATAGTTTGGGACTTCGCTACAAAACATCAAATTCAAGAATTAAGAGGTCATACTGCAAATGTGCACTCGGTTAATTTAATCTAACTTTATATGATGCACGCATAATGCATAGAAATTGGCAGAATTTCTGACAGACTTCTACTGAAATTTATACACTTAAACGTATAGGCAGTAATGTGATAGCCTTAAACCTTTTTCCCGCCCCATATTTATGCAAATCGATTGTCCCTCAGGTTGTCGAGCTATTTCCAAATGCAGCTGCGGAGAGCTCCTGTGTGATCACACACTACTTAATCACGTTAAAAAGCTCCACTCTACTAGTCCTCTAACTGAAGCCGACGAGTTGAACCAAACGCTTGTCATGATTTCCCGCAAAAAGCAAGAAGTCATCGAGTTAAGCACTCTTATTATTTCAGAGGTTGAGAAACTAGTTTCCAGACAACTCAGTCAACTCGAGCAATTACGAAATACACTGATGGAGTCCACCAATCCATCAGTCATCAATCAGCTAAACCAAGTTCAACCTAAAGACCTCTTCGATCAACTAATCAAACAACTGAGCTTGACCGACCTAAACAAGCAACAACAACAAAAACCCGAACAAAGAATTGCTGGCCTAAGTAAACAGTTCAATGAGACCAAAGAAGATCAACTAAGCGAGCAAGCAACTCCCCAAAAGGTCAATACCAAAGAACACAAAGTTCAGAAGCCAGTTCCGAAGAAGCTAGTTCCAACTAAAAGAGACAGAAAACCTGAAATTAAGCCATATACTGTTGTTTCTTCTGGAAGTGATGGGACTATTAGAATCCACAAGAAGACTCGGGCTAGAGTCCTCAAAGGCCATGCTGAAGGTGTCAATTCAGTTACTGTGTCTCTGAAGAAAGGAGTACTAGTGTCTGCTAGTGATGATTCCACCATTCGAGTGTGGAGTCTAGCTACTGCACAAGTAACCCAAGTACTCCAGGGGCATAGGAATGGGGTATTGTCTGTGGCCATTTCTAGCGATGGCGAGTGGATTGTGTCTGGGAGTTATGACAAAACACTTAGAGTGTGGAGTCTAGCTTCTGGACTAACCACTCTAGTACTCAAAGGCCATAGTGATGGTGCTAGTTCAGTGGCCATTTCTAGCAAGGACCAATTCATTGTCTCTGGTAGTTATGACACTACACTTAGAGTGTGGAGTCTAACTACTGGAGAAGTGATTAGAGTCCTTCAAGGCCATAGTGGTTTTGTCTGGTCAGTGGCCATTTCCAAGACTGACCAATACATTGTCTCCGGGAGTTGGGACTGCACTGTTAGAGTGTGGAGTCTTACTTCTGGAGACCTGATTAGAGTCCTTCAAGGACATGATGGTTGGGTCTTGTCGGTTGCTATTTCAAATGACGAGCAGTTCGTAGTCTCAGGAAGTGCAGACAAAA
>PR_CR_10_Liq_1_inCRDRAFT_1000154_pt1 | contig 39656 bp, 33 predicted proteins | sample PRCRCaboRojoPR_3_FD_10241 | JGI IMG/M metagenome (IMG submission 10241) | reverse complement strand
TGGAAAGAATGCTCTGTCTGTGGCTTAAGAACCCTTGAGAGTTACTTTGAGATAGCTTTACGAAAGATAAGTGCACGGAGTTAACAACTAGTAAAAATCCAAGAATTTCTTAAAACTCAAATACTCATATACTTAATATTAACTACCAATAACCATTATGGGAGCCAGTCCTTCGAAGTCAAGCCTTTTGACGAAAAGGGGCCTTGAACTCAACTTGCAAACTTGCAAACTTAGACCTGGTTCAGCGATTGCAGGAAGTGTTTTACTTGAAAAATCACTAGAAGTTTGCTCTATCAAAATAATTCTGACAGGGACGCTCAAAACCGTCCACACCACCAACAAGGATAATGGACTGCTGGAAGGAGCACGGGCTACTCAACAAAGAAAATCCAGTACGAAAGAAATTTTTTATAAGGAAAAACCCCTCAAAGTGTCAGAAGAGCACCTAGAAAAAACTAAGTACCCCTTTAACTTAGAGACTGGGGCAGAAATGCACCCTTCGTTTTCAGAAGCAAACTCAAGAATGCTTGTTGAAGTTAAGTACGAAGTAGTAGTTCGCGCCACTCTAGCAAATGGATTCTTTTACGAAGAAAAAAAAGAAGTTTGGCTCGAGGGACCAAACACTCCTCCCAAACTACCTTTAGAAAACTCCCAAATAGTAAATGCGAGCAGTTTTAAATACAGTGGGTCTGGAACAATTAGAATATCTTCGAGCATTGATAAGCAGGCTTACTTGGCTCAAGATAGAATTCTACTAAAGATTTGGCTAGAAAACAATAGCAACTGTAAAATAAACAAAGTTATAGGAAGACTCACCAGAGTTATTGAGTTCCAAGGACTCAGGGATGAGTTAGTTCTTGAGAAAAGGGAACTCAAACCTACTCAGGAAGAAGTCTACTTAAGCTTTGAGTTGGAACAACTACTGAACTCCAAAGTATATACAACGCAGCTTAAGGACTTAGTTTGCAGCTTTTTCATAAAAGTCAGCTTGAAGCAGTCAGGACTATTAGTTAAGTACAGGGAAATTCCTTGCTTGGTCCAGGACTTTGCTGTTTGTAATAATTAATATGGAAAGCATAGACATTATCAGAAGTATTTTCTCTTACTTAACTACTAATGAGCAGTGGAAGCTTAGAGAGGTCTGTAGAGTATTTAACCAAAACTTAAGAGCGCGGGAAGAGCACTTGCTTGATGACAAGATACTTTTCTTTAGACTTCCCTACAAACAAATTGAAGTAATGGAAATTGAAGAGCCAGAAAAGGTAAAATCTAGAGAAACCCAAGTTTCTTTTAAGGTGTTCAGTAATGCTATTTGCCGGGTTTCTAAGTTCGAGTACTTTTTCCACGGAGGTCGGAATTTGGAAACTGAAGCCTCAGAAAAAACTGTGCTAGTTAATAGCCAGAACACCAAAATCCTAAAGTTGCTTCCGCCTTCAAATCAGCACTACGAGTTCAAAAGGTTTGGACACGCCTGTTCTTTTTACAATGGATATGTTTACCTATTTGGTGGATTAGACACTGAACAAAAAACACGTAGAGAAGCAATGAAGTATTGCTTACAACAGCAAACCTGGAGCCAAATAGCTTCTTTACCTGAGCCTATATCTAAGGTAACTTGCACTACTTGCCAAGCAGGCATTTTAGTTGGTGGGCAGGGGTCTCCTGATGTTTACCTTTACAGTCCTACTCAAGACAACTATGTCGTGAGCTTCAGTGGCCTTCCAGAGAACTGCATGAAGATTCTAATGAAAGCTAAGTACAATCTGGTCTACATGATTGTTGACCAAAAACTACACAAACTTGACTCAGGAAACTGGGAAGAAATAAGTCACGGAGAAAAGTACCCCCAAATCAGGCACGCCTTAACTTGGTTCCCCACTAGATACAGAAACCACTTTTACCTTTGTGACGGAATGAGGAAACTTTACTTGTTTAACTTGGAAAACTTTGAACTAAAGATGTGTGGAGAATACATGCTGAGTGGAAGAAAGCACCCTTACCTAAAGTGGGAAAGGAACTACGACCATGAAGTGTAATAATAAGTGTTACTTAGCTAGGAATGCGGAACACACCAACTCTAGAGTTCCTCTGGGCTATTACATCCTCAATTCCTGAACTCTTTCTTCTGTTAAACAAAAGTTGGGTTGAAAGAGGACTGCTTTTGTCTAGGTGACTGTCCTTAGACTTAGGACTGGACCTCCTCGAGTTAGAAGTGCTTCCTGCAGTTCTAGACCGAGCATGTCTTACAGTGTTCCTTGAAGGCTCTCGAGAAGTGATTTCAGTAAGTCTTCTGATTCTGAAAAGCACTAGGTCTTCAGCTGAGGATTGGCGTTTGTGAATGGACTTCTGAAAGAGTCTCTGAGAAACAGGGGGAGACTTAAGTTCTTTGGACATGATTGAGGGTCTTCTGCTCAGCAAGTACTTGTCAGGGCCTTTTTGTTCATTCTTGATTAAATGGATCATCCAAGGAAAGTACTTGGGTTTAACTTTAGTGCTTAAATGTTTTCTGCTGTAGACTTTAGCTTTAGTAGCCAAGTTGTATTCCGAAACCTTTTTGTAAATGTTTTTCATTGCTTTGGAGTACTCGTTTGCAAGTTTGCTTTTGGTCAGTTTGTCCAAGCACTCAAAAATAGCATCGTAGAACTCTATAAACCTCAGAAAGTGGTTTTTGAAGTCAAGCAAAGTGTCTGAGTTAACAGAAGCTTTAAGGTTTTGCTGACTGCACTTTAGAAACACTTCGGAGTAAACACACTGAAGCACGCATGTGTAGACTTGCTCAGAAATTGCAGGAAACAAGTAAGGGTTGACTAACTTCCAAAACTCCCAAACAGCTTTAAATACTTTTGGGTTTCTTTTCACAGCAGCTCTTTTTCTAAGAACACTCAACGAGAAGCACTGTTTAGTTTTCAAAGCTTGTTTGTATATAAAAACAAAGACTTCTGAGTCCTTTTTCAGAAAGTCCACCTTCTTAAGTGGGGGCTTAGCCAGCTTTTCTTTAGAAAACCGCCATTTAGGTAAGTTTGTTCTGAATTCAGAATATTCTTGGGACATTATTTTGATATCGTAAAGTACACTGTTGTCTACTGAGCTTAATTCCATTATTTCTAAGAAGTTTCATATTTTAAATGGTGCTTTATGTACAATGAGTTTTCGTACAACTCTGAGCTCACAGGTTTAGGAGTTGCTTTAGAACTCTTGGGTAACTCAAACTCAGGAGTGCACTGGGCATTCCACCTGTTTGGACTTATGAGTTCCAAGTTGCAGCTTTGTTGGGTTTCTGGAACTTTGACTTCCTGGGGTTGGATTGCACTGCTAGCCCACTCCAGGAGTTGTTGTTGTTGTTTGGCAATCTTTTTGTAGTACTTAAGTTTGGTTTTGAACTCTTCGACAGACCTTTTGTAGGAGTCATCAATCTTGTAGCACTTAACTAGGTGTCTGTTGCTGAGCCTCCTGACTTCTTTAGGAGTGTCGTACCTTTTCATTTAAGAATTATATTTACACTACCGCGACTTTGATTCAAGCCAGTCCTGTACAAACTTGGCAAACAAAGACTTAGCCCGAGGAGGCGTACTTAGAATAAAAGGATCACCCAGTAACTGGAGGGCACTTGGCCTTCTCTCAGGTTCCTTCACCAAGCAACTTTGAACGAAGCTACAAAACTCAGGAGACCACCGAGCTTTGTTTTTGAGTTCTGGAGGAGGTCTGTTCGATATCAGGTAAAGAGCCTTCATGGGGTTTTCCCGCATGTAGGGCGGTTCGCCCTCTGCTAGTTCCAGTCCCACTATTCCCAAACTCCAAAGGTCTACTTCTTCGTCGTAGTCTTGACCTAAAATAAGCTCAGGTGCCATCCAACTAGGTGTGCCCACTATTGTTTTGCGCTTGTCCTTTTCAGTCGTTAGCTGAGCTGCGTAACCAAAGTCACCTAGTTTAACCTCTCCCTGAAGGTTGATTAAAACATTGTCACTTTTAACGTCTCTGTGTATTCTGTGGTGTCCGTGCAAACAAAGCAAACCTTTTAGAATTTCCCGAAACAAGTAAGCTATTAAGTGCTCAGGAATCTGCCCTGGCTTGTCCACTATCAAGTCTGTTAGGCTGCCTTTCATGAGTTCCACAATTAACCACAAGCAACCAGAGTACTCGTAACTCTCGTAGTAAGTTATGATGTTGGGATTATCGCTAAGCATAGTCAAAGCTATTTCGTTGATGATTTGGTTCCTTTTCCTTTCATTTTTAGGGTGGATCTTTTTGAGTGCAAAGGCTTCAAGAGTTAGTTTGTGCTCAGCTAAGTAAACAGACCCAGAGGCTCCTTCGCCGATTTTGCGAACTACTCTGTACTTGTCTTCAGGGTTCTCTTGAATCAACTGGACTCTTTGCATCATAGCTTCTTGGAACCCAGAGTCAGAAGGCAGAGACTTAATTCCGTCGAGCATGAAGCTGAAAACTCCTACAATAGAGTCTTTGTTGTCCCTTATTTCTTTTTCAGGAATTCCTGCAGCTGAAGCAATGCTTTCGATGTTTTGGATGCCTTCTGCTTTGATGTTTTCTAAGGGATCGGACTTGTTTTTTTTGGTTTTGGGGTTCTGGCGTTTATGTCCTAGTAAGTACTCTGAGTAACAGTCTTTGCAGAACCGTTTAGGCACAAAGAATCCCAAGTGCTTTTCCTTGATGCTGCAGTCACTGCAGAACAAGTGTCCTGTTTAGGCATTACTACACAAAACACACTTGCGCCTTTTAGAAGTGAGTTTGAAGACTTTTGAGCACCGGTTGCACTTGCTGTGTCTGTCAAACAAACTAGCTAATACTTTCATTTTATTAAGACTCCCAACTAACTCCCAGTAGAATTTATAATAAGTTTATTCCGACCTTTAATTCATTGATTAATAAAGAAAGTATGGAAAGCACAGCAAGTTATAATGAAATCAAATTAGTTAATGAACTGCTTGGGGTCAGGAAAGAAGCAGCTCAGTTTATAGAGTGCAACTACGATATTCACAAGAAGAGTAGCGAATCCAAGCTCCAAAAACTCGCAGAAAAACTCTGCAAAATCAGGCAAGAGGCTAGCATTGAAATCCAAAGACACGTAAAAGGGTGGCTCGTCAGGAAAGATCTAGCTGCTTACAAAGCAGTTCCTCCAAGTAAACTAATTACTTGGCGTCACCAAGCGAAAAGTGTCTCTGTAGCTGGTACTTTCACAGAACCAATTTGGAGCCTGCACATACCTCTTAGCTACTGCAAGGCTTTGAAGTTATTTTACACGGGATTCCTTCATACAACTGGAGTGCCTCCCGGAAATTACTCTATCAAATTCATAGTTGACGGAGCTTGGGTGTGCAATGGAGACCTTCCTCTAGCTAAAGACCTAGAAAACAACTTCAACAATCTAGTTGCAGTTAAGAAGTCAGGCAGAAGACTTGTGCGCGCTCTGAGTGTAAGAGACTTCCAAGCTGCTGTTGTCAACACTGAACTTTGCCAAAACGTAGTAAGTGACGGGTCCCCTGTAATACTGGCAAGAAGCCTCAGTGGGTCACTGGAGTCTCCTAGGGGTTTTAGAGTTGTTGAAAATGGGATTGCACGCACTACACTTTCGCTGGTCCTAGGAGCTTACAAAGCAGCTCGTCCTAAAAAGAAGTCTGCTCCTCTTACTCCTAACGGATCTGCTGATGAGTACTTTATTAACGAAAAACAGTCAGCGTTTGGAGTAGCTGATGGAGTAGGGGAGTGGAGTACTTACGGACTAGACGCAACTCGCTTTTCAAAAGAAATAATCAAACACTGTCAAGAAGTCTTGGAAAACAGTATTGACAAAGACACTTCCCAACTTGAAATGTGTGACTTATTGGAACAAATCTTGTTTGAAGCTTACGCAAGAACCGCTTCGTACGGAAGCAGCACTGTTTTGCTGGGAATATGTAGAGACTCCTTTTTGCATACTTTGTGTTTAGGAGACTCAAGCTTTATAGTTTTGAGACAAAGGGAAAACCAAACTTCCCTCACAGCTGTTTACCGCTCACAAGAACAACAGCACTCTTTTAACTGTCCTTACCAGCTAGCTCGGCTTCCCAAAGCTTCTAAGTACAAAAAACTCATTGAACAAGGAATGGGTTCACTGGTTTCTCTTTTGAAAAGAGCCAACAAAACTATGCATGACTCTCCTTTGGACGCAGAAACAGAAATGATTCCTCTCAAGGCAGGAGACATCGTGATTGCAGGGACAGACGGAATTTTTGACAACTTATACGACATTGAAATCTTGAGAATAGCTGAACAGGAACTTCTGGCTCACAAAGACTCTCAAGACTTCGTTACAAAGCTAAGTTACAAGCTAGTAGAAAGAGCTATACAGATGGGTTGGGATGCTACTTACAAGTCTCCTTTTGCAAAAAATGCAGGAAAAGCTGGCAGGAGATACATAGGGGGCAAGCTGGACGATACTACTGTAGTAGTAGGGATTGCAGTTTAAGTATTGAATTTTGAATAAATTAATTTGCTTTAATTATAGATAAGTATGGACTCTTTGCCTCAAGTTGAAATAGAAAGAGTTTTAAATACCAGTCTTGAATCTGGAAGGTTAGTTGACGAGTCACAACTAGTTGCTGGTGTGTACGAGCACTGGATAAAAGTTGTAAACAAACACCCTAAAAAAGACCGAATCAAGTACTTTGCATATGAAAACATTAGAAGCTCTTTGGAGGATGACTTTCAAGAAAGCCAGGTCTTAGAAGTTTTAGCTAAGATTTTAAACTACACTGATAATGCCTTGGAAAAGTTATCAAGACTTTTGTGTACAAACATTTTGCTTCTGCAGCCCTTTCACGGAGGAGACTTAAGTGTTATCCACTACGAGTCTGCTTCCGATATTTATGTATGCATTTACACTCAATACTCTCAATACTGCTTTCTTTCAATCAGTCAAGCTCCAAAAGTTTTCTATCCAACAACCAACTTGCCTATGAACGGAATAATCAACAAGTGTGGCTGCATTGTGCCTAGACTGGAAAGGCAGTGTCCTAACTGCAACAAACTAGTTTACAACCAATAAGGCTAATCATTACATTATTTGACATAACTCGCAAGCTGTCTGGTTAACTTCTTTATCAATGATGTCGCTTTGCGAAAGGTTCCTTTTGTGGTTGAACCTGAAAGAAGAGTCTTCTTTAAGCTTAGCAAGAATTCGGTGTCTGTAGCCAATTTTTTCAACTCCGACTTCTTCTTTGAGGACCTGGTCGTCAACTGGGTAACTACTTTTCATTAAGAACAAAAGGTGGTCTAAGTCGTCATAGCCTGAAGACACAAACAGTCTTTCTAAGTGACCCAAGTGTAGGTTCTCCAACCACTCTTCTAAGTTAGGCAAAAAGAACTCTCCAGGTGTAGCTGTAGGTGCAGTGCAGCATACAAAGCTGCTTGAGTAGTTAGGTTTCTTCACAGACTTCCTTTCTTTCTTGGTTGTTTCTTCTTCGAGCAGAGCTAGCAGTCTTTTTCTATGTCCAGGTTTAGAAATGCCTATTTCTTTTAAGTTTTCTAAGGAAATAGGGAAGTTCGATTTCATCTGTTCAAGGATGATTCTTAACTCGTCGTACCCGTTGTCGTGCAAAGGCTCAAATAAAAACTCCAGTCTTACTGAACTTAACCACTGGTAAAGTGAATTCCTACTGAAGTCTCCTCCGAAAGAAAAGGACCTGCACTGGCTAGGCATTAAACTTCCTCTAGTTAAACTTACTTTTTCGCACTCGGGCTCAAGGACTGACTCTGCCCAGGAAGAAGCACTTGACTCTTGGAGTTCTTGAGCAAACTTAGGAGACTGCTCTTTAATTTCTTCAGTTACTACCACTTCAGCAACTGGGTTTTCGAAAACTGGCGGGTCACTTAAAACATTAGCTATTTCTTGTGACTTGGCAAGCTCCAAAGGAGTTTTTCCAGATTTGTCTTTTACACTGCAGTTAGCTTTTCCACAAACCAAAGCTTGCACTACCTGCAGGTGCCCTGCCTCAGCTGCTAGGTGCAAAGCAGTTTTTCCGTATATAGAATTTTGAACGTTGGGGTCGGCTGAGTGCTTTAGAAGTAGACGCACTACCTTAATGTGACCTTTAAGTGCAGCATGGTGCAAGGGAGTGTCTCCGTCGTTCTGTTGCAAATTAGGATTGGCTTTGTGCTTAAGAAGCATAGCTGCTATTTTAAGTTGGTTGTTGTCTGCTGCTTGGTGAAGAGGAGTTTCTCCAAGGCGGTTTTGGATGTTGGGGTCTGCTAAGTTCTTTAACAGTAAAGAAGAAGCTTCAGCGTGCCCGCAAATCACTGTTCTGTACAGAGGAGCCCAGCCTAGCTTGGTGTCGAGTTCGTTNAGGCCCTCTGGGTAGCTTTCTATGCTTTTTTTNAGCAAGTCAACGTCTCCTAGTCTGCAAGCTCTTTGAATCTCTTCGCTTTTCATATCTATTAACACTTTATATAAGCCACTTAGAAAAATGACTACTCAAGACATCGTAGATAGTTTCTACTCTATTTTGCAGAACTCCCAGGATACTGAGTTCCGTTTGGCAGAGTTTATCAAAGTTTTAGACTCCAAACTTGACTCAGTCATGTTTTCGGACAAATATTTAGAACGCCAAATCCTAAATATTGAGTACAACACTTGGATGCTTATCTACCAATTCTACATAGTAGAAACTTTCCAGCCAGATGAAAGTCACTCCGAGTCTTCTTTGCATTACTTGTTGGGGGAATTCAAGCAAGACCGAGAATTTTTGTGTACTCTGTGTGTGATGAACTGGGTAGAACAAATTAGTTGGCTCTCGACTTCTAAGCAGTTCAGAGGAGGTTGGAACAACTCCCTGACTGACTACATTTCCAGGCCTGACGAACAACCCCGCTTTGACCCAGATGGAGTGTTCAACGGAACAAAACTAAACACTGAAGATACAAAAGAGGAAAAACAACTACTGAGTGAAGTCTTTTCGCTTATAAGATGTGGCAACCTGGCAGGAGCCCAAGAATTACTTATAAGTTCAAACCAAGCTTGGCGGGCTTTAACTATTGGAGGAGCTCTTCCGTACTTTAACTTCAGTTTGGGTAGTTACCAAGAAAAACTTCGCTTGCCTTCTGTGATGCAGACTCTTGAAAAGCAAGAAAACTGTGAGTCTTTGGACAACAGTGTTTCAGAAGACTTTGAAATGGGCAACACTGACGTTGACTTGTACATGAATGCTTGTTGGATGCTTTCTGAACAAAAAAGACCTGAACTGAATGAGGCTTCTTGTTACGAAAAGGCTATTTACGGAAGTCTGTGTGGAAACTTCAATGCTATTGTTGGAGTGTGCAGAGAAACCATTTACGACTTTTTTTGGGCCATGGTAAGGACTTTGTTTGTGTTTCAGTTAAGGAACAAATTAAGGAACTACAACGAAAAGTACTCAAGTGCTCAGGCAACTGAAGAAGAGTTCTACACAAACTTTTCAGTCCCCAAACACATGCCTCCTGAGTGGGACTCTGCATTTGAGTCTATTTTAAGAAGACTTCAACAACATTTTCCTGACGAGTTTAGGTTTGGGTTTACTAAGTTCCAGTTCCTAACTATTGGAGGCATCATTGATGGAAACTGGAACGCAATATTTGAATACCTTTGGGACTTAAGTTCTATGGTTCCTGAAGAAGATATTGTTCAGTGTCACAGTGTGCAGAGGTTCAGTGCGCACTTAGCTATCCTACTTCTGAAAACTCCTGAAATCGAGATTTCGCCAGGAAAACAACAAAGAGCTCAGGTTCTTGTTTACAGATACTTGAAGTGCCTCATAGGAAATGTAAAACTTAAAGTAGTTCTGTACTACTGCAGGTTTATTTCTGATGAAGAAATATACACAAAACTTCTAGGACGCTTGCTAGATTCTTGCTCAGCACCGAAAGAACGCGAAGCTTGCTTCAAAGTCGTCAAGGACTACTGTAAAGTCTCCTTCCACAGAGTTATTTGCAAAGTTATCAAAAGTAAATTCGTGAAAGAACTGCCTGAGTTAAGTTCGGAACTAGTGGTGCAAGCTATGGAGCCCAGCAAAGAGACCAAAGAAATAGAAGCCATTCTCGACAGAATAGAAGAGATTCCAGATGAGTCGCAAGAAGGCTTAGAACTCCTAAAGCATTTGCTCATGAACTGCATGATTTCTCCAGCACGGAAGCTGATAAGCAAATTCAGAGAGGTGCCTAGGTTTTGGACTGTGTTTTTGAACTCTTTGGAAGCCTACAAAGACTACTACAAAGAAAACAACTCTGACTACATACAAGAACTGCAACTTCACTCTATGGAAGAAAGAGGAGCGGACATTCTGGCTTCTAGGCGTCTAGGAAACAACCCCCAAGCTAGGTACGAGCAGCAACAGTTAATGCTTCAAAGTATTTCTTCGAACCTTTTAGTCATGCTAAAGAAGCTTACTTCTGACAAAGCGATCATAGCCGGAGAGGACTTTGTGGAGAAATGGGTTAGTTTGCTAGTGTGTTGGGGAGGGGAAGTTTGCTCAACACTGCAAAGAAAAGAAGACTGCGAGTACTTCAAAGAACAACTCAGCAACTTCACCGAAGTAATAAACATGGACAAGCTCCAGCAAACAATGAGCTACTTAGAAGAAGTCTCTAACACAATACCTAACTAATCTATAATGAGTTTGGTTAAAAATTATGAAATACGGAAACTGGGCCAGAAACAACTCTAAGCTGAACCCAATAGCTATTCCCAAAAAGCAGCGCGACAGAAAGAAGGACCTAAAGAAACTTACCCAACTTTTTCCAAAATTTCTCAAAGAAGACTTACAAAGCGTTTACAGTCAATGCGGAGAAAACTTTCAGGAAACACTAGACAAGTTGAGTGAAATGAACCACGAAGAAGAAACAGAAACACCAGAAGTGAAGTTTCTAGAGGAAATGTTCAACACAATAGACAAAGACTACGTAAACGAGGTCTACAATGGCTGCAACCAAGACATAAGTCAAGCCACAGCTTTTTTACTTGAAACCAGTCACGAAGAAGACGAAGACTCCAAACAGGAATTCGGAAACGAAACCATTGGGTACGTAAACAACTCTGCTATTGAAAGAAGAATATTTACTGACTACGTAGCAATGCTCGAAGGAAGCTACCCAACTATCAGTAGAAGCAAAATACGCGAACTCTACAACAAAAACAACCAAGACCTAATCAACACTATTAGCGACCTTGACGAAGAAATTCTGAGAACTCCTGAACCCAACTTGTCAGTTAAAACCCCACAAAGCAAAAAAAGACCCAAAGAAGACTTCCCCAGTTTAGGCGGAGTGCCTCAACCTAAACAAAGTGCAGGTGGGTACTGGAACAGGCATTCCCAAAACTACTTTTTAGAAGGAAACAACACTGACTCGGTTGAAAAGATACTAAAACTAAAGCGCTCCTTTCCAGCAGTGGACGATGTTATCATTAAAGAAATTTTTTTTAGCTTTGGAGACAGCTACGAAGAAACCCTAGCTCAGTTGCTTGAGATGTTTCCTGAAAACTATAGGGAACTTCCTCAGAGCGAAGGCCCATTAAGAATACCCCACCCAAAACCCGAACAACCTGTTCACCAGCCAAGAAAACCCTTTGATTTTGACTTAAAACCCAAGATGAAAGATGAAGAGTTCAAAACTAGATGGGAGGAAATGCAGCACAGCCGACAACTCCACGATGGTATATGCCAGGCTGCCAGTAGTGCGGTTGCAGCTGGGAACTTTGAAGAAGCCAGACGCCTTAGTTCGGAAGCTAAAAAGTACATCCAAAAGTCAGAAAGGATCTACCAAGAAGTTTACCCAGAAGTATTTGCAAGGAACAACAGGGACTTTGGAAGCCTAGAAAAAGTAGATTTGCACGGACTAAGAACTAACGAAGCTCTGGAGATACTAGCCAGAGTCTTGGAAACTGCTAAGCAGTCAGGAGTTTTGAAGATCGAAGTAGTGACTGGAAAAGGTCTGCACTCTAACCGTGGCATTGCAAAACTTAAGCCTGCAGTGGAAAACTTCTTAAATGCACAAGGCTACAAAAAAAGCAACTTGGAAGGAGGCTTTAAGGTGCATCTCAATAAGTAATTAAGAGTACCGCGAAATTTTAAGAATATGGCAGACATCGTATCGGAGTTGATTGAAACCAAAATGAAACTGGCTGAAAGTGAAGACCGCCTTATGCAAAAGGTTAAGTATCTTAAAGAAACTTCTGACAAGGTTACTGCTTTAGAGTCGAAACTGAATTACCTAGAAAGTGAAAACTCATCACTTTTAGATTCAATATCCCAGTTAATAGAAGAAAAAAACACACTTAGAATGCAACTAGAAGAAGCCTCAGGACTAAAACCTTCCATGGCTCCTGAACAAGAAATGGAAGAGGACGAGTTTAGGTCCCCAGATCAGTACTTNCCTATNACAATTACTGAAGACCATAACAGTGTGTGGACCGAAGTNCTTGACAACTGGGACCGTTTGGGCAACTCCAAAAAACTCAAAGCCCTCAGTAGGAAAGGAATACCTTCTAACTTGCGAGGCGAAGTCTGGAACAAAGTAGTGGGGAATCCATTGCATGTGACTCCTCAACTGTTCAACGTACTTCTGGCAAGGGCTAAGGAGTCCAATCCTGATGCCAGAGAACAAAACGGAAGCTCACTAATTCCAATGGACTTGAAAAGAACACTTGGGAGTCTGCAAGTGTTTCAAAAAGAACAACCTCTCCACCAAGCACTGAATGACTTACTTGAAGTGTTTGCTTCGTACAGACCTGACATTGGGTACGTGCAGGGGATGGCTTACTTAGGAGCAATTCTAATTCTGCACTTAGGAACTTACAAAGCCTTTGAAACCTTTGCTAACATGATCTGTAAGTCTGAAATGCTAAGGACCTTTTACTCGTTTGACTTAACTGCAATCAAGGCTTACTACAGAGTGTTTGAGTACTTTATGAGGAAAAAAGTACCTAAAATACTGAACAGATTTTACGAACTAGGAATAACTCCAGACGTGTACCTCCTGGAGTGGGTATACACTTTGTTTTCACGTTGCTTCAGTTTAGACGTAGTAAGGTAAGAATTCTATAGGAGAGACGTGTGTGGGATGTGTACATGTTCGAAGGAGATGCCTACATCTTTAAAATTGGGTTAGCCATTTTGATGAACTTAGACACAAAGTTCCAAGGAGAAGACATTGACGGCATAGTAACTATCATCAACGACATGTCTGAGTACTTCTTAACTCCCGAGAAGCTTTTCAAAACCGCTGACAAAATCAACATCACTTTGGGGAAAATTAACAGCCTAAAAGCTTCTTTGAAGCCCCGCTACTCACAGTAATAAGTTATGTGATATACTTAAACTGCAGGTGTGTTAATTAAAACAGTTTTTGGATCCTTTTTTGGGGTTGGTTGTACCTAAGGAGTTCAAGCAGTTCTAAAGGAACTTCAGTGCCTTTGAGGGCACTCCTTGCTAGTCCCATTTTAACAAGTACGTCCATGTCTCCGAAAAGTTTGATTTCCTTTGAAAACTTAAGCACCACGTCGGTGTGTGCTTTATTGAACTCAATGTTTACTTTGTTTTCGGAGTTTTCTTCTGTGGCCACCACAATGAAAGGCATCCCTATGACTTCGTCTGTAGGGTGTCTTTTGTTGCGTTTGAACATTTCTCTCACACTGAAGTACTGGTCTGCTAAAAGTTTGAGTTGTTCTCTTTTCTCGTTGAGGGTTTTCTTTTTTTCCTGTATAGTTTCTTTAACTTGTTTTTTGTCGGAGTAAGAAGTTCCTTTCCAGTAGTACCTTTTGTTTTGCTTGACTACTACTCCGCTGGCTATAAGTACGTTCAACGCGTCGTAAACTCTTCTGAGGACGTTTTTTTCTTCTTTGGTTCTTTCTTCGTCTTCGCCGAGTTCCATCGTCTTCACTAGTTGCTCAGCCACTTCTTTGTAAGAAGAAAACCCTTGGGAACAAATGATTTCTTTTACTTTTAAGCTCAGGGTCCTGAGTCCACGGTTGTTTCGCGAGGTTTCTGGGATTCTTTGAGGAGTTGCTGAGAGTGGAGGTTCAGGAACTTGGAACTCCCTTGGTCTTTGCGGCTCTTCCAAGCCTATACTTAGTGCTTCAGAGAGTTCTTGTATTCCATTTTGATAGAATGTTCTCAAAAACTCTTGTTTCACGCTGTTGGAGTAGGAAGGCGGATTGCTTAAGTTAGGCAGATTGCTAAAGTCAGCACTGAGCGGGTCTTTGTACTCGTTTTCAATTGAAGTTACAGCTTCTTGGACAGAAGGCACACGCGAAAAGTTCCCAGTTTCAGGCGAGTAGCCAAGAGAAAGGAATATAAAGTACAAAGTAGAGTCTCCAGACAAGCATGGAATGTAGGAGTTTAGTACACCCAAAATGTCTTGGCTGCTTTTCAAGTCCGACAAAAGGTGCTTGATATGCAAAGGGTAATGATTGACTTCTTCCATTACTCTTTTTAACTCGTTAGAGCACCTTTTTAATATTATTGCAACTAGTTAAGTTTATTTTTTAGTTGTTTCTTTTTTGCCTTTGAGGGCTTCAAGTATCTTTTTCCTGTGCTCAATTGGTATGAGTCTTCCAATGCTCCAAACGTTAGTGATTTGCCTTTCCACGTTGTTTAATATCGGCACGTAGAGTATAAAGTACATGACTATAACCAAAGCTGCATAAACTATAGTGGCTATCATCACGTACTGAGTGTCTTTTGAAAGTAAGTCTTCAATGTCCTGGTTAAGGTTGTTTTTAAGTTCCAGTAGCAACTCCATGAGTTCTTCTTTCAGCAGTCTTAAGTTAGCGATGTCTGCTTCTTTACCTTGACTCATGAGTGACTGAAAGTGTTCGCACTCGTTTATGAACAAGTTCACTGCTGAATGCACGCCTTTGGACAAAAACTTGCACTCGTTACTTAAACAACCGTTTTCTAGTAAATAGTTTTCGTACTGAGAGTTTTGGCCGATCCTAGAAACGTCTCCAAAAAGTAGTAACTGTTCACTGTACTTAAGTTCTTCTAGGTGCTTAGTTAGGGCTAAACCTGGAGTAATTTCAATTTGGTAGTGAGGCACAGTTGAGTAGTAACCGTAACTAGCGTTTAGGTACTTAGACTCCTGGACCCAAAAGTAAGCTAAGTTAGTGCTGAGAATTCTTTGCCCTGCCCAGTTAACTACTTGGGGCTTGTACAAAAGAACGTTGCCAAACTCTTTGTAGCCAATGTTGAAAAACAACCCAAAAAATATTGCTGACAAAATGTAGTAAAAGGAAAGCCGAATGATGATGTAAGGCCATTTTTTAGAACAAGTGATTTTGCTTCTGGACTCTATTGACTTAAACATTTCTTTTTCGCTGAACTCCTCAATAACTTCAACTCCATGGAGAGTTTCAAGTCTGTCTTCACACTTACTCCTCATTTCCTGGACTAAGTCAAGAGGCAGTCTGTAGAAGATCTTCCATACTGTTTGGTTCGACTTTTCCACAGACATGATTGTAGGCAGTATGATCACCACAAAGCACATAACCATAAGAGCTATTGCACAACCTGCCAGCACCAGTATTATTTGCAGGATTTTGGACAAGTTTTGCTCTTCAGAAGTTATGAAAATATTCAAGGAGTCGTTCATAGCCTCTAAACTTTCGGAGGGAGCATTTCTGTATAGGTAAAAGAAGTCTTTGTTTTGGTAGGTAATTTCTTCCAAAGGAGTTTCGTACAAAAACTGCCCTGCTAGCAAGAACTTCTTCATCACGTCTACTAGGTTCTCTTTTGCGGAAACTAGTTGTTGTTCTTGCAGTTCCCATGTAACCACTTCAGAGTCAACATAGGTATCTCTGTGCTCTCCTTCAGTCCAGTCTTCTAGTTTAGTCTGAATCAAATCTAGTGTTTCTCTGTACTTCTGAAGGTTTTGTTTGAGTCTTTGTTTGTAAAACCCAGAGTCTTCTAGGACTCCTAAGGCAGCTAAATGAATGTTGCGGGCGTCAAGTCCCAAGTAACTGGTTACAACTCTTCTGTCAGAGAGTTCTTTTATAACTACGTTTTCGGTGTAGTGACTTGAAATCACAGTTAAGTAAATCATCATAGCAAAGTTAGCTGAAATCACTATTAAAGTTGTGAAGAAAAATGAAGACTTGAACCTAACCATGGAATCTTTGACCCTGGTTAAAAGAATCTGAGCGTCAGGGCTTGAAGTAAAGGAGGCGTTAGAACTTTGAGCAGAGCTAGCAACACTAGCTGGGGACTTCTTCTTTTCGTCTTCGTCTCCTTGGTTAGAAGCGCCTTCACTTCCACTACTTGATATCCTGCCAGAGGCTCCAATGCTTTCCAGTTGCAAGTCTTTTAAGTCCACAATAGCTCCTGATTCTAAGATTTCTTGCACACTCAGTTCTTCTTCTTCAGGAGTTTCTGGAACTGAAAGTTCGGAACCGTTTCCTGAAGGGACATCTTTGGCATTGTCACCTACGTGTTTGCCAGGCTTAAAGTCGGTTTCTCCAATTTCGTAGATGATTGGTTCTATGTTGAACTTGATGTTGCCTCTGTTGGATTTGGTTCTTTCAGCTTTAAGAATGCCTTTGAGTCCCCCTGCACTACTGCTGGAGTCAATGTTTTGGGTTAGAGGTTCTAGATCTAGCAAGTCATCGTAATGCGAATTCACGGTGGCAGTGAGTGCCCTCCAGTTTCTTCTTTCTTCTATGTCTCCAGTTAAGTATATAACTCTGAAAAGATAGTTTTTAAAGTTTCCTTTGCAAAACATAATACTCAGGTTGTTAACAGTACCAGGAATGACATAGTTCTGCACTTTGCTTTCTTTCTTATCTCTGACAAGTTTGTCATAGTTGTTAATTACTGTGTTGGCTAAAAGTCCATCCAGTCTTGTTTCGGATTCTGAAAACCCTAGCAGAACTGGAAACTTCCTAGTATTCTTACTGATGACTCCATTAGAGTCCACAATAGCTATTTCTCTGTTTTTGGTGTTCTTTCTAATAGCAGTAACGAAAAAAGGGTGTGAGTCTAAAGCCAAACACTTGATTTGCAAATTAACATCTACTAAAAACCCATTGTAGTCCACTATCAAGTTGTTGAAAGGAATTTTGACTTCTGTGGATTTGGACTTAAGTATGAACTCACTCATAGCTAAGTTGTGCAAGCTACTGTCGCTCATAGGCGGAGGAAGAAAGCTGGAGATGTTCATTCCTTTAGCAAAGCTTGGAATTATGCCTAGTAAAGAGCCTGCGTTAGCATTTATATCTAGAATCGTTCCTATGTCTTTTAAGTTGCCTGAAGTAGTGATGGTGCCTATTTCTAGGTCGAACAAGCTAAACTGGTCTTTGTTTAGTTTCATAGACTGTTGTTTTCTTTCATTTTCAGCTCGACTTTCAAGTTCGATTCCTTTCATAGTGTCGTTGTAAACGTCTTTTAGGAAAGAAGCATACAGATTAAGTGACAAAAAGTTGCTAGGGTAGGCTTTCATAAAGTCTTTAGAAGCCTTTTTGGACTTTTTGATCATGCTGAACAGTTCAAAGCCTATTCTTTCGATTTTGTCAGTTTGGGGATTCTCCAAAGACAACTCGTTCCAAAACTGTAACTGGAGGTCACAGGTTTCTTTGTCGATTCTCATGGTTTCTTCGTGCATCCTTCTGAACTTGAAAAAGTCCACTTCTTCTATGTATTGGTTTGGAAAGTCGTCCAGAACCTTGGTGAACTTGTACTTGTGATAAGTTCCTTCCAAGTCAAACTCTGCCCTGGCTGTTTGGGATAGCTTAAGTCTAGCTAGTCCTTGGTCCTTCAAAACGTTAAACACGTATATGAACTCCCAAATTCCAAAAAAGTTGTTAGTTCTGAACTTTTTGCTCATTATCTGGAAGAGCTCGGTGATTTTTTCTTTGGTTTCAGCCTTTTTTTCTGGGTCTTCTTGTTCAAGTAACTTCCAAATTTCATATCGAATCACTAACTCGCAGTAGTAAATGTTTTCTAAGTACTCGATTTGTTTTGAGTACTCTTCTAGAATAATTTTGATTCTTCTGTTCAGAAGTTCATAGTGCAAGTAAACTAAGCAAGGAGTTACAAAGACCATCAGGTGGAACAGCAAAGCCCCATTGTCAAAAATCATCGCTAGTAACTGCCCCAGTGAAGTCCAACTGATGACTAAGTAGCAAGAAGAATGAGTGAAGTTCACAAACTTGTTGTAGAAAGGCAAATACACCAAGTAACCTAGTGCCAAAAACACTCCTCCCAGGAGCATTCCTACTAAGTGAACTACCTTGTTTGACTCGTGCAAGTAAAAATGACTCACAGCCCAAGCCGTTAGTATCAGAAACTTGTAAGTTTCGATCTTGCTGTGTGCCCTTGCGTATACTACACTTTTTGCCCTAGTGAAAAACTGTTCGTACTGAAATATGGTTTCCAGAAGCACCAAAACCACAAGCAACCCTGCACAGAAGTTGCTTATAGGCCCCAGTGCAAATACTCTGATATGGGAAATATCCATTTCGGGGTACTGAAAAGCAGACTCTGTACTGGAGGAGGAGTACTTGCCTGCTGCCAAAAAGATGCAGATTAAAGGAAGGAAACTCATGTTTTTAAGTATGCGCATCGGTAGCCCCACTACGTACCTGTAGTTAGGGGGGTTGACTTCTAAGTGCTTGTAAACCTTCACGTAGAGTAGTACCCAGAACAACATTGGCAAAATTGTGACTCCTAAAGCCAGAGACAAGTAACCTATGCTCAAGCCCAGTCTCATTACCAAATAGTCAACTCTGCAGGCCCCAAAAATATCGGAAACCCAGCTAAAAGAGTCCCACGAGGAAACCGTAACAGGGAAAGCCAAGGACTGGACTTGGAAGCAGTAGATAAGCATTCCGAATATATGGGTGTAAAAGTAGTTGTTCTGGGTTTCAAACCGAGTAGAGGAATAGTAATCTTTATATATAATGTAAAAGACTTCAAAAAGGGCTTTCAATAAGTTGGACCCTAGTCTCCTGAGCTTGGTTCCTAAACTTTCATCTTCGAGAACTGAAATTAGATCTGAGTCTTCCATTATTATTAGTGTGCTGTTGAAGACTTAAATTTGAACCAATTAGGTGAATCATATTTAAAATTAAATTCAGAACCTATGTTACCCAAGTAGGTCCCCAAAGAAACCCTTGAAAACGTGGTGGAAAGTGCCTTTGTTGGCGTTGGTGAGTCTTTCTAGTTTTTTTTGACTCTTTTCAATTTGGTTAGAAGGCTGACTTTCGGGCACACTCAGAGCTTGGTTCCTTTTTTGGAAGTTGCCTAAGTCGCCTCCACCTCCTTTGATGGGTTTCATAACTTTTTTGCTAAAGAAAAGAGGTGCTTCTTGGTTCCTGCCTCGAGGAGAAAGCAAACGCTGTGTGTTTGCCTTTTGGTTGCTAGCTAACTGGCGTTCCAGTCGGTTGTTGCGTTGGAGTGCGTCGTGTAACTGTTCATCTCGTTTGTCAAGGTCTTTTCTTAGTTTTACTATTTCTTCGTAGAGTCTTTGTCTTTCGTTGTAGACTGTTTTGAGTCTTTCTTCAACCTCAACTACTTTCTTTTTAGGAGTGTCGCACTTGATGATTTGTTCAATTTGTTCTCTTTCGATGTTAAGTAGAGTTTTGAGTTCTTGGATTTGCTCCTCTCGGTACTTGATTTCGATTCCCATGCTTTGGCGTTCTTCTTCAATGTTCTTGACTTTTTGTTCCAGTTGTCTTGAAAGTAGTTCTGAGTTTTCAAGGGCTTCTTCTAGTTTAATTTGTTTTTCTGCAGAGTCTTGTTTGAACTTAACTATTTTGAGTTCTAGGTCTTGCACGTAGGTTTGGTTCTTTTCTATTTCTGACTGGTAGTTGTTGGCTTGTTGAGTCAATGAAGCTATAGTAGACCTTTGTTCAGTTACAAGTTTTTTAAGGTCTAAGTAAGCTTGTGCGTCAGCAGACTCAGCTAAGTTGTCTTCGGGGTTAGTAGCTCTTTCGTCACACACAGTGCTGGTCTCTGAAGGGTTTTTAGTTTCAGAGGTCTCAATTGAGCACCCTTCGTTGAACCTTCCGTCAATCTCACTAAGCACAGTTAAAGCTTCCTGGACAGACTTAAGTAGAATCTCACTAGAACCCTTTTTTAAGTAGTCGTCTTTCATAAACAAAAGGTCTGAGTTTAGTCGTTCACAGGTTTTGCGCAGTCGTTTGGCGTCAAGGAATTTTTGTTGGTTTTCAAAAAGAGCTTTTTCAAGTTGCAGGTTAAGTGCTTCAGTTTCTTGGGACTGTGCTTGTTCTTGTTCTTGGAGTTGTTGTTGCAAGTCGTTAACTTGGACTTCGTACTCAGCAATGTCTTTGTTTCGGGCACCAAGGTCGTCTTCAAGTTCTTTCTTTTCAAGTTTGATTTGCTGGAGTTCTTCATGCAGACTCACTATTTCAATGTGTTGCTTAAGAAGTGTCATGGAGTGTTCAGAGTCGTGTTTAGCCAAAGCTGTTTGGGTGTGGGACTTCTTTACTTCAAAAGAGTTTTCAATGATTCCAGAAACTTCACTAACTAAGTTTTGGTTTTCACTGTAGTTGGAGTTGATGTGGGTTTGTATGTTGTTGATGATTTCAGCTTGTTTTTGGATTTCTTTGTTGGCTTGGTCGAGTTTCTTCATAAGTTCTTTGGCACTTTTTTCTTGGTTGACTATAGGTTTGTTTTGGATTTTCTTGGCTCTTTGGCCAAACCTTAGAGTGGAAAGGGTTTCTTTGTCGTTGTAACTGTTCATTGAACAAGCTATTACTAAAGTAGTTTGAGAGTTGCCTCCCAAAGACTCTTGAAGCATCCTGGTAAGTTTGCTGTCTCTATAAGGAATGAAACCTGCAGACTTGTCAGTAAGTGCGTTAATTACGTTTCCTAAAGCCGACAGACTTTTGTTGATCATTTTGGCTTCTTCTAGCTGCTTTCCAGTTACATGGGTTTTGGCTATTTTTTCACTTCCAGCTAAGTCTACAAAGTACAGTCTGCCGGACTTCCTGGAGTTAGTTACTGTGTCTTTTTGTTCTACAGACACACAAAAAATAGAGTGGGAACGCGAACTGCGTTGGTTCATTCTGGTGGCAGCCACTGACCTGTTAGAAGCTCCAGTGGTCATGACCTGCATCATTTCTTCGGGGGAACTGACATAAATTTCAGTGGCTTCGGCTACGTAAATGCCTCTAGTTTTTTCTTCTTTGACTTGGAGGTTGTTTTTCGAAGGTTCAAGTAAGTCTTGGATTTTTTCTAGGTATATTTCTAAGAAACTGCACTTAAGTGTAAACTCAACTTGTTCTGAGGCATTGATGAGGCCGTTGAACAAAGCGTCCATCATTCTAGGGATTATCCCTTTGAACTGGTTGTCGTGGATGTTAGGTCCTTCCATCGTGAACGTTTTGCCACTTCCAGTTTGGCCGTAAGCAAAGATAGTTCCGTTGTACCCTTCCAGAACTCCGTCCACTACAGGCCTTGCTGCTATTTCAAACACGTCGCCTTGACTTATTTCGGGTCCGCATATTCTATCAAAGGTGAATTCGTGGGAAGTGGCTTCGTCAGCTCTTTCTTGGACTGAAATCTTTATGGAGTAGTCAGAGTACTCAATGCATTTCCCTGCTCCACTTTCTTGTTCTATTTTGTTTTCAGGCCTCAGTCGGCAAATTACTCTTATTCCTGACATTTAATGCTAAGTAATATGAAGAAAGTAGTGCTTTTTCTAGTTGGAGTTGTGGTGCTGGGGTCCCAGGTAAGTGAGAACTGCTCGGAGGACCAAGACTGCAATAGCTTAAGTTACTGTGAAGAGGGTGAGTGCAAGCATAAGGACCTTTTTCCTTTGAAAACTATTGAAATTATAGGAACTGTGCTCATTCTTGTTTTAAGTGCCTTAGCAAACTCAGCTGGAATAGGAGGAGGTCCTTTAATGGTTCCCATTTTGATACTGCTTCTGGGGTTTAACACCCACCTTGCTATTCCTTTGGCCCAGACTATTATTTTCGGAGGAAGCTTAATTGCTATTATCCTAAAGCTTAAAATGCGGCACCCGCAGAAAAACAAGCCACTTATCTACTATGAAATCATTATGCACGTGCAAAGCCCTGTGTTGCTAGGAACTTCCTTCGGAGTTATCCTCAACAGAGCTTTTCCAAGCTGGCTCATTCTAGTGCTGCTTAGTGCTTTGCTGATTTACACTGGCTACAAAACACTTAAGAAAGGACTTAAGTTGTTTAAGAGTGAAAGTCAGTGCAAAGCTGAAGCCTGGGAAGGCATATGCGACGAACCCTTTTCTGAAACATCAGAACACTCCAGAGACTACTTTGCAAGTCAACCAGAAAGAAACCCGACAAAAGAAAGCTTACAAAAAATACACAAAAAAGAAAGTGGGCTAGTAGAGTGGAGGTGGCTAGCAGTTATACTAGGAATTTTCGGAATAGTTGTGCTGGGGTCCTTTATGAAAGGCGACAAAGGAGCAGAGTCAATTATAGGAATAGAAAACTGCTCTGCAAACTACTGGGTTTTTTTGATAGTTTTTAGTTTAGTTTTGGTTGGAATAGATTTGGCAACTGGGTGGTTGCTGATTCGCGAAAACAAAAAGAAAGAAACCTTAGGCTATGAATTTGACTCGGGTGACTTGCACTGGGACTTGAGAAAAGTAAGCATAGTGGGAGGCATAGGACTGTTTGCAGGCTTGGGAGCAGGAATGCTTGGAATAGGTGGAGGACTAGTTATGAACCCAGTTATGCTTTCTTTAGGAGTGAGGCCTGAAGTAGCGGCAGCTTCAAGTTCTTTTATGATTTTGTTTACTTCTTCAGTAGCAGTGATCCAGTTTGGCACTGCTGGACTACTTAAACTTGGGTATGCCATATGGCTGTTAGTTACTGCTTTTTTAGGGTCGGCTTTGGGGATTTTTTCTTTGCAAAGAATCATGCAGAGGCACCAAAGGTCTTCTGTGCTAGTTGTTTTGCTAGCCTTTATGTTGTTTCTGGCAGCTGTTGTAATTGTTGTTTACGGAGTTATTGACTTAATTCAACAAGAAAGCGAAGGGAGTGTAGATTATGGGTTTTCAGACTTCTGTAAATAAATATGCTAGCGTTTTTGGGCCTGTTAACTGTTGCCTTTGCTAAAGAAACTAGTTTTTTGCTGCTAGACACGGATGCTTCTTACGACTACTTGTCAGCTCCTTCTAAGGACAACACTCATAAACTAGAGTTAGCGTCTGAAGAAGCACAGGAACTAACTTACTACTTAGACGAAATAAGTGAAGAACTAGATGAAATAATCACGCTTTTAGACGACTCAGACTTGGACGACGAAATAAGTAAACTTGGAGATGCAGTTCTTGATGAAATAGACTCTATTGAAGACGAACTCTTTGAACTTCAAGCTGAGTACACTGAAAACTGGGAAGAAGCTGAAATAGAGTCTGAGGAGTCTGAGGAAGAATTTAATTAGTTAGTGTAAGTACTTATAAACCACCTAAAAATGTTTAGGCTAATTAGAAGGTTCTCAAAGGTTCCCGCAAAAAGCAAAAACATCGAAGAAATACCTGAGTTGTGGAGACCCTCGAAACTCAGAAAAAGACCCAAAGAACTCAATGCCCACAAACCATCGAAGATTTTGGAGTTTGACCAAAACAAAGTTATGCTGGTTTTTTCTTACAAGAACACTCTGTTCAAAACCCTCAGAAGACTAAGTGGAGCTCTTACTTTTACAGCAGCTTCTATTGCAGGTTTGGTTAAAACCCCAGCTTTTCTTAGTTCAGAGCCACTTTCTAAACCTGCTTTCTTGTTCGGAGCTATTTACGGAGTCTGCAAAACAGTTGCTTCGTTCGCTAAAAACACTACAACGCTTTCTGAGCTCCGGCTGAAACAAGACGGGATGCATGTAGAAATTGCTTTGCACAGCTACTTAGGGTTCTCTTCAGAAAAGAGTACTTTCACTCTTGACATAAAACAGTTAACTCCTCCTCCTATGTACTCAGACTCACGTCCTTTGTTGGGAGACTTCTTTCCTTACTTTATTGAGGAGTTTGAAATCGAAAGTGAAGACCCTAAAGAACCCTGGATTAAGTACTACGATGTAATAAGGAGGTACATGTACATTCACAAGGATTTTGACTTCATGGACAAGGAACTTATGATAGCCATAATGAACGGAAAGTACATAGACACCACTAACATTTAATTTTTACGAGGGTTCTTCAGCAATAAATACCTGCCCATTGTTTCTTTTTTAGCCACTGGAATATAGAACGACCTAAAGGGCTGAGCAGTGGATTCTTTGTCCAAAAAAGGAGCAGACTTAATGTCTTGCCACTGTTTGAGTTCTTGCCGCATAGGCGAGGACTTCAGGTCCACGTCTATAGCGTAGTCGCACGAGTTCAAGTCCACGTACCTGTCTGGTTCTTCTAAGTTCAAATTGTTCATGTGCTTTGGCACAGTGTCTGTTGTAGTAAAGGTTGTTGGAAGTATGCCTTTAAAACCATCTTCGTAGTAATGCAAGTCAACTTGGTCTAAAAAGTAAGAAGAAGGGTACCGGTGCCACTCACGCCCCACACACACCTTTGAGTTTCCAAAGTTGTAGTCCCAAACCTGCAGTGGCGCTGAGTAAGCCCTGACCTGCTGGACGTTCCTGCTTACAGAAAGAGCTGCTACACTCAGTATCACTAAGTAAGAAAGTTTGGGGTAGGAACTATACAACTTCTCTAGCACAACAGAAGACAAAACCAAAATAAAGGGATATATTGGGTACATGAACCTTTCTTCTTTGTGGGGCTGCGAAGACATAAACGCCAACCACACAAAGCTAGCCAAGGCCAAACTTAAGTAAAACCTGAAGTTCTTGATGTACTTTTTAGAGGTAACCGAAAAGGCCAGAAACACTGGAGACACCAAAAACAAAACCAAAAGCTAAGTAGAACTTACAAAGTTGAAGTTGAGAAACAAGTTAAGTAGGTACATGTGCCAAGGGTCTGTTCCAAACAGCACTGAAGACCCTACAAGGTTGCTTCCTAAACTAGTGTTGTAGTTGATTAAGTTCAAAACAGCAAAAGTAACTTTCCCATAAAAAAAGGAATCAGCCACTACAGAAGGCACAATTGTAAACACCAAAGCTAAAATTCCATAAGTCCACAAGTCTTTATTCAGCACAAAACTAGGGTGCTTATACAAGTAAGGCAGTACAAAGATCCCAGGAATTATAGCTACAAAGGGCCAGCCCACTACCATTGCCACTCCACAGTGCAATAAAGCCAAAAACAAGTCTTTTTTGCTTTGCTTTTTGTAGTAATTAAAAAAACTGCACAAAGCCAAACACATAAAGTTCATAGCAAACGTTGAAGGCAAAAAGGTCTGAGAAGCCATAAACAGTCCAGAGTTGATTGAAAACAAAAAGTAAGTAAACTCAGAAGCCTCTATAGCATCCAGGAGTTTGTGCTGTGCAAAGGTTGAAAAGAGTCCAAAACTCAGTCTTGTAAGTTTAAAGTTGTAAACACTTGGCACTCCTAAAAGCTTAAGTAAGTAAGTAGGAAAAGCATGCAGCAACAAGTAGAAGTAGGACCTCAGTCCGTACTCAGGGCTATACTCCCAAGTTTCTTGTCCGTTCCCAAACACTAAGTAGTGCAAAGGCTCCCAGTAGTTAAACACTTCGTCGCAGTCTGGAATAGGTGCAAGCCAACTACTCATGATGTGAGAAAAGACCAAAAGACCTAGTTTCATTTATATATTACTTAAGAAAATGATTTTTTAGGGGTTTTGGTCCGAGGAGGAGTTACTGGACGCCCAACATTCAGTCCGCCGTAGTTGTTTTTGCTTTTCTTTTCACTGGGTTTAAGGATTTGGAAGCTGCACATTAAAGTTTCGTCTACACTCATCATTGCTCCTGCGTTGTCGAACTCGCCACAGTAGTTAGGTGCCGAAAAAAGAGTGACTAGCTGTCTTTTGGCAAAAAACTCGTAACCGTCCTCCACTACTTGGTGGGCCCTGCAAATTAAGTCCAAGTCGTGCCTTCTCAGGAAGTTAGCAACTATGTCGGAACCAAACGTAAAGGACACACCCCGGTCGTTCTCGCCCCACCCCTGGACTTCTCTGTCCGGGTCGGACCACAAAAGGTCACAAAGCAACCCAGTGTCAGGCACGTCAGTCGGTCTCATTAAACGTCTGATTTGCTCCATGTTAGACAGTTCAGGACTCAGTCCTCCGTGCATGCAAAAGATCTTGTCGTCTATGATAGCCGCTACTGGCAAGCAATTAAAGCAGTCAGTAAAGGTCTTCCACAACTTAATATTGTACCTTCTTTTGCACTCGTCGTAGAACCCATAAATCCGGTTGATAGAAGCACACTCGTGGTTGCCTCTAAGCAGAAAGAAGTTTTCGGGGTACTTAATTTTGTAAGCAAGCAGCAAACAAATAGACTCAAGGCTCTGCTTGCCCCTGTCTACATAGTCACCCATAAATAAGTAGTTGGCTTCGGGCGGGAACCCTCCGTACTCAAAAAGCCTCAGTAAGTCGTAGTACTGTCCGTGGACATCCCCGCAAATTTTTAAAGGAGCTTCTAGTTCCAAAAGGATAGGTTGGCTCATAAAGATTTCCCGAGACCGAATGCAGATCCCTTTGACTTCATGTTCCGTAAGGTTCACCTGCCTTCCAGGTCGTGAGCCCCTTACTTCAAGGAGTTTCTCGATGATTCCATCTATATCGAGATCAGCAGGATTGTTTGTTACCATAATTATAATATAACCTCCTAAGAAACCTAAATCTTTTCGGCACTTAGTAAGTATTTAAATTAAAATATGAAACCTGCTTTCAACAAAATTGTCAAGCCGCCAAGTGTAGCCCAGACTTACAGAGAAGAAAGAAACGACTACGTCTTTAACTCCAAAGGCTTTTACTCCGACCTTCAAGAACAACTTGACGAGCAGTACACCCAAATCTCCCAAATCTACTCAAGACTCCAAAGAAAGCTTTCTGATGACTAACAAAGCATATGTAAATTAACTCAGAATGCCAGGACGTGCAGGCCTTCTAGGACCTCTTTGGCGGTTGTTGCGTCTGGGCTGTTCTCTTAAGTCGAACTCTCCCCTCCAGTCGGAGGGTCTTTGAGGTTGTCTTTCATAACCCAGCATGTTCCTGCCTGACCCAAACTCCCTTAGCCTTTGGTCAAAGCCCCTGTCAAACTCCAGGGCGTCTCTTTCATCCATGTTCCTGAACAGTTCTGATCTGTTTTCATTGTCTCCGATTCTTTTCCACACTGTTTTTTTAGCCCTGTTGCCCAGCACTCTTTCGTGTCCATATTTTTCCAGGCCAGTTCCACTGTGTGAGTAAGCTTGCTTGCGTTCTGCAAACCGGTTCTCTCCTCTTCCGCTTCCATAAGCGTCGTTGCGGTATCTTTCAACTACAGGCCTTCCACTTTGATCGTACTTAGTAGTTTGAACTTGACTTGAAGAGTAGAAATAGTTTTGCCCTGTGAACTCAGGAATTCTGAAGTCGGACCCCATGCCTCTTTCCATTTCCCCAAACATGTTGTTAGCCATTCTGTGCATTCCATCCATCATTCTTCTCATCTCTGAAAAAGGGTCTCCCGAAAACATAGCTGGTGCTCCGAAATCCTCGAAGGGGTTTTCGTTTCGACGGTTGCGCTGCGCAACAGCAGCGTTGCTTCTTGATCTTTTTGCAGAATCTTGGAAACTTAGCATTATTAGAAATATGAAAATACTAGTTTCTAGAAATATTACCTAAAACACCAAACAACTAGAGTCACTTCTAGAAGTGCACCCGCACCACCTGAAAACTCCCTCTCCTGACTCTTCGTCAGACTCTTCTTTTATGGAGTCTTGGTTGCTGTCCATTACTTTCATAGCCAAGTCCAAAAAGGTTTCTTCAACTCCTGAGTTTTGGAGTGCACTTACTTTCCTAAACAGAAGTTTGTGTTTCTTGCTGAACTGGTCTACTCGCTGTTGGGAAACTACGTTTTCGCTTTTTAAGTCAGCTTTAGTTCCCACTAAAACCTTTACAGTTCCTGCGGTCTTTTTCCTGCCTTGTTCTTTTTCTTCTCGGGCGTCAATGTACTCAACTACGTTTTTAAGGTCCTCAAAGGAGTTTTTGTCCGTCAAGTCAAATACAAACATGTAAGCATGGACTGGATGTTCTTTGTAAAGGAACTTTTCGTTTCGTTTTTTTTTAGAGGTTTTGTTCTCAAGTACAGAGTCGAAGTACCTGGACATTTCCTTAGCTTCTTGGCTTTGCTCTGGGTCAGCTAAGTAGGGGTGGTTGGTGGGAAACAAGTCTTCTACGAGGAGTTGGCAGTAGTACTTGTTGTCTTCGTCGCCCGTAATGTTGGTTAGTTTTCTGTAGGGTCTAACTTCTTCAGTGGGCTCGTAAAGCCACTCAAAGTTGGAGTTCACGAACCTAGAGCACAAACAGGTTTTGCCTGAGTACTTAGGTCCCAACAAGCATACCCTGATTATTTGTTCTTTCCTTTTGCTCATTACAATACAAAGATGTCTCGTATCAGAGTACTAGTACTTGGAGACGAGCAAGTAGGCAAAACTTCTATAATCCGGACTTTTATTTCGCAGTCGTTTCCTCAAGAAGTCCCTAAGTTCAACCCTCCAGTAGTGATTCCGCCTGAACTCTCTAGGACTTGTTCTACTTTCACTGTAATTGACCTTTACTGTAAACCTTACTTAGGCAACAAAGACCAACTCACACATGTGCAAAGTGAAGTTTCCAAAGCAGACGTATTTATTTTGGTGTACGACATAACCCGCACTGAAAGTTTAGAAAGTGTGTTTTCTTTTTGGGTTCCTTTGATAAAAGAACACTCAGCAGCTCCCTGCATTCTAGTAGGCAACAAAAACGACTTGCCTAAAATGACCAAACCAGTTACTGAAGTTTCAAAGAGTTTGTTGGACACTTTTGAGCAATGCCAGATTGCCATAGAGTCCTCTGCTAAGTCTTTCATAAACATTGCAAGACTCTTCCAGTACGCAGAACAAGCAGTTTTGTACCCTACAGGCCACTTAATCCACACTTCAACAAAGCAACTAACTCAGAACTTTATTATGGCTCTTAAAACTATTTTTAGAATTGCAGATAAAGACAACAACTTGCTGTTGTCTGACTTGGAAATGGATGCTTTGAACCAGAAAGTGTTTGGAATCAAGCTTACAAGCAGAGACTTAGAAAAACTGAAGAAACTAGTTACTCAAGAAGAGGAGCAAGCAGTTTTCCAGAACGAGTTTACTTTCAAAGGGTTTTTGAAGTTGCAAGAACTGTTTATTAGGGAACTAAGGTCTAGCAACTGCTGGAAGTTACTTGAGCACTTTGGGTTTACAAAGAACCTTGAGTTACCAGTTAGAGTGTCTTTACCTGAAGACAACGTTGAGTTTTCGGTCTCTGCTGTTCAGTTTCTAGAAGTTCTTTTCACCCAGCACTCAGAGTCCAACTTGCTAAGTTTTGAAGGAATCAAAGAAATATTTTCTACAGTAAGCAAACCTCTTTGGAGTTCTTTTTGGGAAGAATACTCCAACTACATATACACTAACCAAGAAAAAAGCATCTCACTCCAGAACTGGATGTCTCTTTGGCACCTAATGCTTAGAATCCAGCCTGAAAACACCCTAAAGTACTTAGTTTGGCTAGGTTACTCTCAAGAAGTAACAACTACTTACTTAGAATCAGAGAAACGCAACGTTGAAAAACCTGCTCAGAAGAAGGTATTTGTGATCAGCTTGGTAGGCGAGCAAGGAGTAGGCAGGGAGTCTTTGATGCGGAGTTTTCTTTACAAGCCCACTAGTTCCCCAATAAGCAACCAAGTGTGCTCAATGATTGAAGAAAAAGAAAACATCTGGGACTCTAAGTTCCTGGTCCTCACTAAAGTTTTTGACCACAAAGCAGACGTAGTTTGTTTGATTTACGACGGGTCCAGTTCTTCCATGAATTACCTCAGAGAAGAGGTAGTGCCTAACTTAACCCAAGACATGCCAAGACTCTTAGTGCTCAACAGGCACAACCAACAAGCAGAGAGTGAAAGTGCTTACTCGTTTTCTTTAGAGTTGGGTTTGCGAGAACACGCCCAAATAGACCTTTCCAAGCAACGCCCAGACTCTTTGTTTCTGCAACTTAAAGACATTGCCCAGCACCCCTACAAAGGAATACTTAGACTTGAAAAAAAAAGAGACTTGCACCCTAAAGAAAGTCAAAGTTACGTGTGGGGTTTGGCAGCTTTGGGGGCAGCAGCTGTAGGTGCTTTGCTTCTTAAGAACGTTAAGTTTAATTCTAGTTAGTTTTCCTATAATGAAAAGAAACAACAGAGTGCTGTTTTTGCCTCCAGCTGTTGTAAAAAACAAAGAAGCCCCTCCTAAGTTAGAGGACTTCACTTTTAACTCTTCTATTGGCAAAGGAGGCTTTGCTAGGGTCTTCCAAGTCACACACAAAGTTTCAGGCAACAAGTTTGCATTGAAAAGAATTGAAAAAGCAAGTGTACTCGAACTGGGTCAACAAGTCATTAAAGAAATTAGGATCATGTACAGCTTGGATCACCCCAATATTGTTAAGCTGTTTTCGCATTTTGAAGACAAAGACTACATTTACTTGGTGCTTGAATTAGGAGAAAAGGGCGAACTTTACCAAAAGATTAAGAAACTAGGACACCTTTCAGAAAGTTCAGCTGCTCAGTTCCTAAGGGAGGTTGCAGTAGCTGTCCAGTACCTGCACTCAAAGGTGCCTCCTATAATTCACAGAGACATTAAACCCGAAAACATTATTCTAGACGCCCAAGGAAGGGCTAAACTAGGTGACTTTGGGTGGTCTAACTTCTTCAACGCTGAAAGAAGCACTTTTTGTGGAACACTTGACTACTTAGCACCTGAAATGATACAGCAAACAGGCCACGGAACTCAACTAGACACTTGGAACTTAGGAGTTTTGCTGTTTGAAATGCTGGCAGGCAAAGCTCCTTTCGAGGCGCTAACTCAAAAAGAGTTATTTGAAAAAATCACCCAAGTGAAAATAGGTTTCCCTAAAAGCTTTCCTTTTTTAGCCAAAGACTTAGTTAAAAAGCTACTTAAGAAAGACCCCAACAGCAGACTTACAATTAAAGAAATTCTAGAACACCCCTGGCTTGTAGCCAACCCTGCTAGTAGGCCTACTGCTGATTTAGTTAGCCAGCCTGTACCTTTGCCTGAGTGCTCTACTGCCCAGCCACAGTTTAAAGGTGAAAAAAGCTATGCTATTTCAAAACCACTTGAAAGAGAAAAACTAATTTTCCAAAAACTAAAACAAAAGGACCAAACCTTAAGTAAACTCCTTGACAAACAAAACGAGTATGTTTCTTTGCTGGGCCAAAGACAGAATTCTTTAAAAGAGCACTCTGTTAAAATCCAGAACAACATTGAAAAACTAAGACTGAAGTTCTCCAAAACCCAAAGAGTCGAAAAAGCTTTTACCAAGAAAAGAATCCATTTAGTAAGAATTTACGAAAACGAAAAAGCCAAGTCTGAAACTCTTAACCAGCAAATAAAACAAGCCCAGAAACAAGTTAGACACAATACAAGGAAACTCAGAAAGCTAAAAGAAACAGCTGTGCACAATTCCATCAGTGTTTCTTACTTAAGTCACTTTTTGGAACTTTATAAGAATCTGAACTCTTTTAAAAACACCAGAGACCAACTAGAGTTCCTGCAAAAACTAGTCCAAGCAATCAAGAAGTCAGAGTCCAACACAAAACTAAGGAATCTCATTCAAGGAAAACTTGAACTTCTAAACTCCAAACTTAAAAAACCCACCCAAATCCACACTAAAATAGCCAAGTTAAAAGGAAGGTGGGAACTCCAAATCGTTAACTATAAAGCAATGCAAAGAGAACTCTTCCAACTCAAAGAAGTTTCTAACCTGCGCAAAGACATCTTGGGTTTGTAAAGTAGCTTAAGAATTATACTTTTCATAGAGTTTTTTCTGTTTGTCCCACTCTTTTTGGAGTTTCTTCCTCAAAGACTTCGAAACAGGTTCGCCTTTTGCGTCGTGGGTGGGTATTCCGCTTTCGTCCCAGTTGGAGTAAGTATCAGTCATATGCAGGAACATCTGTGTAGGGTGCAGTGAAGCTTTTTCTCTTTGCTGTTGTTCTCTTTCGCGTTTGAGTTGAGCAAGTTGCTCTTTTTTCCTTTTGGACTCTTCTTCTTGTTCCTTTTTGCTTTGGATTTCCCGCATAATGTCTAGTGGGTCCCCTCGCTTCCAAACTGCTCCTTGGTTAGACCTGTCTTCGAGTTTAATTCCTAATTCTGGAAGAACTGAGTCCCTCATTTCGTCGCACAGCTGAAGAACTTCTGTGTTCTTGGTAGTTTTAGCTGAGTTGCGCACTTTGTCTCTGAACTCTGTTAGTGAGTCCATTACTCTGTCGAACTTGTCTGAAGACCCTGTTTCGGTTTGCTCATAGTTGAGTCCAATGCACCTAAGTACCCATGTTGTATAGTTCCTAATACTTTCCAGCACAGTGAATTTGGGTTGGCACTGCAAGTACTTATTAGTTTTGTTGACTAGTTTTGCCAGTTCTTCAATCACACGTTCAGTTGAAAAGTTGTCACACATGTACTCGTGGACTTTGTCCTTGGTTATGTCTAGTGCTTGGAATAGTTCTTTGTCTTGTTCTTGGAGTTTTTGGGTAGTTTCAAGTTTGAGTTCTCTCATAACAGCTTGCAAGTTCATAAAGAACTCGTTGAACTGTTTTTCCTTTTGTTTGGCTTCTTCTAAAGAGTTTTCACTGTAGTTCATCAAGCAGTCCCATCGCTGCAGTAAAAAGGCCATTCTAATTTGCCTAGCATTGAACTTCTCCTGCAGCTCTTTGATTGTTTTAAAGTTTTTCAAACTCTTGCTCATTTTAAGTCCGTCTATGTGTAGGTGTCCTGTGTGTAAAAAGTAATTAACCCACTGCCAGTTGTCTCTGTCGTAAAAAGCTTCCGATTGAGCTATTTCGTTGTCGTGGTGTGGAAATCGCAAGTCCACTCCTCCAGAGTGAATGTCAATCACTTCTGGAAGCGAGTGACTAGCCATCACACTGCACTCAATGTGCCACCCAGGTCTTCCAGGTCCCCAAGGGGACTCCCAAGAAGGTTCTCCAGGTTTTGACTTTTTCCAAAGAGCAAAGTCGCCCATTCTCTTCTTTTCAGGGTCGTCAACTTGAGTAAGGGCACCTTCTCCTTCTTGGATCAACTCTATGTTGTTCACAGCACTTGGCTCTAGTTTTCCGTAGCAGTGCTTTTGGCAGAAACTAGTTGTGTCAAAGTACACTGACCCGTTTGACTCGTAAGCAAACCCGTTGTCTATCACCTTAGAAATGTATTCAATGATTTCTGGAACGAACTCCGAAACCCTTGTGAGCATGTCAGGGGGCCTTACGTTGAGGTTTTCCATGTCTTCAAAAAAGTCGTTTTCCCACTTTCTGGCAAAGGACTCCCAGTCCATGTCTTGGTTTTTAGAGTTAAGTATTATTTTGTCGTCTATGTCTGTGATGTTCATGCACAAAGTGACGTGGTACCCAAAGTAGTCTGACAGAATCCTCCTTATAGTGTCGAAACAAATGTAAGTTCTGGCGTGTCCCATGTGGGCATTGCTGTAAACTGTAGGACCGCACATGTACCAGTACACGTTTCTTTCACCTGAAGTTGGCCAAAACTCTTCTTTTGTCCTGGTGAGCGAGTTCAGCACTTTCAGCCCTGTTTTGAAACTCAGTGGTTCCTTAGGCCTAATCCAAGCCTGTCTCATTTTTATGGGAATTACTTAACTTTAGCCAAAAGCTAACTTTTTTCTGCCTCTTTGTCTTACTTGGCTGAGTTTGGTCAGAATCGAGTTGGCTTTGGTGCAGTTTTGCTTGTAAGCTTCCAATATTTCGCTGATCTACTTAAAACTTACCAGTTCTTCACACTGAGGGTGTAGACTTATGATAGCTCTTTCTAGAACGTACAAGTCCACTGCAAAGTCTTCAGGCAAGTTTGTCACAAAACTAAGTCCAAAGTCAATCATGTACACTACTCCTGCATTTGCTTGTTCTAGGAAAACGTTGCTTTTGACTTCTTCTACAGTAAAGTCCAACTCTAGGTTCTGGAAAGGCTTCATAACCATGTTTGAAGTAGTGAGGTCTCCGTGCACACAACCGCAGTTGTGGATCAAAGCTATGTTTCTGCCTATTTTGTCTGCCAAGTCTTTCCTAAGGCTTTCGGGGGGTTCAGGGTAACTCAGCAAGAACTCCTTCACAGTGAATCCTGGAAACACCTGCTCCATGTAAATACTGCAGGAAACATTGTCCACATAGTACAGTGCAGGCACAGGCACTCCTGCTTTCCTAACTTTAAGCATGTTGCGTGACTCCTGCAGTAAGCACTTTTCCCTTATCTTCTTGTCTAAAGTAGGGTGTCTGTACTTACGAGCAAGTCTTTTCTTAACTACAACCTGTTGGCCTAACAACACTGCTTTAATTACTTTCTAAGTGTGCTTTACTGCTTCGGCTCCTTGAGAAACTAGTTCTTCTTTTTCTTTCAAGTCCATTTTTAAGTGCTTAATAAAGGCCTTTCTTCTTTAGTAGGGGTTTCTTTGGCAAACAAAGACAACACTGACTTGGAAGCTATTTCTGTGAGATTTGAACCCAGTCCAAGACACAAACACACTCCGTACTCCTCCATCCCTAACTTTTCAGTTTGGATGACGCTTCCTGCAAACTCAATGATTCCTACTAGAAACAACAAACACCCCAGCCACATCCATATGAAAACTTTGTTCTGGAGAACGTTTTTAAGGATGTTGATTTCTTTGGTGTATATTTTTCTGCAGTTAATCATGTTAAATATACTCATAAAACCTAAAGCACAAAAGATAATAGTGTAGTGCAAAGTAGGGTCTTTACTGAACTTAGTTCTGTCCCAACCTGGAGAAACGTCTGTGACACTTGGAAGCCCCCAAAGCAAAAACAAAAGCACTCCTACTTGGTAAGCGCACTGCAAAGCCCCTACTGTCCAAGTTTCAACTGGAAGGAGTCTGGACTCGTACTTTAAAGGCTCAGTTACCTCTGTTACTTGCGGCTCAAACACATACACTATAGCAGCTACTGAGTCAAGGATTATCGTGATCACAAGCAGTTGGATGGCTGTAAGAGGCATGTCCCAGGTTGAAACAGTTCCTACAGAAGCAACTAGCAAGCAAGTGCCTGTCATAATCAGTTGGAACTTCATGAACCTGCGAATTGTTTCTACAAGACTCCTTCCGTACTTTATGGAGTTTTCAATAGTAAACAAGTTTTCTTCCAAAATAATGATGTCTGAAGACTCTTTTGTAAGCAGCATTCCTGAGTTCAAAGTGAACCCCAAGTCTGAAAACTTAAGGTTAATGCAGTCACTGCTCTTAACTCCTGTAGTAGCTACTACGTTTCCTAAGTGCTGAAGTCCCTTGATTATAAGTAACTTGTCTTCAGGAGTGGCTTCGAAAATCACTTTCAAGTTAGCTTCTACTTGCTTAAAGGCTTCTGAGTTTGCCAGTGCAACTTGGTGTACACTAGTTAAGTCGTTTAAGCTGTTTAAGTTGCCCAAGTCAAGTCCTTGGGTTTGGGACTTCAGGTCTTCAGAACTCAGAATGCAGTTTTGGAACAAAAAAGAAGAGTCAATCACCTGTGTTTCAATAGCAGTGTTAATCGCGTTTTCTTTGGTTTCTCCACTCACTAAGATAATCCCAATTCCTTGTCTTTGGATTCTCTGAACAGCAAGTGCAATATTCTCGTGCAGGGGGTCCTCAAGCCCCAGAAACCCTTCTAGCACCATGTCCTTGTGAAGTCCTTCGTACTCTTTGCTCCAGTGGAACTCTGCATTGCTTGCTTCAAATTCAACTTCTTTGTAAGAAAAAGCCAATATTCTTAACTTTTCGTCAGAGTACTGTCTAAGAGGCCCACTTAACAAGTTTTGCTTTTCCTGAGTTGTGAGGCTCTGGATTTCCCCAAAAGCATTCCTGACATAGCTGCACCGACTCAGTATCAAAGAAGGTGCTCCTTTCATATAAATCTTCATTTTAGAGTCCTCTTCGTAAATGACCATTGTTTTGTTTTGCTCTACACTAAGTGGAACCCGGGCTCTTTCCTTTTTGCTGTCTCTGAAGTTGTGGAAGTCGTACCCCCAGTTTGCTACTTGCCTAAGCAAAGCACAGTCTGTTTGGTTGCCTCTTAACTCCCCGTCAAAAATAGCAGTGGTGTTTCTGGAAACACTTTCTGAAAACTTTCCTTTGTCTTCGAACAAGTGACTCCTAGCAACTTTCATCCTGTTTTTGGTGAGGAACCCTGTTTTGTCTAGGCACAAGTAAGAAAAAGACCCAAGAGTCTCACAGGCACTCACAGACCTTACAAAACAATTCTGGGCTTTGAGAAGCATAATAGTGTGCGAAATGCTAAGAGTGCTTGCTATAGGCAGTCCTTCAGGCACAGATATGCACAGAAGTGTGATGCTTAAAATCAAGTGGTCTAGTATTCTGCTAGTTAAGTCATCTGGTCCTGAAGCAACTACATCCACTACTAAGTAAACAGAAAGCACCAAAAACAACACAGTAGCAAAGCAAATGCCTACTTTGGTCATATTCACAACTGCCAGTCTTAGTTTCTGTGCAAGTGGAGTTTCTTGTTCGAGATCTTTTGGGAGAGACAACTTGATTTTCCCAATGTTAGAGTTCTTTCCCACACAGCAAACCAAAACTAGCCCGCTTCCGTCTAGGATGTAACTGCCTGCAAGGATAAAGTTGTTTTCAGTGCCTTTTTTCACAGGCACCTTGATTCCACTTAGTTCTTTTTCGTCCACAGTCATTCCAAATCCTTCGACGTAGAGAGCATCTACTTCTATTCTTTCGCCACTGTACAAGTACATCATGTCCCCCACCACCAAGTCTTTCAAACTCACTTCAACTTCTTTGGAGTCCCTGATCACTATCACTTGTGAGTTGTGTGCCTCAGAGGCTTGTTCAGCAAACTGCTTGTCTTTGAAGTAATTAGTCAGGCTTGCCATAAGCACTACACAAGTCACTATCACGCACAGCACCACTCCTTCTACCCACCCAGAAGCTGGGTCATGAATGATTCCTGTTGCCAGTGAAATTCCTGCAGCTGCTATGAGTATCTGGAGCACCTTATTGGTTAGTTCATGTTTTACATGTCTAAAAAATGAAATCTCTAAGCCTTCGTCTACTTTGTTTTCGCCAAATCTAAGTGACTCTTACAAACTTTTTCTTTCTTCAAGCAGTTCCTCTTTAGAGTTGATTCCTGTCACTGTGCTGGTGCTTAGTTTTGTGCAGAGGCTTTCTAGCCCCCCTATTTCAGCTAGCTTTTCAGAACTAGCACCACTGACAACATTGTCTACTGCAAAGAGTTCTTTCAGTTCCTTCAAAGTGACTTGAAAAGGATTACTCATATTTATAACGAATACTATTGAGGAGTGAGGTCTTGGATTCCTGGGGAAGGCTGGGGTTCGTCCTTGTCAAGCAATTCAGGCACTAGCGTTCCAGGAGTTTCTTTGTAGTTGAGAGCAGACTCGTCCTTGACGTCATAAAGTCCAAGTCCTAGCTCCATAACTATTTGCTGGCCTTCTGAGGTTTCTTCTAAAGGCACAGGGGCAGGGTCATTTTTCTTGACGTCTTCAAGGAACTTCCTAGCTTTATCCAAAACAGAACTTTGTTCCATATAATTATAAATCACTTAAGGTTTCAATGAATCAAACTAAGTACCCCAGAACAAGGTTCTTCACTCCCTTTACAAGAAACCCTAAAAAACTAGTGAATCACTACGACTCCTCAGTCAGAAGCATATACTTGAACTGGAAAAAGAAAAATTCTTTTTGCACAGACAGAAAAACAGACTCTAAAGAAGCCAAAAAACTCATTAGAATAGACCTACCTAAACCTAAGTTTAACTCTGAAACTGTCCAAACTTACGACCGCAAAAACACCCCTTTAAAGCACTTCACCACTGAAGCTTCTTCAAAAAGAAGCGCCAGAAGCGAACCTAAAAGCAAAAGAACTAATTCTTACAACTTAAATCCTTATAAAGAACCTTTAATTAAGATTCCAAAACCTAAAAGGAACTACTCAATTACTTCAAGTCGTCTTATTCAGTATAGAAGCCTCAAGATCGACAAACCTTTACATAAAGTATAAACTTACTCACTTACTTGCTTTTTGACAATGAACTTAGGTTTCAGTCTGGAACCTGAGTCCCTCACTCTCTTTGTAAGTCCTTTGGCTTGTAGTCTTTTTTCTTCTAAGTGCTTGTTGAATTCAGTTTCATCGATTCTTTTAACTCTAGCTAGCTTAATGTCTTCTTCGTTTATTTGGGACTTTTGGAAGTCTACTTGTTCTTGTCTTTTTTGTCTAAGGTCACTTAGCAACTTGTCAGTGTCTGGTTTGGCTTGTAGTTTGTTGAGTTCAATTATTTCTGACAAGGCGTTCATGATGTCCATTTCTCTTCTAGACTCGTAAGTCCGGGCTTCTAGGAACTTCATGGGGTCTTGTTCTTCTTCTTTTTTCATCTTCTCCAAAGCTTCTTCAGCTGCTTCTAAGTCCCTTCTTTCGTCGTACTGGCGAGTTGCGTTTGATTCACACACATAGTCGTGGTTTCTGGGGTCTGTTTTCATAGTGATCTCTGTGGTGCACCGAGTGCACTTGAAGTAAAACCTAATGACTTCAATTCCTAAGTAAGACTCGTCAGGTAGAGTTTCTTTGCGCATGTTAAACTTAGTTCCGATGTGTAAGTAAGTTCCACAGATGTTGCACTTGCATGTGAAAGGAAGCATCATTCTAGTTTTGACTTGTTTGTCTGCAGGCATTTTGGGCTTTCTGAGCTTTAAAGGGTCGAAGTCAGGTGGATAGTACTTGTTTACAACTTTCCTTTCTCCCATTTATAAATGCAAACTGACCCCTATCAACTAGTACATTTGGCTAACCAAAAAAAGAAGATTTTTGAGTACAGACAAGCCTATGACTTGTTCAAACAAGCCATTTCAGTGCTTTTCGAAAATCTTAAGCAAGAAAAAGACTCCGAAACCAAGTATTTTCTCAAACAAACTATTGACGAATTACTTACTCAAGCTGAGTGGTGTGGGGAAAAACTTAAGCCCCCCAACCCCCCTCTTCCTCAAATGAGTTCTCCAAACAAGTTCCAAACCATGCCTAAATCCAAAACTAAACTCCAAGCCCAAACCAGACCCCAAACTAGCGACCCTTTACGCAAAATGATTGAAGACGAAATCCTAGACTCCTCTGCTTCAGTTACTTGGGATGACATTGCTGGACTCGACTCTGCAAAAAGCACCCTTAGAGAAGCCATAATCATGCCTTCCCAGTTTCCCCACTTGTTCACTGGAATCCGGGCACCCCCCAAAGGTATTTTACTGTTTGGTCCTCCAGGCACAGGCAAAACCTTACTAGCTAAAGCAGTAGCTTACGAAAGCAGAGCTTGTTTTTTAAGTATTTCTGCAGCAAGCCTTACTTCTAAGTTTTTTGGCGAAGCTGAAAAACTTGTGAGGGCAATGTTTGCAGTGGCTAGAGAAAGGCAGCCCTCTATAGTGTTTATAGACGAAATTGACTCAATCTTAAGTTCCCGAAGTGAAGGCCAGCACGATGCTTCCAGGAGACTGCAAACAGAGTTTTTAGTCCAAATGGACGGAGTTAAAGAAAGTGACCAAGATAGAGT
>PR_CR_10_Liq_1_inCRDRAFT_1000153_pt1 | contig 39848 bp, 45 predicted proteins | sample PRCRCaboRojoPR_3_FD_10241 | JGI IMG/M metagenome (IMG submission 10241) | reverse complement strand
GGCTGAGCACCAGCATATCGAGGTCGGAAAACCAATCGCGCGCGACGCTGCCTTGGGTTTCCAGCGCGAAACGGTAGCCGCGCGTCTGGCCCATCTTGATCAGCGAGCCGAAGGGTTGGATCGCCGGGTTGCCGCCCGAGAGCGTGACCATCAGGGGGGCGCCGCCTGAAAGCTGCGCCACCTCGGCCATCACATCCTCGGCCTGCATGGGTTTCCAAGTGGCGCGATAGGCGCTGTCCACGGCGTGCATGCTGTCGCACCAGCTACAGCGGTAGTCGCAGCCGCCGGTGCGCACGAAGACCGTAGGCACGCCAATGAGGGCGCCCTCGCCCTGAATGGTCGGCCCGAAAATTTCCGAGACGCGAATGGTGGTGTCGTCGCTCACGGCCTGTATTCCGCCCATGTTTTGGGGGTTTCGCTGACCTTGACGGCGCTGACCTCGGGCCATTTGGCGTGGCACCAGTCGAAGAAGTGCTTGGCCATGCGTTCGGCGGTGACCATGTCATCGCCCAGTACATCGTTCAGGTGCCGGTGGTCCAATTCATCGTCGATGTAGCGTTTCAGGGGGGCGAGATCGAGGTAATCACGGACAAAACCGTGTTCGTTCAGGTCCTCGGCCCGCAGTTCCACCACCACGATGTAGTTATGGCCGTGCAGGCGGGCGCATTGGTGGTCTTCGGGCAGGCCAAAGAGTTGATGCGAGGCGGAAAAATGGAATTCCTTGGTGATCGTATACATCATGCGCCCTCCGTTCCGGTGGCTTGCCGCCAATAGTCAGGATCGGCGTAGCCTGTGGGGTCTTCGATGCCCGCGAGGTGAAACGCCTCGCGCCGTTCCACGCAGGTGCCGCAGCGCCCGCAGTGGAGCTCGCCGCCTTTGTAGCAGGACCATGTTTCGGCAAAGGGGGTGTTGTGCTTGGCCCCTTCGGTGACGATGTCGGCCTTGGAGATGGTGACGAAGGGCGTGTAAAGCTCCACCTCGCCCATCCCCTCAAGCGCCTTGTTTTCCATCGTCTGGAAGGCGTCGATAAAGCCGGGGCGGCAATCGGGATAGATAAAGTGATCGCCGCCATGAACGGCGGCGGCCACCGCATCGGCCTTTTGCGCCGAGGCCATGCCGAAGGCGATGGCCAGCATGATGGCATTGCGGTTGGGAACCACGGTGACTTTCATGGTCTCTTCGGCGTAGTGGCCATCGGGCACATCCAGATCGTCGGTGAGAGCCGAGCCGGAGAGCGCCGCACCGACATTGCGAATGTCGATGACGTGATGCGGCACGCCAAGCCGCGCGGCGCAGGCGGCGGCGGAGTCGAGTTCCTTGGCGTGGCGTTGGCCATAGTCAAAGGACACCAGCCCCACCAACTCGCGTTCAGAGGCGACCTTATGGGCAAGCGTGACGGAATCCAGCCCGCCCGAGCAGATGACAAGAGTTTTCATTTTTTAGTCCTTGTTTTGAGCGGGTAGGCTGCGACCGCATGGGGCGCATCTAGTGGGTTTGGCAAGTTTTGGCAAGCGCCGGGCCTTTGCATATGCAGCATTTAGCGGGCATAAGACGGGCATGGAGATGACCGCGCTTGCCTTTGATCATGCCCCGGTGGGCCTTGCCGTGTTGGAAAAGCGGATCATCCAGCATGTGAACCTGCAATTCGCTGCGATCTTTGGCGACAACCCGGCGGATTATGCCGGTGTTCCTCTGGCGCGCTACTATCCGTCGATCGAGGACTACAGCCGGATTGGCGAGCGCGCCCTTGCCGCTATGCGCGACACCGGGCGCTATTCGGATGAGCGGGTGATGAAGCGGCGGGACGGGGAGCTTTTTTGGTGCCGGGTGCGGGGGCAATCCCTGACCCCGGATGACCCGTTTCGGCGCGGCATCTGGTCCTTTGCGGACCTGTCTGAAGAACGCCCCCTCGTAGAGTTGACGCAGCGCGAGCGCGAGGTGGCCATTCTCACTTGTCGGGGCCTGACCTCGAAGGAGATCGGCCTTGAACTGGAGTTGAGTTATCGCACAGTCGAGGTGTACCGTGCGCGGTTGCTGGAGAAGTTCGGGGCCCGGAAACTGGCGGAACTGGTGGCAAAATTATCCGGTATGCCGCTATAAAAGCGGACGTTGCGTAACCTTTTTTGAAATTCCCCCTCGCAATCCGCTGAATATTGCCTCATTTTGCAGGACGATTGCCCACTTTTCTATGGCAAACGCTTGCCCTATAAGCGGCCAAAATCATGAACGCGGCAGACGTGCCAAGAACTGCCGCAACGGTCGAGGAACCCGATGCCGAACAAACCCCATGACTCCGATGTCGCCTTCATCAAGGCTCTTGCCGAAGTGCTCAACGACAACGAACTGACCGAACTTGCGGTCAAACGGGATTATGGCGAGAATGACTCGCTCAACGTCAAGGTAAGCCGCCGTCAGGAAGTTGTGGCCCAAGTCAGCGCCCCTGCCCCGGCAGCCGCCCCGGCCGCCCCCGCCGCCGCAGCGGCCCCGGCAGCCGCCGCCGACAGCGCGCCCGCCGAAGACCCCGCAAGCCACCCCGGCGCCGTCACCTCTCCGATGGTGGGGACTGTATACATGCAGGCCGAACCCGGCGCGCCGTCCTTCGTGAGTGTGGGCGACAAGGTGGCCGAAGGCGATACCCTGCTGATCGTCGAAGCCATGAAGACCATGAACCACATCCCCGCCCCGCGCGGCGGAACGGTGAAACGTATTCTGGTCGAAGATGGTGCCGCCGTGGAATATGGCGCGCCACTTATGATCATCGAGTAAGGATCACCGCATGTTCGACAAGATCCTCGTCGCCAACCGTGGTGAGATTGCCCTGCGCGTCATTCGCGCGGCCCGTGAGATGGGTATTCAGAGCGTCGCGGTGCATTCAACCGCTGACGCCGACGCCATGCATGTGCGCATGGCCGATGAATCGGTCTGTATCGGCCCGCCGCCGGGCACCGACAGCTACCTGTCGATCCCGGCGATCATCGCCGCCTGCGAGGTGACGGGTGCGCAGGCCATTCACCCCGGCTATGGCTTTTTGTCGGAGAACGCGAATTTCGTGCAGATCGTCGAGGACCACGATCTGACCTTCATCGGCCCCACCGCAGAGCATATTCGGGTCATGGGCGACAAGATCACCGCCAAGGACACGATGAAGAACCTAGGCGTGCCTTGTGTGCCCGGTTCGGACGGTGGTGTGGCCTCGCTCGACGAGGCCAAGAAGCTGGGCGAAGAGATCGGTTACCCGGTGATTATCAAGGCCACCGCTGGCGGTGGCGGACGTGGGATGAAAGTGGCACAAAACGCCGCGGACATGGAACACGCCTTCATGACGGCCCGGTCAGAGGGCAAGGCCGCTTTTGGCAATGATGAAGTCTATATCGAAAAATACCTTACCACCCCACGCCACATCGAAATTCAGGTTTTTGGCGACGGCAAGGGTAAGGCTGTGCATCTAGGTGAGCGGGATTGCTCACTTCAGCGCCGTCACCAGAAGGTTTTCGAGGAGGCCCCTGGCCCCTGCATTACCGAAGAAGAGAGGGCGCGCATCGGCAAGATCTGCGCCGATGCGGTGGCGACCATCAACTATGCCGGCGCAGGCACGATCGAATTCCTGTATGAAAATGGCGAGTTCTATTTCATCGAGATGAACACCCGCTTGCAGGTCGAGCACCCGGTCACCGAGGCGATCTTTAGCGTTGATCTGGTCCAAGAGCAAATCCGCGTTGCCGAGGGGCATCCGATGTCCTTTACGCAAGAGGACCTACAGATCAACGGGCACGCTATCGAAGTGCGTATCAACGCCGAAAAACTGCCCGAGTTTTCGCCGCGCCCTGGCACAATCACGCAGTTCCATGCGCCCGGCGGCCTTGGCGTGCGGATGGATTCAGCACTTTACGACGGCTACAGTATTCCGCCCTACTACGACTCCCTGATTGGCAAGCTGATCGTGCATGGAAAAGACCGCCAAGGTGCCCTGACCCGGCTTAGCCGGGCGTTGGGAGAATTGATCGTGGATGGTGTCGATACGACGGTGCCGCTTTTCCACGCGCTCTTGCAGGAAGAGGATATCCTGACAGGGAACTACAACATCCATTGGCTGGAACACTGGCTGGAGACCAACCTGCAGGATTGAGCGGGCGTTGGGCGTTGGCCCGCTTTCGTGGACCAACGATCGAAGACTGTCTTACGTCGGCATCAAGGTAAGGCTTTGACGACGTTGTGGGCCGGATTGATAGTAATCCGACAGCCCCAAGCGGTCTTCCTCGGGGAGGCGAGACCAATCTATCCAATCCATTTCGAATCCCGTGTCGCGCGCCGCCTTGGCAATAGCCCCTCGGCTAGGAATGAGCCTTGGGTTCACGTAACTCTCGGGTACGGGGCCACGGTGATTTTCCATGACGAAAACCGCATCGTCGGTCATTGCGAATAGTCCGTCGATCACGACGAGCCTTGGCTTCACGGCCCTGATCGCGTGCAGGAGTGCATGCAGGTTGCCAAGCCTGTCAATCACATCAAAAAGCACCACGATGTCATATGTGCGGCCCGCTTCGGCATCCGTGGCCAAGGCTTCGATCGGGTTCGCCTCGCGCATTTCTATGCGTTCCCCCAGGCCGATTTCGGGAAGCTGAAGAAACCGTGACACCATATCATTGCTTTCTTCGACGCCGACCACATGCAAAGCGCCAGCCGCGGCAAAGGTATAGCACCACCGCCCATCTTCGGCCCCCAAAAGAAGGACGGTCGAATCCGCAATTACATGCCGAAAACCATCCACCAAAATCGCATGGCGGGCCTGAATACGGTTGGCCATCAAATTGACGTCGCTGTCCAGAAACCCGGCCGGTATATGCTGATGATAAGACATTGGATGATCCTTTCGTCGCCCCGCCCTTGCAGGTCTACTCCGGGTGCCGATACTGAAAGGTTAAACGACCATGGGATTATACCTCGAATTGCGATGACCAAAGATGAACCGATCTTGACGCCCGAGCTTTTGCTGCGGGCCTACGCCGCGGGGATATTTCCGATGTCGGAGCATCGCGATGATCCCGAGGTATTCTGGGTTGATCCACGGCGGCGTGGGATTCTTCCCCTCAAGGAGTTTCACATTTCTCGCTCGCTTGCGCGGCGTATGCGGCGAGGCGCATACCGGGTGACTTTGAATGCCGATTTCGAAGCGGTTCTTGAGGCCTGCGCCGACCGCGACGAAACCTGGATCAACGCGGAAATCCGGCAGCTTTACACGGCATTGCACAGATTGGGCCACGCGCATTCCCTTGAAATATGGGAGGGACAAGACCTTGCCGGTGGCGTTTACGGAGTCAGCCTTGGCCGCGCGTTTTTTGGTGAAAGCATGGTATCGCCGCGATCCGATGGCTCAAAACGCGCGCTTGCGCATTTGACGGATCACCTTGATCGTTGTGGCTTCACGCTTTTTGATACGCAGTTCATTACGCCGCATCTGTCCAGTCTGGGGGCGATTGAAATCAGCAGGGCAGAGTATCACAGCCGCCTTCACGAGGCACTGCAAGGCGATGCCGACATACATGGCCTGCCGCTTTGCGAGGACCCTTATTCGGTCGTACAGCGCAGAACCCAGACGTCATAACGCGGGTACTCCATCGCGTTCAGAGCGGGGGATGATCCGATCATCCAGCCTTGGAAAACGGGTTGCTCGCGGCCTTCCTCGGAAATCGCGACAAAGGCGAAGGCATCTGCGGCGGGGTCGCCCTGTGGGAAGCGGCATTCGCCCAATCGCACGGTCAACCGGCCCAGTGCGGCGCTTTCGCCGTTTTTCAATCGCAGGTCCACGACATCACCGCTAACCTTGTCCAGACCGCGCAGGACGGCCCCTGTGCCCAAATCCACGGCTTCTTGCGCAACAGCAGCACCGGAAAGCGCAAGTGTCAGGGCAAGGGCTGGGCGGATCATTCCCCGTTGTCCTCGTCGCCTGCCACGAATTTCATCAGCAAGGAGACAAGACTGACCGAGCCTTGGGTAAACTCGATCTCGTCGCCGGGTTCAAAATAGAACGGCGAACCGCCGGGAAGAATCTCGACGTAGTTACCCCCAAGCAGGCCCTCGGAACTGACCGCCACGGCACTGTCATCGGGGACTTCGATACCTTCCTGCACGGTGAAAACCGTGCTGGCGCGATAGGTTGTGGGGTCAAGCTCGATGCCGGTCACACGGCCCACCTTGACACCCGCCATGCGTACATCCGTGCCAAGGTCCACGCCATCGGCGCTACGGAAGCTGGCTGCAAGTTCGTACTCGCTCTGGCCACCGGATAGGCCCGTGGCCTGCCCGGCATAGACAAGAAACCCAATCGCCACGGCAAGAACAGCGCCGCCAACGAGTACTTCGGTGGTGTTTTCAGACATGAGCGTGCCGCCTTATTCCGGGGTCCAAGCCTCGTAATCCCGACGCTCGACAGGTTCAGGGCGCCGGATCGACCCGGCCGGAGCATAGGCCAAGGCCGTTCCCGTCAGGTTTTCTTCATGCGGCTTTTCCCAAGCCTTGTGATCAAGTGGGCGATCGGTTGGCGGTTCGTCGAAGGTATGGTGCAACCAGCCGTGCCAATCAGGGCTTACGCGGCTGGCCTCGGCTTCGCCATTGAAAATCACCCACCGGCGCTTGTTCTCGTGATCGCGGTAGAAGGTATTGCCTTGCTCATCTTCGCCCACCTTGACGCCCTTGCGCCATGTGTAAAGCTGGGTGTTGAGCGTCTGCCCGTTCCACCATGTCACGGCGCGCAGAAGAGTGTTGAGAATACCCATGATAGACTCCTGATATCTTGGTGCCTTGTATGGCGAATTGCCGGGGTAAAGTCCAGTGCCGCTCCCTTGGCTATATGGCAAAAGAAAAGCCCCGCCTGAAGATCGCGGGGCTTTCAAACCAACCAAACATTGGCCTCACTATCCAGCGCTTGCGCCTTCCTTTTTCTGATCGGCATAGATCATCAAAGGCGCGGCGTCGGAGGTGACGGCCTCTTCGTTCACGACCACCTCTTCGACACCTTCCATGCCCGGCAAGTCGAACATGGTATTCAACAGGATATCTTCGAGAATCGATCGCAGGCCACGGGCCCCGGTTTTGCGTTCGATCGCGCGTTTGGCAATGGCCTTGAGCGCATCGTCGGTGAAGGTCAGTTGCGCATCTTCCAGTTCGAACAGACGCTGGTATTGCTTGACCAAAGCGTTCTTCGGCTCGGTCAGGATGGTGACCAAGGCGTCGTCGTCCAGGTCTTCCAGCGTTGCGATCACGGGCAGACGGCCGACGAACTCCGGAATCAAACCGAATTTCAGCAAATCCTCGGGTTCGAGATCGGTAAAGATTTCGCCGATGCCACGTTCGTCCACATCGCGCACATCTGCGCCAAAGCCCATGGCACTGCCTTTGCCGCGCTGTGCGATGATCTTGTCGAGCCCTGCAAAGGCCCCGCCGCAGATAAACAGGATGTTCGTCGTGTCCACCTGCAGGAATTCTTGTTGAGGATGTTTGCGCCCGCCCTGTGGAGGCACAGCGGCGACGGTGCCTTCCATCAGCTTCAGAAGCGCCTGCTGCACCCCTTCGCCGGACACGTCGCGGGTGATAGACGGATTTTCGGATTTGCGGGTTATCTTGTCGACCTCGTCGATATAGACGATGCCGCGTTGCGCGCGTTCGACATTGTATTCGCTGGCCTGAAGCAGTTTCAGGATGATGTTCTCCACGTCCTCACCCACATAGCCCGCTTCGGTCAGCGTGGTCGCGTCGGCCATGGTGAAGGGCACGTCCAGAATACGAGCCAGAGTTTGGGCGAGCAGGGTCTTGCCGCACCCCGTCGGACCGATAAGCAGAATATTGGACTTTTGCAGCTCAATATCGCTTTTCCCGGAATGGTTCAGCCGTTTGTAGTGGTTGTGAACAGCGACGGATAACACCCGTTTTGCCATGGCCTGACCGATCACGTAGTCATCCAGCACTTGGCAGATTTCCTGCGGGGTGGGCACGCCTTCGCTGGATTTCAGGCCAGCGCTTTTGGTTTCCTCGCGGATGATATCCATGCACAGCTCAACGCATTCATCACAGATGAACACGGTTGGCCCGGCAATCAGTTTGCGCACCTCGTGCTGGCTTTTCCCGCAAAAGCTGCAATAGAGCGTGTTCTTGCTGTCACCGCCAGAGTTGTTCGCCATAACGTACCTTTCGGGCTGTAGGCCCCGGTTTAGCGGGCGCTTGCGCGCCGCGTGGTCTTCGTCTTCATCAGGCCAGCTTAAGACAGGCGCAGCACCACCACAATGTCAAAAATCACCGCGCCCCGCGGGGCGCGGCAGGCCTTTGTTAACTATCGTCGCCGTCGCCCTCTGCCTTGGCGCGATTCTCGACGATTTCGTCGATGAGGCCCCATTTCTTGGCCTCTTCCGGTGACATGAAGTTGTCCCGCTCAAGCGCATCCTCAACTTTCTTGAGCGTCTGCCCCGTGTGCTTCACGTAAATTTCATTGAGCCGCTTCTTGAGCTTCATGGTTTCTTCGGCGTGGATCATGATGTCGGTGGCCTGCCCTTGGTAGCCGCCAGACGGTTGGTGAACCATGATTCGGCTGTTGGGCAGCGAGAAACGCATGCCTTCGGCTCCAGCGGTCAGCAGGAGCGACCCCATGGAGGCCGCTTGCCCGATGACCAGCGTGCTGACCTTGGGTTTGATGTATTGCATCGTGTCGTAGATCGACAGGCCCGAGGTCACGACGCCGCCGGGGCTGTTGATATACATGGAGATTTCCTTTTTCGGGTTCTCCGCCTCCAGGTGCAGCAGCTGCGCCACGATCAGGCTGGACATGCCGTCGTGGACAGGGCCGTTGACGAAAATGATCCGCTCCTTGAGCAGGCGCGAGAAGATGTCGTAGGCACGCTCGCCGCGGCTGGTTTGTTCAACCACCATTGGGACGAGGGTATTCATGTAGGTCTCGAATGGGTCTGTCATATTCCGCCTGCCTGTGGGTGTGGAGGGAGTTTAGAGATCATGTGCTAACGGAGTCTTAGTGGCGTGCAGGGGTAGCTGCAAGGGGCGCGGAAACTGTTTTGCATGGCATCTTGATCTCTCGATGGCCCGCTCTAGCTGGAATGCCCTCGCAAGGCGGGTTGAAAGATGAACAGGTTTTTTCCATCCAGAAACAAAGGCTTGGAGCGTTTGAAGGGGTTTGCGCCCCATGCAGGCCGGGATTATGCCCGGCTGCGCAACTATGACCTTGGCCCAGAGAGCCATGTTCATGTGTCACAGCTTTCCCCTTATCTGCGTCATCGCCTTGTTACGGAAAAGGAGGTTTTGCAGACGGTCTTGAACCGACATTCGCGCGCTGCGGCGGAAAAATTCATACATGAAGTTTTCTGGCGAAGTTATTGGAAAGGTTGGCTGGAGTTGCGCCCGGGGGTCTGGGGCCAGTACCGCGCAGGGCTGGCGCGGGCCTTGGATCGCACCAAGGCCGAAAGCGGGTTGCGGCAGCGTTGGGACGATGCCTGCAACGGCGAGACTGGTATTGATGCCTTCGACCATTGGGCCAAGGAGTTGCGCGAGACCGGATACTTGCACAATCACGCGAGGATGTGGTTTGCATCTATCTGGATTCACACGCTTAATCTGCCTTGGGAGTTGGGCGCAGATTTGTTCCTGCGGCATTTGCTTGATGGTGATCCGGCGTCAAACACGCTGGGCTGGCGTTGGGTCGGTGGCTTGCAGACCATCGGCAAAACTTATCTCGCGCGGCCGGACAATATTCACAAATTCACCGAAAACAGGTTTAACCCCAAGGGCTTGGCCCGCGACGCTCATCCATTGAGCAGCCAAGGGCATCCGCCCCGCGGTGAGCCGCCACAAACGCCCCCGTGGAACCCGGCAGAGCGTGTTGGCGTTCTTATCCATGACGATGATCTAAATCTGAATCCTCTTTTTGAATCCGATGTTTATCCGCTGACCTTCACGCGACTTGTAACCTGTGACGCGCGGTCGCCCTTGGCTGTGTCCGAGGATGTGCGACGCTTTGCCAAAGGGGCCATGGAGGATACGGTGGCACGTTGGGGCGCACGGCTTGGAACGGATGCCGGGGAGCATGAAACGCCCGAGGCAATTGCGGCTTGGGCCAAGACTAATCAATTAGATCAAGTGGTTACGCCATACGGCTCAACTGGACCGGCGCGGGATGTGCTTGATGATCTGGACAGCCGGTTGACGCCGCAGGGGATATCCTTGATCCGCGNGATTAACCCTTATGATTCAATGACTTGGCCAAATGCGACCCATGGGTTCTTCCGTTTCAAGGATCATATCGGTGAGTTTCTGGATGACTTGGGCCTTTGAAATCTTTTTTGAATCAAAGGCTTATCAGCCAATCTTACGAAAGGTCAGATAATGCGGCACCCGGCCTTCGCGCAGGGCTTTTTGCTCATACCGGGTAGAAATCCAATCATTCCAAGGGGTTCGCCACTCCGAAGGTCCCTCGGCCAGCCATTCGAAGCCATGCCGAGGCACTTGCTCCAGCGTTTGGCGGACATAGTCGGGAATATCCGTTGCCACCCGGAAAATAGCGCCTTTTTTCAACACCTTGGAGAGCGGCTCTAAGTGCTCGGGCGTGACGAAACGGCGACGGTGGTGGCGCTTCTTGGGCCAGGGATCGGGATATAGCAGGAAGGCGCGGGAGATGCTTGCGGGGGGCAGCACATCAAACATATCGCGGGCGTCACCGGGGTGGACCGCTATATTTTGTGCTCCGGAGTCACGNATTTTGCCCAAGAGCATGGCAACGCCATTGATGTAAGGCTCGCAGCCGATGAACCCCACGTCCGGGTTCTGCACGGCCTGATGCACCATGTGTTCGCCGCCACCAAACCCGACTTCAAGCCAGACGTCCCGATCCCCAAAAAGCCCTTTTAGGTCAATGGGTTCACGCTCTGGATTCACGTCCCACCCGACAGCCCCCGGCGAAAGTTTGGCGAGGTCTTCGTCAAGGTAGGCCTCCTGCGATTTGCGCAGGCCCTTGCCTTTGAAGCGGCCATAAAAGTTGCGCCACGGGGCGCCGGAGGGGTGCTTATCTGCGGTCATGAGAGTTGTACGACTCGTACGTTTTGTACGTGAGTTTCGTACGAAAATCGAACCGCCCCNAAAGTGATGCGTACGAGTCGTACGAAACACTGACGGGGCGGGCGATCATCATACGGATTTCTTGAGGGTCTCGACCAGATCGGTGCGTTCCCAGCTAAAGCCACCATCGGCCTCGGGCTCGCGCCCGAAGTGACCATAGGCCGCCGTACGCTGGTAGATCGGTTTGTTAAGATCCAGCGCCTCGCGGATGCCGCGCGGGGTGAGGTCCATCGACTGGCGGATGGCCTTTTCGATGTCCGTTTCGTGGACTTGGCCAGTACCGTGGGTGTCGACATAGATCGACAGCGGCCTGGCCACGCCGATGGCATAGGAAAGTTGCAGGGTGCAGCGTTCGGCCATACCGGCAGCGACGACGTTCTTGGCAAGGTAGCGCGCGGCATAGGCCGCCGAGCGGTCGACCTTCGTGGGGTCTTTGCCGGAAAACGCACCGCCGCCGTGCGGCGCGGCCCCGCCGTAGGTGTCGACTATGATCTTGCGGCCGGTGAGCCCTGCGTCACCATCGGGGCCGCCGATGACGAAGGTGCCGGTGGGGTTGACCCACCATTCGGTTTTGTCGCTGATCCAGTCGGCGGGCAGAACCTCGCGAATGTAAGGTTCAACGATCGCGCGGATGTCATCGCTGCTCTGGTCTTCGCTTTCGTGCTGGGTGGAGAGTACGATCTGCATCACCTCGACCGGCTTGCCATCTTCGTAACGCAGGGAAATCTGGCTTTTGGCATCGGGGCGCAGGGCGGGTTCGGCCCCGGATTTGCGCGCCTCGGCCAGACGGCGCAGGATGGCGTGCGAGAACTGGATCGGCGCGGGCATGAGCGCCTCGGTCTCATTGGTGGCATAGCCGAACATGATGCCCTGATCCCCTGCCCCGTCGCGGTCGACCCCTTGGGCGATATGCGCGGATTGTTCGTGCAGGAAGTTCAGAACATGGCAGGTATTCCAGTGGAATTTTTCCTGTTCATAGCCAATGTCGCGGATACAATCGCGGGCGATCTGTTGGATACGGCCCATGTAGTTGCGCAGCAATTCCTGATCGGACAGCCCGACCTCCCCCCCGATAACGACCATGCCAGATGTGGCAAAAGTTTCAGCCGCGACGCGGGCGTTTTCCTCTTCTGCGATGAGGGCATCGAGGATGGCGTCGGAAATCCGGTCGCAGACCTTGTCGGGGTGGCCCTCCGAAACGGATTCGGAGGTGAAGATATAGTTTTGTCGGGACATGTAAGGTGCTCCATTAATGTCTGCCGTCACGCCAGGAAGCCGTTGTGACGGGATTGAAAGGTGGTTACGCGCAAGGGCGCTTGGGGTCAATCGCTAAGTCCCGGAGCGTTTGCGCCTGTTGTAGACACACGACAAGGTCAGAAGACAAAGAAGCGCCAAGAGGACAGGCCAATCGCCTATGCGCGCATAGGGCGTGGGCTCCATGGCCGGCGGCAGCGGCGCGTCACGCCATCCGGCCTCGTTCAAGGGGATTTGCGCGGTGATCCGGCCGCGCGCATCGATCACCGCCGAGATGCCGGTATTTGCGACTCGGATCATCGGAAGCCCCTGTTCGGCGCTGCGCAGGCGGGCTTGGGCCAGGTGTTGGTAGGGGCCGGAGATACGCCCGAACCATGCGTCATTGGTGACGAGCAGCATGACATCGGCGCGACCGGGGGCGGCGCGCACATCCTGCGGGAAAACCCCTTCGTAGCAGATGAGCGGCAGGGCGCGGCCCAAGGCGCCAAGGTTGATGACCTGAGCACCGGGGCCAGCGGAGTAGCCTTTGCCACGTTGGGCGGCGAAGGCAGTGATGCCGAATTTCTGCAGGGTATCGCCGTATGGGATGTATTCGCCGAAGGGGACGAGGTGATGCTTGTCGTAAAGCGCCGTGACCTTCCCCGTGTCATCGAGCGCCACGAGGGAGTTGAAAAGCCGCAGCCCATCGCGGCGTTGCAGGCCAAGCACCACGGGCGCGCCTCGGGCGGCGCGGGCTATGGCGGAGAGCGTTGGTTGTGCATCGTTCAGCAGCACGGGGATGGCCGTTTCGGGCCAGACGATGAGATCGGGGCGGTTGCCGTCCTGCCCCGGTTCAGCGGTAAAGGCGATTTGGCGATCGAAGAAGGTCTGGATATGGGCCGGATCCCATTTGAGGTGCTGCGGCGCGTTGGGCTGGATCAGGCGGACCTTGGGGGCATCTTGCGGCGTTGGCGGCGCGAGTGGAAGTTGCCCTGTCACGGCGAAGAGCGCGGCAAAGCCCAGCAGACCCGCAACACCGGCAAGCCGCGGGCCGGTGAGCAGAGCGGTAAGGGCCGTGCTTGTGGCCAAAAGCGCGAATGTCAGGCCAAGCGAGCCCGCGACAGAGGCCAGCGGCAGAAGGCCCGTGTCGATCAGCGCGTGGCCCGGTTGCGCCCAGGGAAAGCCGGTAAGGACGGTGCCGCGCAGCGCCTCGGCCAGCGTGAGCGCGCAGGCAAGGCCCAGCGCGCCGCCACGCAGGCGATGCGACAGCCCGGCGGCCAGCGCCCAGAACAGCGCCAAGCCGCCCGCAAGCCCGAACAGCGCGAAGGGCGCCATCCACCCGTGGCGGGCGATATCGACGAGGAACGGCTCGATGATCCAACTGAGCGAGAGCGCGAAATAGCCCGCCCCCATGGCCCAACCGCCCCAAGCCGCCGCGCGCCAGCCGGGCAAGGCGGGCAGCACCGCAAAACAGCCTGCAAAAGCCGGAATCGAGAGCCACCACAGGCCCAAGGGCGCCTGCCCGGTGGCGGCCAGAGCGCCAAGGGTAAAGAGCAACGCGAGCCGCCAACGGGGGCGCAGGTGAGTAGCGCTGTCCCTCAGGCGCAGGGCACTTTGCATGGGGTCAGCTATCCGACACGCCGGGCATCTGTACGCGCAGGCGCTTGATGCGGCGGGGGTCGGCCTCGGTCACTTCNATGGTGACGCCGGCGGGGTGTTCGACGACTTCGCCGCGCACCGGAACGCGCCCCAAAAGCATGAAGACCAGACCGCCCAGCGTGTCGATCTCTTCCTCGTCCACTTCCTCGGTATCGGTCAGGGATTGGTCGATCTCGGCCTCGAATTCCTCAAGCGGGGTCTTGGCGAGGGCAAGGTAGACGCCGGGGCGTTCCTGCGTCCAGAACTGGGCGTCGTCGAGGTCGTGCTCATCCTCGATCTCGCCGACGACCTGTTCGATCAGGTCTTCGATGGTGACAAGGCCATCCACCCCGCCGTATTCGTCGATGACCAGCGCCATGTGCCGCCGCTCGTTCTGCATTTTCTGCAGCAGGACGCCGATCGGCATGGAGGGAGGCACGTAGAGCAAGGGGCGCAGGGTGTTGGTGATCGAGAACCCGCCCCCTTTGCCGTTGAAGCCATGTTTGAGCGCGAAATCCTTGAGGTGAACCATACCGATGGGGGTATCGAGCGTGCCCTCGAAGACGGGCAAACGTGTCAGCCCGCTGTCGCGGAACACCTGCACCAGTTCATCCTTGCTGATCGAGGCCGGGACCGAGATGATATCGGCCTTGGGAATGGCCACATCCTCGACCGCCATGTCGCGCAGATTGCCCATGCCGGGCGGCAGGCCGCTCGAGTCGGTGTCACGCGGGTTATCTTCTGATGGGGCATCATCCTCACCCTGGCTGAGAACCCCGATGATACGGCGGAAGAACCCGCCCTGTTCCTCGTCGCTTTGGTCTTGCCCCTCGGGCTGCGCGCGTTGCGCCGCGTTAGAGGAGTCTTCGGTACTGTCGCCCATTGTCTCTTTTGTCCGGTTGGTGGGGGTCACGGCCCCCGGGTATTGCCCTAATATGGGTCAGGGAGACCCAGTTTGCCAAGTATGGCAGCCTCGGTTGCTTCCATCAAAGTGGCATCTTGGTCACGGATATGGTCATAGCCCAGCAGGTGCAGCGTGCCATGGACCAGCAAATGGGTAACGTGATCGGCCATGGGCTTGTCCTGTTCAGTCGCCTCACGCGCGCAGGTCTCAAAGGCGATGGCGATATCGCCCAGATGCTGCGGCCCCTCATCGCCCCCTTGCGGGGGCTTTTCGGGGAAGGCGCCGGCAATTTCGGGGGTGAGATCAGTCTCGGGCCAGCTAAGCACATTCGTGGGCGTGGGTTTTTCGCGAAACGATGCATTGAGGGTGGCGATGCGCGCGTCGTCGCAAGCCAGAACGGCGATTTCCCAATCTGCCGGATCGAGGCCAAGGTGGGTGAGCGTGGCCCGCGCCGCGGTTTCGGCGAGGGCCTCAAGCCCGGCCGCTTGCCAGCGGTGGTCTTCGATGAGCGTATCGGTGAGCATTTGGCACAAGCCGGGGGCGCTGCCCCCGGACCCCCGGGATATTTGTGAACAGAAGAAGAGGCATTCGCGTGTTTTCTGTCGGGCGTCAAGGGAATGGAGAGGCGCGTTATGTGGTGGGTTTGAGCGCCCAGAGGATCAACCCTGTGAGGACGGCGAATAGACCTCCTTGCGGTAAAACGGCATAACCGATGCCGACCATCAGCGGCAGGATCAGGCCGATGGCGGCCATGGTGGCGGACTGGAGAGCGGCGAGGCCGAGCAAAGCGCGGTTTTGGCCCCATGTGCCATAGGCAACGGTGGCCGCGAGAACGAACAACAGCCCGCTGAGAAAATGCCAGACGAGAAATCCGGTGCCGCGGGCCACCTCGGGCAAGTCAGAGGCCAGGAGTGGCGCGGCGGTTTCGGGTGTGCCGACAAAGAGATGAACGAGGGCTGTAAGCGTGGCGAGTGCCACGGCGGTATAGCCGACTTTGGATCGTATCATTTTTGCAGGGCCTCAGGCGCACCTAAGCGGCGGGGTTATCTTTGTCATAGGCTTCGATAATGGCGGCAACGAGCGGGTGGCGCACCACGTCCTTGGCCGAGAAATAATTGAAGGCGATATTGGGTATGGATTTCAGCAGGCGTTCGGCATCGTGCAAACCGGAGGTCACACCGCGCGGCAGGTCGATCTGGCTACGGTCGCCGGTGACAACCATGCGCGAGCCTTCGCCGAGGCGGGTGAGGAACATTTTCATCTGCATGGAGGTGGCGTTTTGCGCCTCGTCGAGCACCACGAAGGCATTGGCCAGCGTCCGGCCCCGCATGAAGGCCAGCGGCGCGATCTCGATGCGTTTTTCCTCGATCAGCTTGGCCAGTTGTTTGCCGGGAAGAAAGTCGTTGAGCGCGTCGTAGAGCGGCTGCATGTAGGGGTCGACCTTGTCTTTCATGTCGCCGGGCAGGTAGCCCAGTTTCTCGCCCGCCTCGACCGCCGGGCGCGACAGGATGATCCGGTCAACATGGCCTTCGATGAACATCGACACGCCGACCGCTACCGCAAGATAGGTTTTGCCGGTGCCGGCCGGGCCGATGCCGAAGGCCAGTTCATTGGCAAAGAGCGATTTGACATAGGCTTTTTGCGCATCGGTGCGCGGTTCGACCAGTTTCTTGCGGGTCTTGATTTCAACCCGGCCGCCCTTGAACATTTCGAGCTGATCCCCGTCGCGGGTGCCGGTACCATCGTCGCCGGTGTCCATCCGCAATTCGCGGTCGACATCGGCCGCCTCGACCGGCTTGCCGGTTTCAAGACGTTGGTAAAGCGCGCTCAGAACTTCGATGGATTCCTTGGCGGGGGCCTCTTCGCCCATGACGACCAGTTGATTGCCGCGGCGCAAGATCTGCACGCCCATCTTTTGTTCGATATCGGCAAGGTTGCGGTCAAACTCGCCGCACAGGTCGATCAACAGGCGGTTATCGGGAAATTCGATCGCCGCTTCGTGCAGGGCATCGTCGGGCGGAGGCAGCACGGTGGTGTTCAATCAACTCTCCAAGGTTGGCAGCTTATGGAAGAAGGGTGCCAAGTTGCGCGGGCAGGCGCAAGGGCGGGTTCGACATTGTCACGCATTTGAGACGAAAACAGCCGCAGGAGGCGATCCTGCGGCTGTTTGATTGGCAAATGCATGCGGTGCCACCTTAGATCGGATCCCCGATAATGCTGGTGGAGCCCTGTTTGAAATCGCCGGTGGCGACGGTTGGCGGGGCGGTACCAGAGCAGACCGGCTTGCCGTATTTGTCGAGACGTTGCGATAGATAACCTTCGACACCGTCGTCGATGATCCAGTGATCGCAGCCGTTGGGGTCAACCCAGATTCCGGCGCGCATTCCGCTGAGGTGGTCGCGGTCGAAGAACTGGCGGTCGAAGGACTTGTCGGTGCTCGCATCGCAAGCGGCGAGAAGGCCGACAACGGGCAGCGCGAGCATGAGTTTCACGTTTTTCATTGGACCGGCCCCTCAGTTGATGCAGATGATTTCGACGCGACGGTTTTTCTGCATACCGGCCGCCGTGTTGTTGGTCGCCTTGGGCATGCGTTCGCCATAGCCGCGGACATCGGCGATACGGGCGCCGACGCTTTGGGCGACGCGCGCCACCGAGTTGGCCCGGCGATAGGACAACCGCATATTGTAGCTATCCGAGGCGCGGCTGTCGGTGTGGCCGGTGATGATGTAGGACACGGCGCCGGTCTTGCGGAAGAAATCTTGCAGGCGGCGCTGACCTGCGACGCTGATCTTGGCGCTGTCGGTGGCGAAATACTGATCGGAGTTCATCACGCCGCAGACATTGCCCCGGCGGCAGACCGGGATGCCTTGGCGGCTGACATGCGGGGTCATGTAGCCTTCGACGCCGTCATCCATGACCCAATGTTCGCACCCGTCGGGATCGACCCAGATGCCGGGTGTGTAAATCTCACCCTTGACCGTTCGCTGCCCTTCCTGCGCCAGCCCGGCATCCGCCGATACTGCAAGTCCGAGGGCGACGGCAGCAAGCCCCCCCAGAACGCTGCGCACTGTTCTGCAAATATCTTTCGCCACAGCCACTGTCCTTTTTGTTTTCCCCCAACGAGGACAGCGGTAACCAGCCACCCCCAAACGAATTATCCTTTTACTTTAACAAGTTTAGGAACGATGTGAAGAATTATTCACCAGATATTGTGTCATATCTGGAAACAGTCACTAGTGTTGCGGCAAGACTTGCCTGCAAAAATCAAAAATTGCGTGAATTCTATCACTTAGGCCAACTTTGCAGAGCGCCCTCCGGTGCCGGCCCCGGGCACGGGTTGGAGGCTTGGGCAGCCGTGGTTGGTTCATTGCCTGCGCGGCGACCGGGTGAGCGATTGGAATCAGAAATTCGTCAAGGGCCGGCCGCCCGGGGTACAGGGTTCATTTGGGACAAGTGATTTGCGGCAATCGGCGATGGGCGATGACGCAGGGCGCACAAAGTCAACTGTTGCCAAAATTTGGACAAATTTCGGGTTTAGCCGAGGGATTGTTGAAGAAAACGCAAAGAAGGCCCGGCCCGTTATGATGTGCAAAGCCCGTTACCTCGTTCCCTTGATGGCCGCGACCGCCCTGAGCGCCTGCATGCANGTCACGCCGGAGGCCTCGCGAGCGGAGAATGCCGCGCTTTATTTTCACAACGATCCCATTGTNGACGGCAGCGTTGCAAAGCAGGTGGATGCCTTGCAGCAGATGGCCGATGAGATCGTGATGCAATCGACCCTCAAGGGCGGTGCGATCGGGGCCGCAGTGGGCTGTGGTCTGGCGGTTGTCGCCTCAAGCCATATCGGCAAATGCGCGGCCAGCGCGGCGGTTGGCGCGGCCGGGGGCGCCATTGCGGGCCGTGCTGCGGGCCAGCGCAGCGTGAAAAAGCGCATGCAGCTTGTCCACGAGCCCGAGCTGAGCCGGAGCTTGCGCAATGCCTCGAACCAGTTTGAAAGCCTGCGTGACGATCTGCCCGGCCTGCTGGCGGCGCAGGAGGAGCGGTTGAACGCCTTGGCCCTGCAACTGGCCGGCGGCCAGATCAGCCGGGCCGAGCATGATCGCGGTGTTGCAAAGGTCAATTCCGAGCGCGCGGCTTTGGCAGAGGCGCTGAGCCTGAGCGAGGCCGACATGCGCCGGGCGGTGCGCAACCTGCAGACTGCGGCCGCGCGTGGGCAAAGCGGGCTGGACTGGCATATCAGAACCGCCAATCAACTGGCCGATGACGTGGCCTCGCAACGCGCAAGCATCAGTTTGCTGTAAGCCCCTGCCCTGCCGGCATCAGCCGACGAGTTGACCCGACAGGGAGTTCGAGCCGCTTTCAACGATCTTGACGCGGGCGATATCGCCCGGCTTGGCCGTGCAATTTGCCACGTGTACCGCATGCAGATACTCGGATTTGCCGACCATTTGCCCCTCAAGGCGGCCCGGCTTTTCGAAGAGCACGCTGACCTCGCGGCCCACCATGGCGTCTTGGATGGCGCGCTGGTGGTGGGTGATCCGCTCTTGCAGGCGATAAAGGCGTTCGGATTTTACATCTTCGTCCAGTTGCGCGCGTTCTGCCGCCGGGGTGCCGGGGCGCGTGGAGTATTTGAAGGAAAAGGCGTAGCCATATTTGACCTCTTCAATAAGGTCCATTGTGGCCTGAAAATCGGCGTCGGTTTCTTCGGGGAAGCCGACGATGAAATCGCCCGACATCAGGATGTCGGGGCGCGCTTCGCGGATGCGTTCGATCAGGCGGATATATTCTTCGGCGGTGTGCTTACGGTTCATCCGCTTGAGGATGCGGTCACTGCCCGATTGCACGGGCAAGTGCAGGTAGGGCATGAGTTTTTCACACTCGCCATGGGCGGCAATGAGGGCATCATCCATATCGTTGGGGTGCGAGGTGGTGAAGCGGATACGCTCCAACCCGTCGATATCGTTCAGCGCCCAGATCAGGCGCGCGAGGGTCCAGTCACCGCCATCGGGGCCTTGGCCGTGGTAGGCGTTGACGTTCTGACCCAGCAGGGTGATTTCGCGCACGCCACGTTCAACCAGATCGCGGGCCTCATCAAGAATGCGGGTGGCGGGGCGGCTAACCTCGGCCCCACGGGTATAGGGCACGACGCAGAAGGCGCAGAATTTGTCACAGCCTTCTTGGACAGTGAGGAAGGCGGTGGGGCCGCGTTTCGCCTTGGGGCGGTTTTTCAGGGTCTCGAATTTGTCGTCGAGCGGGAAGTCGGTATCGAGGGCTTTTTTGCCTTCGCGCGCCTTGGCCTCCATCTGTGGCAGGCGGTGGTAGCTTTGCGGACCGACGACCATATCGACAAGCGGCTGACGGCGCATGATTTCTTCGCCTTCGGCCTGCGCCACACAGCCCGCAACGCCGATTTTCAGATCGGGGTTTTCATCCTTGAGCGTGCGGAATCGGCCCAGTTCGGAATAGACCTTTTCGGCGGCTTTTTCGCGGATGTGGCAGGTGTTGAGCAGGATCATGTCCGCGTCGTCGGGGCTGTTGGTTTCCACATAGCCCGCACCGCCCATGGCCTCGGCCATACGCTCGCTGTCGTAGACGTTCATTTGACAGCCGTAGGTCTTGATGAAGAGCTTTTTCGGTTCGGCCATGTTGGACAGACTCCCGCAAGGTTTCAGGCCGCTTCCCTACACCAAGGCAAGGGTCGCTTGCAATGGAATGCGAATTGGCCGACGTTATCGCAAAAAACCGGGACCGTTGATGTATTACGACAGCCTAGACGCCTTTTTGAAGTCAGCCGACACGACCCTGAAACAAGGGCCTGTGGGGATGATTTTCGTGGAAGATGATATCGAAGTCGGCAGCACGGTGCGCCACCATCTGGACAGCGGTTTCAAACAGCTTCTGGTGTTGATGCCCGAGGCCTTCGACCTGCCCGAAGATGTGGTGGACAAGGTGGCGCGGATTGATTTCGACATTGCCAAGGGTGCCGACTATGTCGACGCGGTTAACCGCATCGCCGCCGCGGCACCGGGGCTTTGGATGTATTACTGCTTCAACGCCGAATACCTGTTCTATCCCTTCTGCGAAACCCGAACGGTCGGAGAGNTGCTGACCTTCCACACAGAAGAGCGCCGCGATGCCATGCTTTGCTACGTGATCGACCTTTATGCCGGGGATCTGGAGGTCCATCCGAACGCCGTGTCGCTGGAAGATGCCCATCTGGACAAATCCGGGTATTATGCCTTGGCGCGGAACGATCCGGACAATCACAACTACCCCAAGGAGCGGCAGTTGGATTTCTTCGGCGGCCTACGCTGGCGGTACGAAGAGCATATCCCGGCCAAGCGCCGCAAGATCGACCGAATCGCCCTTTTCAAATCCAAGCCCGATTTGATCCTGCGCGACGATCACACCTTTACGGATGAGGAATACAATACCTATGCCTGCCCGTGGCATCACAACCTGACGGCGGCGATTGTTTCATTTCGGACGGCCAAGGCGCTCAAGGCGAACCCCGGCTCCACCTTTGATATCCATACGTTCAAGTGGCACAATTCCACGCCGTTCGAGTGGCACTCGCGACAGTTGCTGGATTTGGGCCTGATGGAACCGGGGCAGTGGTTTTAACCGGCTTTCTTTTGTTCGCGTGCGCTTGGGTGTTCTGAAGGCACGAAAGGCACTTCGCTGACGATGGCATCGACCGACTTGCCGGATGTTTCTTGGTACATTTCGGGGAGTTCCACCTTGAGGCGCGTGCCAATGGCGGTTTTTTCCCAAGGAACATAGGCCAGAGCGATGTTTTGCTCCAACTCGGGCGAGTACCATGGCGAGGTGACATAGCCGCAGCGTGTACCGTCCTCCTTCGCCACCAGCCAGAAATCGGGCGCGTAATCGGTGATCGGCAGGCCGCCCATCTTAAGGCCGACGAGTTTGAGGGCGAAAGGATAGTCCCCTTTCTCGATTTGCGCGCGCTGGCGTTCCAGCGCCTCTTTGCCGATGTAGTCGGCGGTTTTCTTGCGCGGCACTTGGTAGGCAAGGTTGACTTGGAACGGCGAGGTCTCAGCGTCCATATCCTGCCCCCATGACAGGATACCCGCCGCGATCCGACGGTGGTGGCCCGGGGCGATCACCCGCAGGCCATAACGCGCGCCCATGCCACGAATGGCGTACCAGACAGGCTCGGCCGTCTCGGAGGCGTTGCGGACATAGACTTCGTAGCCCTTTTCGCCGCTGAAGCCTGTTTGACTGATCACGACCGGGCAGCCTTCGATCTTGGTTTCCATCATTCCGTAATAGGGGATGTCGCGCACCTCCTCACCGATCAGGTCGGCCATGAGGTCTTCGGACAGCGGCCCTTGGATTTGCAGGGGGGCGACGTCGAGTTCGGTGATGTCGACATCCCAGCGGCGGGGGATGTTGACGCCTTGCAACCAAAGCATCAGGTCGCTGTCGGAGATCGAGAACCAGAATTCATCCTCGGCCAGACGCAAAAGGACGGGATCGTTCAGGATACCGCCCTTGTCGTTGCACAGGATGCAGTATTTGCCGTGCATCGGTTTGATCTTGGTGGCGTCGCGGGTGATGACGGTATTGACGAAATCTTCGGCGTCCGGCCCCTTGACGCAGATCTGACGTTCGACAGCGACGTTCCAAAGCGTCACGCCATTCACCAGCGCACGATATTCGGCCATCGCGCCGCCATCTTCGGGGCGGGCATAGGCACGCGGGTGGTACATGCGGTTGTAGACGGTGGCGCGCCAGGCCCCGGCCTCGATCGACAAATGCCAGAAGGGCGATTTGCGCACGCGCGTCGATATCAGCATCTGAACAGAGGTCGGCCCGGACTGGCGCAGGTTGACGGGCACGGTTGCGATCCGATTGATCCACGCCCGGAACGTTCGGGTGGGTACGGTTCTGATGTGTCATGCGACAAAGATGGGCATCGCCTATTGCGCGATCAACCCGTGGCGCGGTCACGAATTGCGGCGCGGATGGCTCGTCGGGCGATGCGAGTCGTCGCCCAAGACGGTTTTAGGAGCGGATGTCGGGCAGAGCCGCTACGACCATGTCCCGCGCGTTGCCGTCACCGCCGAAGTACACATCGGCGGCATGGGCCGCATCAGCCACAGCCATCTGGATCTTGGGGCCAAGGGCCGGGTCTTGCCATGCGACCACGCCCGCTGACACCACCATNAGANAGAGGCAGCGGCGCCCCCATTTTTTCGCGNTGCGGGCGCGGCGGAGGTAGGCCTCCTGACGAAGGCGGGCCTTCTCGACCTTGCGAAGGGATTGGTGTGATGCTCTGTGTTCCATGCCCATTTTTTGGCCAAATCACATGGCGAAAATAGGGCAGGGCCGGGGCCAATTAAGGCAGAGGCGGGGTAATTTTTGGTCAGAGGTTTTCGGCCTGCGGCATGCCCAGAACGTGATAGCCACCGTCGACATGGATGATCTCGCCGCTGGTGAAGGCCCCCGCATCCGAGGCCAGCCAGACGGCGGTGCCGCCCACCGCCTCAAGCGTGGCGTTGGCCCGCAGGGGCGCGTTCATGTCGGTGTGCTTGTAGGTTTTGCGCGCCCCGCCGATGGCCGCCCCGGCAAGGGTTTTCATCGGACCGGGCGAGATGGCGTTCACGCGGATACCGTCGGGCCCCATGTCATTGGCGAGGTAACGCGTGGAGGATTCCAGCGCCGCCTTTGCCACACCCATGACATTATAGTTGGGTACAACCTTGTTGGAGCCCTGGTAGGTCAGTGTCAGAAGTGTGCCGCCGTTGTCCTTCATCAACGGGTAGGCACGGCGCGCCACGTCGATGAAGGAATAGGCCGAAATCTCAAGGCTGTGTTTGAAATTCTGGCGGCTGGTGTTCATGAAACGGCCCGTCAGTTCGGATTTGTCCGAATAGGCGATGGCGTGAACCACGAAATCAATCGTCGGCCATTTGTCGGCCAGCGCCGCAAAGGCCGCATCCAGCGACGCGTCATCGGTGACATCCACATCGACAAGGAAATCGCTACCGACAGAAGCGGCAAGGGGTTCGACCCGTTTGCCGAAGGCTTCGCCCTGATAGGTGAAGGCCAGCTCGGCCCCGGCCTCGGCCATGGCGCGGGCGATGCCCCAGGCAATGGAGCGATCATTGGCCACGCCCATGATGAGGCCGCGTTTTCCCTGCATGGAATTGCTCATGTGAAAATCATCCGTGATATTTGCTGAGGATCATCGACCCGTTGGTGCCGCCAAAGCCGAAGCTGTTGGTCATGACGCTATCAAGCCCGGCGTCGTCGACGCGGGCCGTCGCAATCTCGGCAGGGGACAGCGCCGGATCGAGGGTTTCCACGTTGATCGATGGAATAATGAAATCATGTTCCAGCGCCAACAGGCAATAGACCGCCTCCTGCGCGCCGGTGGCCCCCTGGCTGTGGCCGGTCATGGATTTGGTCGAGCTGATCGGCGGTGTCGTGCCGGTCCCAAAGACGCGGCGCACGGCCTCGACCTCACCCACGTCGCCCACCGGGGTGGAGGTGCCATGGGCGTTGATGTAGCCCACCTTGCGATCCTCGGGCAGCGTCGAGAGCGCGATGCGCATGGCGCGTTCGCCGCCCTCGCCCGAGGGCGCGACCATATCGTGNCCNTCCGAGGTGGCGCCATANCCCGTGACCTCGGCATAGATCTTGGCGCCGCGCGCCTTGGCGTGCTCCAGATCTTCCAGCACCAGCATGCCGCCGCCGCCGCCGATGACGAACCCGTCGCGGTCCGCATCAAAGGCGCGCGAGGCTTTTTCCGGCGTGTCATTGTATTTCGAGGACATCGCCCCCATCGCGTCGAAGAGGCACGACAAGGTCCAGTCGAGTTCTTCACCGCCACCGGCGAACATCACGTCCTGCTTGCCCATCATGATCTGTTCGGCGGCATTGCCGATGCAATGCAGCGAGGTGGAACAGGCCGAGGTGATCGAGTAGTTGATGCCCTTGATCTGATAGGCGGTCGAGAGGTTGGCCGACACGGTCGAGGACATGCATTTGGGCACGGCAAAGGGCCCGATCCGCTTGGGCGAGCCTTTTTCCAGTACCGTTTGATGCGCGGCCAGCATGGCCGAGGTCGAGGGCCCGCCGGAGCCCGCGACCAGACCGGTGCGCGGGTTGACGATATCATTTTCCTCAAGCCCGGCATCGGCGATGGCCTGCCCCATGGCGATATGGGCATAGGCCGCGCCGGGCCCCATGAAACGCAGGGTGCGTTTATCCACGTGCTCGGCGATATCGAGTTTCACGTCGCCGGCGATCTGGCTGCGAAAGCCGTGTTCGGCCATCGCCTCGTTGGCGGTGATGCCGGATTTGCCGGCCTTGAGCGAGGCGAGAACCTCTTGGGCATTGTTGCCGATGCTGGAGACAACCCCCAGCCCTGTAACGACGACGCGGCGCATGTGGCCTCCTTAGGTTTGTTAAGAACTGTGTATGACAGTGCGCCCCGATGGTGCAAGCAGGAAGGGCNGTGACCATGCGGTGTGGCTACGCCACGCAGGCTGGTTTTGCGTTCAGGCCACGCAGGCCTTGGGGGCGCTGCCCCCAAACCCCCGGAGTATTTTGGGAAAGATGAAAGGGGGGCTACTTCGCCACCCTTTTCACGAACTGCGATTTCAGGCCGATTTGGCCGACGCCGGGTATTTTGCAGTCGATATCGTGGTCGCCATCGACGAGCCGGATGTTCTTGACCTTGGTGCCGACCTTGACCGACGACGAGGTGCCGCCGAGCTTGAGGTCCTTGATCACGGTGACGGTGTCGCCATCGGCCAGCGGGTTGCCGACGCTGTCGCGGATCACATCGGTCTGCTTGTCATTGGCGGACCATTCGTGGCCGCATTCGGGGCAGACCAGAAGGGCATCCATTTCATAGGTGTACGCCGAGGCGCATTCGGGACAGGGGGGCAAGTCCATGGGCGTGTTGGCTCAGCTTTCGCTGAGCGCAACTTTCATGTCCTTGACTTGGTAGATCACCTCGCCATCGGCTTCGACCACGCCATCGGCCACGCCCATGGTCAGGCGGCGGGTTTGCACGGCCTTGGTGAAATCGACGTAGTAGGTGAGCATTTTGCGGTCGGGACGGACCATGCCGGTGAGTTTCACCTCGCCCACGCCCAGCGCGTAGCCGCGCCCCTGCCAGCCGCGCCAGCCGAGATTGAAGCCGGTCAACTGCCACAGGCCGTCAAGGCCAAGGCAGCCGGGCATGATCGGGTTGCCGGGGAAGTGGCATTCGAAAAACCACAGGTCGGGGGTGATGTCGAACTCGGCAACCACATGGCCTTTGCCGTGCTTGCCGCCATCGCCCGAGATATCGGTGATCCGGTCCATCATCAGCATGGGCGGTTCGGGCAGTTGCGCATTGCCGGGGCCGAAAAGCTCACCCTTGGCGCATTTCAGAAGGTCATCGCGATCGAAGCTGCTCGGGTAATCGGCCATTCAGGCGCACCTTTCGTTTATCCGGTTTCGGTGGTGGACCTTCCTGTATCACCGTGGAATTGATCCTTGCAAGCCCGATGAGCCTTGTCGCGCGGCAAGTCGGGCTACGGTTCCGGGGCAGTGCGTCAACTTTATTGTCTCCAACCGGCGCTGATCGACGCCGTGGTGCAATGTCTCTACGACGGATCGTCGTAAGAGTTGATCGCACCACAGGCCGCGATTGCGCGGCGACTCGCACAGGGGGCTTGCCCTGATCCGGGGTTGCCGGTCCTCCGCTTTGCAGGAAATTGTTTGAAATATACCGGGTCTGCCCCCTATATTACCGGAAGGATAAAGGACGGTTTGCGCGATGATGACAGAGGCTGTTAAACGAGGCACCGACTGGTTGGCCGGCGCGGGTCTGCGACCGACCCGGCAGCGCGTGGCACTGGCCACGCTTTTGGTGGGCGACGGGCAGCACCGCCATGTCACCGCCGAGAGCCTGTTTTCGGATGTGCAGGACATGGGCGAAAGTGTTTCGTTGGCCACGGTTTATAACACGCTGAAGGCGTTTTGCGATGCCGGGCTTATTCAGGAAGTGACGGTGGATGGGTCGAAAAGCTATTTCGACACCAACACCCATGACCACCCGCATTTCTTCTGGGAAGGGGAGGATCGGCTGACCGATGCCCCCGCCGAGGAATTGCAGATATCGCAGCTGCCCAAGGCCCCCGACGGGGCCGAGATTGCCAGTGTCGATGTGGTGATCCGTCTGCGGCGGACCGAGTGATTTCAACCAGCATGCGTTGTATTGCCTACGAACGGTTCGGACCGGCAAAAGACGTTTTGTCGCTTGATGATCGGGAGCTTCCCAAACCCGGACCGGGCGAAGTTCTGGTGCGGCTGGCCTATTCCGGTGTTAACCCCTCGGATGCCAAGGCCCGCGCCGGGGCGCGGCCCGGTGTGACCAAGCCTGCCTTTCCGCAGATCGTGCCGCATTCCGATGGGGCGGGTGTGGTTGAGGCCGTTGGCGAGGGCGTGGATAGCGCCCGCGTGGGTGAACGCGTTTGGATTTGGAACGGCCAGTGGCAACGCGCCTTTGGCACGGCGGCGGAGTACATCGCCCTGCCCTCGGAGCAGGCGGTGACCCTGCCCGACGGCGTGTCGCTTGAGGCTGGGGCCACACTTGGCATTCCCGGGCTGACCGCAGCGCAGGTGGTTTTTGGCGGCGGCGATGTGAACGGGCAAACCCTGCTGGTTGCGGGCGGGGCCGGGGCTGTGGGGCATAACGCGGTGCAACTGGCCAGGGCGGGTGGCGCGCGAGTGATTGCCACATGCGCGCCCAAGGCCATGGACCGGGTGCGCGACGCCGGGGCCGATCATGTCTTTGACTATGCCGACCCGGAGTTGGCCGCGCAAATCAAGAGCGTGGCTCCGGATGGCGTGGATCGTGCCGTGGAAGTGGAATTCGGGAGCAATGTCGATCTTTTGGCCGAGATCATGCGACCCTTGGGCACGATCGCTGCTTATGGGTCTGGCAAAGAGATGGCCCCCACCCTGCCCTTTGGGCCTTACCTGTTCAAGGCGCTCAAAATCGACATCACCTTGATCTACATCCTGCCAATGCCCCAGCGACAGGTTATCATCGCACGCCTGCACGAAGCCTTGAGCAGTGGCGCGCTCCGCCCCGAGATCGGCGCGCGGTTCGCGCTTGAAGATTGCGCCAAGGCACATGACGCAGTGATGACCCCAGGACGCGCGGGTGCGGTTCTGCTGGAGATGGGTTAGGGCTGAAGCCGTTTCGAAACGGTTTGGTTGAAGCGCCTTGCAAGGCGCTTTGATGCGCGGTTTGCAAACCGCGCGCTGCAAGCCCGTTCGAACGGGCTTGGACCAGAAACCCGTTTGCCGCTTCAGTCCCCCGGCTTGATGCCTGACAGGCCCGTCTGCGTGATCCGCTGGCGCGAGGCTTGCAGGCCCTCCTGGAAGCCCTCGGCATCACCGTAGTCGACGAATTGCGCATAATAAGCGTGGTGCGCGCCGACGCGGGCGGCGTGTTTGATGGGGCACCAGTAGGCTTCGGTCCGGCCGGCGATTTCCTGCACGTANCCGATGAGGCCGTTGCAATAGCCGCAATAGATGCAGTTCAGCTTCTGCAGGGCATTGAGATAGGCCAGGTGGTGGCGATCGACCCGGATGAAATCGGCGCGTTTGACGCGCTCGATCCCGTAGACCGGAAAGCAGATGCGTTGGTAGAGCGTCACGAAAAGGTCGAGCAGGACAAAGGGAATGATCAGCGAATAGATCACCGGTGCGGTCAGAACCACCATGGGCCGGGTGCGGCGCAGGAAGGTCGAAAGCCGCACGCGAAAGGCCCGATGCTGTTTGCGAATTTCGCTCTCGAACTCCACGCGNCCATTTTGCAGGCTATAGCGGAACTGCTTGCGGCGACGGGTGAATTCGGCCTCAAGCTCATCTTGCAAATCGCGGATGCGGGTGAGGATTTTTTCGGTGGGCGTGGGGGTGGTCATGCAGGTGGCCTCCGGGCTTTGCCCCTACCCTATCGCGACCTGCACAAAAGAAAAGCGCGCGTGAGGCCCCCCTCACGCGCGCCTTGAAACTCCAACCGGACGCAGTTCAGGCGATCTCGACCAGTTCGATGTTGAAGGTCAGGTCCTTGCCCGCCAGCGGGTGGTTGGCGTCGAGCGTGACTTGTTCCTCGGTCACTTCGACCACGGTCACGGGCATGACCTGGCCCTGCGGGGTTTGGACCTGCAACTGGGTTCCCAGATCAAGCGGGATATCGTCAGGAATTTCAGCGCGCGGCACGGCCTGTTGGGCGTTGGGGTCGGGCTGGCCATAGGCGTCGTCGGCGGCAATCTCTACCGTCTTTTTCTCGCCCACTTCCATGCCGGGCATGGCGGCGTCGAGGCCGGGGATGATCTGCCCTGAACCCACGGTGAATTCCAGCGGGTCGCGCCCTTCGGAGCTATCGAAGGTCTGACCGTCGGTCAGTGTTCCGGTATAGTGAATGCGGACAGTATCGCCCGATTTGACTTGCGTCATGAGGTATCCAATCTGTTTGGGGATGGGTTTGCAAGGCCGTGCCATGGCACGGGTGCTTGGGTGTGTCTGACGTCGAGTCTAAGCATTGCGCCCAAAGATTGCAAACAACCCGCCGAGCAAATCTGGCCCCGGTGCCAAAGCCCCTTCCCCAACCCTGCGATCCATGCAAGTCTTCGGCCGAAACCAAAGGGGGAGCCATGCCGATCACAACCTGTATTTTCGATGCCTATGGCACGCTGTTCGACGTGGCCGCCGCCGCGCGCATGGCTGCCGAAGAGCCGGGGCGTGAGGGTTTTGCCGAGCATTGGCCACAGATCGCCGAGCATTGGCGTCTGAAACAGTTGCAATACACATGGTTGCGCNCGGTCATGGGCCAGCATTGCGATTTTTGGGATGTTACAAAGGATGGCTTGGATTGGGCGCTCGAGGCCTCGGGGCTGAATGGCGACGAGAACCTGCGCACCCGGCTTTTGCAGTTGTATCGCGAGTTGGCCGCCTATCCGGAGGTGCCCGATATGCTGGCCACCCTGAAAGCGCGCGGCATGACCTGCGCCATCCTGTCGAACGGCAGCCCCGATATGCTGGATGCCGCTGTGCAATCGGCGGGCATCGGGGGCTATCTTGACGATGTTTTGTCGGTGGAAAGCGTGGGTGTCTTCAAGCCCGCACGGGTGGTTTACGACATGGTCGGCGCGCGGTTTGGCTGTGCGCCGGGCGAGGTTTTGTTTGTCTCCTCCAATGGATGGGATGCAGGGGCCGCGGCGGGCTATGGCTTTACCACCGCCTGGGTCAACCGCGCGGGCGATCCGGTGGATCGCCTGCCCGCCACGCCGCATCACATCCTGTCCGATTTGACAAACATTCCGGAGCTTGTCTGACCATGCCGCGTTTTACCACATCTGACGGGCTGAGCCTGCATTACACCGATGAGGGCGAAGGCCGCCCGGTGCTCTGCCTTGCGGGGCTGACGCGCAATGGCGCGGATTTTTCCTATCTTGCGCCGCATTTGCCGGGGGTACGCCTGATCCGGATGGATTACCGGGGACGGGGGCAGTCGGAATATGCCAGCGACCCGATGACCTATAACATCCTGCGCGAGGGCGAGGATGCCATCGAATTGCTGGATCATCTGGGGTTGGCGCGCGCCACGATCATCGGCACCTCGCGCGGCGGGTTGATTTCCATGGCCCTGTCGGTGACGCATTCGGACCGTTTGCAAGCCGTGGTTCTGAATGACATCGGCCCGGTGGTGGATGCCGCGGGCCTTGAGCGGATCATGGATTACGTGGGCAAAACACCCCCCTTCCCCGATCTGGATGCCGCCGCGCAAGCGCTGGCCTCGGGCCACGCGCATGATTTTCCCGGTGTGCCGGTCTCGCGCTGGCGCGAACAGGCCGAATTCATGTGGGAGGATGCGCCGGGTGCGGGGCTTGCCCTGCGTTATGACCCCAAGCTGCGCGATGCGCTGATCGGACAAGCGGGTGTGGGCGAGGCCCCGAACCTGTGGGATTTGTTCGACGGGTTGAAGGAAATCCCCGTGGCGGCCATTCGCGGGGCCAATTCCGACCTGCTGACCGCCGGGACATTGGAGGTGATGCAAGAGCGGCACCCCGGCCTGATCGCCGCCACGGTGCCGGACCGGGGGCATGTGCCCTTCTTGGATGAAAAGGAGGCCTTGCAGGCCATCCATAGCCTTTTGGAGCAAAGCGCATGAGCGATATTAACATGATCCGGGCGGCCGCCCAGCGCCTGAAAGGCCATGCGCGGCGCACGCCGCTGCTGTCCTCGCCCTTTCTGGACGAGATTGCCGGGCGGCGGGTTCTGGTGAAGCCTGAATGCCTGCAACACACCGGCAGCTTCAAGTATCGCGGCGGGCGTTCGGCGGTTTCGGCGCTTGATCCGGCGGTGCGCGAAAAGGGCGTGCTGGCCTTTTCCTCGGGCAATCACGCGCAGGGCGTGGCGCTGGCCGCGCGCGAGTTTGGCGTACCGGCGGTGATCGTCATGCCCAATGACGCGCCAGCGTTGAAAATCGCCAATACCCGCGCGCTTGGTGCCGAAGTGGTGCTTTATGATCGTCCCGGCGGCGAAAGCCGCGAAGAGGTGGGCGAAGCCCTGCGCAGCAAGCGCGGCCTGACCCTGATCAAACCCTATGACGAACCTGAGGTGATCGCCGGGCAAGGCACCTGCGGGCTTGAGATTGCGGCGCAAGCGGCCGAACTGGGCGTCACCGAAGCCGATGTCCTGGTCTGTTGTGGAGGTGGCGGCCTGACCTCAGGGATTGCCCTTGCGCTTGAGGCCGAGGCCCCGGGGATGCGCGCGCGCCCCGTGGAACCCGAAGGGTTTGACGATACTGCGCGCTCGCTTGTTTCCGGGCGGATTGAGCGAAACGCGCAAGGCTCGGGCGGGATATGCGATGCGATTGTGACGCCCGCACCGGGGCAGATCACCTTCCCGATCATGCAACGCCTCTGCGGGCCGGGCCTTGTGGTCAGCGAAGACGAGGCCCTGCGCGCCATGGCACTGGCGTGGCAACGGCTCAAGGTGGTGGCCGAACCGGGCGGGGCCGTGGCCTTGGCCGCAGCCCTTTTTCACGGATCGCAGATCGAAGGCGATACGGTGATTTGTACGATCTCGGGCGGGAACGTGGACAAGGCGATGTTCACCCGCGCCCTCGACACCCTTAGCGATTGACAGGAGCCCCAATGACCGAGTTCACGATTGCCAGTTTCAACGTCAAAAACCTGATTGGCCCCGATAAGGAATATTACGAGTTTCAATCCTACACGCCTGAGGAATACGCGTGGAAAGAGGATTGGATGGCGGATCAACTCTTGTCGATGAACGCCGATATCGTGGGCTTTCAGGAAATTTTCGAGCAAGAGGCCCTGCGCGCCGTGATCGAAGAGACCAATACGCGTGCCACCGAATTGAATGACGCAACGATCCCCGACCGCTCAAAGCGCTATCATCGCAAGGTGATTTTTCAAAAGCTCAAGGTGGAACCCTATAGCGAGGCCAGCCTCGCCTTCGCTCCCAACACGGCCGACGAAGGGGTGCCGGGCAAACGCCGCCCGGGTCTGGCGATCCTGTCGCGCTTTGGCTTTCATGGGCAACCTGAGGTCATTCAGGACTTGCCAGAGCCACTGCGCATCCCCTTCGCACCGCTGCGCGGCATGGAAGATGCCGAGGCGGGGCACTACACCCTGCGCCGCCTGTCGCGGCCGATTCTCAAGGCGCGGGTGCCGGTGGGCGACCGGGTGGTCACCGTCTTCAACTGCCACCTCAAATCGAAGCTTGGGGAATATATCAAACCGCAAGGCGCGGAGTTTGCCCCCGAAGAGGACCTCACCCAATACGACGCGGTCGGCCGCGCCATGGGCAGCCTGCGCGCCGCCATCCGGCGCATGGCCGAGGCTTGGGTCCTGCGGCGCGAAATCGTGGCCGAACTGGAGGCTGGTCATCCGGTGATGGTGCTGGGCGATTTCAACGATGGCGAACATGCGGTCAGCTCGGAAATCATCAGCGGTGAACGCCCCTTCAAAAACTACGCCTGGATGCTGCGCCACGATGCGCAATCCCCTTCGGACCGCTACTCCGACGAAGAACACCGCCAGATCACCGAAGATGTGGAACGCCTGTCACTGCATCCCGCCGAGCGGCTGTTTGTGCGCAAATCCCTGCGCGACATGGTCTATACGACGGCCTTTGGCGGGGTTTTCGAATCCATCGACCAGATCTACCTAAGCCGCCACTTCCACCCCGAATTCCCGGGCCGGATCGGCGAAATGACCTATTTCAGCGTGTTCAACGACCATATCACCGACGGCTCCCACGCCGAGGCCCCCTATAACAAGCTGGCCTCCGATCACGGCCAGATCATGGCGCATATCCGGCTGGACTGACCTGATTGAGCGCGCCCTTGGCGCTCGCTTGGCATCTCGGAGTCTGTCTCTGACAGCCTCCTCGGGGTGCCTCCGGCGGGAGTATTTTTTGAAAGATGAAACGCACCTTTTTCCTTCATCTTTCTCCAAATACTCCGGGGTGAATTGGCCAAAGGCCAAGAGGGGCAGCGCCCCTCATCCTAACAAACCTCTGCGGCGCAGCCGCGCCTTTGGGTCAGGGCTTGACCCCGGAGGCAAGGGGCGGGCATCTGAGGCCAAGGGAGGATGACATATGCAAATGGCCGATCTGGGCGATATCGCCCTGCACTATCGCGAGGATGGCACGCCCGATGGCGCGCCCTTGGTGTTTGCCAATTCTCTGGGCACCGACCTGCGGCTTTGGGATGACGTGCTGCCGCACCTGCCCAAAGGCTTGCGTATCATCCGCTATGACATGCGCGGTCACGGTTTGTCGGATTGCCCCAAGGGGCCCTATTCCATGGGGGCGCTTGTGCGCGATGCCGAGCGTTTATTGGATCATTTGCGCGTGCGCGATTGTGTCTTCGTGGGGCTCTCGATCGGCGGCATGGTGGCGCAGGGTTTGGCTGTCAAGCGGCTGGACCTGATGCGCGCCATGGTGCTGTCGAACACCGCCGCCAAGATCGGCCAGCCCGAGATGTGGGCCGAACGGATCGCCGCCGTGAAACAGGGCGGTGTTGCGGCCCTGTCCAATGCGACCTTGGAACGGTGGTTCCCCCGCGCCTTTCGCGCCACGCCCGAGATCAACGCGTGGCGGCATATGTTGGAGCGCACCCCGCCCCGCGGTTTTGCGGGATGTGCGGCGGCCATTGCGGGCACGGATTTCTACACCCCCACCAGCGGTTTGCGCCTGCCCACACTGGGCATTGCCGGGTCCGAGGATGGTTCCACCCCGCCCGATCTGGTGCGCGAGACCGTCAATCTTATTCCCGGCGCGCGCTTTCACCTGATGCGCAAGGCGGGGCATTTGCCTTGCGTCGATCAGCCCAAGGCCTATGCCGAGGTCCTGACCGGGTTTCTGAAGGAGGTGGGCCATGTCTGAGATCGTCCTGGTGCATGGTTCCTGCCACGGGGCCTGGTGTTGGCGCGATGTGATCCCCAAGCTGGAAGAGCTGGGGCACGATGTGCGCGCCATTGATCTGCCCGGTCATGGTGCCAATCCCTGCCCCATCGCTGAGATCACGCTGGACCTTTATGCCCAAGCCATCCTTGACGCGATCACCGGCCGCGCCGTGGTGGTGGGCCATTCCATGGCAGGCTTTCCCATCTCCGCCGCCGCCGAAGCCAACCCCGGTAAAATCGCGCGCTTGGTTTATCTCTGCGCCTATGCGCCGCGCGATGGGGTCTCATTGGTCGATATGCGGATGGAGGCCCCGCGTCAGCCGCTTTTGGAGGCCATCGAGAAAACCCCCGATGGCTTGGGTTTTACCTTCCGCGACAGTCACTTGGCCAAGGCGCTTTACCACGATTGCCCGGAGGGCACGGTCGACTATGCCCGCCAAAACCTCTGTGTGCAGGCGATCAAGCCGCAAGCCACTCCGATACGCCTTGGCGCGGCCTATGCCAGCGTGCCCAAAACCTACATCCGCTGTGACGACGATCAGGCCATTCCGCCCGAGTACCAGCGGACCATGGCGGCAGGCTGGCCCGAGGCGGATGTCCACGCTCTGCCCACCAGCCATTCGCCGTTTTTTTCCATGCCCGGACGACTGGCGCAGCTCATTGATCAGGTCACACAACAGACCCGGTAAAATCCCCGCTTGCACCCGCGCGCCATTCCCGTAACCCTTTGCCAAAAGAACAGGGAGCGAGGACCCATGCCGACAATCAAGGCCGCCGTCTGCCACGCCTTCGGGCAACCAATGACCATAGAACAGGTCAACCTTCGCGCGCCCGAAATGGGCGAGGTCGAAGTCACGCTCGAGGCCGTGGCGATCTGCCATTCGGATATCTCTTATGCCGAAGGGGCCTGGGGTGGTTCGCTCCCGGCCGTCTATGGCCACGAGGCCGCGGGCTATGTGACCGCCGTGGGCGCGGGTGTGTCCGGGGTGGCCGAGGGCGACCCGGTGGTCGTTACCCTCATCCGCGCCTGTGGCGAGTGCCCCTCTTGCGGATCAGGCCGGCCTACGGGGTGCGAAACGCCCTATGACGGCGACCACGGCCCGCTGACACTGGCCGATGGCGGCAAGCTGCACCAGGCCATGGCCTGTGGGGCCTTCGCCGAAAAGGTCGTGGTGCATCACTCGCAAGTGGTCAAAACCCCCGCCGAAATGGCCATGGATGCCGCCAGCCTTCTGGCTTGCGGCGTGGTCACCGGCGTGGGTGCCGTGGTCAACGCGGCCAACCTGCGCGCGGGCCAAGACGTGGTGGTGATCGGCGCGGGCGGCGTGGGCCTCAATGCTATCCAAGGCGCGCGGATCGCGGGCGCACGGCGTATCGTGGCCGTCGACATGAACGAAGATAAACTCGAAGACGCCAAGGCGTTCGGGGCCACCGACGGCGTTCTGGCCACCCAAGACAAACCCTGGCGCGCGGCCAAGGCCGCCATGGGGCGCGGGGCCGATGCGGTGCTGGTCACGGTGGGCGCGGCACAGGCCTATGATCAGGCTCCGCGTTACATCGCGGGCGGCGGCAAGGTCATCATGGTCGGCATGCCCGCCACTGGGGCAGCCTCCACCTATGAAGCCGGCAGTTTCGCCGCCGCCGGGCAGTCCATGGTCGGCTCGAAAATGGGTGACGTGGTGATCAAGCGCGACATCCCTTGGATGATCGACATGTACCAACAGGGCCGGTTGAAACTGGATGAATTGATCTCGAACCGCTGGAGCCTTGAACAAATCAACGAGGCCATCGCGGATACCAAACAAGGCAATGCGCGGCGCAACGTGATCATGCTGAAGTAACCCGTTTCATCTTTCTCCAAATACTCCGGGGAGCGCGAGGGGCAGCGCCCCTCGCCCCGGTCGGATCGCAAAGCGATCCGAAACACAAACATCGGAGCCCGCCCATGAAGCTGCAAGACCTCGATATCATCATCACCGCGCCCCCGGCCCCCGGCTGGGGCGGGCGCTATTGGATCTTGGTGAAAGTCACCACCGACAATGGCATCACCGGCTGGGGCGAATGCTACGCCGCCAGCGTCGGGCCAGAGGCCATGCGCGCCGTCATCGAAGATGTCTTTGTCCGTCACATGCAGGGCGAAAACCCTGAAAACATTGAACTTATGTTCCGCCGCGCCTATTCCTCGGGTTTCACGCAGCGGCCCGACCTGACGGTCATGGGGGCCTTCGCGGGGCTCGAGATTGCCTGTTGGGATATTCTGGGCAAGGCGCGCGAGCGGCCCGTCTGGGCGCTGCTGGGCGGGCGGATGAACGAGCGTATCCGCGCCTACACATACCTATACCCCCTGCCCCGGCACTCCATGCCCGAATTCTGGACCTCGCCCGAGATGGCGGCAGAGGCCGCTTTGGATTGCGTGGGCCGGGGCTATACGGCGGTGAAATTCGACCCCGCCGGCCCCTATACCATGCGCGGCGGTCATATGCCCGCCATGTCGGATATCCAGATGTCGGTCGATTTCTGCCGCGCCATCCGCGAGGCCGTGGGCACCCGCGCCGACCTGCTGTTCGGCACCCATGGGCAATTCACCACCGCCGGGGCCATTCGCCTTGGACAGGCGATCGAACCCTATAGCCCGCTTTGGTATGAAGAACCCACCCCGCCCGACTGCGTGGCCGAAATGGCCAAGGTGGCAGGTGCGGTGCGCATCCCCGTGGCCACCGGCGAACGCCTGTGTACCAAGGCCGAATTTGCCCCCGTCCTGCGCCAGGGGGCGGCCAGCATCCTGCAACCGGCCTTGGGCCGCGCGGGGGGCATTTGGGAGTGCAAGAAGATCGCCGCCATGGCCGAGGTCTATAACGCCCAGATGGCCCCGCACCTTTACGCAGGCCCCGTGGAATGGGCCGCCAATGTGCATCTGGCCGCCTCGATCCCCAACCTGCTGATGGCCGAAACCATCGAGACCCCGTTCCATAATGCCTTGATAAAAGGCACAATTCAGGTCGATCACGGGTTTATCACCCCGCCTGAGGCCCCCGGGCTGGGCATCGAGGTTGACGAGGGTTTGGCGCGTGCCCACCCTTATGAGGACACTGGTTTGCATCTTCAGATGCAGGAAGAGCCTTGTGACTACGTCAACGGCAACTGCTTTGCCGGAGGTGCGCCGCCCAAGACGGAGTGATCTGGGCCTTTCTGAAAAGCCGTGCTAAATAAGGCGAAACGCGCAGTATCAGGACGACCCAATTGACCAAACCCGAAACCATCGCCCCGCCCAAGGAAATGGAACAAAGCGCCAAGGAGGCTGCGGCTTTTCTCAAGACCGTGGCGCATGAGGGACGGTTGATGACGCTTTGCCACTTGGGCTCGGGAGAGAAATCGGTAGGTGAACTGGAAGAGCTGTTGGACATGCGGCAGGCGGCGGTCAGCCAGATCCTGGCGCGGTTGCGGCAGGAGGGCCGGGTCGCCACGCGGCGCGAGGGCAAGACGATTTACTACCGCCTGGCCGATGAAAAGACCCAAGAGTTGATCGAACTTTTGTACCGGCAATTCTGCGGGTGATCCTCTAGCGCCGCGAATCTCCCCTAACCCTTTGGTTAACAACAGAAACCCCTAGCTGTAACGCATCGGTATAACGTCGGTATCGCGTCGGTATTTTTGTCGGCACCCCGGCGGGTTAACAGGGCGCGCGGTGAGAAACGTACGAAACGTACGTGAGTTTCGTACGTTTACCCGGCGCGCGCTCATCAGCCCTTACGGGCTTCTTCGCGCAGGATAAGCGTTTGCGAACCTCGGCTCTACAGGACGCGATGGTCATTCCTCGAAACAGGTATCCGGATCCGCATGGACCGCTTGTGCGGGCTGATGATGCGCCCAAGAAAGGTGTTCTCGGCATCGAGATTGCCGACTTTGGACGCATTGAGATGACAGGTATTTACGGCTATTCAAAAGCTGCGGTCGAGTGTTTTCGCAAAGGTGGGATTGGAAGATGGTCCATGTAAGAGTGCAAGCCGACGAATTGACCGTGTTTCATGGCGCAAGGGACCAATTTGTTACCTCTGGCATGGTTGGAATGTTCTGCATTCTCTTCGGCTTTGCCACCTATGGTGTTCTGCGACAGCCATTGGACGGTATAATCCTTTTTGCTGCTGCCGTACTTGGCCTGGCAACCTGCTTGTTCGGCGTCTACGCAATCTTCGCCTTTATCCGAGGTTGGCGACGGGCGAAACATCCAATGTGGCTTCTGCGGTTCACGCCGCGCGACGTTCAGGTGAACCTCCTCCACCCGGGATATACCCGATCTGGGCGCAGGACGATGGAGGTTGCGCTGATCATTCCCTTGACCGAGATCGGGTGGATCAGAAAAACGACGCAGCCCGGCACATGGGATGACGAGCGGGACGAAATCCATATCGAGATGACTGTGAGTGATCGGGTTTTTCAAATGGCTTGCGCGCAGCGGGTTGACGTTAGGAAAGAGATCGAAGGCACCCGTGCAGAGGATGGCGAGACTGTCGTGCGCCTGTTCGAGGGCAATTTGATCAGGGTCTTGATCGAAGGCGGTCGCTGGCCACCGGGAATCACCGATTTTTGGGACAAGAATTCCTACAGCATTGCGGCCCCCTTCACCATCAACGAACCGGGCGACCTCGCCTCGGCAAAAGCCCAGCCACGAGAGTTATTCTAGAATTGCAGCCGATCACTGCATGACGATCATTCGCCGCGACTTGGCTGTTTTTCAGCACTGCTCAAAGCCGCCATTCGGGCAGGACACGGCATACGTGGAGCCCTCAAGCCGCCGTTCCCTGTTAATGCAAAGAAAGGGACATGTCTGGCGAGGCAACCACGCGTTGCGTCCGGGGTGTCTGGCGCGCTCATCCGCCCTGACGGGCGTCTTCGCGAGGAGCGTAGCAATGAGCCCTATGGCAATGTCCCCAGCCACATCCAGACCGTCAGGATCGAGACGGCGGTGGCGATGAGTACCGCCGAGGCCGCCACGCGGCGGGCGCGGCCGTACATGTTGGCGAAGATATAGGTGTTGATCCCCGGAGCCATCGCGCCGGTCAGCACCGCCGAGCGGTAGGCCTCGGTCGTAAGGCCCAAGCCCCGGCCAAGCAGGCTGGTCACCAGCGGGTGCGCCAGAAGGGCCACAGCGCAGACGTAAAGCACGATGCGCAAATCGCCTTCGGGGCGGTATTGCACCAGTACGCCCCCAAGGCCGAAGAGCGCCGCAGGCAAGGCCGCGCGCACCATCATGTCGAGCCCGTCGTTCAGCACGCCGGGGATGGGCAACCCGGTGAGGTTGACGATGAACCCCGCCGCGATGCCGATGATGAGCGCGTTGGAGAACATCGCCTTCAGCACCTTGCCCAGCAGCGCCCGGCCCGGTGTGCCGCGCGCGCGCAGCACCTCCATCACCGTGATGCCGATGCCGTAGCAGAAGGGCGAGTGGACGGCGATGATGGCGTAGTTGGCCTCCAAAGCGTCAACACCAT
>PR_CR_10_Liq_1_inCRDRAFT_1000152_pt1 | contig 40039 bp, 34 predicted proteins | sample PRCRCaboRojoPR_3_FD_10241 | JGI IMG/M metagenome (IMG submission 10241) | reverse complement strand
CTGGATGATATGTCTGACCTGATTGCCCGCTCGGCGATGGATCGCCGGATCAACGAGATCATCGCCCCCACTGTCGAGGACATGGGGTACGAGGTCGTCCGCGTGCGGCTGATGACAGGCAAGGAAAGCACCTTGCAGGTCATGGCCCAAAAGCCCGATGGCAGCATCGAAGTGGATGATTGCGCCCAGATCAGCACGGCCATCAGCGCGGTTCTGGATGTCGAGGATCCGATCCTTGACGCCTACACGCTGGAGGTCTCCAGCCCCGGCATCGACCGGCCCCTGACCCGGCTTAAGGATTTTGATCTTTGGGAAGGGTATGTGGCCAAGATCGAGACCGAGCAGATGATCGACGGCCGCCGTCGCTTCAAGGGGGTGCTGCAAGGCACCGAAGGTGACGAGGTTTTGATCGAGATCGAGGAACACGGCGAGCCGGTGACAATCGGCCTGAAGTTCGACTGGTTGAGCGATGCCAAGCTGGTGCTGACGGATGAACTGATCCGCGATGTTCTGAAAGGCCGCAAGGATGCCGGCCAGATCGACGAGACACAATTTGACGAAGTGGAGACCGTGCTGGACGGTCCTGATGAGGAGAAAGACTGATGGCGATTACCTCTGCCAACCAGCTTGAATTGCTGCAAACCGCCGAGGCGGTCGCGCGCGAGAAGATGATCGACCCGGCCCTGGTGATCGAGGCGATGGAAGAGTCGCTCGCCCGTGCCGCGAAGTCTCGCTACGGCGCCGAAATGGATATTCGCGTCAGCATCGACCGCAAGACGGGCCGCGCCACCTTTACCCGCGTCCGCACGGTGGTCGAAGATGACGAGCTGGAAAACTACCAGGCCGAGATGACCGTCGATCAGGCCAAGCAATATCTCGACGATCCCAAAGTCGGGGATACCTTCGTCGAAGAAGTGCCGCCGGTGGAAATGGGCCGGATCGCTGCACAGTCGGCCAAGCAGGTGATCCTGCAGAAGGTCCGCGAAGCCGAGCGCGACAAGCAATACGAAGAGTTCAAAGACCGCGTTGGCCAAATTCTCAACGTGCAGGTCAAGCGTGAGGAATACGGCAACGTCATCGTCGATTTGAACCCGGGCGAAGGTGTGCTGCGGCGCAACGAGAAGATCGGTCGCGAAAGCTATCGTCCGAATGACCGGATCCGGGTCTACATCAAGGACGTGCGCCGCGAGCAGCGCGGGCCGCAGGTCTTCCTGTCGCGCACCGCGCCGGAATTCATGGCCGAATTGTTCAAGATGGAAGTGCCCGAAATCTACGAGGGCATCATCGAGATCAAGGCCGTGGCCCGCGACCCGGGCAGCCGCGCCAAGATTGCGGTCATCTCCTATGACGGCTCGATCGACCCGGTCGGTGCCTGCGTGGGTATGCGCGGCAGCCGCGTGCAGGCCGTTGTGAACGAGCTTCAGGGTGAAAAGATCGACATCATCCCCTGGAACGAGGACATGCCGACCTTCCTGGTCAATGCCTTGCAACCGGCCGAGGTGTCCAAGGTCGTCTTTGACGAGGATGCCGAACGCATCGAGGTCGTGGTGCCCGAGGACCAGCTGAGCCTGGCCATCGGCCGCCGTGGCCAGAACGTGCGCCTTGCCTCTCAGCTGACGGGCCTCGATATCGACATTCTGACCGAGGAAGAGGAATCCAAGCGCCGCCAGGCCGAGTTCGAGGAACGCACCAAGCTGTTCATGGACACGCTGGACCTGGACGAATTCTTTGCCCAGCTGCTGGTTTCCGAAGGGTTCACCAACCTCGAGGAAGTCGCCTATGTCGAGCTGGACGAACTGCTTGTCATCGACGGGGTGGACGAGGATACCGCCAACGAGCTGCAAGCGCGGGCCCGCGATTACCTGGAAGCCCAGAACGCCAAGGCCATGGAGCGCGCCCGTGAACTGGGTGTGCAGGACAGCCTGGTTGAATTCGAAGGCCTGACACCCCAGATGATCGAGGCATTGGCCGAAGATGGCGTGAAGTCGCTCGAAGATTTCGCGACCTGCGCTGATTGGGAACTGGCCGGCGGTTGGACGACAGTCGATGGAGAGCGCACCAAGGATGACGGTGTGCTGGAACCCTTCGACGTCAGCCTTGAAGAAGCCCAGAACATGATCATGACCGCCCGCGTCATGCTCGGCTGGGTCGACCCGGCTGAGCTGGAAGCCGATGCGGAAGAAGACGCCGAACTCGAAGAGGAGCAGGAGGCCTGATTTCAGGCCTTCTGGGGTCACATGGGTCGCGGAGGTCGCGCCAAGGATCGGGAAGTGTCGGAACGCCGGTGCGTCGTCACCGGTGAAACGGCACCCAAGCCCGGGCTGATCCGGTTCGTCGTCGGGCCGGATGGGGCTGTTGTGCCCGACATACTGGGCAAGCTGCCCGGCCGCGGCATGTATGTAACGGCGGACCGGGCAGTGATCGAGGCGGTCAAACCTGCGCAATTCGCGCGGGCGGCCAAAGGCAAGGTCACTGTTCCCGATGGCCTGGCCGATGAGATCGAGCGCCAGCTGGTGCGCCGCGTGATCGAGACGATCTCGCTGGCACGAAAGGCTGGAAAGGCCGTTTGCGGCTTCGAAAAGGTCAAGGGTTGGCTGGCCGGCGGTGAGGTCGTACGCGTGCTGCTCCAGGCCTCGGACGGATCCGAACGCGGCAAGGGCAAGCTGTGGACCCCGACCGGGGCGCGATATTTCGACTGCCTGACGTCAACCGAATTGGGTTTGGCATTTGGGCGTCAATCTGTGATACACGGGGCGCTCGCCTCTGGTGGACTCAGTGACCGTGTTGTAGAGGAAGCCGCGAGACTTAAAGGATTGCGGGTAAATGTCGGTGGCGAGGGCGCTGCCGGAAAGGATACAGAAGCTAAATGAGCGATAGTGACGGCAAGAAACCCCTTGGTCTGCGTGGCGGCCCGCGTTCGGGCAATGTGAAGCAAAGCTTCAGCCACGGCCGGACCAAGAATGTCGTGGTCGAGACGAAGCGCAAGCGCGTTGTCGTTCCAAAGCCCGGTGCGTCTGGCGCCAAGTCCGGCGGGGCTGGTGGCGCGGCACCGACCGGGGGCGATCCCTCGAAGCGGCCCGCAGGCATCTCGGACGCCGAGCTGGAGCGTCGGATGAAGGCTCTTGCGGCCGCCAAGTCCCGCGAGGCCGAAGAGGCCAAGAAGCGCGAAGAAGAGGAAAAGGCCCGTGCAGCCGAACGCGAACGCCGCCGCGCCGAGGCCGAGGCCAAGGAGCGCGAAGAGCGCGAACGCGAAGAGGCGTTGAAGGCCAAGCAGGAAGAAGAAGAGCGCAAGAAGCGTGAAGCCGAGGAGGCCGCCAAGAAGGCTGCGGCGCCCGCCGAACCGGCTGCGGCTCCGCCTGAGGAACAGGCGCGGGGTGGGGGGCGTGCCGCGCCCGGTCCCCGCAAGGAAAAAGAGCGCGACAACCGAGACAATAAGCAACCGCGTGGCAAGGGTGGCCGTGACGAAGGCCGCCGGTCCGGCAAACTGACGCTGAACCAGGCGCTGCGTGGCGGCGAAGGCGGGCGTCAGAAGTCGCTCGCCGCGATGAAGCGCAAGCAGGAGCGCGCCCGTCAGAAGGCCATGGGTGGCCAGGCCGAGCGCGAAAAGGTCATCCGCGACGTTCAGCTGCCGGAAGCCATCATGGTGGGCGAGCTTGCCAACCGGATGTCCGAAAAGGTTGCCGATGTGGTCAAGGCGTTGATGCAGAACGGCATCATGGCGACCCAGACCCAGACGATCGACGCGGATACGGCCGAACTGATCATCGAGGAATTCGGCCACCGGGTGGTGCGGGTGTCTGACTCCGATGTCGAACAGGTCATCGATACGGTTGACGACAAGGAAGAGGACATGAAGCCGCGTCCGCCGGTCGTCACGGTCATGGGCCATGTCGACCACGGCAAGACGTCGGTTCTGGACGCGATCCGCAATGCTCGCGTGACCGCCGGCGAGGCGGGCGGCATTACCCAGCATATCGGTGCCTACCAGGTGACAACCGAGTCCGGCAGTGTGCTGACCTTCCTCGATACGCCCGGCCACGCCGCGTTCACGTCCATGCGGGCACGCGGCGCGCAGGTGACGGATATCGTCGTGCTGGTGGTGGCCGCGGATGATGCGGTAATGCCGCAGACTGTCGAGGCCCTCAACCACGCCAAGGCCGCCGGTGTGCCGATGATCGTTGCGATCAACAAGTGCGACAAGCCCGAGGCGAACCCCGACAAGGTGCGCACCGACCTGTTGCAGCACGAGGTGATCGTCGAGGGGCTGTCCGGCGACGTTCAGGATGTCGAGGTTTCGGCCATCACTGGGCAGGGCCTGGATGAGCTGCTGGAAGCGATCGCGCTGCAAGCGGAAATTCTCGAACTCAAGGCCAACCCGGACCGCGCCGCCCAAGGTGCCGTGATCGAGGCCCAGCTGGACGTGGGCCGCGGCCCCGTCGCCACCGTGCTGGTCGAGAAGGGCACGCTGCGCCAAGGCGATATCTTCGTCGTCGGCGAACAGTGGGGCAAGGTCCGCGCCATGGAGAACGACCAGGGCAAGCGCGTGAAGGAAGCCGGGCCATCGGTTCCGGTCGAGGTTCTTGGTCTCAATGGCACGCCCGAGGCTGGCGATGTGCTGAACGTCGTCGAGACCGAGGCGCAGGCCCGCGAAATCGCCGAGTATCGCCAGAAGGCCGCCAAGGACAAGCTTGCTGCGGCGGGCGCCGCGACCACGCTTGATCAGTTGCTGGCCAAGGCCAAGGCGGACGAGAACGTCAAGGAACTGCCAATCCTGGTCAAGGCCGACGTGCAGGGCTCTGCCGAGGCGATCATCCAGGCGATGGAAAAGATCGGCAACGAAGAGGTGCGCGTTCGCGTGCTGCATTCGGGCGTGGGCGCCATCACCGAAACGGATATCGGCCTTGCCGAAGCCTCGGGTGCGCCGGTTATCGGCTTCAACGTCCGGGCCAATGCCCCGGCGCGGAATTCAGCCAACCAGAAGGGTGTCGAAATCCGCTACTACTCGGTCATCTATGACTTGGTGGACGATGTGAAAGCGGCGGCCTCTGGCCTGCTGTCCGCCGAAGTGCGCGAGAACTTCATCGGCTATGCCGAGATCCGCGAGGTCTTCAAGGTCTCCGGCGTTGGCAAGGTGGCTGGCTGTCTCGTGACCGAAGGCGTCGCCCGACGCTCTGCCGGTGTGCGTCTGCTGCGCGACGACGTCGTGATCCACGAAGGCACGCTGAAGACGCTCAAGCGGTTCAAGGACGAGGTGGCCGAGGTCATCTCGGGCCAGGAATGCGGCATGGCCTTCGAGAATTACGATGACATCCGTCCCGGCGATGTGATCGAGATCTTCGAACGTGAAGAGGTCGAGCGCAGCCTCTGACGCGTTCGCGATGCAAGATATTGGAAAGGGCGCCAGTTCGGCGCCCTTTTTCTGTGGCCCCGTTCGTTTGGTGGTTCAAAGCCAGTCGCGCAGGATCGGGATGAGAGGGATATCGGCAGGCGGCATGGGATAATCACGCAGCGCGTTGGTGCGGACCCATTTCAACGTTTGCCCTTCCTTGCCGGTCGGTGTGCCATTCCATTTGCGGCAGGCGAAGAGCGGCATGAGCAGGTGGAAATCGTCATAGCTGTGGCTGGCGAAGGTCAAAGGCGCAAGGCAGGAGGACCACGTGTCGATCCCAAGTTCCTCGTGCAATTCGCGGATCAACGCCGCCTCGGGCGTCTCGCCCGGTTCGACCTTTCCGCCGGGAAATTCCCACATGCCCGCCATGGATTTCCCTTCTGGCCGCTGGGCCAGAAGCACCCGCCCGTCCAGATCCACAAGCGCGACGGCGCTGACAAGAACCGTTTTCACGACCGGTAATCCGCATTGATCGAGATGTAGTCATGGGTCAGGTCGCAGGTCCAGACCGTGGCCATGCCGCCGGCCAAACCCAGATCGACCGCAATGACGATCTCGTCGTTCTTCATGTAACTGGCGCCTGCCTCTTCGGAGTAACTCGGCGCCACCCAGCCTTTTTCCGCCACCAACGTGTCGCCGAAATGAATGGTGATCAGGTCGCGGTCGGCCCGTGCGCCGCTTTTGCCTATGGCCATGACGATGCGGCCCCAATTCGGGTCTTCACCGGCAATAGCCGTCTTGACCAGCGGGGAATTGGCGATGGCAAGGCCAACCTGCCGCGCCTCGTCGTCGGACGCTGCGCCGCCGACCTGCACCTCGATGAACTTGCTGGCGCCTTCGCCATCGCGCACAACCTGCTGGGCGAGGTCGAGCATCACGTCATGAAGTGCCTTTGTGAAGCCGGCGCTGTCGGTCACATCGACGCCCGATGCCCCCGTTGCCGCGCAAAGCAAGGTGTCNGAGGTCGAGGTGTCGCTGTCGACCGTGATGCAGTTGAAAGTCTGGTCGGTGAGGGTCCGCAGCAAGGTCTGAAGTTGCGCCTGTCCGATCATCGCGTCGGTGAAGATATAGACCAGCATCGTGGCCATATCCGGGGCGATCATGCCGGACCCCTTGGCAATGCCAGAAATCCGGATGGGCTTACCGGCAATTTCCACCTCGGCCATGGCGCCCTTGGCAAAAGTGTCGGTCGTCATGATGGCGCGCGCTGCCATTTCGATCCCGTTCGGGGCCAGCCCGTCGGCCAGTTCGGACAGTTTGGAGAGCACCTTGTCATGAGGCAGCGGCTCGCCGATCACTCCGGTGGACGAGGTGAAGACGCGGTCGGGGTCGATCCCCAGCGTCTCGGCAACGCCGGAGCAAACCGCGTTGACCGAAGCCTCGCCTGCCGCGCCGGTAAAGGCGTTCGCATTGCCCGAATTCACCAGGATCGCGGCTCGTCCGGTTCCCGTGCCGTCGATCTTGGCTTCGCAGTCGAGAACCGGTGCCGCGCGAGTCGCGCTGCGCGTGAATACCCCGGCAATGGTCGTCCCCTCGGCCAGCTCGGCCAGCATGACATCGGGCCGATCCTTGTAGCGCACACCGGCCGCGACGGTGGCGAACCGCGCGCCTTCGATGACCGGAAGGTCGGGAAAGCGCGCGGGCGCCAGGGGGGATCGCTTCATCTATCAGTCCTCAAGCAGGTCAAGATCACTGATGATCGAGGGGTCGAACGCGCCATCTTCGGGGCGCTCGATCTCGGCCGTCGTGCCCAGCTCGTCGAGCCGGGCTTGAAGCGCCGCCTCCTGAAGCTGCTGGGTCAGCTCGGCGCGCAACTCGTCAAGACTGGGCGCTTCCTGCATGCGGGTTTCGTTCAGCTTGACGATATGCCAACCGAACTGGGTCTCGACAGGGTCGGATACATCCCCGGACTCCATCCCGGTCACGGCTTCCTCGAATGGGGCGACCATCATACCGGGGCCGAACCAGCCAAGTTCGCCGCCATTGGGACCCGACGGCCCGGTCGAGCGTTCCTGCGCGGTCTCGGCGAAATCGGCGCCGCCCTCGACCAGCGCCTTGATCTCGGCGGCTTCTTCCTCGGTTTCCACAAGGATGTGGGATGCGTTCCATTCCATCGTGTCGCCCATCTCGGCAACCCGTGCGTCATAGGCGGCCTGGATCGCCTCTTCGCTGACCGCATTCTGGTAGATGCCGTCCACGACCTCACCGGCGCGCAGCGCGCGTTCCTCGTTGGCCAGCGCGACCATCAAGCGGCTGGGCACCTCCTCCAGCGTGTCGGCCAACAATTGCTGCTGGATCAACTGGTCGAGAACGCCGGTAAACAGCACCTCGTCAGGCAGCTGCTGATATTGCTGCGGCAACTGTGCCTTGGTGATGATCATCTCGCCCAGCGTGATCTCGGTTCCGTTGACCGTTGCCACGACCGTATCCGCGGCAATGTCGCCATGCCCTTCGGCCAGTGCCATGCTGGCAGGCAGGGCAAGGCCGGCCACGAGTGACGCGATCTTGAGGCTATTATACATGATGTTTCCGTCCTTTATCTGCCGCGTCGGCACGCGGCGTTGACACCTGTTTAGCGGCCCCTTACATCGCCTAAAGGTCCCGAGGGGGGCCGGTCTTGGCCCCGAACTTAGGTGGCGTGCCGGTCGGGCACAACCAACCTCCTCATTCTTTGATGACTGAAAGGCCAGGAACTGGCCGCGGAGAGAATATGCTGGGTTTCGGAACACTCGCGAGGAAGGTCTTTGGAACCGCCAATGACCGCAAGATCAAGGCGACGCGTCCGCTGGTGGAAAAGATCAACGCGCTTGAACCCGATTTCGAAAAGCTCAGCGACGAGGGCTTGAAGGACAAGACCGAAGAGCTCGCAAAACGTGCGATGGGCGGTGAAAGCCTGGATGCGATCCTGCCCGAAGCCTTTGCCAATTGCCGCGAAGCCGCCAAGCGGGCGCTCGGCCTGCGCGCCTTCGACGTGCAACTGATGGGCGGCATTTTCCTGCACCAGGGCAACATCTCGGAAATGAAGACCGGTGAGGGCAAAACGCTGGTCGCGACCTTCCCGGCCTACCTGAATGCCCTGACCGGCAAGGGCGTTCATATCGTGACGGTGAACGATTATCTGGCGCGCCGCGACTCCGAATGGATGAGCAAGGTCTACAACGCCCTCGGGCTGACCTGTGGCGTGGTCTACCCGCAGCAGGACGAGGACGAGAAGAAACAGGCCTACGATTGCGACATCACCTACGCGACCAATAACGAGCTGGGCTTCGACTACCTGCGTGACAACATGAAGTCCGAGCTGAAGGACATGAAGCAGCGCGCCCACAACTTTGCCATCGTCGACGAGGTGGACAGCATCCTGATCGACGAGGCGCGGACGCCGCTGATCATTTCGGGTCCGGCACAGGACCGGTCCGATCTGTATGTCTCCATCGACAAGATCATTCCCGAACTGGAAGACGAGCATTTCGAGCTGGATGAAAAGACACGCGGCGTCACCTACACGGACGAGGGGAACGAGTTTCTCGAACAACGTCTGCATGCGGCCGGGCTTCTTCCGGAGGGTCAGACCCTTTATGATCCCGAAAGCACCACCATCGTCCACCACGTGAACCAGGGCCTGCGCGCGCACAAGCTGTTCACCAAGGACAAGGACTACATCGTGCGCGACGGCCAGGTCGTACTGATCGACGAATTCACAGGCCGCATGATGCAGGGGCGCCGACTGTCCGAGGGGTTGCACCAGGCCATCGAGGCCAAGGAAGGCTGCGATATCCAGCCCGAGAACGTCACCATGGCCTCGGTCACGTTCCAGAACTATTTCCGGCTTTATGACAAACTCTCCGGCATGACGGGCACGGCCCTGACCGAAGCCGACGAATTCATGGAAATCTACGGCCTCGGCGTGGTTGAAGTGCCGACGAACAAGCCCATTGCCCGTCAGGACGAGGACGACGCCGTCTACCGCACCGCGCAGGAAAAATTCGACGCCATCGTCGAGACGATCAAGGATGCCAACGCAAAGGGCCAGCCCACGCTTGTCGGCACCACCTCGATCGAGAAGTCCGAGTTCCTCAGCCAGATGCTGACCAAGGCCGGGATCAAGCATAACGTCCTGAACGCCCGCCAGCACGAGCAAGAGGCGCAGATCATCGCCGATGCCGGCAAGCTGGGCGCCGTGACCATCGCCACGAACATGGCCGGCCGCGGGACCGACATCAAGCTGGGCGGCAATGTCGATTTCAAGATCATGGAGGCCATCGAGGCCGATCCGGATGGCGACCCCGAGGCGATCCGTGAGCGGATCGAGAAGGAACATGAGACCGATGAACAGGCGGTCAAGGACGCGGGCGGCCTCTTCGTTCTGGCCACGGAACGCCACGAAAGCCGCCGGATCGACAACCAGCTGCGCGGGCGGTCCGGCCGCCAGGGTGACCCTGGCCGCTCGGCCTTCTTCCTGTCGCTCGAAGATGACCTGATGCGGATCTTCGGGTCTGAACGGCTGGAAAAGATGCTGTCCAGCCTTGGCATGAAAGAGGGTGAGGCCATCGTTCACCCCTGGGTCAACAAGTCCCTCGAACGGGCGCAGGCCAAGGTCGAGGCGCGCAACTTCGATATCCGCAAGCAACTGCTGAAGTTCGACGATGTCATGAACGACCAGCGCAAGGTGATCTTCGGTCAGCGCCGCGAGATCATGGAGGCGCAGGACCTGTCCGAGATCGTGCAGGACATGCGCGAACAGGTCATCGAGGACATGGTCGACAGCTACATGCCGCCCAAGTCCTATGCCGACCAGTGGGACACCGAGGGCCTGTATGCCGAGGTCATCTCCAAGCTGGGTATCGATGTGCCGGTGATCGACTGGGCCGCCGAGGAAGGCGCGGATAACGACGTGATCCGCGAACGTCTTGAAGAGGCCGCAACCAAGCACATGGCCGAAAAGACCGAGGCCTTCGGCGAAGAAACCATGCGCAATGTCGAGAAACAGATTCTGCTTCAGACGATCGATACCAAGTGGCGCGAACACCTGGTGACGCTGGAACATCTCCGCTCGGTCGTGGGATTCCGCGGCTATGCGCAGCGCGACCCGCTGAATGAATACAAGACCGAATCCTTCCAACTGTTCGAGGGTCTGCTGGATGGTCTGCGCACGGACGTGACGCAGAAGCTTTCGCAAATCCGGCCGATGACCGAGGAAGAGCAGAAGCAGATGATGGCGCAGTTGATGGAGCAGCAAAAGCAACTGCAGGCTGCCGCCTCGCGCGAGAATGCCGGGTCGGCCAAGGCGGCGGCGCCGGCCGCGGCTGCCGCCTCCGCGTCCACGAAGGAGGGGTTCGACGAAAACGACCCCTCCACTTGGGGGAATCCCGGCCGGAACGAGGCCTGCCCCTGCGGATCCGGCAAGAAATTCAAGCACTGCCACGGCCGCCTGGCCTGACGTAACGGCATATTGCTGCCCCATTTCGGACGCCAAGAATCCCCGGTTGGGCCTTTCTGAGGCCATTGGGCACCGACAGTCTGTTTCCCGATTGAATGGTGGGAAGGAGACATGTGATGTCCCGCGTCAAACAGATTGTCATGGCCGCCGGCACGTTCAGTGTTGCGCTTGGCATCGGATTCGTCATGCAGAACGGAGACGCGCTGGCCAGCCGGTTCGGGTCCGATTCCGACACGGCCGAGGCTGCACCCGAGCCGGTCGCACCGGATGTGGCGCCGGTTGAACAGGTCGCTGACGGCCCCAGCCTGCCCATTCCCCAAGACGTGACGGCGGATCTTGCCGGTGCCGTGTCCCTGCCGCAAACCGCGCGGCCGCCTGAACCGGCCGAGGCACCCGTGGAACTGGCCGCCGTCGAGACCGACGATGCACCGAGTGTCCTCGGGTCCGAGACCATGCCCGAACCGGAAACCGCGCAAAGCTGCAATATCCTCATGGAGGGTTCGTCCAGCGAGGCTGCGATGGTCGCGCTGACGGTGTCCGCCCCTTGTCACACCGAGTCGCCTTTCGTGCTGCATCATCAGGGTATGATGTTTACGGCCAAGACCGATGCCGACGGCACAGCGGCGCTGACCGTTCCCGCGCTTGCAGAGATCTCTGTCTTCATCGCCGCGTTCCCGGATGGTGAGGGCAGTGTCTCCACCGTCACGGTTCCCGACTTCGCCGCGTTCGATCGCGCCGTCCTGCAATGGCAGGGCGAGGCGGGCGTGATGCTGAGCGCCTATGAGTTCGGTGCGGGCTATGGCGAGGCTGGTCACATTTCTCGTGAGAACCTTGCGAGCGCCGACCGTGCCGCCGCCGGTGATGGCGGTTTCCTCGTTCAGCTGGGTGATGCGACGGTCGAGGATGCCTTTCTGGCCGAGGTCTATACCTTCCCCTCGGGACAGCATGATGATGGCGACATCCAGTTGATCGCCGAAGCCGAGATTACCGAGGGCAATTGTGGGCAGGAAGTCGCCGCCCAAAGCATCCAGGTCTTTCCCGATGGCAACACGCTGGCGCTGGACCTGTCGGTCAGGATGCCCGATTGCGAGGCTGTGGGGGATTATCTCTTCTTGCAAAACATGTTCGAGGACCTGACACTTGCCTCGAGATGACGAGGTTCCGGGTTCGAAACATTCTTGGATCAATGGGAAGTGCGGCGGTTTTCGCCGCATTTTTCTGTTTGCTGCCCACCGATTCCTCGGCAGACACGATAACCGTGCAGTCCACCGATGGCGCTGTGCAGGTCACCGGCCACTATCTTGCGCATGACGGCGAAATCCTCACCCTCGCCACCGAGTCAGGACCGGTTTCGCTCAGGTCCGAAGGGGTGTCCTGCATCGGGACGGATTGCCCAGCTGACGGGGCGGCCCCCGTGCTGCGAATCGCGGCGCAAGGCCGGGCTGCGCAATTGCTCGTTCCGGCCCTGATCGAGGCCTACAGGCGCGATACGGGCAATCGGCTCGACCATGCGCTTTGGTCGGCCTCGGCGGTTCAGGCGATTGATGGCCTGCCCGAGACTCCCTTTGACGTTTTCCTGTCGCCGCGCCCGCTTTCGGCAGCGGAACTGGACCTTGCAGAACGCAAAGGCCTGGCTGCCCTGGACAATGCGCGGCAGGCTCAGATCCTTGCCATGGATGCCCTCGTGCCGGCGGTTGCAGCGGATCACGCGCGCGGATCGATTCCATTGTCGCGTCTCGTCGATGCGATCTCAGGGAACGGGACGGTCTGGCCGGACCGCAGCGCGTCGAACCGGCTGCACCTTCTGGAAACGATCGGACCTGACCTGACCTGGCTTCTGCCCGAGTCCGCAAACGGACCAGAGCTGATTCTGCATGCGACCCCCGAGAGCCTGTCCGACGCACTTGCCGCCGAGCCGGACGCGCTGGCGCTTGTTCCGTTGTCACAGGTGGGGCCATGGCGGCAACTGGCCCTGAGCGGGCCGTGCGGCCTGCGATCCACTGCAACAGAGCGCAGCATCAGGACCGAGGACTACCCGCTGACCTTTCCGGTCTACCTGTATCTGCCGCCCTGGCGTCCGCATCCAGATATCAAGGCCTTCCTCGATTGGTTGCGCAGCGAGGCGGCGCAGCTGGTTGTGCGACGGGCCGGGCTGGTGGACCTTGCCGGTGTTCCGATCCCGATTGATGCCCAAGGCCGTCGGTTCGCCAATGCCATTCGCATGGCCGGGGCGGATGTTCCGTTGGGTGAGCTTCAACGCCTTGTCCGGGCGCTGGACGCTCACACCCGGATTTCGATCACTTTCCGGTTCGATCCGGGGTCGACCTTTCTGAACGCGCCGTCACGATCTCATCTTCTGATGTTGGCCCATGCGATCCGCGATGGTCGCTATAGCGGGCGCGACATCGTGCTTGTCGGGTTCAGTGACGGGCGCGGACCGGCGGATGCCAACCGGGACCTTGCCGCGGCCCGAGCCGAGGCGGTCAAAGAGGATCTGTTGGCAGCCTTGGGCGGTGCGCTGCCCTTCAATGTCGGGATCGAGACCGACGCGTTCGGCGAGGCCATGCCGCTTGCCTGCGATGACAGTGCCCCCGGCCAGCAGGCGAATCGCCGTGTCGAAATGTGGGTTCGGGATCGGCGTTAGCAGACTCTACAGAAGTCCCTCGGCGCGAAAGCTCAATTCGCGCGACCGGCCGATGACAAGATGATCATGAAGACTGATACCAAGGGCGTGGGCGGCGTCGTTGATTTGCCGGGTCATGTCGATATCCGCCTCGGACGGGGTCGGGTCGCCCGACGGATGGTTGTGGACCAGGATCAGGGCCGAAGCGTTGAGCTCCAGCGCGCGCTTGACCACCTCGCGCGGATAGACGGGAACATGGTCCACGGTGCCCTCGGCCTGCGCTTCGTCCGCGATCAGGATGTTTTTGCGGTCCAGGAACAGGATGCGGAATTGCTCCGTATCGCGGTGGGCCATGACGGTGTGGCAGTAATCCAGCACCGCGTCCCAGCTGCTGATGACATGGCGCTGCAGCACCTTGGCCCGGGCCATCCGGTGGGCCAAGGCCTCGATGATCTTGAGTTCGGTCGCCACGGCCGGGCCCACGCCCGCGACCTGTTCAAGGCGCGCAGGCGGCGCAGACAGGACGCCGCTCACGTCGCCGAAGGCTTCGATCAGCCGCCGGGCCAGGGGTTTCACATCCTGCCGTGGGATAGCGCGGAACAGGGCCAGTTCGAGCAACTCGTAATCCGGCATCGCTGCCGCGCCGCCGTTGCGAAACCGCTCGCGCAGCCTTTTCCTGTGGTCGGCAAGATAGGATGGCTGGCGGCCGCTATTGGGTCGGCGCACGGGGGACACGACCTGCGCCTCGTCGTCATCCAGAAGATCGGGCTGGAAGGCAGGTATCGGGGCTTCGGCAAAGGCACGCTGGTCCGTCATGCCTCCACACTTGCCCCGAATCCCTTACCGGGACGTTAACGGCGGTTAACCCTTCATCGATTCCCAGAAGTTCTTCACCGACTTGAAGAAATTCGAGCTTTGCGGATTGTTGTCTTCCGCCAGCTTTTCGAATTCCTTCAGCAGCTCTTTCTGCTTGGCCGTCAGGTTGACCGGGGTCTCGACCGCCAATTCGATGAACATGTCTCCGGGTCCGCCGGAGCGAAGCGCCGGCATCCCCTTGGCACGAAGGCGCATCTGGCGGCCGGACTGGCTGCCGGCCGGGATCTTGACGCGGCTGCGCCCGCCGTCGATCGTCGGCACCTCGATGTCACCGCCCAGCGCGGCGGTGGTCATCGAGACGGGCACGCGGCAGAACAGGTGATTGCCCTCGCGCTCGAACAATTCATGTTCGCGGACCTCGATGAAGACATAAAGATCACCGGCAGGCCCGCCACGCATCCCGGCCTCGCCCTCGCCTGCATGGCGAATCCGGGTGCCGGTTTCGACGCCGGGCGGGATATTGACGGTAATCTGTTTTTCCTTCTCGACGCGTCCGGCGCCGTGGCATGTCTTGCACGGGTTCTTGATGGTCTGACCCATCCCGTTACAGGTCGGGCAGGTCCGTTCGACAGTGAAGAACCCTTGTTGCGCGCGCACCTTGCCCATGCCCGAACATGTCGGGCAGGTGACCGGTTCACTCCCGCCTTCAGCGCCGGAACCGTCGCAAGAGCTGCACTGCACCGAGGTCGGGACGGTGATCGTCTTCTGGGTGCCGGTATAGGCCTCTTCGAGTGTGACACGCATGTTGTAGCGCAGGTCGCTGCCGCGCGCGGCGCGCGACCGGCCGCCACCACCACCGCGGCCGCCCATGAAATCGCCGAACAGGTCGTCGAAAACATCGGAAAAGGCGCTGGCGAAATCGCCCTGGCCCTGGAAGCCACCGCCGGGACGGCCACCGCCACCACCCATGCCGTTTTCGAAAGCGGCATGGCCGAAGCGGTCATAGGCCGCTTTCTTTTCCGGGTCTTTCAGGACGTCGTAGGCTTCGCCCGCTTCCTTGAACTGCTGTTCCGCTTCGGGGTTGTCGGTGTTCCGGTCCGGGTGCAGTTCCTTGGCCTTCTTGCGATAGGCCTTCTTGATTTCGTCGGCGCTGGCGCCCTTTGAGACCCCGAGAACCTCGTAATAGTCACGTTTGGACATGAGCGTTTCCCCCTTTGGGTCGCACAAAGCCGGCCCGGCATGGGCTGGGCCGGCTTTGCAGCGTCATTTCCCTCAGGCGCGCTTGTCGTCGTCGAGGTCTTCGAAGTCGGCGTCGACGATGTCGTCGTCCACACCGCCCGAGGTCTCTTCGGGCGCTTCGGGGTCGGCGTCACCGGCGTCTTCGGCCTGCGCCTTGTAGATCGCCTCGCCCAGCTTCATGGCCGCTTCGGTCACGTTCTGGATGCCGGATTTGATCTTCTCGGCGCTGTCGCCTTCGAGGTCGTCCTTGAGCGCGGCAATGGCCAGTTCGATCGCCTCGATCGTGGTCGGGTCGACCTTGTCGCCATGGTCTTCCATCGACTTCTCGGTCGAGTGGATAAGGCTTTCGGCCTGGTTCTTCGCTTCGACCAGTTCCTTGCGCTCCTTGTCGGCCTCGGCGTTCTCCTCGGCGTCCTTCACCATCTGTTCGATATCCTCGTCGGACAGACCGCCCGAGGCCTGGATGGTGATCTTCTGCTCCTTGCCGGTGCCCTTGTCCTTGGCGGACACGTTGACGATGCCGTTGGCGTCGATGTCGAAGGTGACTTCGATCTGCGGCATGCCGCGCGGGGCCGGCGGGATGTCTTCGAGGTTGAACTGACCCAGAAGCTTGTTGTCGGACGCCATTTCACGTTCGCCCTGGAAGACGCGAATGGTCACCGCGTTCTGGTTGTCCTCGGCCGTCGAGAAAACCTGGCTCTTCTTCGTCGGGATCGTCGTGTTGCGGTCGATCAGGCGGGTGAACACGCCGCCGAGGGTCTCGATGCCCAGCGACAGCGGGGTCACGTCCAGCAGGACCACGTCCTTGACGTCACCCTGGAGGACACCGGCCTGGATGGCGGCGCCCATGGCGACCACTTCATCGGGGTTCACACCCTTGTGGGGTTCCTTGCCGAAGAACTTGGTCACCTCTTCGAACACCTTCGGCATCCGGGTCTGGCCACCGACCAGAACGACCTCGTCGATATCGTCGGTCGACAGGCCCGCATCTTTGAGCGCCGCCTGGCACGGCTTGATCGACGCCTTGATGAGGTCGCCAACAAGGCTTTCCAGCTTGGCGCGGGTCAGCTTCATGACCATGTGCAGCGGCGTGCCGTCGGACCCCATCGAGATGAACGGCTGGTTGATCTCGGTCTGCGACGAGCTGGACAGCTCGATCTTGGCTTTCTCGGCGGCCTCTTTCAGGCGCTGCAGGGCCATCTTGTCCTTGGTCAGGTCGACGCCGTGCTCTTTCTTGAACTCATCGGCGAGGTAGTTGACGATCCGCATGTCGAAGTCTTCACCGCCGAGGAACGTGTCGCCGTTGGTGGATTTCACTTCGAACAGGCCATCGTCGATTTCGAGGATGGTCACGTCGAACGTACCGCCGCCAAGGTCATAGACGGCGATGGTCTTGGTCTCTTTCTTGTCGAGGCCATAGGCCAGCGCGGCAGCGGTCGGCTCGTTGATGATGCGCAGCACTTCGAGGCCGGCGATCTTGCCGGCATCCTTGGTGGCCTGGCGCTGGGCGTCGTTGAAGTAAGCGGGCACGGTGATCACGGCCTGTGTCACTTCCTCGCCCAGGTAGCTTTCGGCGGTTTCCTTCATCTTCTGCAGGATGAAGGCGGACACCTGGCTGGGGCTGTACTTGTCGCCCTTGGCCGAAACCCAGGCATCGCCGTTGCCGCCGTCGATGACGGAGAACGGCATGTTCTTCTTGTCCTTGGCCAGATCGCTGTCGTCGATGCGGCGGCCGATCAGGCGCTTGACGCCGAAAATGGTGTTTTCGGGGTTGGTGACAGCCTGGCGCTTGGCCGGCTGGCCGACAAGACGTTCGTCATCCGTGAAGGCGACGATGGAGGGCGTCGTGCGCGCCCCTTCCGCGTTTTCGATAACGCGCGGCTGGCTGCCATCCATGATGGCAACGCAAGAGTTGGTGGTCCCGAGGTCAATTCCGATGACTTTGGCCATTTTACAAATCCCTTTCTTCAGGCGGTTTGAGCGGCAGGGGCCCGATGCGGCACCCCGGCCTCATGGATTCTGCTGAACCGGGGTCATCCCCGATCCGGATCAGGGCGTATATAGGTAGGGGAAAAGAAGGCTGCAAGCAGCGGAAAGGCATAGGAATGAGCAAATTCGAGGAATCAGGCCCGGGTGTTGCGCCGACGCTTTCCATTCGAGGGGTCGATCTGTGGGAATCCTGGCTGTCTCCGGATCGGCAGGGCGCCATGCTGGACGACATTCGCGCCATAGCGGCAGCGGCGCCCCTGTTCGAGCCTGTGACCCCGTCAGGCCGGAAGATGAGCGTGCGCATGACCTCGGCCGGGCGGTATGGCTGGGTCACGGACCGATCCGGTTACCGCTACGAAGAGCGGCACCCGGAGGGCATGGACTGGCCGCCGATCCCGCGCTCGATTCTCGATGTATGGGAGGCGCTGTCGGGCACGGATCGCCAGCCTGATTGCTGCCTCGTGAATTTCTACCCGCCGGGCGCACGCATGGGGATGCATCAGGATCGCGACGAGGCGGATTTCGACCAGCCGGTTCTGTCCATTTCACTGGGGGACGAGGCCCTGTTCCGCATCGGCAACACGACGCGCGGCGGCAAGACCGAAAGCGTCTGGCTGCGGTCGGGCGACGTGCTGCGCATGGGCGGGGCGGCACGGCTGGTCTATCACGGGATCGACCGGGTCAAGGATGGCACGTCGCCACTCTTGAAGGATGGCGGGCGGATCAACCTGACCCTGCGGGTCGTCACCTAGCGTTGGAGCGAGCAGCACCCCGAATACTGGGTCCAGTCGCCACCGGAGCGGAGCAACACCTCGATCGACAGGCCATACTGGCGGTCGGACATGCCGTCATTGCAGGCGGATCGAGCGATTGTCGCGGCGATACCCGTGCCGGCGAAGCCGAACCTGTCCAGCCGCCCCGTCGACCGCGTCTGTTGCACGGCGACCGGTCCGGCGATGACATCCACCAACAATCGAAAGGTCACGGAGTCGCCGTCACGCTCCAGGTCCCAGAACGGCTCGGTGCCGTAACAGCGCGCGACGGCGGGGAACGCCCTGTCGCCCTGGCCCGGCAGGCGGCGCAGGTAGGCCAGCGAGACCCATCCCGACCGCTCATCAAGATTGATCCGGCCCCAGCGGACGCCGTCATCGACGTCGACAACCTCGATCCCTTCGGCGTCGTGGGGCAGGCTGCCCAGCTTGTCGAAGCCGGCGCCCGGTCCGGCGCGCACGTTCAGCACATCGTCACTGGCGACGCCCGCAACATCGTAGAGGGCGGGCCAACCGGTCTGGGCGGCGGACATGGCAGGAAGTGCCAGAGCAAGGAGGAAAGCAAGCAGGTATCTCATCGGGTTGCGTTCATGCTGGCTGAGACGTTCTGGCGCGAATAGAATTCCAGCATCAGGCCGATCATGATCAGCACCAAACTGACGATCAGCGGATAGGAAATCGAGCTGAAATGCGGGTTGTAGTTGATGAAGGCAAAGCCCCGCGCCTGATCGATGCAGTGGAACAGCGGGTTCCAGTCGAAAAGGGCGAGCATCGTGCTGGGCAGGGTGTTGGCCACGAACATCTTGCCGCTGGCGATCATGTTGGCGCGCGAATAGATCGACGAGGCGATGGCCACGAACCCCGGCAGCCAGGGTTTGAGCCCAAGAAAGATGATGCCGACCGCGCAGCCCGAGAACCAGGCCAAGAGGACCATACCCATTGCGCCGACCGGGTCGTGAATGGTGATCGGCTCCATGATCGCGTGATACAGAAACAGGACCACCGCCATGGACAGGACCTGGATGTAGAGCGAACTGAGCGCGGCCGCCGATATTGCGACGATCGTGTTCATCGGGGCGTGCTTCATCATGGCCGAAGCAGGCCCTTCCGACTTCATGACTGCGCCCATGGCCTTGATATGGGTCATGAACAGGAAAATCCCGGACATGATGTAGATCAGGAAATCCCCCCGGATCGCTGTGCCCTTCAGCCCCAGAACCGAGAACATGAAGTAGAAGGCCAGGACGAACACCATGGTCTGCATGATATTCATGATCAGACCGATAACGGCGTATCGGTGCTCCTTTCGGATATCGCGCACGATGGAATGATAGATCAGTTCCAGCAGCGCAAACGCTCCGCGCGACCGTGTCTGTATTCTGTTGGCGTCGAACATGGGGTGCGCTCGGGCTCTGCCTGCAATGCTGTCGGCCCAGGAAACCACGATTTCCTTGCCGTTTATTGTAGCAATCAGCATAAGTGGGCCGACCTGACCGATCAACAAGAACCGCGCAATACGCGGGCAGGAGCATATCGTTGGACCTACACAACCTAATCACGGTGATGCGACGCCTCGCGTTGGAAGCCGGCGACATCATCATGGACATCTATAACGCCCCGGATTTCGAAGTCCGGACGAAGGGAGATGACAGCCCGGTGACCGCCGCCGACGAAGCCGCCGACGCGCATATCTCGGCCGGGCTGCGGGCAGCCTTTCCGGATATCGCGCTGGTGACCGAGGAACAGGCCGCGTCGCATGACCAGTCGGCCAGCACGTTCCTGATTGTCGATCCGCTGGACGGCACCAAGGAATTTATCAACCGCCGCGGCGATTTTACCGTGAACATTGCCTATGTTCTGGATGGCAGCCCGGTGCGGGGCGTCGTCTACGCGCCTGCGAGGGGGCGGCTGTTCTATACCGATGCCGGAGGCAATGCCGTTGAAGAGACCGGGCCATTTGACAAGGCGACGCCCGGCGAGACCCACCCGATCCGGGTCAGCGCGCCGGACAATGACGCGCTGATGATCGTTGCCTCGAAGTCGCATCGCGACCAGGCCACGGAGGACTACATCGCCAAATACGCGATCAAGGACAGCAAGAGCGCGGGCTCGTCGCTGAAATTCTGTCTTGTCGCCACGGGCGAGGCCGATCTTTATCCTCGCGTCGGCCGCACGATGGAATGGGACACGGCCGCCGGCCATGCGGTTCTGGTCGGCGCGGGCGGAGACGTGGTGCGTTTCGACGATCACCAACCGCTGCGCTATGGCAAGGACGGCTTCGCCAACCCGTTCTTCATCGCCTACGCGCCGGGTGTGGATTTGAAGCCCGCCTGATGTCGGTTCTGGTCGTCATACCCGCGCGCTACGCTTCGACCCGCTACCCCGGCAAGCCGCTGGTGGCGCTGCGAGGTGCGACGGGCGAATCCAAGAGCCTGATCCAAAGATCGTGGGAAGCCGCCAAGGCGGTTTCCGGCGTGGATCGGGTGGTGGTGGCCACCGATGACACCCGTATTCGCGACGCCGCACAGGCTTTCGGCGCCGAAGTCGTGATGACTTCGGAGACCTGCCGCAATGGCACGGAACGCTGCGCCGAGGCGCTGGATGTCCTGGGCGGGGGCTATGACATCGTGGTCAATCTTCAGGGCGACGCGCCGTTGACCCCCGCCTGGTTCATCGAGGATCTGGTCCTGGCGCTGCGCGATCACCCGGTCGCCGAGGTCGCGACGCCGGTTCTGCGCTGCGACGGGCGCGCCTTGAACGGCTTTCTCGAAGATCGCCGTAACGGTCGCGTGGGCGGCACGACAGCGGTGTTCGGCACAAATCACGAGGCGCTGTATTTCTCGAAAGAAGTCGTGCCCTTCACCTCGCATAGCTACGCCGCGGACGAGGACACGCCGGTGTTTCATCATGTCGGCGTCTATGCCTATCGTCCGTCGGCCCTTGCGGCCTATTCGCGCTGGCCGGTCGGCGCCCTGGAAGACCTCGAAGGGTTGGAACAGTTGCGGTTCCTCGAACGTGACGTCCCCATGCTGTGTGTCGAGGTCGAGGCGCGAGGCCGGCAGTTCTGGGAGCTCAACAATCCCGAGGACGTCGCGCGAATCGAGGCGATGATGGTAGAAATGAATCAGTCATGATCAATTTTCCGGGGATCTCCCCTTGGAGGTCACGGGGGGATCATGTTTGTGACAGTATCTGATGCGATTGACGCGCCTTTCCTGAGACGACCAAGGATGTGACATGAAGAAACGAGTGACGAAGGCGATTTTTCCGGTTGCGGGCAAGGGGACGCGGTTTCTTCCGGCGACGAAGTCGATCCCCAAGGAAATCATGACGCTGGTGGATCGGCCCCTGATCCAATACGCGATTGATGAGGCACGCGCGGCCGGGATCAAGGACTTCATCTTCGTCACCTCGCGCGGGAAATCCGCGCTGGAGGATTATTTCGACCATTCGCCCGAGCTGGAAAACACGTTGCGCAAGGCGGGTAAGGAAGACCTGCTCGCCACGCTCAAGACCACCAATATGGATAGCGGTGCCATCGCCTATATCCGGCAGCACAAGGCGATGGGGCTGGGCCACGCCGTCTGGTGCGCCCGGCGCCTGATCGGCAACGAGCCCTTCGCGGTGATCTTGCCCGACGACGTGATCGCGGCGGAAAAGCCCTGTCTGCAGCAGATGGTCGAGACCCACGCCGAAACCGGCGGCTGCATGGTTGCCGCGATGGATGTGCCGCAGGACAAGACATCGTCCTACGGCGTGCTGGATATCCGTGAAGACCGGGGCGAAACCGTATCGGTTCAGGGCATGGTGGAAAAACCCCCCGCGGAAGAGGCGCCCTCGAACCTCGCCGTGATCGGCCGCTACATCCTGACACCTGACATCATGCGCAACCTGAGCCGTATCAAGACGGGTTCCGGCGGAGAAATCCAGCTGACAGACGCCATTGCCGCCGAGATCCAAGCAGGCCGCGACGTGTTCGGCTACCGGTTCCGGGGTGAGCGCTTCGATTGCGGGTCCAAGGCCGGTTTCCTGCAGGCGACGGTTGCCTTCGGGCTGGCGCGCGATGATCTGCGCGAGGAATTCGGCGAGTATCTGCAAGACCTCATGTCGATGCGCCAGGCGGCGCAATAGGCTTCATGACCATTTTTGCGGACATGGACGCCTCGGCGCCCCGGACCGCACCCACCTCGCTATGGTTCGCCTATCGCATGCGCTGGAAGCGTCGTCGGCTGCTCGCGCGGTCGCTGCGCCGCCGCAAGGAGCTGCGCCGCCATTCCGTGATGCCGGACCGTATCCGCGCCGCACCGATCCTCGCCTTCTCCACGATCCGCAACGAGATGTTGCGCCTGCCGCAGTTCCTTGATCACTACCGGGCGCTCGGGGTCGATCATTTCGTGATCGTGGACAATGACAGCGATGATGGAACCGCTGCGTTCCTGGAAGGCCAGCGGGACGTATCGCTTTGGCGGACCGGGGCGAGCTACAAGCAGTCGCGGTTCGGCGTCGATTGGCTGACCTGCCTTCAATTCCGGTTCGGGCATGGCAAGTGGTGCTTGACCGTCGATGCGGATGAATTGCTTGTTTTGCCCGGGGGGCGTGACCTCCGGCAATTGACGGCGCATCTGGACAAGACCGGGCGCGATGCTTTCGGGGCGCTGATGCTCGACCTCTATCCGGACCGGTCGGTCACCGAGGGGGGCTTCAAGGCCGGTGAGGATCCGCTGGATCACCTGCGATGGTTCGACGCGACCGGCTATCGCGGCCAGCGGCATCGGGTTTTCGACAACCTCTGGATTCAGGGTGGGCCCCGTGACCGTGCCTTTTTTCGGACCGAACCCGAGCGCGCACCGACGCTGAACAAGACGCCATTGGTGCGTTGGAACCGGCGTTTTGCCTATGTCACCTCGACCCATCAGGCGTTGCCGATGCGGCTGAACAGGGTGTTCGAGCCCGGTCGACCCACGGGCGTTCTGTTGCATACCAAGTTCCTGCCAGACATCGGGGCGAAATCAGCGGAGGAGTTGAATCGTCGCCAGCATTTCGAGAATTCCGCGCTTTACGCGGCCTATCACCAGTCCCTGATCGCCGGTGTGGACTTGTGGCATCCGGGCGCGACCCGTTACGAAGGACCAAGCCAGTTGGAGCAGCTTGGCCTGATTGGCCGGGGCGACTGGCCCTGAACCTTGCCTAGATCGTGCTTTTGTTTAATGAATGGAAACAATTGATGGCGTTCTCTTCAGAGTAGCAGGCAGGCGAATGAGACGGCATTATCGTCAGAGGCAAATGCCATGGCGGGACGGGCAGGAAGGTGACATTTGGGTGTCTGGCAATCATATCGGCTCCGTTTGCAGCGCAAGCGCTGGCACCTGCGCGCCCGCCGGAAATCGCGTGAATTGCGAGAGGTTCGCAACCGGACCGATCAGATCAGGGCCGGCGACATACTGTTGTTCTCGACCCTGCGCAACGAGGATATCCGGCTTCCCTATTTCCTGAAATACTATCGCGACCTCGGCGTCGATCATTTCATCATCGTGGACAACGACAGCACGGATGGCGGCCGCGAATACCTGGCCGAACAGCCGGACGTGTCGCTTTGGACCACGAAGGGCAGCTACCGCCGCGCGCGGTTCGGCGTTGATTGGTTGAACTACCTGCAACGCAAATATGCGCATGGCCACTGGACGCTTGTCGTCGACCCTGACGAATTCTTCGTCTTTCCGTTCTGTGACACCCGCCCCATCCGCGCCCTGACCGACTGGCTGGAGGCGTCAGAGATTCGGTCGTTCTCTGCGATGCTGCTGGATATGTATCCCAAGGGCAGGATTGACGCGGTGCCCTATCAACGCGGACAGAACCCGCTGGAAATCGCGTCATGGTTCGACGCGGGCAATTATACGATCTCCAAGAACCATCTTTTCTACAACCTTTGGATCCAGGGTGGCCCGCGCGCACGGATGTTCTTTACCGAGGAACCCTGGCGCGCCCCGGCCCTGAACAAGACGCCGCTGGTCAAGTGGGACAAGCGCTATGCCTATGTCAGCTCGACCCACATGCTGCTGCCGCGTGGCCTGAACCTGGTCTATGATGAATGGGGCGGGGAAAAGGCCTCGGGCGTGCTCTTGCATACCAAGTTCCTGGACACCTTCACCGAGAAGGCGCGCGAGGAACTGGGGCGCGGCCAGCATTACGCCAACAGCCATGAATACAAGGCCTATGCCGAGGGTCTGGCCGAACACCCCGACCTGTGGTGCAAATGGTCCGAGAAATACATCAACTGGCGCCAGCTGGAGATTCTTGGCCTGATGTCCAAGGGGAACTGGGCATGAGTCTCGGGGTCGTCATCCTGGTGCACACCGCGCTGCACCGCGCCGAACAGGTGATCCGTCATTGGTCTGCGGCCGGCTGCCCGGTCGTGATACACGTCGACCGCAACGTCGATCGGGCCACATATGACCGGTTCGTCGAATCCGTGGCCGACCTCCCGGATGTGCAATTCTCGAAACGGCATCGCTGCGAATGGGGCACATGGGGCATCGTCGCCGCTTCGCAGACGGCGTCGGAACAATTGCTGCGGAATTTCCCCGATGTGCGCCATGCCTACCTGGCCTCCGGGTCTTGCATGCCATTGCGTCCGGTTCAGGAACTGAAGGACTACCTGGCCGACCGGCCCCGCACCGATTTCATCGAAAGCGCCACGACAGCCGACGTGCCCTGGACTGTTGGCGGTCTGGAATTCGAGCGGTTCACGCTGCGTTTTCCGTTTTCCTTCCGCAAGCAGCGGTTCCTGTTCGACCGCTACGTGGAATTCCAGCGCCGGTTCAAACTGCATCGCAAGCTGCCCGAGGGCATCGTGCCCCATATGGGGTCGCAGTGGTGGTGCCTGACGCGCCAGACACTTTCCGCGATCCTCGAGGATCCGGATCGCCCGATATACGACAGGTATTTCCGACGGGTCTGGATCCCTGACGAAAGCTATTTCCAGACGCTTGTCCGGCTGTATTCGCAGAACGTGGAAAGCCGGTCGCTGACGCTGTCCAAGTTCGACTACCAGGGCAAGCCGCACATCTTCTATGACGATCACCTGCAATTGCTGCGTCGGTCGGATTGTTTTGTTGCCCGCAAGATCTGGCCCAATGCCGACCTGCTTTATGATACGTTCCTGAAGTCTGCCAACCCGATGAAGGGAAGCGAGCCCAACCCCGGCAAGATCGACCGTATCTTTTCCAAGGCGGTTGAACGGCGCACGCGGGGGCGGGCGGGCCTGTTCATGCAATCCCGCCTGCCGCGCGATGGCCATGAAAACGGGTTCACCTCGGCGCCATACTCGGTTTTCGAGGGTTTTGCCGAGCTGTTCGAGGATTTCGAGCCCTGGCTTGCGCGGGTGACGAATACGCGCGTTCACGGGCACCTTTTTTCGCCCGAGCGGGTGGAGTTCGAGGGCCGGCAGAAAACCTTTGCCGGCGCGTTGTGCGATAACCCGAAACTGCGCGACCACAATGCCCGCATGTTCCTGACCAACCTTATCTGGAACACGCGTGGCGAACGGCAGTGTTTCCAGTTCGGCCCCACCGACAGCCAGTTCATAAGCTGGGATATCGCCAAGGATCCCAACGCGCAGATCAGCGTCATAACCGGGGCCTGGTCGATCCCGCTCTTCCTGTCGAACCGCAATTTCTCGGAGATCCGCGCCGCAGCGGCCGAACTTCAACGCATTGAGTCCGAACATCTGGACGCGTTGCGCTCCTACTGGTCGAAGGCACGCATCCGGATATGGACCCTGGCGGAATTCGTGGACAGCCCGATGGAGGCGCTGCAGACCGTTTTCGATGAAATGGGTGCAAAGAACGTCCGCACGATCACGGAGGCGCCGAAAATGGTCGATCTCACGGGGTTTGCGCAATTCCTTCAGAACCTCAAGAACCAGGGCATGCACCCCTATCTGATGGGTGATTTCCCCAGCGATCCGACCCCGCGCCAACCCCGCCGCCCGCAACGCAAACCCTATCTGGTCAGGTGAACGATGCCCAAATTCGATTATTTCGTTGTGTTCGCCGAAATGCGGACCGGATCGAATTTCCTGGAAGTGAACATAAACGCGCTGGACGGGCTGCATTGCCATGGGGAGGCGTTCAATCCCGCCTTCATCAGCTACCCCAACCGGGAAGAAACCCTTGGGGTCACACGTGCCGAACGCGATGCCGACCCGCATCGCCTGCTGGATCGGATCAAGGCGGCAGAGGGATTGAACGGGTTCCGCTTCTTCAACGACCATGATCCCCGCGTTCTGGATGATATTCTGAATGACCCGCGCTGTGGCAAGGTCATCCTGACCCGCAACCCGGTCGAAAGCTATGTCAGCTGGAAGATTGCGCAGGCCACGGGCCAGTGGAAACTGACCAATGTGAAACACGCCAAGGCGCGGACCGTGGCGTTTGACGCCACCGAATTCGAAGCCCACCTTGAGGCCCTGCAGGCCTTTCAGGTCGCCTTGCTGAACCGGTTGCAGCGCACGGGACAAAGTGCGTTCTACATCGCTTACGAGGATCTGCAGGACGTCGAGGTCATGAACGGCCTCGCCCGTTTCCTGGGAAGCGATGCGCGGCTGGAGGCGCTGGACAAGAGTCTGAAAAAGCAGAACCCGGCACCGATGGCCGACAAGGTCAGCAACTTCGACAAGATGGAAGAGGCGCTGGCGCGGCTGGACCGGTTCAACCTGAACCGCACCCCGAATTTCGAGCCCCGGCGCGGCCCCGTCGTGCCCAGCTATGTCGCCGCGCCGCACAGCCCGTTACTGTTCCTGCCCATTCGCGGTGGCCCCGAGGCCGCGGTGCTCGATTGGCTGGCCGGGCTGGACGAAGCGGCGGCAGACCGGCTGATCGGTGGCTTCAACCAGAAGACCCTGCGCAAGTGGAAGCGCGATCATCCGGGGCATCGGTCCTTCGCGGTGCTGCGCCATCCTGTTGCACGCGCCCACGCGGCCTTTTGCGACAAGATCCTGTCGACCGCACCGGGTTCCTATGTCGAGATCCGCAAGATCCTCAGGCAACAGTTCAANCTGGATATCCCCAATGGCGAACCGGATGCNTCCTATACCCGGCAGCGCCATCGGGCCGCGTTCNTGGGATTCCTGCAATTCGTGAAGGCCAATCTGGCAAGCCAGACGGCGATCCGCGTCGATCCTTTCTGGGCCAGCCAGTCAACCGTGCTNCAGGGATTTTCGGATTTCGCCATGCCCGACATGATCATCCGTGAAGACCGGATGGAGGACGATCTGGCCTTCCTGGCCGCTCAGGTCGGCAAGGCCACGATGCCGGCTGTCGGTGATGTCACCGATCCGCATGCCGCCCGTCTGGCCGAGATATACGACAAGGACATCGAAAAGGCCGCGCGGGACGTTTATGCGCGCGACTACATGACCTTCGGGTTCAGCGATTACGCCGCCTGAGAGGTCTTTTCCTCGGTCAGTATGGTATAAAGCGTTGCGGCATCGTCATTGGATCGCAGCTTCGCGCAGACCGAGTCATCGCGCAGTGTCCGNGATACCAGTGCCAGTGCCTTTAGGTGTTCCACCCCTGCGGCTTCGGGAGCGAAGAGTGCGAAGACGAGGTCCACCGGCTGACGATCCACCGAATCGAAGTCCAGCGGCTTCTTGAGGCGCAGGAACAACCCGCAAACCCGGTCCAAACCTGCCATGCGTGCATGCGGCAGGGCGACGCCATGGCCCACACCAGTGGGGCCAAGGCTTTCGCGTTCAAGAAGCGCCTCCACGACATTCGTGGCGTTCACGTCGAAACAGCCCTCGGCCATTTCGGCCAAAGCGTGAAACAGTTGTTTCTTGCTGCTGGCAGCCGAAATGAACTTCGTGCCCTCGGCAGGCAGGATTTCCGAGATTTGCATTCGTCGCTCGCTTTCCGTGTTCGGCCGGTTCCGGCCTAGCCCGTATTTCGCGGGTCGATCCAGCCGATGTTGCCATCCTCGCGCCGGTATACGACGTTGATCCCGCCATGTCCTTCGTTGCGGAAGACCTGCACCGGAGAATCCGCCAGTTCCATCTGCATGACCGCCTCTCCGACAGAGAGGGATGGAATCTTGGTTTCCATCTCGGCCACGATCATGGACGTGACGTTTTCCGGTTCGGTATCCTCCGACTCGGTATTTGACGCGAGGATATAGGCGCCCGCTTCGAGAAGTTCAACCGGCTCCGCGCGCTCTTTATGGTGGTCCTTCAGGCGGCGCTTGTAACGCCTGAGTTGTTTGTCCATCTTGTCGCGCGCCGCGTCGAAAGCGGCATAGATTTCATGGGCATGGCCCTTGGCCTGGGTCGTCAGGCCGGTGGAAAGATGCACGACGGCCTCGCAGTTGAATTCGCTGCCGCTCTTGGAAAAGATCACGTTGGCATCGGTGGGACGGCCCGAATATTTCTCGAAAACGTCGCCCAGCTCGGTCTTGACGTGAGTTTGCAGGGCTTCTCCGATATCAATCTGTTTGCCAGTGATCTGATAGCGCATTTCTTCTCCTTCCAGGTTGCGACAGACGACATTCGTCCGGACAGAAAAGTCCGGGGTTCAGGCGATGCTGTCGTGGGGGATGACGATGGCGTTCTTCGGTTTGAGCGCACCCGTCGCCAGAAAAGCGATACCCGGGCAGCCAAGGAAAACCGTCTTTGTCATCCCCCTCAGTTGGCGACAGGTTGGGCGGCCTTGTCAATGGGCAAGCGGGTTTCCGGCAGGGCTTGGCCGGCTATTGAACGCGAAAGCTGTCGCCCAGATAGACCCGGCGCACGTTCTCGTTCCGGATGACCTCGTCCGTGGTGCCGCTCATCAGAACCTTGCCGTCATGGAGGATATAGGCGCGGTCTACGATTTGCAGGGTTTCCTGAACGTTATGGTCTGTGATCAGCACGCCGATCCCACGATTGCGCAGGTCCGAGACCAGGTGCCGGATCTCACCCACGGCGATGGGATCCACCCCGGCAAAGGGCTCGTCCAGAAGAACATATTTCGGATCCGCCGCCAGGCACCGCGCGATCTCGGCGCGGCGGCGTTCGCCTCCGGACAAGGCCATGGCCGGGGCCTGCCGCAAATGCTCGATGGAAAATTCGCTCAGCAGCTCTTCCAGCCGCTCGCGCCGCCGTCGCCTTTGCTTGATCGAGATTTCGAGGATCGCCATGATGTTGTCCTCGACCGACAGGCCCCGGAAAATCGACATCTCCTGCGGCAGGTAGCCGATTCCCAGCTTGGCGCGACGATACATGGGCAGGGTCGTGACATCGCGCCCGTCGATGACGACCTGCCCGCCCTCGGGTGTTATCAGTCCGGCAATGGCGTAGAAACAGGTTGTCTTGCCCGATCCGTTCGGCCCCAACAGCGCCACGACCTCGCCCCGCCCGAGATCCATGCTGACATCGCGGATCACGAGGCGCTTGCGATAGGCCTTGCGCAGGTTGCGGATATGCAGCCCCACATCGCCATCGGTGACATATAGGTCGGGGGCCTGTGTCATCTTCAGCCCTCTTCGGGGTTGAGAATGGTGCGCACCCGGCCTTCCATCAGGGCATTGCCTGTTTGCAGATCAATACGCATCTGATCGGCAGACATTGCGCTGGGGCCCTGGGTGACAAGCACGTCGCCGATCAGCACCAGCATACCACCTGAAATGTCATACTCCGCGCGTTCGGCCTCGGCGGCTTCGGTCGGGGTAACGAATGTGACGCCCCCCGTGACGGTCAGGCTGTCGATCTCGCCGGTCTGGTCATTGTAATTCACCACGACCTCGGCTGCGGCGAGACGCATGTCGCCCTGGCCGACCTCGACGTTGCCGCTGAAGGTGGCGATGCCGGTATCCTGATCCACGCTCAGGCTGTCGGCGGAAATCTCGACCGGGGCGCTTGGGTCGGCATTGACCGCCCCCAGAGTGAGGTTTGTCTGTGCCGCGGCCAGTGTCGCGAAGAACACGAAGAGGGCCAGTGCCCCGATTTGGAAATGTCGCACGTCAGTCAATCCCCTTGCTTGGGATCGTATACCAGCCGAACGCCCTCTTGGAAAAGCATCCTTTGACCGGCTTCGGCATTCGGTGTCTCGATCACCAGCTTGCCGGCGGTCAGATCGCCGAAAGGGGTGCGAACTTCCAGTGCGCCATCGGATTCGACGCGCCCGCTGGCGATATTGGCGGACAGGCCTGTCGTTTCCATCTCGTAGCCGTTCGACGTGGATATCCGTGTCAGGCCGAACAGGCGGGCGACCTGAGCGTCATTGTCCACCTCGCCGTCACCGGCGCGAATCGCAATCTCGACGCCCTCGACGGACACGATATTCGCGCGCAGGTCGTCGATGCTGATCAGGGCGCCGTCCGGACGTGCCCGCCCGGCGATGACCTCGACCACCGAGCCATCCGTGGCCACGCCTGCCACCTGAGCGCCTGAGACGCGCGGTTCCCGGGCGATCTCCTCGATCTCGGCGTAGGGAATGTCACCGCTGGGCAGTGGCGCNCGGGCCAGCAGAAAGACNGTCGACATCAGCGCCAGCGCTGCCAGGGGCAGNGCGATCTTCAGGATGGCGACGTAACGTGACCGGAGAGACTCGGCGCGCGCCATTTCAGACCACACCCGCCCTCAGGCAGTCATGAATGTGCAGGATGCCCACCACGCGCCGCGATCCTTCGGGATCGACGACGAATAGGCAGGTGATCTTGTTGTCTTCCATCACGGCGACGGCTTCCTCGGCCAGGGCATCGGGTCCGATCGAGCGCGGGCTGCGCGTCATGACATCGCCGGCGGTCTTGTCCAGAAGGCCGACCATGTTCCGGCGCAGGTCGCCATCGGTCACGATACCGGCAAGATAGCCATCGTCGTCCAGCACGCCAACCACGCCGAATCCCTTCTGGCTGATCGTCAGCAGGCAGTCGCTCATGGGCGTTTCCGTTCCGGCCAGTGGAACCCTGTCCTCGCCATGCATCAGATCGCGCACCCGAGCCAGCCGCGAGCCGAGCTTGCCGCCGGGGTGGTAGTCGCGGAAATCCTCGGCGGTGAAGGCGCGGTGATCCATCAGCGAGACGGCCAGCGCATCGCCGACTGCCAATGTCATGGTGGTGGAGTTGGTCGGCACCACCCCGGTTGTGCAGGCCTCGCCCGTCCGGGGCATCTCGATCACGATATCCGCCTCGCGCGCCAGTGTGCTGTCCCGCTGGCTGGTCAGGCCGATCAGCGGGATTCCGAAGCGGCGCGAATAGGCCAGAAGATTGGCCAGTTCCGGGGCCTCGCCGGAATTCGAGATCGCCAACACCACATCCGATGTGGTGATCATGCCCAGGTCGCCATGGCTGGCCTCGGCCGGATGGACGAATTGCGACGGTGTGCCGGTGCTGGCAAAGGTGGCGGCGATCTTGCGGGCGATATGGCCGGACTTGCCAATGCCGGACACGATAACCCGCCCGCGGGTTTCCAGGATTCGTTCGACTGCTTCGGCAAAGCCGCCATCAAGCCCCTCGGCCAGGGTTTCGAGGGCCGCGGCCTCCGACCGGATCACGCGGCGGGCTGTCTCGAGGAATTTATTCGAGCGGTCCATGTCAGTGCGCGAAGATGTCGATCTCGGGCCAGCCGGCCAGGTCGAGACGGGCGCGCATTGGCAGGAAATCGAAACAGGCTTGCGCCATCTCCGTTCGGCCTTCGCGGGCCAGCCGGCCATCCAGCGCCTCTTTCAGACGGTGCAGGTAGAGCACGTCGGAGGCCGCGTAATCGAGTTGCGCCTCACTCAGCTCGGAGGCGCCCCAGTCGCTTTGTTGCTGCTGCTTGGAAATGTCGATGTCCAGCAGCTCCTGCAACAGGTTCTTGAGCCCGTGCCGGTCCGTGTAGGTCCGGGTCAGCTTGCTGGCGATCTTGGTGCAGTAGACCGGAGCGGTGACTGCACCGAAAGCGTTCAGAAGGGCGGCAATGTCGAAGCGGCCGAAATGAAACAGTTTCAACACCTTCGGATCGGTCAGCATCCTGCACAGGTTCGGCGCTTCGGTCTGATCCGGTGCAACCTGCACAAGGTGGCATTCGCCGTCGCCGCCTGACATTTGCACAAGACACAGCCGGTCCCGGTGCGGGTTCAGCCCCATCGCCTCACAGTCGATTGCAACGACCGGGCCAAGGTCCAGACCGTCGGGCAGATCGCCTTGATAAAGGTGGTTAGCCATCGGTTCCATCTACTCCTGCTAGGGGAGGGATGGTGCCCAGAAGAGGACTCGAACCTCCACGTCCATACGGACACCAGCACCTGAAGCTGGCGCGTCTACCAATTCCGCCATCTGGGCACAGATGTCGTGAGCAGGGCGTTTACGCCTGCACGCCGATGCTGTCAACGCGATTCCGCGATGTTTTTGCCGCCGGGCGCGGATCGGCAGCCTTCCGGCAAATCCGCCTTGTTTGTCAGGGGCGCGGGCGATAAACGCAAGGGAGCGATAGCCACGAGGGGTAAGACCATGTCCAATCTTGTCACGATTTTCGGCGGGTCTGGTTTTCTGGGGCGATACATCGCCCGGCGCATGGCCAAGGAAGGCTGGCGGGTCCGCGTTGCCGTCCGGCGCCCGAACGAGGCCATGTTCGTGAAGCCCTATGGCGTCGTGGGGCAGGTCGAGCCTGTCTTCTGCAATATCCGGGATGACGACAGCGTGCGCGCTGTGGTGCATGGGGCCGATGTGGCGATCAACTGCGTCGGCACGTTCGACGCGTTCGGCAAGAACAATTTCGACGCCGTGCAGTCCGAGGGCGCAGAGAGGATCGCCCGTATCGCTGCGGAAGAGGGTGTGGCCCGCATGGTTCATGTTTCGGCTATCGGAGCCAACGCCGAAGCCGAAAGTGACTATGCCCGAACCAAGGCCGAGGGAGAGGCCGGTGTTTTGGCTCATATGCCCGGCGCAGTGATCCTGCGCCCCTCGATCCTGTTCGGGCAGGATGACAATTTCTTCAACCGGTTCGCGGGCATGACCACGATCAGCCCGATCCTGCCCATCGTCGGCGGCGACACCCGCTTTCAGCCGGCCCATGTGGACGACGTGGCCGAGGCCGCAGTCAAGGGGGCGCTGGGCGAGGCCGCGCCGGGGGTTTACGAGCTCGGTGGGCCGGACGTGAATACCTTCCGAGAGTTGATGCAGCAAATGCTGGGCGTGATCCGCCGCCGCCGCCTGATCTTCAACATGCCGTTCTGGATGGCGGGTCTGATGGCGCGGATCTTCCGGATCGGAGAGGTGATCAGCCTTGGCCTCGTCAAGGGGCCGATCACCAAGGACCAGGTTCTGTCGCTCAAGGTCGATAACGTGGTGCCGGAGGATGCAAAGGGCTTTGCCGATCTGGGCATCAAGCCGCAATCCATGGAAGCGATCCTGCCGGACTACCTGTGGCGCTTCCGTCCGTCGGGCCAGTATGCGGCGATCAAGGAATCGGCGCGCAATCTGAACACCTAGCTGTAAGCGGCCACCAGCAGCACCAGTCCCAGGATCACGCGATAGATCACGTAGGGCGTGAAGCTGACGGATTTGAGAAGCCGCATCATCAGCGACAGTGCAGCCAATGCGGCCAAGAATGACAGCAGCGCGGCAATCGCGCCATCGCGGGCCGCTTGTGCATTGGCGGTCAGCGCAACCTCCGCCCCCAGAAGAACGCCCGAGGCCAGAATCACCGGGATCGACATCAACATGGCCAGCTTGGCACTGTCTTCGCGGCCATAGCCCAGTCGCCGCGCCGCGGTGATCGTGATGCCGGATCGCGACGTGCCTGGGATCAGGGCCAAGGCCTGCCAAAACCCCATGATGATCGCGTCGCGCAGGGTCCAGTCGCCGGCTTGCTTGCTGGTGCCGCCGGTCTGGTCGGCCCAGTAAAGGACGATGCCGAAGATCAGCATGGTCCAGCCGATCAGCGCCATGGATCGCATCATGTCGTCCAGCCCGGTCAGTTTCAGAGCCAGCCCGAACAGAACTGCCGGAATTGTCGCGATAATCAGCAACAACGCCAGCCGCGCGCCTTCGGTATCGGCCTTGCCGCGCAGCAACCTGGGCAGCCCGAGAAGCGCCCCGCGCACGTCGCGCCAGAAATAGCCGATCACGGCCAGCAAGGTTCCGACATGCACGGCCACGTCGATGACCTGCCCCTGGTCCGCGCCACCCGTCACCTGCGGGATCAGGATCAAGTGACCCGACGAAGAGATCGGCAGGAACTCGGTGATGCCCTGGACGACAGAGACAAGGATGAGCGTGAATAGCGACATGCGGGGTGCCTGATTCGTTTCCGCCGTTTCTACATCAGGTGCGAAAAAGCGAAAGTCGGGCAATAGGTCCGAAACGGACATAAAAATGCCCTTTGATGACTGGCGCAAGTCACCGCAAGCGACAATTTCCACAAACTAGGTCAACAATAATGACTTTTATTCTGTTCCGGTTCGGTTTAAACGGGGCGCTCTCGGGGCTCTGTTGGAGGATGGGACGTGGCCGATCAGAAGATGCTCAAGTTTGTCGACGTGGAACGGGATATGCCGGAAAAGCGCGCGCCCGACCTGCGCCGGACCGATTTCCACGAGATCTACGCCGAATACGCGGACGAGAAGGCCAAGGAACAGGCGGCGCGCTGCAGCCAATGCGGTGTGCCTTATTGCCAGTCGCATTGCCCGCTTCACAACAACATTCCCGACTGGCTGCGCTTGACCGCCGAGAATCGTCTCGAAGAAGCCTACGAGTTGAGCCAGGCGACCAATACNTTCCCGGAAATCTGCGGCCGGATCTGCCCGCAGGATCGCCTGTGCGAAGGGAATTGCGTGATCGAACAGTCGGGCCACGGCACCGTGACCATCGGCTCGGTCGAAAAATACATCACCGACACCGCTTGGGAAAAGGGCTGGGTCAAGCCGATCACCCCCCATGCGGAACGGTCGGAAAGCGTCGGGATCATCGGTGCCGGGCCGGCCGGGCTGGCCGCAGCCGAACGGCTGCGCCGTGCTGGCGTGCAGGTGACTATCTACGATCGCTACGACCGCGCGGGCGGGCTGATGACCTACGGTATTCCGGGCTTCAAGCTTGAGAAGGACGTGGTCATGCGCCGCATCAAGCAGCTTGAAGATGCTGGCGTCGAATTCGTCACCAACTGCAATGTGGGCGAGGATATCTCGTTCGATGCCATCCGCGGCAAGCACGAGGCCGTGCTGATTGCCACCGGCGTCTACAAGTCGCGCGAACTGCCCGCCCCCGGGTCGGGGGCCGACGGGATCGTTCGGGCAATCGACTACCTGACCGCCTCGAACCGCAAGAGTTTTGGCGACGATGTCGAGGAATTCGAAAGCGGCGAGCTGAACGCGCAAGGCAAGAAGGTTGTCGTGATCGGCGGTGGTGACACGGCCATGGATTGCGTGCGCACGGCGATCCGCCAGGGCGCCGAAAGCGTCAAGTGCCTGTATCGCCGGGACCGCGCCAACATGCCCGGATCGCAGCGCGAAGTGCAGAATGCCGAGGAAGAGGGTGTCGAATTCGTCTGGCTGTCCGCGCCCAAGGGGTTCACAGGGGACGCGGTCGAAGGGGTCATGGTTCAGCAGATGCGCCTTGGCGCACCCGATGCCAGTGGTCGCCAGATGCCCGAGCTGATCGAGGGCAGCGACTATGTCGAAGAGGCTGACCTGGTCATCAAGGCGCTGGGCTTCGAGCCCGAGGATCTGCCGCAGCTGTGGGGCGTGGACGGGCTGGAGGTGACCCGCTGGGGCACCGTGAAGGCCGCGTTCACCACGGGTCTGACGAGCCTCGACGGTGTCTATGCCGCCGGCGACATCGTCCGTGGGGCCAGCCTTGTCGTCTGGGCGATCAAGGACGGTCGCGATGCGGCCGACGCGATCCTGGAGGATCTGTCCCAAGGGGCATCGGTCGCCGCGGAATAGGCCGGGTGCCTCGCCGGCCCGAGTGGTCGGCCAGAAACAGGAGCGCAGGATGAAGACAGTCGCAATAATGAGCATCGCCGCGATGCTGGCAGCGCCCGGTTGGGCGGTCGGCCAGACGTTCCAGATGCCCGACGGCTGCGAGGCCTTCGTGACCGTTCAGGGCAAGGATTGCACCGTTAGCCACATGTTCACCTGCGAGGCAGACCCGGCGGGCCATACCCGCCGCGCCGACCTGGATGAAGAGATGATTACCTATGTCGGCCGAGTCGATTCCGAGGCCCAGTGGATCGAGAGCTTTCATCTTCTGTCCGGCCATTCCGAACGCCTCGAATCCAATCCGGCCGACCGTGCGTCGTTGAGCGAGCTTCTGGCGAATGACCGCGACACCTGGGATTTCGTGACCGAAAGCGACGAGATCGGGCCGACTCGCTACACTGGCGAAGATCGACTGACCGGCGAACGCGTCGTGATCGACGACGTGACGCTTCTACGCACCGAATACGAAATCGTGTCGCGCAGCGCCGACGGCGAAGAGCTTTGGCGCGGGCAGGGGCGTGAATTCGTGCACCCTGAGTGGCGCGTCTTCCTTTCGGGGGTCAGCGAGTACCAGACGTCCGATGGCAGTTTCGAAAGTGACGGCACACCCGTCGAATTCATCTTTCCCGGCGAACCGGGCTTTCTATCCGTCAATCCGAAATATGGCTGTGGCGTCGTCATGTCGTCCTACCGCACGGATTGACCGCATAACCGATCAAGCGCGCCCGAATGGGCGAAACGAGGAGCAAGACCATGACCAAGTTTGACGCCGATTGGGCCGCACAGGAACAGGCGAAGCGTGACTGGATGGCCGAGAACGGCCTGTATCGGCCAGAAGACGAGAAAGCCAATTGCGGCGTCGGCCTTGTCGTGTCCCTTGATGGCAAACCGTCGCGCCAGGTGGTGCAGAACGGGATCGATGCGCTCAAGGCCGTCTGGCATCGGGGTGCGGTCGATGCGGATGGCAAGACCGGCGACGGCGCGGGCATCCACGTGCAGATTCCCGTGCCCTTCTTCTACGACCAGGTCGAGCGTACCGGCCACACGCCGCGCAAGGACGAATTGCTGGCCGTGGGCCAGGTGTTCCTGCCGCGCACGGATTTCGGGGCGCAGGAAACCTGCCGGACCATCGTGGAATCCGAAGTGCTGCGCATGGGCTACTATATCTACGGCTGGCGGCATGTGCCCGTGGCGATCGAGTGCCTGGGTGAAAAGGCCAACGCTACCCGCCCCGAGATCGAGCAGATCCTGATTTCCAATTCCAAGGGCGTGGACGAAGAAACCTTCGAGCGCGAGCTCTACGTGATCCGCCGCCGGATCGAGAAGGCGGCTGCCGCGGCTGGCGTCAAGGAACTCTACCTTGCCTCGCTGTCCTGCCGGTCGATCATCTACAAGGGCATGATGCTGGCCGAGCAGGTTGCCGAATTCTATCCCGATTTGCAGGACGAGCGTTTCGAAAGCGCCTTCGCCATCTATCACCAGCGCTATTCCACCAACACGTTCCCGCAATGGTGGCTGGCGCAACCCTTCCGGATGCTTGCCCATAACGGCGAAATCAACACGCTCAAGGGCAACCTGAACTGGATGAAAAGCCACGAGATCCGCATGGCCAGCGCCGCGTTCGGCGACATGGCCGAGGATATCAAGCCAATCGTTCCGCAAGGCTCGTCGGACTCGGCCGCGCTGGATGCGGTGTTCGAGGTCCTGGTGAGGTCGGGCCGCTCGGCGCCGATGGCCAAGACCCTGATGGTGCCGGAAAGCTGGTCGAAGCAGGCCACCGAACTGCCGCAGGCCTGGCGCGACATGTATTCCTACTGCAATTCCGTGATGGAACCCTGGGACGGCCCGGCCGCCCTGGCCATGACCGATGGGCGCTGGGTCTGCGCGGGGCTCGACCGCAACGGTCTGCGCCCCATGCGCTACGTCGTCACCGGCGACGGGCTGGTCATTGCCGGGTCCGAGGTGGGGATGGTGCCCACGGATGAAGCCACCGTTGCTGAAAAGGGCGCGTTGGGACCGGGCCAGATGCTGGCCATCGACATGGCCAAGGGCGAGTTGTTCCATGACACCGAGATCAAGAACAAGCTGGCCCGCGCGCTGCCCTTCGGTGATTGGGTCGGCAAGATCAACGACCTTGAAACGAAGCTGTCCGGCGTGACCGAGACGCCTCTCTATTCCGGGGCCGAGCTGCGCAAGCGCCAGATCGCCGCCGGATACAGTATCGAAGAACTGGAGAGCATCCTTGTTCCCATGGCAGAGGATGGCAAAGAGGCCATCGCCTCGATGGGGGACGATACGCCCAGTGCGGTCCTGTCCGACAAGTATCGTCCGCTGAGCCACTTCTTCCGCCAGAATTTCAGCCAGGTCACCAACCCGCCGATCGACAGCTTGCGCGAATTCCGGGTGATGAGCCTCAAGACCCGTTTCGGCAACCTCAAGAACGTGCTGGACGAGGACAGCAGCCAGACCGAGATTCTCGTGCTGGAGAGCCCGTTCGTGGGCAATGCCCAATGGGATGCTCTGGTCGAGGCGTTCAATGCCCCGTCGGTCGAGATCGACTGCACCTTCCCGGCCGGTGGCGGGCAAGACGCCTTGCGCGACGCATTGGCCCGAATCCGCGAAGAGGCAGAGGACGCCGTGCGCTCCGGTGCCGGGCACCTGATCCTGACCGATCAGCATCAGAACCCGGACAAGGTGCCGATGCCGATGATCCTGGCCACCAGTGCCGTGCACAGCTGGCTGACACGCAAGGGTCTGCGGACGTTCTCCTCGATCAACGTGCGCTCGGCGGAATGTATCGATCCGCACTATTTTGCCGTGCTCGTCGGCTGTGGCGCCACGGTCGTGAACGCCTATCTGGCCGAAGACAGCCTCGATGATCGCATCGAGCGCGGCCTGCTGGACATGACCCTGACCGAGGCCGTGGCCCGCTATCGCAACGCCATCGACCAGGGCCTTGCTCAAGATCATGGCCAAGATGGGGATCTCGGTCATCTCGTCCTATCGTGGCGGGTTGAATTTCGAGGCCGTGGGCCTGTCCCGCGCCATGGTCAACGAGTTCTTCCCGGGCATGCACAGCCGTATCTCGGGCATCGGCCTGACCGGCCTGCAGAAAAAGGTCGAACAGGTCCACGCGCAGGGCTGGCAGGGTGGCCAGGACGTTCTGCCCATCGGTGGCTTCTACAAGGCGCGCCGCTCGGGCGAGAAACACGCTTGGGAAGCGACGACCATGCACCTGATGCAGCAGGCCTGCAATCGGGCGTCGTTCGAGCTTTGGAAGCAGTATTCCAACGCCATGCAATCGAACCCGCCGATTCACCTGCGCGACCTGCTGGCGATCAAGCCGCTGGGCAACCCGGTGCCGATCGAAGAGGTCGAAAGCATCACCAGCATCCGCAAGCGGTTCGTGACGCCGGGCATGTCTCTGGGTGCGCTGTCGCCCGAGGCGCACAAGACGCTGAACGTCGCCATGAACCGCATTGGTGCGAAGTCCGACAGCGGCGAAGGCGGCGAGGATCCGGCGCATTTCGTGCCTGAGCCCAATGGCGATAACCCGTCCGCCAAGATCAAGCAGGTGGCTTCGGGCCGGTTCGGTGTGACCGCTGAATACCTCAACCAGTGCGAAGAGCTGGAAATCAAGGTGGCCCAGGGCGCCAAGCCCGGCGAGGGTGGCCAGCTGCCCGGCATGAAGGTCACCGATCTGATCGCGCGTTTGCGGCACTCGACCAAGGGCGTGACGCTGATCTCGCCCCCGCCGCACCACGACATCTATTCGATCGAGGACCTCGCGCAGCTGATCTACGACCTCAAGCAGATCAACCCGCGCTGCAAGGTGACGGTCAAGCTGGT